>OJJB01000101.1_pt1 | contig 23341 bp, 20 predicted proteins | sample 1596161 | NCBI WGS metagenome assembly OJJB01 (sample SAMEA4350107, study PRJEB24818) | metagenome | biome: human; feature: gut; material: faeces | place: Denmark | collected 2013-09 | reverse complement strand
TACGACTGGCGGCGCGAACAAATGGCCCTGTTCTCTGCCGCCAGTATTGTGCCGCTGTATGTCGGCATGGCAACGCATGAACAAGCCGACCGACTTGCCAATGCGGTCCGCAGTCGCCTGCTTACCCCCGGAGGGATTTTAGCCACGGAGCATGAAACGGGTGAGCAATGGGATAAACCCAACGGCTGGGCGCCGCTGCAGTGGATGGCGATCCAGGGTTTCAAACTTTACGGCGACGACCATCTCGGGGATGAAATCGCCCGTAACTGGTTGAAAACGGTGAATCTCTTTTATCAGGAACACCACAAGCTTATCGAAAAATACCACATCGCCGACGCCGCGCCGCGCGAAGGCGGCGGCGGAGAATATCCGTTACAGGACGGCTTTGGCTGGACCAATGGCGTGGTGCGCCGACTCATCGGTCTGTATGGCGAACCCTAGCAGCTGACAGTCTGAATTATCAGACCGTCAGTTAATCGCATCGTACAGTTCGGCGTGAATTTTTTGCCATTTCTTGTTCTCTGGGCTTGGCTGCGCGCGAACGCGTAGCTCGGCCTGTTCAAGGTTATACTGCTGACGCGCGACAACCGCCGGCACCGAGCAAAAACTTTGCAGATAGCTTTTATGCAGCGATGTGAGTGACGCCCATTCGCCATCGCATGGCTGACCGTGGTCATAAACTGCCGACATGGCTTACTCTCACTCATCTGCGAAGGGTAACGCAGCAGCAGCCTCAACACCTCGGTATTGCCTGCCGAGAATGCCTGCTCCGTCCACGCCAGCTTCCAGTCCATCCCGCCCTGCAGGAAAAGTGACGTCACACGGGTGTCGTTGCGCTCGATAGCCGCGCGCATGTTAAAGGCATCCCAGGTGATGCCCATTCGGGTCACCGACTCCCGCGCACCAGGGGCATCACGCCGTGGCTCCTCCTGCACGATTTCAACAGATTGCCCGGAAGACGCTTGTGGCGCTGGCGAAATGAATAACCAGAACGCGCCCAGCGAAATCACCAGCACCATCACGCCGACCGCTACCCACAACATGCCGGAAATCAGCTGTTCACGTTCTTCCGCCGTGCGCCTGGCCCGCTTCTCCGGCGGATCGATACTGTCTGCGATTTCCTGTTTATCGCCCCCCGCCTGCTCGTCTTTTTGCTTTGCGCTTTCCCAAAACTGGCGAACCATCGCCTCATCAGACTCCATATACGACGCAGGATTAATGCGCGTTCGCCGTTCTTCAAATGCCCGCTGCACAGGGTGAGTAATCTGTCGGTACTGGCAATCCAGCAACAGCAGTTGTACTGAGGTTAGCGGCTGCTGCGCGATAACGCAGTTACGGGCCAGGCGGCAGTCATCCAGGAACATCCTCAGCGTGATACGTGGCTCAACAAACGACATGAGCACCGAGGTGTCGTTAAAAATCTCGCTAAAATGCCGAACGAATAACTTCTTATCGACAACCATCAGCGCCAGTTCGCTAAACATCATGCCGTCCAGCGCATCCCGACTTTCCCCCAGCTTTAACCAGCGACGCAGACGTTCACCACCAAAGTGCTGTTTCAGGAAGCTGTTGAGCGGATGTTGATCCGGCCATACCCGCGCAATCAGGGATTTGAGGGTTAATTCTATTGCGCGAAGCTGACGCTGCGCCCGCATCTGCGCATCCGGCTCTGCACGTTCAATCTCGGTTGGATACTTCAGGAGGGGCTGTTGCTGGCGCAACTGTTCCAGAGAAGCGACAAAGCGCAGCGCAGAAATCAGCTGGTTTTCACTGACGTCCTGGCCATTTTCATATTGCGGCACGCTCTGCTGAAGATGGCGTAGCCGCAACGTGAACTGACTCAATTGCGCGTCATTCATCTGCAACCGCCTGGCGACAACGCCCCAACCTCCCAGATTCAATCGCGCCTGGTCAAGCTGCTCGAGAAACCAGCGTGGATCTTTACCCTCTGCGACGCGCACGCCAAGCATCAGCAAAATTTCTACCGAGGCTTGCCGGATTATCCCCAAACAATGTTCGAATGGTGTACATGTCGCCTGTAACGCGCTATTGGTCATTATCTTCCCTAAAAGGACCCAAAAAGTGCGGCCTCACAATGGTGTGTAGTTATCTTTTTTAAATGCAGCGCTGTGCCGCCACAGACTAAAACACATTCATATAGCAAATAAATATGTTTTACAGTGACTTCCGCACAATCATTGAAAATTATTCTGGAGATAAGCCTGTGCCTGTACTGAAAACCTCGCGTTTGATCTGCCGCCCGCTCACGCATGACGACTGGGCGTTTTTCTTAACGTTACAGAAGAACGCAGATGTGATGCGCTTTGTCGCTGACTCGCGTACCGAAGAGGAGATACGGACAGTCTTTGACTCCCGCTTGCCTGAATGGTCTCCCGGCAGTCCACACTGGCTGTGCCTGGTCCTGTGCGATAAGGCATCGGGCGTACCGCTTGGGGTAACCGGATATATTCAGGATAAAAATGAATGTGCCGAGGTCGGCTTTCTGCTCACTCCCGAGGCGCAGGGCAAAGGTTATGGCGCTGAATCCCTGCATGCCGTTTGCGATTATGCGTTTACCGCCGGAGGACTACGCCGACTGACGGCCTGCGTCACCGCAGGAAACGATGCCTCACGGCGTCTACTGGAAAAGGTCGGGTTCATTCTCGAAGGCACGCTGCGCGAAAGCTACTGGCTACATCAAACCTGGCATGATGACTGGATTTTCGGCCTGTTAAAACATGAATATCAGCCGCCCAAGCCATCAGGCGTTTTGCTGTAAAAAATGGCTGGATGGCGGCTGGCGTAACGGGGTGTGTTTCTTAAAATAGGTCTTTTTGTACAGAGATTATTATGCCGCTGCATTCGACGCATTTCACGCCCGCCTGTATCGCATTTATTAAGCAATGGCAGGGCCTGTCGCTAGAAAAGTATCAGGACAAAAAGGGGATCTGGATCATTGGCTACGGGCACGAAATCACCGCAGATGAATCCTTTGATGCCCCAATTATGCTGATGCAGGCCGAAACATTGCTGCTCGCGGATATAAATATCTGCGAGGCATTCATCCATAAGGAAATGCCGCAAATACAAGATCGGTTTCAACAGGAAGCGTTAATTGCATGGATGCTCAGCGTGGGGATTAGCCAGTTTTGCAGTGCTGAATTCTGGCCGGGGGCTATTTCACAGCCAGAAACAGTCTGACTGTGAAATATTTTCCCATTATAGGGTGTCGTTTAGCATCATTGCCGCCTGCGTACGGTTTTTTACCTCCAGGCGCTGATACAGCGATTCAAGATGGGCTTTTACCGTTCCTGTACTGATATTTAATAATCGACCAATTTGTTTATTAGATTCCCCGGCGGCCAGCATCGTCAGAATCTCCCGCTGACGCGCGCTGAGCAATCTAATATTTTGCCCACCACATTCGGTTGCTGTGATGCAATCTCTGGGGATAAACATCATACCTATCGCGACGCTATTGAGTGCCAGCGTGAAGGTTTCCGCATCAGAATCGCGCGGAACAATGGCCAGCACGTTTAATTGCGTGACTTCCTGTAGCCATTTTTTACGGCAGTCCGTTGCGGTTACCAGCACTTTTACCTTCGCAAAGCGCTCTGCTATCTGTTGCAGCAAGCTACGGCAGAACTCAGCGTCAAAATCTCCATCCAGCATTACCAGTGCATCAGGATTCTCTTCCAGCGTCCGCCAAAGATCATCTGCCTGACTGACACCCTGAACATTCACTCCTGGAATACGCTCTTGCAAAATTACATTCATTCCATGAATAAATATTGACTGCCTGTCAAACATTATTAACTGCATTATTTATCTCCGTCTGAATAAGATATTAGCCTTAACACGCGGAAGGGTATTATCCGAGGGGCAAAATATGAAGTCACCATTTGGCGGAGGCCATTTTACCGATAGACGGAGAAGAAAGAAGCAGACGTTATAAATAGTTACAGCTGAAACCAAAGAATCACACAAAGGATCAAAATCGGGGTCAAATGTTCAGAAACTCCTTAATATTTGACGTTCAAAACTGGATTACTAATATTAATAATCCGGAGTTTATATTCTTAGCTAAAAATAAGGAACTCACGATAACAGACAAATATGTTACAAAACAAAATATCGCATTAAATGATCATACGGACATGAGAATGGGGAGGTGATCATGGTTTCTGATGCAACAAATCCACTCCCGAAGAAGAATGAACTCTTCAGAACGTTTATCCCCGATCTCTTTCAGCACCGCGATTGCGGTATCAGATTCCAAATAATACCGGCAAACGCCACCAGCTATATTTTGACTTCTGATGGCGCGCCGGTTTTCTATTGCTCAAAAGGCTAAGTAAGAGGCGGTCGATTACAGGAACATCCCGCCAGAGACTTCGATACGCTGTGCCGTCATCCAGGCCAGCTCATCGCTGAGCAACGCAGCAATGGCGTCGCCAATATCGTCCGGTAACCCAACACGCCCCAGCGCCGTCTGCGATGCAATGTAGGCATTCAATTGCGCATTATCCCGTACGTTGCCGCCGCTAAAATCCGTCTCGATTGCCCCAGGCGCAATAATATTCGCCGTAATGCCGCGCTCTCCCAGCTCCTTCGCCTGGTAACGGGTTAACACCTCCATCGCCCCTTTCATGGCAGCGTAAGCGCTGTAACCCGGTAGCGCAAAACGCGACAATCCGGTCGAGACATTAAGAATGCGTCCGCCGTTGTTGATCAGCGCCAGCAGGTTCTGTGTCAGGAAAAAAGGTCCTTTAAAATGGATGTCCAAAAGCTGGTCAAATTGCGCCTCAGTGAACGCCGGATACGGTGCGTTAATACCAACTCCGGCATTGTTCAATAAATAATCAAAGGTGTCGCTTTGCCAGTGCGTTTGTAGGGTTTCCTGCACCTGTTTGACAAACTGAGGGAAAGTGGAAATATTTCCGACGTTCAACGGTAATGCTGCAGCTTTACCGCCAGATTGGCGAATTTCATCCACAACCTGCTGCGCTTCTTTTTCATTGCTGTTCCACGTCAGGATGACACCAATGCCTTTACTCGCCAGCTTTAGCGCCGCGTTTTTACCGAGTCCACGGCCGCCGCCGGTCACCAATGCGATACGTTGCGTCATAAGAAACCTCATTTCAGGTGTTGTGAAGATTGAGACAAAGCTTATTAGGTGGTAGAAAAACAATAAATACCGCTAACTGCGCATTACTGTTTCATTTAGAACAACAATAGGGCATGAGAATGGATAAAATTCACGCAATGCAGTTGTTCATCCGCGTCGCAGAACTGGAGAGCTTTTCGCGCGCGGCAGACACCCTCGGACTTCCTAAAGGTAGCGTATCGCGTCAAATCCAGGCCCTGGAAAATCATCTGGGCACACAGTTGTTGCACCGCACAACCCGCCGCGTTCAGCTCACGCAAGACGGCATGATCTATTACGAACGAGCGAAAGATTTGTTGAGCAATCTCGATGAACTGGATGGGCTATTCCATCACGACCCGGCCAGCATCAGCGGCAAGCTGCGCGTCGATATGCCGGTTGGTGTGGCGAGAAATCTGATGATGCCCCGCTTACCGGCCTTCTTGCATCAGTATCCGGGACTTGAGCTCGAACTTAGCAGCAGCGACCGCCTGGTGGACTTGATCCGCGAAGGCTTCGACTGTGTGGTACGCGTGGGAACGCTGAAAGATTCAGGGCTGATTGCGCGCCCGCTGGGGAAACTCACGCAGATTAACTGCGCCAGCCCGCAATACCTCGCCCGCTTTGGTTATCCGGAAAGCCTGGAGGATTTAGCCTCGCATGCGGTGGTTCACTACTCAGTCAATTTGGGAACACGTGCGCAAGGCTTTGAAGTGGCGACAGACAACGGTGCTAAATGGGTTAAAACCGGCGGCATGCTGACGGTGAACAGTACCGAAACGTATCATGCGGCATGTCTTGCCGGTCTGGGCATTATTCAGGTACCGCGCGTGGGCGTGCGTGATGCCCTGCGCGCCGGTACGCTGATTGAAGTATTGCCGCAATATCGCGCCGAACCATTACCGGTTTCATTGCTCTATCCGCATCGCCGTAACCTCTCCCGCCGCGTACATCTGTTTATGGAATGGCTGACCGGCGTGATGAAAGACTATGTGGACTGACAAGCTATACTGTCCTGAGAATGAACAGAACAAGGATTACTGCCCTGATGACGCAGGAAAAAGAGATTAAACGCCCCATTCAGGAACTTGAGCACGCACCAATCCCAAAAATTGAGACCCTGGAGCGTAAGAATACAGAAACCAACGGTAAGACCAACCAGGCGCTGAAAACCGCCCTGACCTTCGCCGATAAAATTCAACGTCAGCCCATGATTGCCCATCTGATTCGCGCCGCGGAGAGATTTAACGATCGTATGGGAAATCAGTTTGGCGCCGCCATTACCTACTTCTCGTTTCTGTCGATGATCCCTATCCTGATGGTGTCGTTTGCCGCCGCGGGTTTTATTCTCGCTTCGCACCCTACGCTGTTGCAGGATATCTTCAGCAAAATCCTGCTCAACGTCAGCGATCCGACACTCGCCTCCACGCTGAAAAACACCATCAATACCGCCGTTCAGCAACGAACCACCGTCGGTCTGGTGGGTCTTGCCATCGCGCTCTATTCCGGAATTAACTGGATGGGAAACCTGCGCGAAGCTATTCGTGCCCAGTCGCGGGATGTCTGGGAGCGGACCCCACAGGATCAGGAAAAAATTTGGGTCAAATATCTGCGTGATTTTGTCTCATTGATTGGTTTACTGATTGCGCTGATTGTTACGCTGTCCATTACCTCCATCGCCGGTTCCGCCCAGCAGATGATTATCTCTGCGCTGTATCTCGACGGCATCGAATGGCTGAAGCCCGCCTGGCGGCTGATCGGCCTGACCATCTCTATTTTCGCCAACTACTTGCTGTTCTTCTGGATTTTCTGGCGGCTACCGCGTCACCGACCGCGCAAAAAAGCGCTCATTCGCGGCACGTTTATCGCGGCACTGGGGTTTGAAGTCATCAAAATGATCATGACGTACACGCTGCCATCACTGGTGCAATCGCCGTCAGGCGCGGCGTTTGGTTCCGTACTTGGCCTGATGGCGTTCTTCTACTTCTTCGCCCGTCTGACTCTGTTTTGCGCTGCCTGGATTGCCACAGCAGAATACAAAGACGACCCGCGTATGCCGGGGAAAACCCACCGCTAATCTTTGTTAACTGCCGGATAACGCTGCGCTTATCCGGCCAACCCAATGCTTACGTCGAAATTCTGCGCATTATCAGAATTAAAATCCAGCCCGTAACTTTTGTTTAACCCAAAACCAGTTTTATCATCCAAGTTTTAAATTATGTGAAGCATTTCATGGAAGTGAAATCTCCAGCCTAAAAATTATCCCCTTTTTGCTCTGTTTTTGACCAATCGCAAGGTTTGTTACAGATTGAAATGTCTCTTTTGCTGTGCGTAATATGACCTTTCGTTCGACCAAAAATAAGAAAATATTATGCAAGCAACAGCCACAACGCTCGACAACGAACAGGAACACACCCCGGTCAACTCGCGTAATAAAGTCGTCGTCGCCTCACTCATTGGCACTGCCATTGAGTTCTTCGACTTCTATATCTACGCCACCGCCGCGGTGATCGTGTTCCCCCATATCTTCTTCCCGCAGGGGGATCCGACCGCGGCAACGCTGCAGTCCCTCGCCACCTTTGCCATCGCCTTTGTGGCACGGCCTATCGGTTCTGCTGTGTTCGGGCATTTTGGCGATCGCGTAGGGCGTAAAGTCACGCTGGTTGCCTCACTGCTCACTATGGGGATCTCGACGGTTGTCATTGGCCTGCTGCCGGGTTATGAAACTATCGGTATTTTCGCCCCGCTGCTGCTGGCGCTGGCGCGTTTTGGTCAGGGTTTAGGACTGGGCGGTGAATGGGGCGGCGCGGCGTTACTGGCGACGGAAAACGCACCGCCGCGTAAACGCGCGCTGTACGGATCATTCCCGCAGTTGGGCGCACCTATCGGCTTCTTCTTCGCCAACGGCACTTTCCTGCTGCTCTCCTGGCTGCTGACCGACGAGCAGTTTATGAGCTGGGGCTGGCGCGTACCGTTCATCTTCTCTGCGGTGCTGGTGATTATCGGTCTGTACGTTCGCGTTTCGCTGCATGAATCCCCGGTCTTTGCCAAAGTGGCTGCGGCGAAAAAACAGGTGAAAATCCCGCTGGGTACCCTGCTGACAAAACATGTCCGCGTGACGATCCTCGGCACGTTCATCATGCTGGCGACCTATACGCTGTTCTATATCATGACCGTCTATTCCATGACGTTCAGCACCGCCGCGGCGCCTGTAGGGCTTGGCCTACCGCGTAATGAAGTGTTGTGGATGCTGATGATGGCGGTTATTGGCTTTGGCGTCATGGTGCCGGTGGCAGGCCTGCTGGCCGATGCGTTTGGTCGTCGCAAGAGCATGCTCATCATCACCACGCTTATTATTCTGTTTGCGCTGTTTGCCTTTAAACCGCTGCTCGGCTCTGGCAATCCGGTGCTGGTGTTCGCCTTCCTGTTGCTTGGTTTGAGCCTGATGGGTTTGACATTTGGTCCGATGGGCGCGCTATTGCCGGAGCTGTTCCCGACCGAAGTGCGCTACACGGGGGCGTCGTTCTCGTACAACGTTTCGTCGATTCTTGGTGCTTCCGTTGCCCCTTACATTGCCGCATGGCTGCAGGCGAATTACGGCCTGGCGGCGGTAGGTACGTATCTGGCATCAATGGCGGCGCTAACGCTGATTGCGCTGCTGTTAACCCACGAAACCCGCCATCAGTCATTGTGATTCTTTGGTTGTAAGCACCGTCTGCGGCCTACGTTGAGCATGAAATGTAGGCCGCAGAAGCGAAGCGTTAGCGCCATCCGACAACGGCAAAAATCACTTCTTCATTTGCGACAAAATGGTCCGGCATTGATTAGCGTCTCCTTCAGAAGGTGAAATCAGCGCCAGCAAGGCCGCCGCGGGCGTCACTAACGTTGCCAGCGCGGCAGCAACCGCACCGCGCGCAATCAGCGGCCCGGCCTTCACACCGGCCTGCGGATTCTTAAAGGTGCCGCGAACATACAGCGGCGAACGCAGGGTAATAATACGAATGCCTTTGCTCTCCGGATCGATGGTTAAATCCAGTTGCTCCGACGCAAAACTCGCCGTACCAGTGACATTAATGACCGCGTTTTCCGTGTCGAAGGCAAAAATCTGCGGGCGGGCTACGCCGTTAACAATATCCAGATTCGCCGCCGCGCAGTTCACCCGCACCTCGTCATCACCAAATATCTGTCCAACAAGATAGTTGCCCAGATTCAAGCCAACAATTTCCATCAGATTCCGGCTGATCAAACCGTCGTTCATCAGCAGCTTCAGGTTGCCATTGCTGTTACCAAGCAGCGCCGCTACCGAGTTTCCGCTCCCGCTAAACCTGGCGTCACCGTTCATTTCACCGAGCGTTTTCTGCATCAGCTCCACATCCGGCATCAGCGCTTTTAGCTTCAGGCGGCGAGCCTGGATGTCCGCCTGCCCCCGCATCGGCTTTTTATCCCCTTCCAGATGGATGCTGGAGACAATGCTGCCTCCCGCGAGGCCAAATTTCAGCGGCTGCAGGCGCAGGTCGGCATTTTTCAGGATGATATGGGTGGAGAGATCGCTGATCGGCAGGCTACTGCCGTGCTCAATACGCCGTCCTTTGAAACGTACGTCAGCGTCCATCACGTTCCATTTGTCGGTTTCAAAACGGTCATACGGCAAGACCTTGTCCGCGGGCTGGACGCTCTTCTCTCCTTTGCGCTGTTCAGATTGTTTGGCCCGCTCCGCCCCTTTGCCTGAATCCACACCGATCAGCGGCCCCAAATCAGCCAGCCTCAGTTGGCGTGACTCAACATCCCCTTTCAGCATTGGGCGCGGCTTACCGGTGGTATAGGCCAGCGTTCCGTGAATATCGCTGTCGCCAATTCGGCCATTAAAATCGCGGTAATCAAAAACAGAGGATTTTTCCGGGTCAATTTTCGCGACCAGATGTCCGTCGGTTTCAAACGGCGGCGTATCCGGGAGCAGCACGCCGGTCAAATCGTACAAATCCCCTAGCGAATCTCCCGAGAATTTAAGCCGCAGATCCGCCCCGCCCATATTCATCGGATCGTTTATCGTACCCATAAACGCCACACGCGTATTACCCGAACGGAAATCAGCCTGAATCGGGAAAGGGGTTCCTTCACCGCGCAGCGCCAGCATTCCGCCTATTTTCCCGGTACCGCTTAGCGGTTCGCCGTTATATCGGCCTTGCGCTTTCAGACCAAACACGTAGTCCTCAATGTGGGCGTTGCTCTCTTTACTTTTTGCGCCAGTCACTTCGCTAAAGGGCAACGGCTTACCCAGCGGATCGACCAGGATCTCAATCTCTGACTTCGTCACCTTATCGTTAATGGCGATGCGACCTTGGTCGAACAGAATGTTATCCAGCCGGAAAGACCAGGCTGATGGCGGCGCTTTGGGATCGCGGTTTTCATCCCCTGCCAGGTTAAAGGTCCAGTTATTGTTTTCCTCCGACAGGCGGATAAGCCGTGCATCGGGTTTTACCAGCTTGATCCACGGGAGCCAGACGGTTTTTGTCAGCAACGCCAGTGGGGCGAGCGTTGCTTCAACGCGCGGGAGATGCACCATGGTGACGTCAGGAATGTCCGGCGGGTTGCCGAGGATGATATCCTCAGCATGAACATGCGGCCACGGAACCCAGCTACGCCAGCCGGTTTCCTGTTTTTGGCGTTCCCAAACCACGCCCAGGTCACCCCGTATGGCGAAGGGACGGTTGAGTTCTGTAGAGACTTTCTGGTTGATGGTCGGTTTGAGCCGGTTCCAGTCAAATGTCGCAATCACGATGATGAGTACGACGATCAACAACAAGAAAACCCCTATTACTGAAGTGGTTATTTTGCCTGTTCTCGTCATGTTTAACCTCCTTACTTTCTTCCTTGCCTGTCCTAAAGATAGTCCAGCAGAGGAAAGGAGGCGCTCTACATCCTTATCAAAGCGACAGAATTACGTCTTCAAGGGTATCCAGAGGCACTGGACGAGAGAGAAAATAGCCTTGCGCAGCGAAAGCCGGCGAGTTTTGCACATCACGCCACTCTTCCAGCGTTTCAACGCCTTCGACAATCACACCACGGCAATAGCGGTTCATCAGCTGTAACAGCAGCGTAAAGAGATTGCGGCCCTCCGGCGTCTGGCGCAGCATGACAAACAGATCCCGCGCCACTTTGATATAGTCGTAACTCACTTCGCTCAGAGCCGAGAAGTTTGCCATTCCGGTACCAAAATCATCCAGCCAGAGCGGGCCAAACTCGCACATTGAGGCGAACGACGAACCCTTCGGCAAGCGGATATGCTCCACCAGTTCAAAGCGCAGCCACGGCAGACATTCGATGATTTTCAGGATTTCGGGATCCTGGCGCATTGCAATCAGCGTTGGCCCGTCGACATTCACGGATGCCAGCAGATCGTGGGCTTTGAAAAACGCCCCTTTTTGTTCAAGCTGTACAAGCTGCTCTTTCACCACATCTACACGATGTCGTACGGCCACTTCGGCGAAATAGCGGTCCGGCGCGATACGTTGGGAGGGGTTTTCAGGATGGCTCACGACAGTCAGCAGCTCAACGGCCATCAGCCGTCCGTTAGTCTGATAAATCGGCTGGTAGGTGTAAGCACGCTCGCACTGCAGCCAATAGCGTCTCTCCTGCAAGTTTTCAATACTCGCATCGAGCGTAATTAGCTGCTGGGTAACCTGCTTTATCATCTGAGATGTCCTGTAAATAAGAGTGTGACTGACCGGACTCGTCAAAGGTTATCGGCGCTCAGGCGAAGAACTTTACGTTCAGCCCTACGCAAAATAGAAACTAAGCGGCAAAAAACGACGCAGAACACGTGCTGGCTCAAAAAAATAATGGAACGATGTTTTAATATAGTTGACCACTTACCACCCACAGCGCACACTAACGCTAATTTTTTTCAGAGCAGGTTACGACTATGTCCAGAAAGATTGCCGTGATTGGCGAATGCATGATTGAGCTGTCACAGAAAGGCGCTGACGTTCAGCGCGGATTCGGTGGCGACACGTTGAATACATCCGTTTATATCGCCCGTCAGGTCGATGCTGCGGCACTTTCCGTACACTATGTGACTGCGCTGGGTACCGACAGTTTTAGCCAACAAATGCTGGAATCCTGGCAGAGCGAAAATGTGGATACCTCATTAACCCAACGCATGGAAAACCGCCTGCCGGGCCTCTATTACATTGAAACCGATAGCACCGGCGAGCGCACCTTCTATTACTGGCGTAATGAAGCCGCCGCAAAATTCTGGCTTGAGAGCGAACAGTCCGCCGCTATTTGCGAAGAACTGGCGACATTTGACTATCTGTATCTGAGCGGAATCAGCCTGGCTATTTTAAGCCCGGCAAGTCGTGACAAGCTGCTGTCGCTGCTGCAAGAATGCCGCGCCAACGGTGGAAAGGTCATTTTTGACAATAACTACCGCCCACGTCTGTGGAGCAGTAAAGAAGAGACCCAGCAGGTGTATCAGCAAATGCTGGAATGCACCGATATCGCGTTTCTGACGCTGGATGATGAAGACGCGCTGTGGGGTGAAAAACCGGTTGCCGAGGTGATTGCCCGTACTCACGCGGCTGGCGTACAGGAAGTGGTTGTGAAACGCGGTGCAGACTCTTGCCTGGTTTCCATCGCAGGCGAAGAACTCATCGACGTTCCGGCCGTAAAACTACCGAAAGAGAAGGTTATCGATACGACCGCTGCGGGAGACTCCTTCAGCGCCGGGTATCTGGCGGTACGTCTGACCGGTGGCGATGCCGCTGATGCCGCAAAACGCGGCCACCTGACGGCAAGCACCGTTATTCAGCATCGTGGGGCGATTATTCCTCGCGACGCCATGCCGCAGTAATCTGGCGTTCTGGCAGGCCGGATTAGACGTTAACGTCGCGTCCGGCCTGCAGGTCACGATTCCCTTATTGCACCGGCGGGATGTCCGTCACTTCAGAATGTGATTCATCCGTTTCTACCGACGTTGCCGCGGCGGTAGCCGGCGCCATAATGCTATCCCACGTCGCCTGCAGATCCTTCATATTGAATTCAGGTTCACCCTTCGGCTGCAACAGAATTAACGCCATATCTTGCGACAGTTGCTGACGCAGGTCCTGATTCAGCATCTCAACACTCAGGTTGTTCAGGAAGCTTTGGCGTAAACGCTGATACTGTTCAGGCGCAATATCCACGACCTGGTTTTGCAGCGAGCGCAAACGCTGGCTGATCAAAATATCGGTATCGGTGCGACCATAGGTGGCAAACAGCTTCTGCAGTTCCAGATTCTTTTGCGCCACCAGCGCATTAAATTCTTCTTCCGGCAGCCCCTTATCGCGCACTTTGGCCAGCTCACGCGCAACCGTGCTGAGGTTCGCGTTCAGCTTACCGTTCGGTGATTCAACGTTAATGGCACATTGCGCGCGCAGGAACAGCACCCGACAGTCAAAGCCAAGGCCAATGTCTTTGGCATTGTTTTTGGTGAGCTCCTGCTGAATGTGCCAGAACAACGCCTCACGGGCTAAATCAGCGCGCCAGTAACGTAACAGCGCGGCAGATTCACGGATCGGCTGCCACGGCGTATCCCACATAATAGACAGGCGATCCTGACGTACCGCATCGGTCATTATGCTTACGGCCTCTGCACGCAGCGGAGAGAGCGTGGGTACCGGCGCAGGCGTTTCACGTTTACCTTTTAATTCGCCAAAGGTTTTATTGATTTGATCAGCCACGCTGCGCGCATCTACGTTACCGACGATAATCAGCGTCATCGCATCCGGGGTATACCATTTCTGGTAGAAGGACTGGATTTTCGTCGCATCAACAGGCGTTTTCAGCGGATCGGCAGGATCGTGACCCAGCAGCGTCGATCCCTTCAGACGATAGCGCCACCATCCCTCTTTGGTATCTGACGGCCAGGTTGCAACCATATCTTCGCTACTCAGCGCATGATTGACCGATTCAGGGGTGATGCTCAGATTACCGGAAATATTCGCCAGATAAGAAAGTGACTCTTTCAGCAGATCGTTGCGGCTGTTAGGCAGACTGAGGTTATACAGCGTGGAATCATAGGAAACGATAACGGGCGGCATGGGACGACTGGGATCGAACCCCTGCTGCCACAGAGAACGGGCTTGCGTAGCATCGAGGCCACCGCTTTGCGTCAGCGCGATACGCGGGATCGCATGGCTGAAACCACTCTGTTGTGTACTTTCGGTGAGTGAACCGGTATTGACCAGCAGGCGAACCTCAATACGGTCGCTGGGGCGCTGGGGAGTGGCTAAGACTTGCCACTGTAAACCATTTGCCAGCGTGCCCTGTTGCCACGCCGGGTCAGGCTGGAGCGCATCTGCCTGCACATAGCCGGCAGTGGCCATCATCAGCAAGCCGCCCGCTAAAAGTCGAATTTTTGTGCCCTGCATGTGAACCCCTGATCAACTATCCTGGAAATAAAAAGACAGCCCGCGAGAGGACTCTCTGAATATGACGTTAAAAACACTTCGTGTTAGACCGCAAGAACATAAAAATGTCACGGAGGAAGTGAAAAAATCCCGACGCCGCCGAATCGGCGGTTTCAGGCACAGGGGTTAATTATGCGCAAACGCCCGCAGTCCTGGAAGGGACTACGGGCATAAGTGGAGAGATTAAGAGGATATTTCGTGCGTTTTGCCATCCGGCGCACGATTATTCAGCACATCATCCAGCTTTTTATGGTCCAGTTCTTTCACCCATTTCGCTACTACAACAGTTGCCACACCGTTACCGACCAGGTTAGTCAGCGCACGGGCTTCAGACATAAAGCGGTCAATACCGAGAATCAGCGCCAGACCAGCAACCGGTAAATGGCCCACAGCGGAGATAGTCGCGGCCAGAACAATGAAGCCACTCCCGGTCACACCCGCAGCACCTTTTGAAGAGAGCAGGAGCACCACCAGCAGGGTTATCTGATGGAAAATATCCATATGGCTGTTGGTGGCCTGAGCGATAAATACCGCCGCCATCGTTAGATAGATTGATGTCCCATCGAGGTTAAACGAGTAGCCCGTGGGTATAACCAACCCGACAACCGACTTGCGACAGCCCAGTTTTTCCATCTTATCGAGCATACGCGGCAGCGCGGACTCAGAAGAAGAGGTGCCCAGAACGATCAGCAGTTCTTCACGGATATAGCGGATGAATTTGAAAATGCTGAAGCCGGTTGCGCGCGCAATCGAGCCCAACACCACAACCACAAACAGAATACAGGTGATGTAGAAACAGATGATCAACTGACCCAACTGCACCAGCGTCCCGACGCCATATTTACCGATGGTAAAGGCCATGGCACCGAAAGCACCGATCGGCGCCAGGCGCATGATCATGTTGATGATGCCAAAAATAACCTGCGAGAAGCTTTCAATCACGTTGAAAATCATCTGGCCTTTGCTACCTAAACGATGCAGCGCAAAACCAAACATAACCGCAAACAGCAATACCTGCAGGATGTTGCCACTGGCGAACGCGCCAATGACGCTACCCGGGATAATATCCATCAGGAAGCCTACGATCCCCTGGTCTTTTGCCTGTTCGGCGTAAATCGCAACCGCTTTAGCATCCAGCGTCGCCGGATCGACGTTCATACCGGCACCGGGTTGTACCACGTTGACGATGATAAGGCCGATGATCAGCGCAATCGTACTGACAATTTCAAAATAAAGCAGTGCAACCGCACCGGTGCGGCCTACGGCTTTCATACTTTCCATGCCTGCAATGCCGGTCACGACAGTACAGAAGATGACAGGTGCGATGACCATTTTGATGAGCTTCACGAAAGCATCACCAAGTGGCTTCATTTGGGCGCCTAATTCAGGGTAGTAATGGCCAAGGAGGATACCTATGGCAATTGCTGTCAGGACCTGAAAGTAAAGGCTTTTGAATATAGAGGTTTTCATAGGGTGTCCTTAAAGTAAAAACCACAGGTCTTGTAAGGTTTTGTTTAACCTGCGGCCTTAAAGTAACACCCACACAACATGACAGAAATGCGCCTGGATCATAATTGATACAGAAATGTTAAAAATTTTGAGCTGGCTCGCACAAGCGAGGCCTTTTTTAACTTTTGTAATCAGCGTTTTTCGGCGTCAGATAACGTTCTTCGAAGATATTCGCCGGAACCGGCCGGGCAAACAGGAACCCTTGTGCCACTTCTACCCCCGCTTGTGATAACCATTCGCGTTGCGCTTCGGTTTCGACGCCCTCAGCGATCATCTGCAAATTGAGGCTATGCGCCAACTGAATGATGGCGGAGATCATGCTGCAATCTTCAGGGACGCCATCAACAAACATCTTATCGATTTTGAGTACATCCACCGGGAGCGACTTCATGTGCTGCAGTTGTCGCAGACCCGCATACCCCATACCAAAATCGTCCAGCGCGATACGCACGCCCGCGTTGCGCAGCGGGCGTAAAATAGCCACAGCGGCATTAGGATCATCAATGTGCCGGCTTTCGGTCACTTCCAGAATCAACGTCCCAGGCTTGATGCGATAGCGGTTTAGCAACTCCAGCAGATCCGACACCATACTCGGATGCATCAGCTGTAGCGCAGACAGGTTCACCGAGAGCGGCAGCATCAGGCCGCGTTCCTGCCAGGCTGACAGCTGGCGGCATGTCTCCTCCAGCACCCAGTAACCGACCGTCACCATCAGGCCACAGGACTCAATCCTGTCAATTAACCCTTCTGGCAACTCCCAGCTTCCGTCTGGCTGCTGCATTCGCAATAATGCTTCTGCGCTCAATACCTTACCGCTGGACATCTCCACCTGCGGCTGCATCCAGAGCGCAAACTGATGGTTATCCAGCGCGGTAAGAATATCGTTCTCTTCCGTCAAACGCTGTTGCGCCTCTTCCATCTGCAACGGGTCAAAGAACTGAATCCGGTTTTTACCCTTGTGACGCGACGTTAACACGGCTGAGAGTGCGCGGTGGTAAAGCTGTTCTGCGGTCAAATCGCCATTAAACATCGCCACCCCAATGTTGCAGGTTGGACGAAGTTGAATGCCCTGAATCGGTAATCGCTCGTTAACGATAGTGAGTACTTGCTGACCTAGCGTAATAGCGTGCCAGGGTTCTTTCACACCATGTGCGATGATGGCAAAGTCATAGCCGCTCACCTGGGTAAGCACCATTCTGGGGGCCAATACTGACTTCAGCTTTTCAACCAGCGTAAGCAGCAGGATTTCCCGCTGGGTCTCGGATAACACACCCGCGGTATCACGCAGGGTTTCGCAGGTGACAATCATCAACGCCGTTGTCTGCTGGCGGTTCACAACCTGCTCCAGCAGCGCCATCAGAAACGACTTGTTGGGCAGCTCAGAAACCGGGAATCGCATTGAATGGTCGCTTTGCTCTTCGCTGCGGCGCTGAATCAGTTGCTGATTGAGGTTGTAGCTACGCACCAGCAGGCCAATCTCGTCGTCCTGATGCAGACGCGGCAATGCCAGCTGATAGCCAATCAGATCCTGCTGGGGAATGTCGTTCAGCTCACGCGCTATTTTACGTAATGGATGCAAAATCAATCTGTTAATACACCATGAGATGGCTACCGTGAGTATTAACGAGAGAAGTAAGTAAATGGTCACTAACGTGGAGAGCGTACTCATCACAAACTTGTACATACGGTACGAGTCCGCCTGCAGCACCAGATACGCCAGCGGTTGCGGATTCGCTGAACGCTCAAGAGAATAGACCGGCAGCGAAATTTGTACCGGAAGTTCAAACAGGCGAGTCACCGTAACCGGAACCGGGCGTTCAGGAATAAAGCTCATCCGCAGCGCCTGAAACTGATTCGGAAGCACCACATCGGCGCGACTGACCACGCCTGCTGGTCGAATACTTCTTAAAATAGCTTCTGCTTCGGGAATATCCCCTTTCAGGATCGTGCCCGACAGAGGCTCACGGACGGAGCGAGCGATACTTTCCAGTTGCGTAGCCGTGTTATAGCGATTCTGCTGGACCAGATGGAACAGCAAAACGGTGCAAAAAATAAACACAAACACCATAACAACAGCCGCAACCATTGCCATCTGCTTAATTGTTAACGAGCGACTGACACGCAAACTGACTCTCCACGGATAGACGAAACTGCCGTCAGAGTATACCCGATCGTAGCGGTATTAAGAGAGGCGGTATCTGAAAACTTCCCAGCATGCATTATCCCGACAGGATAGGCACCTGGCGACGAGATTTATCTGCATTTAAGCCGAAAAAGGCCGCAAGGTTCCCCCCTGCGGCCTGGTTCGGGCGCATGTTGCCATCACGGCAGACAGACGCCCGCAAGGTGCATTACTTCCTGTTACGCAGCCAGCTCACAATCAGGCTGGCAATAATGCCAGCGATGATCGGAGCCGCTAAATCGTGCCAGAAGGCCACGCCTAACTGTGCGAGCGTCATATAGCCGCCTGTGTTGCAATGGCAACTGTTCACGGCTATTCTTGAGTTGTTCAGGTTCAAGTTAGCCCCCGTTTTGTTGCCAGGTTTATACCGAACAACGTGCGGGGGTTTTCTCTTTCCAGCAACCTATGCCGCCGGGGATCAAGCCCCCGCAACATTGCGCCTCACCGGGAATTCCCGGCTTGCCGCTGATTCTACGGTAGCCCACTTGCCATATCACTGCGCAATACACGGCTCTGCGTAGCGCCTCGCATTTCACCTGTTTTCTCACCATTACGCTGGAAAGATTCTTGCCAGTTGGCAACATTCCTGCCTCTCTTCAATACAGAAAAAGACATATCTCATTGATATCTATACCTTCATTTTCTGGCACAGCGATTGCTATTTGACTGTGAGCTGTTTTGTTCCGAATCAAAGGAGATATCATGTCTGACTGTCGTACTTACGGATTCAACACCCAGATCGTTCACGCGGGGCAACAACCCGACCCTTCTACTGGCGCGCTCAGTACGCCTATTTTCCAGACTTCAACGTTTGTTTTTGACAGCGCCGAACAAGGTGCCGCCCGCTTTGCGCTCGAGGAGTCCGGGTACATTTACACCCGTTTGGGTAACCCCACCACCGATGCGCTGGAGAAAAAGCTGGCGGTACTGGAAAGAGGTGAAGCCGGGCTGGCAACCGCATCCGGTATTTCTGCCATCACCACCACGCTGCTGACGTTGTGCCAGCAGGGCGACCATATCGTTTCCGCCAGCGCGATTTACGGCTGCACCCACGCGTTTTTGTCGCACAGCATGCCGAAGTTTGGGATTAACGTCAGCTTCGTCGATGCGGCAAAGCCTGAAGAAATCCGCGCCGCCATGCGCCCGGAAACCAAAGTAGTGTATATCGAAACACCCGCTAACCCGACGCTGTCGCTGGTCGACATTGAAACGGTAGCCGGTATCGCCCATCAACAAGGCGCATTGCTGGTGGTGGATAACACCTTTATGTCACCGTACTGCCAGCAGCCTTTACAGCTAGGCGCGGATATTGTGGTGCACAGCGTCACTAAATATATCAACGGTCACGGAGACGTGATTGGCGGGATCATTGTTGGTAAGCAGGAGTTTATTGACCAGGCGCGGTTTGTTGGTCTGAAAGATATCACCGGCGGCTGCATGAGTCCTTTCAACGCGTGGTTGACGCTACGCGGCGTTAAAACACTGGGTATACGTATGGAACGCCACTGTGAAAACGCATTGAAAATCGCCCGCTTCCTCGAGGGGCATCCATCCATTACCCGCGTTTATTATCCTGGCTTGTCTTCACACCCGCAGTATGAGCTGGGCCAGCGACAGATGAGCCTGCCAGGAGGAATTATCAGCTTCGAAATCGCTGGCGGCCTCGAGGCTGGCAGACGGATGATCAATTCTGTAGAATTGTGCCTCCTCGCGGTCAGTCTCGGTGATACCGAAACCCTCATTCAGCACCCAGCGTCTATGACACATTCGCCCGTTGCGCCAGAGGAACGGCTTAAAGCAGGTATTACCGACGGGCTTATCCGTCTTTCTGTGGGTCTTGAAGATCCAGAAGATATTATTAACGACCTTGAACACGCCATCAGAAAGGCAACATTCTGACCATTATGACCTGAACCGACGCCGATCGGTTCAGGTTGTTGAGAATCAAGGCACAACAGTCTGGTAATACGCGCAATCCTGTTTCGGGGAGAGCGCGTATTTTGGGCAGGGGGTTCTATGCAGGACGACACATTACAACTAAGCAACAATACAGCAACCACCGTACCATTCTCAAAGAAAATACCGTTTACGAAATATGACTTTGGCTGGGTATTACTGTGTATCGGTATGGCAATTGGTGCCGGAACGGTACTGATGCCGGTACAAATAGGCTTAACAGGCATTTGGGTATTTATCGTCGCCTTTATTATTGCCTATCCAGCAACCTATATTGTGCAGGATATTTATTTAAAAACATTATCAGAAAGTGAAACTTGTAATGACTATACCGATATTATCAGTCATTACCTGGGAAAAAACTGGGGTGTATTTCTTGGCGTCATCTATTTTTTGATGATTATTCACGGCATATTTATCTATTCCTTATCCGTGGTTTTTGACAGTGCCTCATATATCAAAACCTTCGGCTTAACCGATGCCGATCTTTCACAATCGATAATCTATAAAGTGGCCATTTTTGCCGTGCTGGTGGCCATTGCTTCCGGGGGAGAAAAGCTGCTGTTTAAAATCTCCGGCCCGATGGTGGTAGTCAAAGTGGGGATCATCATCGTGTTTGGTTTTGCGATGGTTCCGCACTGGAACTTCGCTAATATCAGCGCATTCCCTGAAGCATCGGTCTTCTTTCGCGACGTGCTGCTGACCATCCCGTTCTGCTTCTTCTCGGCGGTGTTTATTCAGGTGTTGAACCCAATGAACATCGCCTACCGCAAGCGGGTAGCGGACCGGGTTCTGGCCACCCGCATGGCAATACGCACACATCGCATCAGTTACATTACGCTGATTGCGGTCATTCTGTTTTTCTCATTCTCTTTTACCTTTTCTATTAGTCATGAAGAGGCCGTTTCAGCCTTCGAACAAAATATTTCCGCACTGGCGCTGGCAGCGCAAGTCATTCCTGGGCAAATTATTCATATCACCTCAACGGTGCTAAATATCTTCGCCGTATTAACCGCATTCTTTGGTATTTATCTGGGGTTCCACGAGGCGATTAAGGGTATTATTCTTAATGTTCTGAGCCGCGTTATTGATGTGGCGAAAATTAATCCCCTGGTGCTTACGCTGGGTATTTGCACCTTTATTGTTATCACCCTGGTGATCTGGGTGTCATTTCGTGTATCGGTACTGGTGTTCTTCCAGTTGGGTAGCCCACTTTACGGGATTGTGTCGTGTATTATTCCGTTTTTCCTGATTTATAAAGTAACGCAACTGGAAAAACTACGCGGGCTGAAAACCTGGCTAATCCTGTTGTACGGGATCCTGCTGTGCCTGTCGCCATTATTGAAGCTGATTGACTAATCCGTTTACAGCGCCGTCAGTCACTGACGGCGCTTAACTCACACTCTCCAGTTGATAGCTGCGAATTTTATTCAGTACCGTGGTATGTGACACCCCCAGCGCTTTAGCGATATGCCGCGACGACACATTCTCTTCCACCATCTGTTCAATAAGCTGGCGTTCAGCACACAAAACCTGTTCTTTAAAAGGACGCTCTGTCGGCGTCAGCTCAACGGCAGGCAAATTCACCATCCCTAATTCTTCCCGCGTAATGACATCGGATTCCGCCATCAGCATCAGGCGAATGATGGTATTTTCCAGTTCGCGAACGTTTCCCGGCCAGGTGTGATGATGCAGGGTATCAAAGCAGGCTTTATCCAGAATGATCCGTCGTTGGAATTCCTTCGCGTATTTCTGCACAAAGTGGCGAATCAATAGGCTGATATCCTGCGGGCGCTCCCGCAGGGGCGGAATGGTCAGTGAAAGTACATTGATGCGGTAATAGAGATCGGCGCGCAGCAGACGTTGTTCCACCATCTCTTCCAGATTGGCGTTGGTTGCCACAATAATGCGTACATTGACCGGAATAATTTGCGCCCCGCCAACGCGACGGATCCCGCCATCCTGAAGTACGCGCAGTAATTTAGCCTGTAAGCTCAGCGACATTTCACCAAATTCATCGAGAAAAAGGGTGCCTTTATCGGCCATTTCAAACAGCCCTTTTTTGCCTTTACAATCTGCACCGCTAAAAGCTCCTTTCTCATAGCCAAAGAATTCACTCTCCATCAACGACTCAGGTAGCGCAGAGCAGTTGACAGGAATAAACGGATAAAAACGTCGCTGCCCGGAATTATGGATAGCCCGGGCAAGCAGTTCTTTGCCAGTACCCGTATCGCCGCGGATCAAAACGGTATATTTGCTGTCGGCAATTTTTATCGCCTTTTCGATAAGCGAGTGCATGCTCTGGCTGCTACAAATAATGTCAGAGAAATAGCGCGGGCGTTCCGGCTCAGGCGTTGACAGTTCGCTTATCTCTTCACACAGGTAAGCGACGTTAATAATATCGGCGCGCCGGCCTAAACAGGATTGCACGCAGGAAATATCCTGTAACTGGCGGCACCAGGATTTAATCAGGATCCGTCCAGGCGTGACTTTCATGGAGATGATATTGATATCGCAGCAGGAAAATTCCTTCAGGACATCCTCAACCATCGACAGACGATCAATTGTTTTAATATCCCAGCGTATCGTGACCACATTTGCTCCTGACAGTTAGCAACTGCGAAATAGATATTTCTGTGACGAGAGGAAATCTGACTACATTTTAGACGCTATGGAATAATGTTCTGCCAGAGGACTCACATTGTGGACGTAAAAACAAAATATAAAAAAACCGGAGCACAAGGCTCCGGTTATCAGGTCATAACCCACGTTTATTGCTGTGGATTTTCATCCTGGTCAACAGCGAAACAGGCCACGAGTTGTCCACCGTAATCCTTCAGCTGCGGCTGAAGCTGGGTACACGGACCAAAACGCCGACGGCAGCGGGCATTGAACGCACAGCCCGGCGGTGGATTCAGCGGGCTTGGCAGCTCACCGGTCAGCTTGATACGCTCGCGGCGATCGTCCGGGTTCAGGCGCGGCGTCGCAGAGAGCAGCGCCTGCGTATACGGATGACGCGGATTATTGAAGATCTGATCCTTCGTTCCTTTTTCCACGCAGCGGCCTAAATACATCACCATCACCTCATCGGCAATGTGC
>OJJB01000087.1_pt1 | contig 28612 bp, 43 predicted proteins | sample 1596161 | NCBI WGS metagenome assembly OJJB01 (sample SAMEA4350107, study PRJEB24818) | metagenome | biome: human; feature: gut; material: faeces | place: Denmark | collected 2013-09 | reverse complement strand
GACTGTCAGCCTCAACCTTATCCCGCGTGCGCTGAGCCGCATTCACCACAACGCTAAGGATTCTCTCTGGTTGAAAATACTTAGCTGTTATGTGCCTGTCTTTTCACCACTTCAGGCTCGGTGGTATCCTTTTAAGCCCGTATACATAAAAGGAAAATCAAATGACTTTTGATGAAAAAGAACTTGATAATGCAATTAATAAAATCATCGTAACGTCGCTCTTTTCCTGTCTCAGCGACACTCAGCAAAAACAGTTCTACGAATCGGCTTTCAACATGATCGAGCGTTGTTGTTTCTGCGATGCCGACGAGTTACCTGAAAAAATCAGGAAACAGTTGGCTGATGCTCTTCGAGTGCGACTTTCTGACCAATTTTCTGAAATGTACTCTCCGAATTTGGACAAATAGAAAAAGGCCATTTCCATTCAGGGTCTGATGGAAAGACTTCAGCCTGTTCTAAAGCACGGCGTAAAGAGAATACAACTCCAGCCATAATCTGATGTTTCCCATTGGCCCAGCTATCGCCGCTCTGATCTACATGGGCGGCTATGTCGTATGACCAAACGACTTCACAGTTATTGTTTAAAATCTGGACTTTCATTTCATACACCTGCTTTAACATGAGTGCCTAGTGGCACAACATGACTCAACGAATCATCCTGGACTTCATATGCCCCAGGCGGCTACTTCGTGGGCGTCCTGCCTGTTCGTTATCTTTGACATAAAATCTAACTTAACTTAGTTTTTAAGGCAAGAGAAAACACCAAACTTTTCTTAGCTTGGTGCCTTAGTTAGAGAAGGGAGGTACTAGAGTTCGTATTGAACTCCTTTGACTACACCAATGATCAGGCAATTACCATTGATCGGGATGTTGGGATACCGGGGATTCAATGGTACTAAAAACTTTTGATGACCATCGATGACTAATTTTTTTACTGTAGCTTCGTTCGTTCCATCAAGTCGAGCAATGACTATTTTTCCATGACGGGGTTCTGCATCAGGATCTACAATCACTGTTGCACCTTCTGGTATTGTTGGGAGGCCATTAGGGTTAGTCATGGAGTCGCCTTTAACTTCTAATGCAAATGAGTTATCACCAATCTTTAAAGATGTATCTACCCACTTGTCCACTTCACTAAACACTTCTGCTGCCCTGCACTCAGTAAACTGCCCAGCCTGAACCCACGAAATTACAGGAACTCTGCGCATGTTTGTGACGAGTTTGCCTTCAAACTCAGCACCATAAAGAATGTAATCTATTGACGTATTAAAGAACTTCGCTAATTTCGAAAGTGCTTCCCCGCCAGGGACATTGATGTCTTTTTCCCAGTACCCCACAGCAACGTCACTTACCCCACAAAATTTACCCAATTCTTTCTGGGACGTTCTGGTAACCCTTCTCAGAGCTTTTATACGCTGACCAACCGTTTCCATAGGAGCACCATTTCTTGAATTGCTAAGTAATCTTAGTTTTTATTGACCTAAGATAGATTGATAATTAACATCTAATAAAACTTAGTTTTGGAGGGTGTATGACAACTGACGATATCGAAAGCTACTTCGGCAGTATTGAGAAAGTTGCTGATTTTTTCGGCATAACAACTGAAGCCGTTTATCAGTGGCGAAACCGTCCGGGCCGGTTAATTCCAAAAGGACGTGCAGCAGAAGCTGCATATAGAACTTGCGGACGCTTGCCATTTAAACCTGAGCTTTATGAAAAATCTAATGGATAAATCGATTAACAGAAACCACAGAACGATGAGGCTAACCGTGGGTAATCATCACTGGAAAATAGAAAAACAGCCTGTGTGGTACGTGAAAGCTGTCAGAAAAACTATCGCGGCGTTGCCGGGTGGTTACGCTGAAGCGGCTGACTGGCTCGATGTAACAGAAAACGCTTTATTCAACCGCCTTCGTGCAGATGGCGATCAGATTTTTCCGCTGGGATGGGCAATGGTTTTACAGCGTGCTGGTGGCACTCACTTCATTGCTGATGCTGTGGCGCAGTCTGCAAATGGCGTCTTTGTGTCTCTTCCTGACGTCGAGGATGTGGACAACGCCGATATTAACCAGCGTCTGCTGGAAGTCATTGAACAGATCGGCAGTTATTCAAAACAGATTCGTTCAGCAATCGAAGACGGTGTAGTGGAACCGCATGAGAAGACAGCAATTAACGACGAGCTGTATCTCTCAATTTCGAAGCTGCAGGAGCATGCAGCACTTGTCTACAAAATTTTTTGCATTTCAGAAAGTAATGACGCCCGCGAGTGTGCAGCTCCGGGCGTCGTGGCGTCGATTGCTTCTGGTTGTGGAGAAACTAACGCATGAACAGTTTAACAACACACTACCGTCGCTCGCAACTGATTGCGCTTCCTGTACCGGGTGGAAAAGCGAAGGTGGAATATTGCTATGCAGTGAATGTACCAGGTGACAGGGAAATTGTAACCCACAGCTTTGCAGAGTGGGCTGTGGGTGATTTCAACCGGCAGAAGGAGACAGTCCTTTGCGACAAGTTAACCGCTGGTTCAAAGATCACTACGGAGTGCCCGTCAGAGTCATTCGTTGGGAGCCGGAAACACAACGGGTTATCTACCTCCGCGAAGGTTATGAGCATGACTGCTTCAGTCCGCTCGAACAGTTTCGTCGTAAATTCAGGGAAATAGAGGTCGGTCATGAGCACTAAATTAACCGGCTATGTATGGGATGGTTGCGCAGCGTCAGGCATGAAATTATCCAGCGTGGCAATTATGGCCCGCCTGGCTGATTTCAGTAATGACGAAGGTGTGTGCTGGCCATCAATTGAAACCATTGCCCGTCAGATTGGCGCGGGGATGAGTACCGTCAGGACGGCTATCGCACGGCTGGAAGCAGAAGGCTGGTTAACGCGTAAGGCGCGTCGCCAGGGTAACCGCAATGCGTCGAATGTTTATCAGCTTAACGTTGCGAAGCTTCAGGCAGCGGCATTTTCTCAACTGTCAGATTCTGACCCGTCAAAATCTGACGCATCAAAATCTGACCCGTCAAAATTTGATGCGTCGAAATCTGGCAAAAAAGCGGGTTTTCACCCGTCAGAATCTGGCGGGGATCCGTCAGTAAAATCAAAACATGATCCGTCAGATAAAAAAACTTCTCGTCCGGACGCTTCGCAACCGGACACGCAGAAGGCTGAACAGGATTTTTTAACTCGCCATCCTGATGCGGTTGTATTCAGCCCTAAAAAGCGCCAGTGGGGGACGCAGGATGATTTGACCTGCGCACAGTGGCTCTGGAAAAAAATCATCGCCCTGTACGAGCATGCCGCCGAATGTGACGGCGAGGTGGTTCGTCCCAAAGAACCGAACTGGACAGCCTGGGCAAACGAAATTCGCCTGATGTGTGTGCAGGATGGTCGTACTCACAAACAAATCTGCGAGATGTACAGCCGCGTCAGTCGCGATCCGTTCTGGTGCCGTAACGTGCTCAGCCCGTCGAAGCTGCGGGAAAAATGGGATGAGCTTTCCCTGCGCTTATCGCCGTCCGTCAGCACGTACACAGAAAAACGCGAAGACCCGTACTTCAAAGCCAGTTACGACAATGTGGACTACAGCCAGATCCCGGCAGGATTCAGGGGGTGAGCATGAGTCTTTTGAATGACGTTCAGAAATTCATTGAAGCCCATCCGGGCTGTACTTCCGGAGACATTGCGGATTCTTTTGCAGGTTACTCACGGCAGCGCGTTCTGCAGTCAGCAAGCAAGTTACGTCAGAGTGGGCGTGTGGCTCACCGTTGTGAAGGAGATACACGCAGACATTTCCCGCGCCTGACTGAGAGAGCGCAGGATCCGGAACCACAACCAGTTCGTGAAACCAGACCTGTGCGCAATTTCTATGTCGGCACTAACGACCCGCGGGTGATTTTGTGCCTGACCCGCCAGGCGGAAGAACTGGAGTCCAGGGGCTTATACCGTCGTGCTGCAACGGTGTGGATGGCGGCATTCCGTGAAAGCCACTCCCAGCCAGAACGAAACAATTTTCTGGCGCGTCGTGAGCAGTGCTTACAGAAAAGCAGCAAGCGCGCTGCATCGGGTGAAGAGTGGTATCTGTCAGGGAATTACGTGGGGGCTTAATGAGTAATAAATATTGCCGGGCGCTGGTGGAACTGCGGAACAAACCAGCCCATGAACTGAAGGAAGTGGGCGATCAGTGGCGCACGCCGGATAACATTTTCTGGGGAATTAACACCCTGTTTGGTCCGTTTGTTCTGGATCTGTTCACTGACGGTGATAACGCCAAATGTGCCGCGTATTACACGGCGGAAGACAACGCGCTGGCGCATGACTGGTCAGAACGTCTTGCGGAGCTTAAAGGTGCTGCCTTTGGTAATCCCCCATACAGCCGCGCCAGTCAGCATGAGGGGCAATACATCACCGGCATGCGTTACATCATGAAGCATGCCAGTGCCATGCGTGATAAAGGCGGGCGCTATGTTTTCCTGATCAAAGCTGCCACCAGCGAAGTGTGGTGGCCGGAAGACGCAGACCATATTGCTTTTATTCGCGGGCGTATTGGTTTTGAACTGCCTGCCTGGTTTATCCCGAAGGATGAGAAGCAGGTGCCGACAGGCGCTTTCTTCGCTGGTGCTATTGCTGTTTTCGACAAGACCTGGAAGGGACCGGCAATCAGCTACATCGGGCGCGATGAACTTGAGGCATGTGGTGAGGCGTTTCTGGCGCAGGTTCGCCAGCAGGCGGAAAAACTGGTCAGGGAGATGGCGGCATGACGACGTTAACTCAATGCCAGCAGCAGGTGCTGGATATGCTGATTTCTTACCAGCAAGAACGTGGCTTCCCGCCAACCAATCAGGAGGTGGCAACCATGCTGGGATACCGTTCAGTGAATGCAGCAGTGGAGCATCTTCGCGCACTGGAGAAAAAAGGCGTCATCACGATAAAGCGTGGCGTGGCCCGGGGCATCACGCTTCATACCGCGGTGAAGGACGACGACAGCGAGGCGGTCGGGATTATCCGCTCACTGCTTGCCGGTGAGGAAAACGCCAGGCTGCGTGCAGCCCACTGGTTACATGAGAGGGGCCTGAAAGTATGAAGCTGATTCTGCCGTTTCCGCCCAGCGTGAACACGCACTGGCGACACCCCAACAAAGGGGCGTTTGCTGGTAAGAGCCTGATAAGCACGGCGGGACGAAAATTCCAGAGCGCGGCGTGTGCCGCCATCATTGAGCAGTTACGTCGTCTGCCGAAACCAACGTCGGCACCTGCTTCAGTGGAGATCGTGTTGTTTCCTCCGGATAACCGGATCCGCGATCTGGACAACTATAACAAGGCGCTGTTTGACGCCCTGACCCACGCGGGTGTGTGGGAAGACGACAGTCAGGTGAAAAGAATGCTGGTTGAGTGGGGATCGGTTATCCCGGGAGGGAAGGTCGAGATCACTATCAGTAAGTACGAGAAAACGGCGGGTGCAGCCGCCTGATTAAGAGGAGAAACGAAGTATGAATAATCTGATGGTCATTGATGGTATTGAAGTTCGTCGTGATGCTTATGGGCGTTACAGCCTGAACGATCTGCACAGGGCAGCCGGGGGAGAACAAAAAAACCGCCCGAAATACTGGCTCTCCAATAAGCAAACCTGTGAATTGATTGAACAACTTTTCACCGAGGGTGGAATTCCGCCTCTGGAACAAAATCAACCAGTTAGCGTCATTAATGGCGGAAATAACCAGGGGACGTATGTCTGCAAAGAACTGGTGTATGCCTATGCAATGTGGATCAGCCCGTCATTCCATCTGAAGGTGATCCGTACTTTCGATATGGTAACCAGCGCACCGGAAAAATTATCCGGGCAGGCTGCTGACAAGATGCAGGCTGGAGTGATTCTGCTGGACTTTATGCGCAGGGAGTTAAACCTGTCTAACTCTTCAGTGCTTGGGGCCTGTCAGAAACTCCAGGAGGCTGTTGGCTTACCGAATCTGGCACCGCGCTATGCCATTGATGCTCCTGCTGACGCGCCTGATGGCTCAAGCCGCCCCACGCTGTCACTGAGTGCACTGCTGAAGCAGTATGGTATCCGCCTGACAGCTAATCAGGCATATCACCAGATGGTGAAGCTGGGGATCGTCGAGCAGCGCGAACGATACAGCCGTACCGCGATTAACAACATCAAAAAATTCTGGTCACTGACAGCGAAAGGCTGCATGTTCGGCAAGAACATCACCAGTCCCGCAAATCCGCGCGAGACGCAGCCGCATTTCTTCGAATCCCGATTCCCTGAGCTGTTAAAGCTGCTCGATACCGTTCATTGAGGTGACCGTGAGAGCACTACTGACCCCTGAAATTGCCCCGCGTATGGGGATCGTATTGTTCAGACCAGGTTCAGAGCTGATGCCCTTGTTTATGCAGGGGCGTGTCTTGCTGGAGCCTGAGCCGGAATGTTATTCATCTTTCGCCAGTGGTGCCGTTCCGGCGGCATCACAACCGCTGGCGGATGATCCTGCCGTTCGGGCCGTGTTCCGCAATGAGGCAGTGATCCGTCGTGCTGGTGGCGTGGAATGTCTTGAAAGCTGGTTACTTCGTGAAAAAGGCTGCCAGTGGCCTCATTCCGACTGGCACAGCGAGAACATGACAACAATGCGACACGCTCCGGGCGCAATCCGTCTGTGCTGGCACTGCGATAACCAGCTGCGCGATCAGTTCACGGAACGGCTGGAATCAATGGCAACGGATAACTGTGCCCGCTGGGTGTTGTCTGTTGTGCGTCGGGATCTCGGTTTTGATGACAGTCATGTTGTGACAATGCCGGAACTGTGCTGGTGGCTGATTCGTAATGATCTGGCGGATGCCTTACCGGAAAGTGCAGCCCGTAAGGCACTGAGATTACCGAAGCCTGTTGTGCCGTCTGTTACCCGGGAAAGTGACCTTGTGCCTTCGGTTCCTGCCACCAGCATCATCCAGGATAAGGCGAAAAAGGTGCTGGCGCTGAAAGTGGATCTGGAGTCGCCGGAGTCTTTTATGTTACGCCCCAAACGTCGCCGCTGGGTTAATGAAAAGTACACGCGATGGGTTAAGACGCAGCCGTGCGCATGTTGTGGAAAACCTGCTGATGATCCCCACCACCTGATAGGTCACGGTCAGGGTGGAATGGCTACAAAAGCGCATGACCTCTTTGTGTTGCCTTTGTGCAGAAAGCATCACGACGAGCTGCATGCGGATACCGTGGCATTTGAAGATAAGTATGGCTCCCAGCTGGAGCTGATATTTCGTTTTATCGATCGTGCGCTGGCAATAGGCGTACTGGCGTAAGTGGAGAACGAGCATGAACCTTGAAGCTTTACCAAAATATTACTCCCCAAAATCTCCAAAATTGAGTGATGACGCACCGGCGACAGGCTCGGGTGGTTTAACAATTACAGATGTGATGGCTGCGCAGGGGATGGTGCAGTCGAAAGCACCGCTTGGGTTTGCCTTATTCCTGGCAAAAGTTGGTGTTCAGGATCCTCAGTTTGCGATTGAAGGTCTGCTCAATTACGCGATGGCACTGGATAACCAGACATTGAACAAATTGAGTGAAGAAACCCGGCTACAGATCATTCCTTACCTTGTGAATTTTGCCTTTGCTGATTATTCCAGGTCTGCGGCAAGTAAGGCTTGCTGTGAGCGTTGTTCTGGTACTGGATTTCATAATGTATTGCGCGAAGTGGTGAAACACTCCAGAAGCGGGGAGTCTGTTATCAAGGAAGAGTGGGTGAAGGAACTATGTCAGCATTGTCATGGTAAGGGAGAAGTCAGCACAGCGTGCAGAGGGTGTAAGGGTAAAGGTATTGTCCTGGATGAAAAAAGAACCCGGCTTCATGGCACGCCTGTTTATAAGATTTGTGGGCGTTGCAATGGAAACCGGTTTAGCCGTTTACCAACCACACTGGCGCGGAATCATGTCCAGAAGCTGGTACCGGACCTGACTGATTATCAGTGGTACAAAGGATATGCAAATGTCATTGATAAACTGGTTACAAAGTGCTGGCAGGAGGAATCTTACGCTGAAGCACAATTGAGAAAGGTGACGAGATAAGTAATTTTCGCCGAAGATGGCGACATGATGCTTGCATTTTTCAAAAAATATGGTTAGGATTTCCCTAACGATGGGCTTTGTGTGTCTACCGTTGATAATCTTCAAGAAACCGCCACCGAGCGGTTTTTTATTGATGTCAATTGTGTTTTTAAGGCTCTCCTTCCTTAAAGTGTGTTGTACAAAAAACTGGCAGCCAGCTACGCTCATTTTGAAAAAGTGACACCCTTCAATGTTTCTTTTGAATGGAATTGCTACCCATAAATCTCTATCAAAAACAGGAGAGCATATATGGTGGAGCGTTGTTCTGTTTGTGAGCAGTCATTAAGTTATTCACGAGAAGTTGAACAAGATGGCGTTGAATATAAATCTTGCCCAAAATGTTCTGCTGATGCCGGAGTGCACGTTTTTTATAAAACAATAGACTTTGGTTATAGGGATATGGGAGACGGCAGGCATATCGTTCAGTCATGGTGTCCGGCTTGCCGTTCTGGTGAAAAACCTTCTATACCACCAGCATTTAAATGTTGTTAACTCAATGAATTATAAAAAGAGGCTGCCTGTGGGCGGCCTTTTTTGTGCACTACGCATCTTTTGCGACTCAGCGCTATAACCAGCTTCTTTCCCTTCACTCGTTGCACTTCCGATAACCGGAGGTGGGAATTATGAAAATGCATAACGATCCTCATTCCTGGTCTGACTTACTTGAATTGTTACAGAGCTGGTGGCGTGGAGACACACCGCTGGGCGCAGTAATTATGTCGATCGTTATGGCTGGCTTGCGCATTGCCTATTTTGGCGGTGGTGGTGGCTGGAAGCGAAAAACGCTCGAGATTTTGCTCTGCGGCGCTCTGACGCTGACTTTTGCATCCGCTCTTGAGTATGTCGGATGGCCTAAATCGCTTTCTGTTGCCATTGGTGGTGGCGTTGGGTTGATCGGTGTCGATGCTATTCGTGGGGCTGCAATGAGAGTAATCGGTAACAAGTTTGGTGGCTCTAAGGAGTAATTTATGCAGGTACTAAATTCCCAGCGTAAAGCTTTCCTGGATATGGTGGCATGGTCAGAAGGAACGGATAACGGGCGACAACCGACACGTAACCACGGTTATGACGTTATTGTCGGTGGCGAACTCTTCACTGATTACTCCGATCACCCTCGCAAACTTGTCACGCTAAACCCGAAACTCAAATCAACAGCTGCAGGCCGTTATCAACTTCTTTCACGTTGGTGGGATGCTTACCGTAAGCAGCTTGGCCTGAAAGACTTCTCTCCCAAAAGTCAGGACGCTGTGGCATTGCAGCAGATTAAAGAGCGTGGCGCTTTGCCGATGATTGACCGCGGTGATATTCGTCAGGCAATCGACCGTTGCAGCAATATCTGGGCTTCACTGCCGGGCGCTGGTTATGGTCAGTTCGAGCATAAGGCTGACAACCTTATTGCAAAATTCAAAGAAGCTGGCGGAACGATCAGAGAGATTGAGGTATGAGCAGAGTAACCGCGATTATCTCTGCTCTGGTTATCTGCATCATCGTCTGCCTGTCATGGGCGGTTAATCATTACCGTGATAACGCCATCACTTACAAAAAGCAGCGTGATAAGGCCGCATCCATTATTACTGACATGCAGAAGCGTCAACGTGATGTAGCAGAACTCGACGCCAGATACACAAAGGAGCTTGCTGATGCTAACGCGACTATCGAAAGTCTCCGTGCTGATGTTTCTGCTGGTCGTAAGCGCCTGCAAGTCGCCGCCACCTGTGCAAAGTCAACGACCGGAGCCAGCAGCATGGGCGATGGAGAAAGCCCAAGACTTACAGCAGATGCTGAACTCAATTATTACCGTCTCAGAAGTGGAATCGACAGGATAACCGCGCAGGTTAACTACCTGCAGGAATACATCAGGACGCAATGCCTGAAATGATCGGGCGATGAAAACCAAAAAAACAGGAGCAATACATGACTAAGCTTTATCACCGCATCTCAGCTTTTCTCTCTGGGTGCTGGGCGTTTATCACGTCTATTTCGTTCGCCATCTTTAGTTTCGGTAGCACAGCATGCTCGCTTAGTCGGGGTCTGTGGCGTGCTATTTCAGCACTAGCGCCGAAATTTTTACCTGAAAAGGTTGTTTGGCGAATTGTAGAGCGAATGTGTAGTGAGAGCGTTCGCGAGAAGATTAACGTATTTGGACGTCATCCTCGAAATACAGGCGCATTGTGCAGTTCGTTACTGTAGTCATTACAAAGCCCATCTTTGGGTTTGGTTTGTAATTTCGCTGCTGCAATAATCACCAGAAATATGGCATTGTTATTGGTGGTCATATGTCATACCCATCAATTACAAAGGAGCAGACATGTCATCTACAAAATTAGTTAAAACTATCCTTTTCCATGGAGATAATAAATATGAAGTTTATGCAACCTCCGAGTACGCTGACGTAGATAGAATCATTCATTACAAGTTACGCTCATGTAAAAACACAGATGGTTCAGATGGCAAGTCTGAATCTATATGGGTTGTATATAATCCTGCTGTTCAACTACCGGATGATCTGAACTACAAAAAAGTTAGCAACATAGCTCCTTATCTTGAAAAGTTACAATAAACTTCCTTTTCCACATGCTAAAAGCCTCGTATTCGCGGGGCTTTTTATTGTCATTACAAAAGCCACTCCCTACAGAGTGGCTTTGATAATGGTTTATACCCTACACGGGATAACTTAACTGATATCCCTTTTAACGGATAAACGGAGCCAACAATGGCAGAGAATGTCGGCATTATGGCAGTTAAATTTGGATAAATCGGAGATTAGTACATATGCCGCCACGAATCCCGAAAGCCTGCCGTGCTCGAGGTTGCCGTAATACCACCACAGACCCGTCAGGCTACTGCGAAAGCCACAAAAGCGAAGGCTGGAAGCAATACAAGCCAGGCCAGTCCCGACACCAGCGCGGTTATGGTTCGAAATGGGATGTTATCCGTGAACGTGTACTCAAGCGTGACAAAGGCCTGTGTCAGCTATGTCTGCGTGCTGGTGTGGTGCGTGAGGCGAAAACTGTTGACCACATCATCCCTAAAGCGCATGGCGGCACAGATGCCGACAGCAATCTGCAGAGCCTGTGCTGGCCGTGCCATAAGGCGAAGACGGCCCGTGAACGGCTAAAGTGATCATAATTCTCAACTGTCTGAGGGGAGGGGCGGGTCAAATCTCTGTGACCTGACGTCTTCCGGACTGCCCGCCCCATCGTTTTTTTATACCCGCGAAAAATGAAATTTAACCAGGAGTGCCGCATATGGCTGGAACGGCGGGGCGTTCCGGGCGTCGCCCCAAGCCAACGGCGCGCAAGGCGCTGGCCGGAAACCCCGGCAAGCGAGCCCTGAACAAAGATGAACCTGTTTTTACGCCCATCAAAGGTGTTGAGCCACCGGAGTGGTTCGCTGAAGAAGATCTCCCTCTCGCCACGATCATGTGGCAACTGACAACCAAAGAACTCTGCGGTCAGGGCCTGCTGTGCGTGACTGACCTCGCGGTGCTTGAGCGGTGGTGCGTGGCCTATGAGTTCTGGCGACGTGCTGTGAAAAATATTGCCATACAGGGCAACACCATCACCGGCGCAATGGGCGGCAGGGTCAAAAATCCGGAGCTGACAGCCAAAAAAGAACAGGAGTCCGAGATGAGCAGCACGGGGGCAATGCTCGGACTCGACCCCAGCAGCCGCCAGCGTCTGATTGGCCTGGCGGGGCAGAAGAAAGCTACTAACCCGTTTCTGAAAATCATCGAATCATGAGCCGGAAATCTTACCCCAACGTAAATGCTGCCAATCAGTATGCCCGGGATGTCGTTCGCGGAAAGATTGTGGCCTGCCAGTTTGTGATTCAGGCCTGCCAGCGCCATCTTGATGACCTGATGGAGGAAAAAAGTAAGTCGTTTCGTTACCGCTTCGACAAGGACCTGGCTGAACGGGCCGCGAAATTTATTCAGCTGTTGCCGCACACCAAGGGTGAGTGGGCATTTAAGAGGATGCCCATCACGCTGGAGCCGTGGCAGCTCTTTGTGATCTGCTGCGCGTTTGGCTGGGTCAATAAAGGCTCCCGGCTGCGCCGCTTCCGTGAGGTGTATACCGAAATCCCCCGTAAGAACGGCAAATCGGCAATCTCTGCCGGTGTCGCCCTGTATTGTTTTGCCTGTGATAACGAGTTCGGCGCGGAAGTGTATTCCGGTGCCACGACGGAGAAACAGGCATGGGAAGTCTTTCGTCCGGCAAGACTGATGTGTAAACGCACGCCCATGCTGACGGAAGCGTTCGGGATTGAGGTTAACGCCTCAAACATGAACCGTCCGGAGGATGGTGCGCGTTTTGAACCGCTGATCGGTAACCCCGGTGATGGTTCATCACCCCACTGTGCGGTGGTGGATGAATATCACGAGCACGCCACAGATGCGCTTTACACCACGATGCTTACCGGGATGGGGGCGCGACGTCAGCCACTGATGTGGGCTATCACTACCGCCGGGTACAACATTGAGGGGCCGTGCTACGACAAACGGCGGGAAGTCATCGAGATGCTCAACGGCTCGGTGCCTAACGATGAACTGTTCGGGATCATCTATACCGTTGATGAAGGTGACGACTGGACCGACCCGCAGGTGCTGGAAAAAGCCAATCCAAATATTGGCGTGTCGGTTTATCGCGAATTTTTGTTAAGTCAGCAGCAGCGTGCGAAAAATAACGCCCGTCTGGCAAACGTCTTTAAAACAAAACACCTCAATATCTGGGTGTCGGCGCGTTCGGCGTATTTCAACCTGGTGAGCTGGCAGAGCTGCGAGGATAAATCACTGACCCTTGAGCAGTTCGAGGGGCAGCCGTGCATTCTGGCCTTTGACCTGGCGCGTAAGCTGGATATGAACAGCATGGCGCGACTTTATACCCGCGAGATTGACGGTAAAACGCATTACTACAGTGTGGCCCCGCGTTTCTGGGTACCGTATGACACGGTGTACAGCGTCGAGAAAAATGAAGATCGACGGACAGCCGAACGCTTTCAGAAATGGGTGGAAATGGGCGTTCTGACCGTTACCGATGGTGCGGAGGTGGATTATCGCTACATCCTCGAGGAGGCCAAAGCGGCGAACAAAATCAGCCCGGTCAGTGAGTCACCCATCGACCCCTTCGGGGCGACCGGGTTGTCACATGACCTTGCTGATGAAGACCTGAACCCCATCACTATCATTCAGAACTACACCAACATGTCCGACCCGATGAAAGAGCTGGAAGCGGCAATTGAATCGGGGCGCTTTCATCATGATGGCAATCCCATCATGACCTGGTGTATCGGCAACGTGGTCGGCAAAACCATTCCGGGTAACGATGATGTGGTGAAGCCCGTCAAAGAGCAGGCGGAAAACAAAATCGATGGTGCAGTTGCGCTGATTATGGCGGTTGGCAGAGCCATGCTGTACGAGAAAGAAGACACGCTGTCTGACCACATTGAGTCCTATGGGATCCGCTCGCTTTAACTGAGGTAATTATGATCATGCTGATTCTCGCGCCTCTGGTGGGCGTGCTGGGGGCGCTTTTGCTGGCGTATGGTGCCTGGCTGATTTATCCCCCGGCGGGGTTTGTTGTTGCCGGGGCGTTGTGTCTGTTCTGGTCGTGGCTGGTGGCGCGATATCTCGACCGTACACAGCCGTCTTTCGGCGGAGGTAAATAGTGTTCTTTTCGGGATTATTTCAACGAAAAAGTGACGCACCGATGACCACGCCAGCAGAGCTGGCGGAGGCTATCGGGCTATCATATGACACCTATACCGGAAAGCAGATCAGCAGCCAGCGGGCCATGCGACTGACGGCGGTTTTTTCCTGCGTCAGGGTGCTGGCAGAGTCGGTCGGGATGTTGCCCTGCAATCTGTATCACCTGAACGGCAGCCTGAAACAGAGAGCCACCGGCGAACGTCTGCATAAGCTGATCTCCACGCATCCCAATGGCTATATGACGCCGCAGGAGTTCTGGGAGCTGGTGGTCACCTGTCTGTGCCTGAGGGGAAACTTTTACGCCTACAAAGTGAAAGCATTTGGCGAAGTGGCTGAACTGCTGCCCGTCGATCCCGGTTGTGTGGTACCGAAGCTTAACAGTAGCTGGGAGCCGGTCTATCAGGTCACATTCCCGGACGGCTCCACGGATGTGCTGAGCCAGGAGGATATCTGGCATGTGCGCACGCTGACGCTGGACGGACTGGTGGGGCTGAATCCCGTCGCCTATGCCCGCGAGGCAATATCGCTGGCGGCAGCGACTGAAGAGCACGGGGCCAGACTGTTCAGCAATGGTGCGGTGACGTCGGGTGTGTTGCGTACAGAGCAGACGCTGTCAGATCAGGCTTATGAGCGCCTGAAGAAAGATTTTGAGGAGCGTCACACCGGGCTTGGCAATGCTCACCGCCCGATGATCCTTGAGATGGGGCTGGACTGGAAGTCGATGGCGCTGAACGCCGAGGACAGCCAGTTCCTGGAAACCCGCAAGTTTCAGCTTGAAGAAATCTGTCGTCTGTTCCGGGTACCGTTGCACATGGTGCAGAACACCGATCGCGCCACCTTCAACAATATCGAAGAACTGGGGCTCGGATTTATCAACTATTCACTGGTGCCGTATCTGACCCGCATCGAACAGCGGATCAACACCGGACTGGTACGAAAAAGTAAGCAGGGCGTTTATTACGCCAAATTTAACGCCGGGGCGTTACTGCGCGGGGATATGAAGTCCCGTTTTGAAGCCTACGCCACCGGGATTAACTGGGGAATTTACTCTCCCAATGACTGCCGCGACCTGGAAGATATGAATCCGCGTCCCGGTGGGGATGTCTATCTCACACCGATGAACATGACCACGAAACCCTCCGATGGCAGTAAAGCCGGTAAGCAGAAGGATAACGCCAATGCAGACGAAACAACGTCTTGATGTACCGCTGAGTCTGAAATCTGTCAGTGACTCCGGTGAGTTTGAAGGGTATGGCTCCGTCTTTGGTGTAAAGGACAGCCACGATGATGTGGTGATGTCCGGGGCATTTGCTGCTTCCCTGCGGGCGTGGAGTGACAGAAAAGCGTTACCTGCGCTGCTCTGGCAGCACCGCATGGATGAGCCCATCGGTGTTTACACCGAAATGAAGGAAGACGATGTCGGGCTTTACGTCAGGGGGCGGTTGCTCATTGATGATGATCCCCTGGCAAAACGCGCACATGCACACATGAAGGCCGGTTCGTTAACCGGCCTTTCTATTGGGTACGTCCTGAAGGACTGGGAATACGACCGGACGAAAGAAGCCTTTCTGCTGAAAGAAATCGACCTCTGGGAAGTCAGTCTGGTGACGTTTCCGTCTAACGACGAGGCGCGGATCAGCGACGTCAAGAACGCGCTGGCCCGCGGGGAAATCCCCGAACAGAAAAAAATCGAAAGAGTCCTGCGTGATGTCGGACTCTCCCGTACCCAGGCCAAAGCATTCATGGCCGGGGGCTATAGCGCACTGTCCCTGCGCGACGCTGAGGATGTGGGCTCTGCACTGAATGCACTGAAAAATCTGAACTTCTAATCAGGAGAAATACGATGGCGGTAGATATTAAAGATGTCGAACAGGTCGCGCAGGAGCTGCAGCAGAAGTTTGACGACTTCAAAGCAAAGAACGACAAGCGCGTGGATGCGATTGAGCAGGAAAAAGGCAAGCTTGCCGGGCAGGTGGAAACCCTGAACGGGAAACTCAGCGAGCTGGAAAATCTCAAAAGCGATCTTGAAAAAGAGCTGCTTGAGCTGAAACGTCCGGCAGGTGGCGCGCAAAATAAACTGGCCACCGAGCATAAAGAAGCGTTTGTGGGCTTTTTGCGTAAAGGCCGTGAAGATGGTCTGCGCGATCTGGAGCGTAAGGCATTGCAGGTGGGCACCGATGAAGACGGTGGCTATGCCGTGCCGGAAGCGCTGGATCGCAACATTCTCACCCTGCTGAAAGATGAAGTGGTGATGCGCCAGGAAGCCACGGTGATCACCGTTGGCGGTTCCGACTACAAAAAACTGGTGAATCTGGGCGGCACGGCTTCCGGATGGGTGGGGGAAACGGATACGCGATCCCAGACTGCCACCTCCAGACTGGAGCTGATTGAACCTCTCATGGGGGAAATCTACGGCAACCCGCAGGCCACCCAGAAAATGCTGGACGATGCCTTCTTCAACGTGGAGGCCTGGATCAACAGCGAGCTGGCAACCGAATTTGCCGAACAGGAAGAAATTGCCTTTACCTCAGGCGATGGCACCAAGAAGCCGAAAGGGTTCCTGGCGTATGAATCCACGGATGAAACCGATAAGGTCCGGGCGTTCGGCAAACTTCAGCATATTGTATCCGGCGAAGCGACTGCGGTGACCGCAGACGCCATTATCAAACTGATTTACACGCTGCGTAAGGCACACCGCACTGGCGCGAAGTTCATGATGAACAACAACAGCCTGTTTGCCATCCGTCTGCTGAAAGACACCGAGGGTAACTATCTGTGGCGTCCGGGGCTGGAACTGGGGCAGCCGTCCTCTCTGGCGGGTTACGGTATCGCTGAAAACGAACAGATGCCGGATATCGCCGCTGATGCGAAAGCCATTGCATTTGGTAACTTCAAACGGGGTTACACCATCGTTGACCGTATCGGCACCCGCATTCTGCGTGACCCGTACACCAATAAACCGTTTGTCGGTTTTTATACCACCAAGCGCACCGGCGGGATGCTGGTCGATTCGCAGGCCATCAAACTGCTGAAGATTGCAGCGGCGTAATCATTCAGGGGCGCGGAACCGCGCCCCCTGTTCTGACGGGTGAAGAATCATGATCCTGAAACAAGATCTGAAATGGTCACCGGACGGTATGCGTGTTGAGGTCATTCGGGCCGGTGAGTATGACGACGGAGCGCTTCCTGCCCGGGTGCAGGAGATTGCACTTCAGGCCGGGTTAGCTGAGCGCGGAACCAGTGCAAAAAGCAGTAAAGCGGCAAAAGAGAAAAAAGCCACGACCAGTAAAGAGAGCTGAGTATGCTTCTGACAATGGAAGAGATTAAAGCCCAACTCCGGCTGGATGAGGATTTCGATGCTGATGACCGCCATCTGCAACTGCTGGCCTGTGCGGCGCAAAAGCGGACGGAAACGTATCTGAACCGGAAGCTCTATGCACCGGATGAATCCATTCCGGACAGCGATCCGGACGGACTGCACCTGCCGGATGATATTCGTCTGGGGATGCTGATGCTTATCAGCCATTTTTACGAAAACCGCTCGTCGGTTACGGAAGTGGAGAAACTCGACATGCCGCAGAGTTTTGGCTGGCTTGTCGGCCCGTACAGGTACTTTCCGCAATGAAAATTCGTCAGGCGCAGACCAGCGCAACCTACATTCTGCCGGACCCCGGTGAACTGAATAAACGCGTCCTGATCCGCCTGCGGGTGGATATGCCCGCGGATAACTTTGGCGTGGAGCCTCAATACCCGGTTACGTTCCGGACATGGGCGAAGGTTATCCAGACCAGTGCCACCACCTGGCAGGAAACCGCGCAGACAGGGGACGCCATCACCCATTACATCACCATTCGTTATCGCCGGGGGATCACCGCTGATTATGAGGTGGTCTGCGGTGACAGTGTGTACCGGGTGAAACGTCAGCGCGATCTGAACGGGGCGCGGCGCTTTCTGCTGCTGGAGTGTACGGAGCTGGGCGAATTTACGCAGAGTCACGGAGGCAGCAATGGCGACTCCCTTTTTTCACGTTGATGTTCAGCAGCCCGCGGAGATGCGCTTTAACCGCGCCCGTGTCCGGCGGGCGTTTGTCACGATTGGGCAGCGTCATATGCGTGATGCCCGTCGGCTGGTGATGCGCCGTGCGCGGTCGGCACCAGGTGAAAACCCCGGTTATCAGACTGGACGCCTGGCTCGTTCGATTGGTTACATGGTGCCGGGAGCCAGTAAAAAGCGAGCCGGTTTTATGACACGCATTGCCCCTAACCAGCGCAACGGGAGGGGGAACCGGATGATCTCTGGTGACTTCTATCCGGCGTTTCTGTTTTTTGGTGTCCGGGGAGGAGCAAAACGTCGTCGCAGTCATCATCGTGGTGCATCCGGTGGCAGCGGCTGGCGACTGGCTCCACGTAATAACTTCATGGTGGAAACGCTTGAAAAGAACCGCAGCTGGACACGCTATTTTCTGGCGCGGGAATTGCGTAAATCACTGAAGCCGGAGCGATGACGCAGATGAAACTGACGCCTGTTATTGCTGCGCTGCGTGCCCGCTGCCCGTATTTTGAAAACCGGGTGGCAGGTGCGGCACAGTTCAAAAATCTGCCGGAGGTCGGAAAGCTGAAACTCCCGGCGGCGTATGTGGTACCGGGTGATGACTCTCCTGGAGAAAACAAAAGCCAGACCGACTACTGGCAGGAGCTGAAAGAGGGCTTCTCCGTGGTTGTCATACTGAGTAACGGGCGTGATGAGCGCGGTCAGTTTGCCTCGTATGATGTGGTGGACGATGTCCGGCAGATGCTCTTTAAGGCCCTGCTGGGCTGGAACCCGGAAGCGTGCGGTAACCCGATTACCTATGACGGCGGCACGCTGCTGGATCTGAATCGTCATGAGCTGATTTATCAGTTCGATTTTTCGGTCATCAGCGAGCTGACCGAAGATGATACCCGCCAGCAGGATGATCTGAACAGTCTGGATGAACTGCAAACGCTGGCGATTGATGTTGATTATCTCGAGCCCGGTAACGGGCCTGACGGCGATATCGAACATCACACCGAAATAACCCTTCCTTCCTGAGGATCCTCATGTTTGTCAAACCTGTTAAAGGGCGGTCAGTGCCTGACCCTGCCCGCGGCGACCTTTTGCCCGCCGAAGGGCGAAATGTTGACGAGAACAACTACTGGCTGCGCCGTGAAGCAGCGGGTGATATCCGGCGCGTGAATAAAAAGGTGAACACCGATGACGATAAGCTTTAACTCCATTCCGTCGAATACGCTGGTTCCGCTGTTTTATGCGGAAATGGATAACCAGACGGCGAATACTGCACAGGACAGCGGAGCATCGCTGCTGATTGGTCATGCCAGTAACGGTGCAGAGATTGTTGCCAACAGTCTGGTACTGATGCCGTCGGCAGACTATGCACGCCAGATTTGTGGTGCGGGAAGTCAGCTGGCGCGTATGGTCGAGGCTTATCGCCAGACTGACCCGTTTGGCGAGCTGTATGTGATTGCCGTTCCTGAATCCACAGGCGCGGCGGCAACGGTTACGCTGACGGTGACCGGGGCGGCAACCGAAACCGGCACGGTGAATGTGTATGTGGGACGTACCCGCGTGCAGGCACCGGTGACTAACGGCGATAACGTCACGATGATTGCCAGCAGTATCCAGGATGCCATCAATGCCGTTCCGACCCTGCCGTTTACGGCTTCATCTTCGGCAGGCGTGGTCACACTGACCGCGCGTCATAAGGGGCTTTGCGGGAATGAAATTCCTGTCATCCTCAATTACTACGGCTTTGGTGGGGGCGAAGTGCTGCCAGCGGGCGTACAGATTGCCGTGGCGACGGGTACCGCCGGAACGGGTGCTCCGGTTCTCACCGGCGCGGTGGCTGCAATGGCGGATGAGCCGTTTGATTATATCGGCCTGCCGTTCAACGACACGGCCTCCGTTAACACGCTGGTGACCGAGATGAACGATACCAGCGGTCGCTGGAGCTATGCGCGTCAGCTGTATGGTCATGTGTATACGGCAAAGATCGGCACGCTGTCAGAACTGGTGACCGCAGGTGACCAGTTTAACCAGCAGCACATTACCCTGGCGGGATACGAAAAAGAGACCCAGACGCCTGCCGACGAGCTGGTGGCAAGCCGTACCGCCCGCGCAGCGGTGTTTATTCGCAACGATCCGGCACGTCCCACGCAGACCGGTGAGCTGGTGGGTATGCTGCCTGCGCCGAAGGGGAAACGGTTCACGATGACCGAGCAGCAGACCCTGCTGTCTCATGGCGTGGCAACGGCGTATGTCGAAAGCGGGGTGCTGCGCATTCAGCGTGATGTCACCACGTACAGGAAAAACGCTTACGGTGTTGCGGATAACAGCTACCTCGACAGCGAGACGCTGCATACCAGCGCGTATGTGCTGCGCAAACTGAAATCCGTCATTACCAGTAAGTACGGGCGTCACAAGCTTGCCAGCGACGGTACCCGCTTTGGCCCCGGTCAGGCGATTGTCACACCGGCGGTGATCAAAGGGGAACTGCTGGCAACCTACCGTCAGCTTGAGCGTGCGGGGATCGTGGAAAACTACGAACTGTTTAAGCAGTACCTGGTTGTGGAGCGTGATGCCAGCGATCCGAACCGCCTGAACACGCTGTTCCCGCCTGACTATGTTAACCAGTTGCGTGTCTTTGCCGTGGTTAACCAGTTCCGTCTTCAGTATTCAGAGGAGTCTGCATAATGGCCCGTATCGGGGGAACCTGTTATTTCAAAATTGACGGTCAGCAGCTATCGCTGACCGGCGGCATTGAGGTGCCCATGAACAGGACGGTCAATGATGACATCATCGGCCTGGACGGTTCAGTGGACCGCAAGGAAACTCACCGTGCGCCTTATGTCAAAGGGACCTTCAAGGTGCCGAAGAATTTTCCGGTGAGCAAAATCACCTCGTCTGATGAGATGACCATCACTGCCGAGCTGGCGAACGGTCAGGTCTATGTACTGTCGTCCGCCTGGCTGCACGGCGAAGCGAACCATAATGCCGAAGAAGGTACGGTTGATCTTGAGTTCCACGGTGAAGAAGGGGATTACCAGTAATGAAAGAGCTTGAGTTAAAGAAACCGATTACTGCTCATGGCGAGACACTCTCCGTACTGGAGTTTGATGAACCCACCGGGAAGGACGTCCGCGAGCTGGGGTATCCCTACCAGATGAATCAGGATGAGTCAGTCAGACTTCTGGCGCATGTGGTGTCGAAATACATTGTGCGGCTGGCGAAAGTGCCGCAAAGCTCTGTCGACCAGATGTCTCCGGCAGACCTGAATGCAGCGGCGTGGCTTGTGGCCGGTTTTTTCCTCCAGGCCTGACGGCTGAATACCTCACTGATCGCTTCTTTGACTGCGCCAGCTACTGGCGCATTAATCCTTTCGAATTGCTGAATATGCCGATCAGTGAAATTCCCTTGCTGGTCAGTCAGGCAAACAGGATAGAGCAGGAGAAACGCACACATGGCTGAATTTGAGCTTAAGGCGTTGATCACCGGTGTCGACAGGCTTTCTCCCGCGCTGTCGAAAATGCAAAAGAAAATCCGGGGATTTAAACGCCAGGCGGAAGAAGCGTCACAGGGGGGGCTGGCGCTTGGTGGCGGACTGGCAGCGGGTCTGACGCTTTCCCTGAAATCTTATGCCGATCAGGAAAACGCTGCCACCGGGCTGAAAGTCGCCATGATGGATGCGAACGGCGAGGTTGGAAAGCGCTTTCAGGACATCAATAAACTGGCTATTGGCCTGGGTAACCAGCTACCCGGTACAACGGCTGATTTCCAGAACATGATGCAGATGCTGGTGCGTCAGGGGATCCCGGCAGAAAACATTCTTGGCGGTGTGGGTAAAGCGACAGCTTATCTTGCGGTACAACTGAAAAAAACACCGGAAGCGGCTGCCGAGTTTGCCGCAAAGATGCAGGATGCTACCGGAACGGCGTCAGAAGACATGATGGGGCTGTTCGACACAATTCAGAAGGCGTTTTATCTGGGCGTTGACGATACCAACATGTTGTCCTTCTTCACTAAAACCAGCTCTGTTCTGAAGATGGTGAACAAGGACGGTCTTCAGGCTGCACAGAGCCTTGCCCCCATCAGCGTCATGATGGATCAGATGGGGATGAACGGGGAGTCGGCAGGTAACGCCCTGCGAAAAGTTATCCAGTCCGGATTAAGCGTTAAGAAAATCAGGGACGTCAATAAAATCATGGCCCGCCAGAAACTCGGGGTACAGCTCGATTTTACTGACGGCAAAGGGAGTTTTGGCGGTCTTGATAACATGTTCAGGCAACTGGCAAAGCTGCGAAAACTGACCGACGTTAAACGAACTGGTGTACTTAAGGCAATATTTGGTGATGATGCTGAAACCCTTCAGGTGGTCAATGCGCTGATCGATAAAGGAAAGGATGGTTACGATCAGATCCAGCAGAAGATGAATAAACAGGCCAGCCTGAATAAACGTGTTCAGGCACAGCTTGGTACGCTGTCCAACCTGTGGGAGGCAATGACGGGGACCGCAACTAACGGTCTTGCAGCTATTGGCGGCGCATTTTCTGGTGACGCTAAAAATATCACGCAATGGCTGGGGGAGTTGGGGGAAAAATTCACGAAGTTTGCGGATGAAAATCCCCGGGTTATTCGCGGCGTCGTCGGGCTTGCTGCCGGTCTTGCGATTCTGAAACTGGGATTGATGGGCGTGGGCGGTGCCATCAGTATTGTCAGCAGGATCATGTCGATGACGCCGATTGGCATGATTGCGACGGCGATAGCCCTGGCTGCGGGATTAATTATCACTAACTGGGATGTTGTCGGACCTTATTTCAAGAAGCTCTGGGAAACCATTGGTCCTTATTTTGAGGCTGGCTGGGAACTCCTTAAGAAAGTTTTTGCCTGGTCGCCGCTGGGGATGGTGATCAATAACTGGGGGCCGGTTGTTAAGTGGTTTCAGGATATGTGGGACAAGCTGAAGCCAATTATTGAGTGGTTTACCGACAGTTCCGGTGACACGGTCGATGCCATTAACTCTGCGCAGTGGGGCGCGGGTGCTTATGATGCTTATGGGACGGGAATACCGGCGCGGGGATACACACCTTATCCGGCGGTAGAGCCGGCTCAGTCAAACAACGCCTCCGATGCCACAGGCCCGAATCCCTTCATGATCAACAAAGCTTCTGCGCCAAAAGTTGATGGTGAGATCAAGGTCTCTTTTGTGAATTCGCCTCCGGGTATGCGGGTTATGGAAACGCGATCCAGCGGTTTTGATGTCAGCCATGATGTTGGCTATACGCGCTTTGGCAGGTAATGAAAAATTAATCTGTTAATGAGTCCCACTCCGGTGGGATTTTTTATGTACGGAGTTTATATGACGTGGAAAGACAGACTTCAGGACGCGTCATTTCGCGGTGTGCCGTTTAAGGTTGAAGAAGAAAGTGCGGGAACCGGTCGCCGTGTGGAAACACATGAATACCCGAACCGCGACAAACCCTATACCGAAGACCTGGGGAAAATCACTTTCCGCCCGTCCATCACGGCTTATGTGGTGGGAGATGACTGTTTTGACCAGCGCGATCGCCTGATTGACGCGCTGAATAAACCCGGTCCCGGCACGCTTGTCCATCCGACATACGGTGAGCTGAAAGTCTGTGTTGACGGGGAAGTTCGGGTCAGCACATCGAAAAGTGAAGGACGTATTGTCCGCTTTGACCTGAAGTTTGTCGAAGCAGGAGAGCTCTCTTACCCCACATCAGGTGCGGCGACGGCGCAGACGCTGATGTCATCCTGTTCTGCACTGGATGATTGCATCAGTGACAGCTTCAGCGGTTTCAGTATCGATGGCGTGGCGGATTTTGTGCAGAACGACGTCGTTGGTAATGTCAGCACAATGCTTGGGTATGTTTCTGATGCGATGAAAGTGGTGGATTCTGCCGTATCGGATGCGGCCAGGCTGTTGCAGGGGGATATCTCGGTACTTCTGCCGCCACCATCGTCAGGCAAAAATTTCGTTGAGCAGGTGCAGAAAATGTGGCGTACCGGGAAACGCCTTTATGGTAACGCCAGCGACCTGGTCACCATGATCAAAACGCTTTCCGGTGTCAGCCTCGGCAGCGATCTGCAACCGCGCGGCGTCTGGAAAACGGACAGTAAAACCACCGCCACGGCGACGCAGCAGCGTAACGTGGTTGCCAGCACCCTTCGCACGACCGCAATCAGCGAAGCGGCGTATGCCGTCACCCGATTGCCTGCGCCAATAACTTCTGCGGTGATGCAGAATGCCGCAGTGGGGCAGTCAACAAAACCCGCGCAGAGCTCCGGCTGGCCTGCCGTCACGCATCCGGCACTGAACAATGCACCGGCGGTGAAAAACACGGTTGACCTGCCGACGTGGGAAGAACTGACTGACATTCGCGACACACTGAATACGGCAATTGATAAGGAGTTGTCCCGTACAACCAGTGATGCGCTGTTTCTGGCGCTGCGCCGGGTGAAAGCAGATCTGAATGCGGATATCAACACGCGCCTTGAACAGTCTGCACGGATCATTCATCGCACACCGGATGAGGTTTTACCCGCGCTGGTGCTGGCGGCGACCTGGTTTGATAACGCGGCGCGTGACGCGGACATTATCCGGCGTAATGCCATTACGCATCCCGGCTTTGTGCCGGTGATCCCTCTGAAGGTGCCAGTGCAATGAACGATAACGTCACGCTACGGGTAAATGGCCGGGAGTGGAATGGCTGGACATCGGTGCGCATCGGTGCCGGTATTGAACGGCTGGCACGGGATTTCAGCGTGGAGATCACCCGCCAGTGGCCGGGAGATGAGGGTATCACCACGCTTCAGCCGCGCATTAAAAATGGTTCAAAAGTGGAAGTGCTGATTGGTGATGAGCTGGTGATCACCGGCTGGGTGGAGGCGACCCCCGTTCGTTACGATGCCCGTTCGGTCAGCACCGGTATTGCCGGACGCAGTCTGACTGCTGACCTGATTGACTGTGCAGCCGAACCGACACAGTTTAACGGACGATCGCTGGTACAGATTGCGCAGGCGCTTGCTGCGCCTTTCGGCATTGAGGTGGTGAACAGCGATGCGCCGTCGGGTGTTATTCCTGATGTCCAGCCTGATCACGGTGAAACGGTGATTGAGGTAATCAACAAAATACTCGGTCAGCAGCAGGCGCTGGCTTATGACGACCCGCACGGCAGGCTGGTGATTGGCGGTATTGGCTCAACGCGGGCACATACCGCGCTGGTACTTGGGGAAAACATCCTTTCCTGTGATACGGAGAAGAGTATCCGGGAGCGGTTTTCAGTTTACCAGGTGGCGGGGCAGCGTGCCGGAAACGACGATGATTTCGGTGAGGCCACCACCACCGCGCTGCGGGCCCGCACAGAGGACGCATTTATTGCCCGTTACCGTCCGATGTATATCAGGCAGACAGGGCAGGCCACGGGGGCAGGCTGTATTGCGCGTGCTGACTTTGAAGCCCGACAACGGGCGGCGCGGACGGATGAAACCACCTATGTGGTGCAGGGCTGGCGACAGGGTAACGGTACGCTGTGGCAGCCCAACCAGCGGGTGATTGTCTTCGATCCGGTCTGTGGTTTTGACAATACCGAACTGCTTGTCTCGGAAGTCACGTTTACTCAGGACCAGAACGGCACCCTGACGGAAATCCGTGTCGGCCCGCCTGATGCTTATCTGCCTGAACCAGAAGCCCCCGGCGCGCGGAAAAAGAAAAAAGCCAGAGTACAGGAGGACCCGTTCTGATGAGGACGATTGAAGCCATGCAGCGACAACTCCTCGGCCTGATTGGGCGGGCCGTGGTGAAAAGCATCAGTGCCGCCACGAAATGTCAGACCGTGGATGTGTCCCTGATTGCCGGTGAACCCAAAGCCGGGGTTGAACATCTTGAACCCTACGGTTTTACCGCAAGGGCAAACAGCGGTGCGGAAGCGGTGGTGTTGTTTCCGGATGGCGACCGTTCTCATGCGGTGGTTGTTACGGTGTCGGACCGGCGCTACCGCCTGAAAGGGCTGCAGACGGGTGAGGTGGCTGTCTATGACGATCAGGGGCAGTCCGTGACGCTGACCCGGGAGGGGATCGTGGTGGACGGTGCAGGTAAAACGATCACGTTTCGCAATGCACCTGAAGCACGTTTTGAAATGGACCTTGAAGTGACCGGACAGGTGAAAGACCTGTGCGACTCCGGCGGCACCACCATGTCAGCGATGCGGCTTGCCTATAACGGGCATTGTCACAGAGAGAACGGTCAGGGCAGTAACACCGACAAACCTGATAAAGCGATGGAGGCATGATGGAACTGTGGCTGACGGTGAACGGTAAACGCACCTGCGCCAGCGCACCGCTGGATCCGCTGACCCGCGCCGTGGTGATTTCCCTGTTTACCTGGCGGCGGGCGGAGCCTGATGACAACGCCGACGTCCCGATGGGATGGTGGGGGGATACCTGGCCTGCGGTACAGAATGACCGTTACGGCTCCCGACTGTGGCTGCTTCAGCGCAGCAAACTGACCAATCAGCTGGTGCAGACGGTAAGGGGGTATATCCGTGAATGCCTGCAATGGATGATTGATGACGGCGTGGTGTCCCGTATTGATCTGGATATCCGCCGCACCGGGATTAATGAACTGGGTAACAGTATCACCCTCTGGCGTCGTGACGGACCGGTAATGATTTCTTTTGATGATCTGTGGAGTGCGATAACGCATGGCGGACAGTGAATTTCAGCGCCCGACGCTGGCAGAAAATATCAGTATGCTCCGTAACGATTTATTCGCCAGGCTGGACGTCAGCGACACGCTCCGGCGCATGGATGAAGACGTGCGGGCAAAGGTGTATGCGGCGGCGCTGCATACGGTTTACGGGTACATCGATTATCTGGCAATGAACATGCTGCCTGACCTGTGCGATGAGTCCTGGCTGGCGCGACATGCTGCGATGAAACGGTGTCCGCGCAAGGGGGCCACGGCTGCCAGCGGGTATATGCGCTGGGAAGGTGTCAGCGATGACCTGAAGGTGACTGCCGGGAGTGTTATTCAGCGCGATGACCTGGTTCAGTACACGGCAACTGCCGATGCAACCAGCTCCGGTGGTGTCCTGCGCGTGCCGATCGCCTGCTCAAGTGCAGGTGCGGTCGGTAACGCTGACGACGGTACGGCATTAATCCTGGTCACGCCGGTGAATGGTCTGCCGTCTTCCGGCGTGGCAGATACCCTGACAGGTGGATTTGATACTGAAGATCTGGAAACGTGGCGCGCCCGCGTCATTGAGCGGTATTACTGGACACCTCAGGGCGGGGCTGACGGGGACTATGTCGTCTGGGCTAAAGAAGTGCCCGGCATTACCCGCGCATGGACATACCGTCACTGGATGGGAACGGGAACTGTCGGTGTGATGATTGCCAGCAGTGACCTGATTAATCCCATTCCGGAAGAATCAACGGAAACGGCAGCAAGACAACATATCGGGCCACTGGCCCCGGTGGCAGGCTCTGATTTGTATGTATTCAGGCCGGTGGCACATACGGTGGATTTTCATATCCGAGTGACGCCGGACACACCGGAAATACGGGCTGCCATTACCGCGGAGTTACGTTCGTTCCTGCTGCGTGATGGTTATCCGCAGGGAGAGCTGAAGGTGTCGCGTATCAGTGAAGCGATTTCCGGTGCGAACGGGGAATACAGCCATCAGTTGCTTGCACCGGCAGACAATATCTCCATTGCGAAAAACGAACTGGCGGTTCTGGGGACGATTTCATGGACGTGACAAACGATGATTACATCCGTCTGTTGTCGGCACTGTTGCCCCCCGGTCCGGCGTGGTCAGCCAGCGATCCGGCGATTGCCGGTGCGGCACCGTCATTAACCCGCGTTCATCAGCGTGCGGATGCCCTGATGTGGGAGCTGGATCCGCGCACCACCACTGAACTGATAAACCGCTGGGAGCGTCTGTGCGGTCTGCCGGATGAATGTATTCCCGCAGGGACACAGACCCTTCGCCAGCGTCAGCAACGGCTGGATGCGAAGGTTAACCTGGCGGGCGGCATCAACGAGAATTTTTATCTTGCACAGCTTGCTGCCCTGGGCAGACCAGACGCTACCATCACGCGATACGACAAAAGCACGTTCACCTGCTCATCGGCCTGTACTGACGCGGTGAATGCGCCGGAATGGCGGTATTACTGGCAGGTCAACATGCCAGCCGCCACAAACACCACCTGGATGACATGTGGCGATCCCTGTGATTCCGCGCTGCGTATCTGGGGCGACACCGTTGTCGAATGTGTGCTTAACAAACTCTGCCTGTCGCATACCTACGTAATTTTTAAATATCCGGAGTAATCCATGCATCGTATAGACACGAAAACCGCGCAGAAGGATAAGTTCGGCGCGGGTAAGAACGGTTTTACCCGTGGTAACCCCCAGACTGGCACACCTGCCACCGATCTGGATGATGACTACTTTGATATGTTGCAGGAGGAGCTTTGCAGCGTGGTGGAGGCATCCGGTGCCAGCCTGGAGAAGGGGCGAAACGACCAGTTGCTTACCGCGCTTCGTGCTCTGCTGTTAAGCCGCAAGAATCCGTTTGGTGATATCAAATCGGATGGCACGGTGAAAACGGCTCTCGAAAACCTTGGTTTGGGAGAAGGCTCTGCATTACCTGTTGGTGTGCCTGTTCCATGGCCTTCAGCCACACCGCCAACAGGCTGGCTGAAATGCAACGGTGCGGCTTTTTCTGCTGAAGAATACCCGGAACTGGC
>OJJB01000063.1_pt1 | contig 45769 bp, 40 predicted proteins | sample 1596161 | NCBI WGS metagenome assembly OJJB01 (sample SAMEA4350107, study PRJEB24818) | metagenome | biome: human; feature: gut; material: faeces | place: Denmark | collected 2013-09 | reverse complement strand
TGCCCCAGGCCGCCGATGCCGATCACCCCAACGCGGCTGGTGGCGGTGATATGGTGCATCAGTAGCGGTTTGAACACCGTGATACCGCCGCACAGCAAGGGACCCGCCGCCGCCAGATCGATGCTTTCCGGCAGCGGGATCACCCATTGCCAGTCGGCCCGCAGCTTCTCGGCAAAGCCACCGCGATTGAGAATAGTGGGAACGGAACCTTCCAGGCAGTTAATCTGATTGCCGCTGATACAGGCGTCGCAATGCCCGCAGCTGCGCGCCGTCCAGCCAATGCCGACTCGCTGACCAACCTTCAGACCTTTATCTTGCGCTGCGCTGCCGAGCGCCGCCACGCGACCAATCACCTCATGCCCGGCAACCAGTGGATACTGAGAGAACCCCCATTCGTTGTCGATCATCGACAAATCGGAATGGCAGATACCGCAGTAATCGACCTGGACTTCGACATCTTCCGGCTTAAGCTCGCCCGCATCATATTCATAGAGTTCGAGTTCGCTGCCCGCCGCTTTTGCGGCGTAGCTTTTTATCATCGACATCGTGTTTCCCTCAGTGTGGTGTTGAACTGGAAGTGTAGAGCATGGGGAAACGGGACGCTTCGCAGAAGGGGGGATTAAGGCCTTTTCTGCAATAGCGCGTTGAGCCACTTCTCATCGCGATCAGGACGCTTATCAATGGTTTTCCAGCTATTAACTAATACTATGTCGGTTAGCGGCGAGATTAGCTTTTCCAGCCTCTGTTCGGTGAGGTCGGTAAAATGGCGACCGTCTTTTACTCGTTCAGTCTCGCCGTATTTGAACGATATATACCAGGTTCCGGCCTTTTTAAGAGCTCGTGCAAGCTTGCGCATCACACCGGGTAGCTCTTCCGCACTGACATGTAGCAACGACGCGCAGCACCAGATACCGTCATAATGCACGACATCTTCTATATCGTTAAACGTCATCTGCTTCACGTGTAGCCCTGCATGCTGGCTGGCAAGGCTAACCATTTCCGATGAGGCGTCGAAGGCTTCGACCAAATATCCTTTCTCAAGAAATGCTTTACTGTCACGCCCCGAGCCGCAACCCGCATCCAGAATGCGCCCGCCTTCTGGAATGTATCGCAGGAAAGGTTGATATAGCGACTCCATGTCGACATTAACCGTAGAGCTGAAAAAATCTTGCGCATTGCGCTGGTAATATTCGAGAGTCATCAGAATGTATCCGTTCCTTGTGCAATGGGTTCCCACTGGTGAAAGAGTATTTTCATCGCCTTGTTCCAGTTGTCGTTCAAAAATGTATGTCTTAGCGCCTGGGTTGCTCCTGTCTGGCGAATTAAGGTTTCACGCAACGGAAGATGGCTGTTAATGAAGTATTCATTTCTGTCCTGCAGCCGTTGAAGTAGCCTGGTCGAAGGAAGTTGGGCAAATTTGCCTTTCTCGCCCCGGTTACACTCCTTGCAGGCGAGGACCAGATTCCAGACGCCATTGATATTCGCCACCTGTCCCCGTGCTTTCCACGGAATAAAATGATCAACATCAGCGAAAGTGTCATCGCCAGCTTGCAGGCTGATGGGGGAAAAACAGTAGAAGCAGCGCCCCTTCTGATAACCATTCAGGCTGTCCCGACAGCTGGTGATCGCCACCCGTCGATCACTGTTCCTGCTAAACAACATTTGGTCATCGTTGTCATATTCAATGTTAATCAGGTGGCTGGAGATACTCATTGCCCAGCCCTGCTCGATCAGGTTCCAGCGTGCATCTGTTTCAAAACTGAAGTTTCGGTATTGCAGGCGTTCACCCAGATTGTAAAAGTTATCCGTCATCCGGATGCCTTTGTGCGTTTTGCGCTCATCGATAAAAAAGCGTTTCTCAATCTCAGCCTGATTCACATTATGAAAAGCGTCAATGACGTTGTTAAATCCCTGTCGGAGGGTGATAGCGGTGAGTCCATCCCGGGTGATTTCGCCGTTATTAAATTGCGTACAGGCGGTAATAAACTGGCTGCTGCGTGAGGTAATCTGCTTTGGTGCGTGTTTGAGGTGGCGGCACAAATGGGCGCTGAACGGGACGGCCAGATCCTCAAGCGCGATCAGATCGCTGCCGTCAGGTTTGAGATCGTACAACGCGTGGGCAAGCGCAAACTTGTAGGAAGCCACATTTTTGCCGAAAAGGATAATCCCGCGCCAGTAGTTCTCCAGCGTGGGTTCAACCTGATAGAAACGCATAACGGTGTCCTGAGCGCGGTGAGTAACCGCTATTACGGAATTCAGTAACGACATCTCATAGTAAACGGCAGCAAATGTAAACCGAGCGGGTCACGTTGCATTTTTTTGCGAGGCAAATTCCGGAAAAATTCAGGTCAGAGATGAGAATAGCTGAAGCAAGAAGGGAGCGTGGGCTATCGAAGCGCAATGACGCTGTTTTTTTCAACACTTAGCGAGACTATCGCGTGCTGGCGCTTGCATGGTGGCGCATGACAGGTATAATCCACAACGTTTTCCGCATCCCTTCCGTGCCGGAGTGGCGAAATCGGTAGACGCAGTTGATTCAAAATCAACCGTAGAAATACGTGCCGGTTCGAGTCCGGCCTTCGGCACCATCGGAACATCAATAGACGTCAACGGACGTCTTTTTTTGTGCCTGAAATCCCCGTCATACAAGGCTTTCCGCGATTTTCCTTTCAACAGAAGTCAATCTGAGTCAACCCACATCAAGTCGCTTGTGAGTATAGAACCGAGTATATATGCTGGTTCGATAATGGTTGTATACTCACAGCGGCACATGGAAGGAGAACTTTTATGGCTCTGACAGATACTAAAGTACGTTCTGCGAAACCGCAGGAAAAGGAGTACACCCTAGTCGATGGGGATGGCATGTTTTTGCTGGTTCACCCCAACGGCTCTAGATACTGGCGGTTCCGCTTTCGCTTTGGTGGTAAGCAGCACCTGATGGCTTTCGGTGTTTACCCTGAAACTTCACTGGCTGATGCCCGTCAAAAAAGAGAAGAGGCTAGGAGACTTGTTGCTGCTGGAATCGACCCTCGCGAACACAAACGGGCAGTGAAAGAAGAACAGACGAAAGAAGCTATTACCTTTGAGTCAGTTGCCAGAGATTGGCATGCAACTAACAAGAAATGGTCAGAGGATCACAGTCGTAGGGTATTGAAGAGCCTGGAAGACAATCTGTTCTCTGCGATTGGCAAGCGTAGTATTGAAGAGCTAAAAACTCGCGACCTGCTTGCACCTATTAAAGTTGTAGAAGCAACAGGCCGCCTTGAAATTGCTTCTCGTCTCCAGCAGCGAACAACCGCCATCATGCGGTATGCCGTCCAAAGTGGCTTGATTGATTACAACCCAGCACAAGAGATGGCTGGTGCAGTTGCTTCCAGTAACCGTGTCCATCGCCCTGCACTTGAGCTGAAACGCCTACCGGAACTGCTACGCCGAATTGACGGTTACACGGGACGCCCTTTGACCCGTTTGGCCGTTGAGCTCACCTTGCTAATTTTTATTCGGTCTAGTGAGTTGCGTTTTGCACGCTGGTCAGAGATCGATTTTGAAACAGCAATGTGGACGATACCGGCTGAACGAGAAGTTATCGAAGGAGTTAAGCACTCTCAACGTGGTTCTAAAATGCGCACACCACATCTGGTGCCGTTATCTCATCAGGCGTTAGTAATCCTTAAACAGGTACACAAACTTAGTGGTGATCGCGACTTTGTTTTCGTTGGCGATCATAATCCTCGTAAACCGATGAGTGAAAACACGGTCAACAAGGCGCTGCGTGTTATGGGTTATGACACAAAGGTTGATGTTTGTGGGCATGGCTTCAGGACGATGGCGTGTAGCTCGTTGATTGAGTCAGGGCTGTGGTCCCGGGATGCTGTTGAAAGGCAGATGAGCCATATGGAGCGTAGCTCAGTACGTGCAGCGTACATTCATAAAGCAGAGCATCTGGATGAACGCAAATTGATGCTGCAATGGTGGGCTGATTTTTTGGATGCGAATCGCGAAAGTCCGGTCTCACCTTTCGATTACGCCAGACAATAACACTTATAGTCCATTCTCCCGGCAGGGATGCCGGAAGAATGTTTCCTTATTTTATTTTTCTTTTTTTCTGTATACCTTTCTTCACATAGGGCTGGAGACTCACTGACATCTGACTCTGTGCTGAAATAATTTACGCCGGGATAAGGGATTACCTATATTACCTGGATTGAAGCCTGACACAGCAATTAGCTATAAAAAAGATACGAAACAACGGGATGCCACTATGAGCTTTTTAACGGACGAAGAAATTAATGCACTGATAATAAAACGAATGATTTTCCATGTCGTTGGCGGGGAGCTGGAGATCCCCGTGCTGCTCAGCGAAATATCACCGCCTGAACACGTCGATTTTTCTAGAGCGTATTAAATTTTCATTAAGCGGTAACATGTTCCGGTTTACGGAATTGTCCAATACAGAGCGTATTCTACGCCTCATCAGGAACCATGCTGATACCGACGCCGGTTGTTTCACCGAACAGTCTACATTTCTAGCAAACGATTTTCAGTCTCACCACCACACAAAAAATGCCAGTATGGGGGTGTTCTTTCTTTTTGAGCTTCATACCCTCAACGATGAAAAGCTGTTTGCTCTCATTAAACATGATAATGAGGATGTGGTGCGCTACGTGCTGGATGCAGAGGGAAACGAGTTTCAGGTCCCCAGGCTCGAACGTTTCCGCGAAAGTTTCGTCAAGAAAGCGGAGGCCATGCAGAAAATTGCCCTAGTCCACCTGACGGCAGATGCTCAAGGTGGGCAGGTGGTCGTACGAGAGCGCAGCAAACGAACCAATATCTCCGTTTATTTTGAGCGTTTTCTGCAGGTACAGCGAGTCAACAGTACAGCCGACCTCAGCGAAAAACTGGTTGTCGCGCTCAAGGATGTCTTTAAACAGCACCGCGACCTGCAGCCGGACGACATCAAACGCAGCGGTGTTAACAAGATTTATGAAACGTTACATCACGGTGCGCAAAATTTTAACACCGATGAGCCCCTTTCCCTACTAAACCAGATTTTTAGGCCAATGGAAGAAGATCATCTGCTGGTCAAATCCTTTACCCGCAAAATAAAGGACCTAGGTATTTCAGGTGAATCTTTCCAGATAGTCCCAGAAAACATCCCTAAGCCACGGAAAAGAAAACTGGAAACTCTGGAGGATGTTAACGTCGGCCATCGTGCTCATTTTGGCCATGATATTGCTCACAGCAGCAGTAGGTGAATTCTGGTCTCTGAGTATGCTTGTAAACTAAAAAATTTTATTAAATAAAAACAATTACTTAAGTGTTAATAAAGTGATTTTTCTATATTTACTACCCAATTTACTACCCATAAGAGAGTTGTTTAATTGGTTTGTGCAGAAAGAACATTGAGCTTTCCCTCCTCATGCCTATTAAGGTGGGAAAGCTGGGAAAGTGGGAAACAAAATAACCCACCTTCATTGTAAAGTTAATTAGCCATGCAATGCTTCTGCTAAATTCGTGACCACATCGTAATTCACGCCGATTGCAGCAAAATGCTTCTCGCCGCAGGCAATTTTATCTTGCTCGGACTCACGTAGTTCTTTGCGGTTACGTGTACTTTTGGTTTCTCGTACCAGATACAGTTTTTCTTCACCCTCTGTCACTAACGCCCAGTCAGGGTTATAGGGGCCAACGGGGGTATCTATCTTAAAGCTGGCGGGTAGTTTGCAGTAAAACTTGATCCGCTCGTCATTATCACAAGCTTTAGCAAACTCACGTTCAACTTCTGAATCGTACTCAACGAAATCAAATAGTGTTTTATCTTGGTTTTGCACTTCGTACAGATTATTCAAGTAGCGGGTTATCCCGCGTTCGGCCTCTTGTTCGATGTTGTGCATTTCATAAACACTACCACCGACCCTTTCATACTCGATACCTTGCACTGTCACGTGATGCAAAACATCCTGAATACACTGGGTAACTTGGTTAATAAACACTTGCGGATTCTCAAGAAAGTCCTTTAACCTGCCACTGCTTTTGAGTATCTCTACTAAAGTGTGGCGAGTCAGCTCAGTACTGTTTTGCAGATAAGCCAATAGATCGGGCAAATCCGGTGACTGGCTTATTTCTCGCACGCCGCCAGAAATTTGCTCCCCTTCGATCCCGGCCTTGTTGGTATCTAATCGATAGACTTCAGTTGTTATCCGTGAGCGGTGAATTGGCGGCATTTCCGCAATGGCTTTAGCTGCCGCTTTAACCAGTTCATCGGTATCAAAGGTCACGCGGAATCGAGTTCGCTGGCTTATGCGCTCCCAAAGTTCTCTGAATGTCGGGTCTAGCGTAACGTTTTTACGAAGTGTTAGCGTGCGTTTGTCCCGCGCATTAACAATTCTATTCTTAAACACGTATTTATTTATTTCATCCGTGACCTGTGGTCGCATGTGTGCCCATTCTGGTGGGAGGTCGAGAATGAAGTGAGGATTCTTAGGATCGAATTTATCCGTCACCCTACCTTCTGCATCCAGATGTCCATTTTTTTGTAACGAGTTAAAAATCGCTTCTGAGGCTTCTTGTCCAATATTCACAAATTGACTAGCGTCAGGATTAGCCAACTTAGCAAATGCATTGATACCCAATTTACCAAAGCCTATGCCGTAGTCTTCCTCATACTCAGTCTGCAGTTGCTTAGCGAAATCATCGTATGATTCGTTAGCTATCACGGTTAGTCTGTTCACCGAAGCATCATGAACACGTTCGCCGTTTTGGTTTACAGGCAAACGTAAGCCTCGGCCAATTTCCTGACGTTTTCTATCAGTGCTTTTGGTTTCGTTTAACGTACAAATTTGGAACACATTGGGGTTATCCCAACCTTCGCGTAAAGCTGTGTGGGAGAAGATAAAACGCAGAGGCTCGTCAAGAGATAGCAAGCGTTCCTTATCTCGCATGATCAATGAATAGGTGTCTTCATCGTCTTTAGTCTTGCCCGTGGTGTCCTTAGCTATGCCTTTTTTGTCTTGCGAAAAATAGCCGTTGTGAACCTCTGCTACAGGAAAATTTAACAGTCCACGATACAAGGGTTTCTGTGTTAGTTCGTTGTATGCTTCTTCAAACCAAAGCCCCAGCTTGCCAAAACTGGTGGTGCCGTCGTCGTTGTATTCACGGTAGTTGGATACTTTATCGATAAAAAACAGAGAAAGTACTTTGATGCCTTTGCCTTTAACTGCAAGTTCTTTCTTTAGGTGCTGCTCTACGGTTTCATAAATCTGCGCTCGCATCAGCTCACCGTCTAAGCCACCGAGTTGCTCACCTAATCGTAATACTTGACCATTTGCGAACTCAACATGTTCGATCCCCGGCTCACAACTAATGTTGGCGACAATCCACCCATGTTGATATTCCTGTCGTTCTTTCGACGAAGTGTATAAATCGGCTCCTTGCTTAACGGTAAGTAGCTTTTTCTTTGGTCCGGCTTTATCCTGCACATTAATTTGCAGCTTAGCCTTAATGCCGTTTTTGTTATCCACTTCTTTCAAAGCGACGAATGTATTGTTGAAACTTTGCTCTTCAACCATGCTGGCGACTTCAATGCGTTTCACCAACTTAAGATCATAGGCTTCTATCGGCCCCAAGCTATACAGCAAGTTGTAAGGGTTCTTGTGCGTTGCAGAATAACGCAAGGTACAAAGCGGATTCAGGTTGTGCAGGGCTTCAGAACGCTTGGTTTGGTCTTTTCTAGTATCGCCTTCAACCGACTGAGGTTCGTCGATTATGACTATCGGATTAGCTGCACGAATAAAGTCGATGGGTTTGTTGCCACTCAGCTTGTCTTGCTCACGGTTGATAATATTTTGCTCTTTCTCAAAAGCCTGAATATTGATCACCATGATCTGGATTTTGTTGCTCGAACCAAACTGGCGTACTTGGCCTAGTTTGGAAGGGTCATAGACAAAATGGTCGAACGGAACATGGTCGTAAAGCTCTCGAAAGTGCTCTCGCATAATATGAATGCTTTTCAGCACCCCTTCGCGAATCGGCACACTCGGCACTACGATGATGAACTTGGTAAACCCATAGGTTTTATTGAGTTCAAATAAGGTACGCAGGTAAACGTAAGTTTTACCCGTGCCGGTTTCCATCTCAACAGAGAAGTGCGGCACCTGCTTTTTAAGCTTATAAGTGCCTTTTTCCTCTTCCAGCTCTAAGTCAAACGAGGTACTGAGCAGTTCATCAGCGAGAACAACATTGTTAGTTTCCTGTACCTTACGCAGGTTTCTGAGCAGATGTTCCTGAGTGAGCAATAATTGGTTTGAAACGGCAACGATACCGCTAAATCCGTCACCGTCCAATGAAAGCTGGCTGCCTCCAGTTTGTTGCCCTACCGATACAGTAAAGGCATCCTGCGCTAAAGGTTGCTCTTCAAATAAATCCACTACCGCCTGAACAGCATGTTTCTGATAGTCGAGGGTTGAGTTAAATTTAAGTTTTAGCCCTTTATTGATATTCGACATCACCACTCCTTAAACAACTTTGAAAACCATTTCGGCATCGCTGTTTTGCGAGCGGGCTTTAAACGCCTGAGCAGCATTGGCTTTTAGCTGGTCATTGCCTTGGAAACCTTTATCCAAACAGATAAATTGCATTGGCTCTAGGGCTATTATTTCTTCGATGAGTTCATCTGTAAGCTGATCTTCCAGACAAATAAGCAATGCATTATTTGCAATCGAAAAGACTGTCTTACCGCTTATGTTTATTACTTTAATTACTGTATCTAATTGAAACCCAGCTTTCAGCAGTAATTCAAATAACGTATCTTCAGTACTACTATCTTTGGAATTATCAACATACAGCTCTAAAGCTTGTTGCAATTCAGACTCATTTGAAACATTACTAGGAATCCATTGCATGAATGTAGATGGTGCCAATTTAAAAACTTTGAAACCTAAGTCGATTCCTTTTGATTCATTACCTTCATTTTTTATTTTCTCAGATGCTTTGCGAATCCTAGCTTTTGATAAATCAGAGATTGTAAATAACCCCTGTGCACGAGCTAATGAAGGATCAGGTGTTGGCTCTGGAAGTTGAACTGCAATAAATTTTCGATTTGATCTATTTTTCCAGTTAAGTTCGAATACGGCATGAGCAGAAGAGCCAGAACCTGCAAAGAAATCTAATATAATGTCATCATTACTAGTACAGTAGTCAAAAAGCCTTGCGAGTATTTCGTGATCTTTCGGGTTTTCAAATACTTTTTCGCCGAAGAGATCCTTAATTACGTCGTTAGACGGCTGAGAATGTCGGTAGAAAACACTACCCATAACTTGCTTTTTACCGCCAGCATCCTCATCCGAAGTAGCTGACTCAGGATCGATATATAAATATGATTTTAGTATTGGAGGCTGTGAATGGTCATCTCTGAAGTGAATATAACCTTCATGAATTTTTTGCTTCATGGTTGATTCTACAAACCTCCACCCATCATCAGGTACTTTACACGGTTGTCCTGTGATTGGGTGGAGTAAATCATATTTTGGACCACCACCGCCCGGCCAAGAAATATTATTATCTCGCCAAATTCCACGCTGATCTACAAACCTGCTTCGTGCATATTTCTTCGATGGATGGTCTGCATCCAAGGATTTATAAAAAGAGATCAACTCTTCACTTATTTTTTCAAATTGTTCGAAGTAAATGCTTTTTGCTTTATTGTATACGTTAATTATCTCTTGAATACCTTCTTTGGACTCACGCCATGGTTGAGTTATTTCTTCAATAAATGCTAAATTTTTAGCATACAAAACCATATATTCATGCCCAACGGAAACTCTTTTGGCATCATTTTTTCTGCCTTTTTCCCAAACTAATGTGGATATAAAGTTTTCTTCACCAAATATTTGATCAGTAAGTTGCTTAAGGTTATATAGTTCCCTGTCGTTAATAGAAATACATATCACACCATCGTCTTGCAGTAAGTTTCTTGCTAAAAATAAACGCGGGTAAATCATGTTCATCCACTTTGAGTGGAAGCGTCCTTCAGAAGTAGTATTAGTTGTAAACTTTTTCCCTTCATCATCTAGCAGGCCAGCATAAGCTAAATAGGTATCTAAGGTTTCCTGATAATTATCAGGGTAGATAAATTCATTCCCGGTATTGTATGGTGGGTCGATATAGATCATTTTCACCTTGCCGTAATAGCTCTTTTGCAATAGCTTTAGTACTTCAAGGTTGTCACCTTCGATAAACAGGTTCTTGGTGGTATCCCAATCCACAGACTCGTCCGGGCAGGGCTTTAAGGTTGCTCGGCTTGGCTCCTGAATCACTTTCATGCAGTCGCGCTTTCCCGGCCATTCCATACCATAACGCTCGCGTCTTCCCTCGTAGATATCAGAGAAGGTCCCTAATTCGGCCTTAAGGCGTTCAAAGTCAATGGATGACACGACATTGCCGTCAGCGTCTCTCGTTTCGGTAAACACACCGGGGAAGAGTTGTTTTAGTTCATCACGACGCTGAGCGGCAATATCTAGACTTTCTCCACTCATCACTTCAGGCTTATGTGTCATCTTGTTTTCACTCTTTAAAATTCTAAAAATTAATCTATTAAGCTCACGTCAGATCCCATTTGGCGTTCGAATGCTTGAGTAACCAAAGCCATGACATGAGATAGATCGTCTAGATTATCGAGGCCTACCTCAACATCACCGTTACCCCAACGCCCTAGATTGGTTACATCTTTACAGAGACCACGGGGGTCATCTATCTCGGCAAACGGCATATTCAACGATAAACGTAGGCGTTTCGCCTGTGGCACCACATCGACAAAATTGGTCTCGGCTTTAAAGGCGACATAGAGTTTTTTCACTTCTTCTGTTACGCATGGGTCCAGATCCAGCACCGCCTTACGGAAAACCTGATAAATTTCAGCTATTTTATCCGTCATCAAATGTGGATGATCTGCCAAACTGTATTCACTTGTTTGGTCATTTGTTGGTCTGTAAGCGTCGATAATATCATTGGGTAATGCGACATCTACCCATACCTTAGTTGCCTTGTCGGCCAGCCTGTTAGCGCGTTTTGTTATTGCATCTTCGTTCCATATAGGCTCGACCGCAATCCCCTCGTTCATCTTGAGAGGGCTGAATTTGAAACCAAATTCATGTTCACACTTGGCGATAAACGCACTGTTGCTGTATTCCGAATTGTACCCCGTTAAGGTTAAGTTTCCGAGGGTATGACGGTAAGTCTCCCAAATGCGTTGCCAGTCATCGCCTAGCTCTGCTCGCCACACCTGTGGCAATTTTTCTGGGTTATTGTCTGCCTGCGGTATGATGTGCTCAATGGTGTAATCATCGACCAACACGCGTTCTTTACGGCCAAAGTTTTCCATCCGCCGTAACCAGTAGCTTTTGTTTCGGAAGTTGTAGATATCTTTGGTTTGAATTTTCCTATGGAACTCCTCATCGTTTGGAAAACGGCGGTAGGATGGTAATAACAGGAAGGAAGCTTGTATGCTTTCGAGGTAGCGATCCTTTTTAAGGCCCATCCCCATCCGAGCAAAGGTTTTGTTCATGGAGTTGGTTGGGATCTCGCAAATGGCGCGTCTGAAAACATAGCTTTCGATTATACGCACAGCAGACAAAAATTCGCTGCGGCTCAAGAGTTCAGACGAGTAGTCTGAATACAACTCAAGCAAAAGTGGATAAGCCACATCAACTTTCAGTTCTCGTAAGTCTTTAAATGCCAGCTTTAACTGTTCGTCCTTCTCTTTGCCTAAGGCGAAAGCGCAGAAATACACCGCATAGTTTCTTATTTCTTTAACTAGTTCATCTACACCTTTGCTTGCAACTACTGGTCGTCTTGAATATTCCTTAAACACGTCATACACATCGCCAATTTTGGGGATCTCACGTGTTTTAACGGTAAGGAAGTGACGCATAAAGCTGTCAAAGTAGTCACTATATGCCTGTTGTCCAAACGCTAACTCCATTGGCCGCCAGTATTGTTCATACAGGTGTGTCTGACGCTCTGGCTCTAGGCCCATCAGTATGTAGTTACGGATCAGATCTGCTTGGCTCAGTTCTTTGCCCGTTGAGTTCATGCTCTCAAAAATGAGCTGAGGGTTATCTTGTTCGCGATTTAATGAAATATCGACCACCATTAATTTAGCTAAACCGCTGCATACCGGTTTTAAATCGCCCATCTTTTGCAGTTTTGATTTAAAAAACTCAAAGTTTTCAACTACTCGTATTGATCTCTCGTTCGGCTGCTCCAGCCCTTTGATGATGGCTTTTAACGACAGATCGTCGGTTTGTGACAATACCAGCTTGTAAAATTTCTCGCCGCTTTCAAGTGGGTTAGTTAAGTAATAGCCTTTTAATTTTGCTTGGCTGAAATCCTCCAATGGTTCTTGATCACCAATGACTTCGGTTAATGCAGCAATTAAAAGGGTTATTGTTGTTAAGCGTTGCTGACCGTCAATCACCAAAAGCGGTGTTTGTGATGAGACGGAATACAGACCTTTTTCAACATAGACAACAGATCCCATAAAATGGGCATTAATATCATCATCCTTGCCGCTGCGAATGATGTCATCCCACAATTGTTGGCACTCTTTTTCTTTCCAAGAGTAAGTGCGCTGATAAATTGGAATAACAAATTGAGGCGATTTTTTAAGAAATTCTAATAGTTTCGCTTCGGTGGCTTTCATATTAGATCAAGCTCCATCTTATACATGAACACATGTTGTTCAGTTGTGTTCGTTTGCAGCTTCTGTTCGATAATCGACCTTTCAGCTCACCGAATTGTTCCGGAGACGTCATCCGAGAATATTGGCTGCGGAAGGATTTTTCATCACCAAAAGCATATTCATCGATAAAGCTAACAAGACCATAAAGCTCCATCAGGTTGTTTTGTAACGGGGTAGCTGTCAATAATACTTTGGGTACATTGGTCAATGCCGTGCGCAAGGCCCGCGCAGTCTTATTCTGCGTCTTGTAGACATTGCGCAGGCGGTGGGCTTCATCGAGAACTACCAAGTCCCTGCGCACCAATATGAGCTTTCCTGCATGTCTGGCTGCAAAAGGGTAAGAACAAATTAGAATTTCGTTTGCTTCGAACGGGTTTAAGTTGCCAGCTTTGATGGCTGCATTGAATGATTTTGCTTCCAAAATTTGTGATGGAAGAAAGAACTTCTCTGCCAGTTCTTGGCTCCATTGCTTGCGCAAGCTAGCGGGTACGACTATTAACATGCGCTTCTTGCCTTCTGCCCACTTTTGCGACAGAACAAGACCTACCTCAATGGTCTTCCCTAGACCTACCTCATCAGCCAAAATCGCACCATTGGACAACGGTGATTTAAAAGCAAATAGCGCTGCCTCTACTTGATGAGGGTTGAGATCGACCCTTGCATCCATCAACGTTCCCGCCAGTTTTTCTATAGAAGTGGGTGAACCTCGTTTACTCAGTTCGTGAGCAAAATATTTTGCATGGTACTCAGTTATCGGCATCCTGGAATTCCTTTCTTGGATTTTCATTCTATGCTGGTGAATTTGATGCTTGAAGTTCCAGTAGGTCACCAATACCACAGCCGAACAACCGACAGAGTTTTTCTATCGTAACTAAATCCACCTTTTGAGCTGTTTCTCGGTAGAGGAGAGTAATTGTGGCGCGGCTGAGTCCTGTTTCTCTGGCAACGTCTACAATACGCATCTTGTGTTCACCCATCATGCGGGCGAGATGGCAGCGAATCATGATCGTCCCCTTGGACTAACTGTCTGGTTTTATGAACTGGATTCGAGAATACCACTGCTTGCATAGTGTTTTGCGAGTTCAAGTTAAATTTTGTTACCTAAACAGCAGTTTGTGAAGTCCTAGAACCACATCTGCAGTAACAGGATATTTAGTTGGATTAGACCTAAACTGCTAGAGGTCAGTTGTCACCATCTACGCGGTCGATTCAAATCGACAAGATTTGCACTATCAGATGGCCACGTCGTTTCCAGCAATTGGTCAGCAATCTCCCAAACTGTCCGTCAGTTCGATATTGCACTCAAAAGCTACCAACAACTGCTTTTTGATGGAAGGCGGGTATCACCGCCCTGTTTTCGTTACGGTATGGGTGTCCGCGTATTCATATCCAGCTGCGGCGGGAAGGCTGGCTTGTTAACCATAAGAAAACACGCCGGATTTACTGTCTGGAAGGCCTTAACCTGCGCAGGAAGCGCCCCCGCAGACATGTCAGTGCAGCACATCGCCAGCAACGTCCGGTCCTGACCCATATCGATCAGTGCTGGAGTATGGATTTCGTGTCGGATAATCTGTTTAACGGACGGCGTTTCCGGGCACTGACTGTAGTCGATAATTTTTGTCGGGAGTGTCTGGTGATCCATGCCGGAAAGTCGCTGAAAGGTGAGGATGTGGTCGATGTGATGGAAGGGTTGCGGGTACTGGGTAAGCGTCTTCCGGTACGTATACAGACAGATAACGGCAGCGAGTTTATCTCAAAAAGTTTGGATAAATGGGCATATGAACACGGAGTGACCATGGACTTCTCGCGCCCCGGAAAGCCGACAGATAACCCGTTTATTGAATCATTTAACGGGAGTCTGCGGGATGAGTGTCTGAACATTCACTGGTTCCTTTCACTGGAAGATGCGCAGGACAAACTCGACAACTGGTGCAGGGAATACAATCATGAGAGAACGCATTCATCATTAAATGACATGACCCCGGCTGAATTTATCCGAAGTATCCGGAAAGACGAAGATCTCTGATTTAGCAATGCACTGATTTTGGGTTAGGGTCAAAAGACGAAGATCTCTGATTTAGCACTGCATTGATTTTGGGCCAGGGTCACACTTATGCGGAATTTTCACAACAAACAGTTTTAACTATGATTGTTATCCCTTTTCCTCAAGCGTGTAAGTCCATTCCCTACATTGTGGGCACTGCTTAGTTCCGTAGTACTGGTGGCCGCACCAGACACAGTGCCATTTTCTCTGCGTTGTTTTTATTCGTAGTATTCTTGGGCCTAATGGTGGTATGGGGGCTATCTGAGTGACTGTTGTTACGGGTCTGCTTATCGCCATCCCTGTACCCGGCGAGCGCATACCGGCAGCTGCGAGTTCTGGTGATTTCCTGCAGATTGTGGCGTAAGTGAACAAATTCCTCCTCACCCGATTTATTCTCGATAACCACCACGCTGGCATGGCAGCTATCGCACTTCAGTCGCCTCATGTAATCAACGGGTAGTTCACGGATTGTGACCCACTCTCCATCATCGGTAATCGCGTGTTCAATAGGTCTGAATAGTTGCATCCCAATTTCTCCATATTCCTGGTAAGGCGGCGGGTAACCATACTCACCGCTATAGTCATGGGATAGCTGGGATATGTTTGAATTAACAAAGAGATAAGTGGCGAAATATGGATGCTTCTATTTATGGTAAAAATGGCTTGCTGTGCCTTTTTTAACCTGCAATGCTGAGCCTACTGGCAGCGCTGGAGCAGCATTATTGGGAATAGAAAATTATGGATAAAGCAGAAGTTCTGGAGAAAAATGGTTGGGTTGCAACCAACATCGATGATTTTGCACAAAGAGTGAAGGGAATTCCACGGGATAGTTACCCTCCATTACGTTGCCTCGCTTGTGAAAAGCCAGTGCATGATAGTGGATTGGTAACCCCTAATCCTGATTATCGCCCCAGGTTCTCGCATTCAGTACCTCCGGAGAATGGAGAGCTTTGCCCACTAAGTGCAGAGACACGCCGTTTCAGCGGGTTAGCCGGAAATGACAGTACTGCAACAACGGAGCTAGCCAGAACACGGCGTGCGCAGTTTATGGTCTTCGATAGTCTATGTAGGGCCTATATTGTCTGCCGCTCACTACGGGGAGGAAAGGGTAAGCTTGACCAAAAGTCGTTTATTCGATTGGTCAGGATAGCTGATAGCTTTGGGATCTGGCGTTATAGCTATCTCCCTGAATGGGGTATCCCTCTTCTTTTAATGCTGATGGACAATCATCCAACACCGAATGGTAAGTCTGCATTTTTCTATTCACTTAAGAAAGACAGAGCCCGCCGGGGGGGTGAGTGGCAAAATCTTAACGTACGGCTGGAAGCGCATTGGGTTAGCAGTAGTGAACTTATTGTACCAAATCCTGAGAAGCCAGCTTCGTTCCTGCTGGAGATCCCCTTCAAGAAGGATGTTGTTAATGACATCTTGGGGAAAGAGGACCTATCGTGGTGTACAAGGGATGTGCTGAGAAACTTGAGTGCCTTTAGCATCAGCGAATTACGGTAAAATATCCCTTAAAACGTAATGAGAGAGCAGAATGGCATTTGAATTGAAAGATTTATTAACTCCGGCAGCCTCCCTTTTAGCAGTCTGGCTTACTGCCAGGTTTACCCTTAATCGTGAAATTCGTAAGAAAGAACTGGAGCTTCGTGTTGATCGACTTGAGAAGCTCTCTGCTGATTGTGATGAGGTCTTATTACAGCTTATCAATTATGCCGGTGGTATTAGTGGGCTTGTCCAGTCTCGGCTCTTAGAGGTCACTCAGGCTCAATCAAAGACCCAAATTCCTATTCAAGCACTTTCCGAATACAAGGACCTATTAGATGACAGCAAATGGTCTCCGGATCGGGAGAAAGGACGAAGATGCGAACACGGCTTACGCTTCCATCATTATCAGGAATGGCAAAAATGGGATGCTATTGTTCCGAAGCTGCAAAACGATATTTACGATTTTTTCATGATTACACGTGCTGGTGAGATCGTTACAGATTTAAAGGACCAGGGCCGAACACAAGAAGAGTGTGAGGCATTCGTTCGACAACTCAGTAAATGGCAAAAAGATGCTAACTTCCTGCGAAAACAGCTACTTGACACTATGTCTAACGATTTTCATGAGTTAACTAAGTCGAAATCATCTTCATGGTTTAGATGGTCTTATGTACGTTCGTGGTTCAAGAAGTCTGGATGTTAAAATCGAAAATAGGACTATGCACGTCATAAGTAGGAGATACTTGTACCTACCCCTGATAAAGATGCAGGAGAATGCCTTCCCCTGCATTTTACTGATTTATTTAATACTTCCCCCAAATGATCGCTCTTCCTTGCTGTACTGCTTAGTACGCTCCTTAGCGAAATAGCTTAGATGGCTCAGCAGCTCACGGCGTTGTTGTTCAAAGCGGTCTTGCCGAAGACGCTCCAGGTAGTGTGGCGTATTGGTAAAGGAAACTGTAAGTATCCCGCATAATCGTGCCATTCACATTTAGAGATCCTCCGGCATAATCAATCTGCCAACAAAGGAGATCGCTATGCGTAAAGCCCGTTTTACTGAGCATCAGATCATTGCCGTAATTAAATCGGTTGAAGCCGGACGAACTGTTAAAGATGTCTGCCGGGAGGCCGGTATCTCTGAAGCCACCTACTACAACTGGAAGTCCAGATACGGCGGCATGGAGGCTTCTGATATTAAAAAGATCAAGGATCTTGAGGACGAGAATCGGCGTCTCAAACAGATGTTTGCCGACCTGAGCCTTGAGAACCGGGCGCTGAAAGACGTTATCGAAAAAAAGCTTTAAAACCAGCCTTTAAGCGTGAGCTGGTCACTCATCTGATAACGACATTTGGACTCAGTATCCGTCAGGCCTGCTGGAGTCTTAACCTGAGCAGAACGGTTTACCATTACCGTCCGGATACCACGCGTGACGAACCCGTTATTGTCGCGTTGCAGGCAGTGGCAGAGCGATACCCACGGTACGGTTTTCCAAAACTTTTCCAGGTTCTGCGGCGGCAGGGATACCCGTGGAATCACAAAAGGATCCATCGTATTTATTGTCTGCTGAAACTGAATTTTCGCCGTAAAGGCAAACAACGGTTGCCAGTACGTAATCCCTCACCATTGGCCACACCGGAAGCGCTGAACCAGAGCTGGTCTGTCGATTTTATGCATGATGCCCTGGTCTGTGGCCGTCGTTTTCGCACGTTCAATGTCGTTGATGACTTTAACCGTGAGGCGTTGTCGATTGAAATCGATCTGAATCTGCCAGCTCTTCGCGTCGTCCGGGTACTCGACAGGATCGCGGCTATCCGGTCATGCTACGCATGGATAATGGTCCGGAATTTATCTCACTTGTACTTGCTGAATAGGCAGAGCAACATGCAGTAAAACTGGAATTTATTCAGCCGGGTAAGCCGACGCAGAACGCTTTTATTGAGCGCTTTAACCGAACATACCGTACAGAAATACTCGATTTTTATCTGTTCAGAACGCTGAATGAAGTGCGGGAAATCACGGAAAGATGGGTGTCAGAATATAACTGTGAACGCCCGCATGAATCACTGAACAATATGACGCCAGAGGAATATCTACAACACCATTATTTGGCCGGGATCTCAAAAAATGCCTGGAACTAAAACGGGTCTATTTACACTACCAGCGCATGCCGGTACAAAAATACCTTTATTTTTTTGTTTTGTGCTTGTTCCGCTACCTGGATGATTTCTGCGATCACTTCAACATAGCTTATAGCACGAACATCGTAGTAATCCGGCCGATGCGTGATAGAGGCCTTATTGTTGATATAGATATAGTCCTTAATATCCAATGTACAGAATCGACCATTGCTCGCCGCAAGATGAACCGTCCACAGAATGTCTTTGTGGCTCTTGCCGGACTGGAAGTGCAGTGAATGTTGTTTGATATAGGATGATCTGACCATTTGCAGCCACAGGTAATGCGGCCATTCGCGATGGATAACGCTGAGTCTGAGCCACTCATGACCTGACAACGTCGCTTCATAGGGCTGCTTTGTATGAACGGCTCTTCGATGGCTGTCAGCGCCAGAATGCCAGCCATTAAAGATCATGACGTCGGCTTGCGACACAGTAGCTGCTTGCCATCGTTTTTCAATAAACCCGTCGGCAATATCATCGTCAGCATCGAGGAAAACAACCCACTCTCCCCGATGGATGTCTAGTGCTGCATTGCGTGCTCCGTAGACCCCCTCGTTGGCCTGCTCAATCAGAATGAGTCGGTCATCGTGGATTTGGCGGATAATGTTGCCGGTACCATCGGTAGAACCGTCATCGACAATGATTAATTCAATAGCAACGTGGGGTTCACTGAGGATTTTATTAACCAGACTACCAATGGTCACAGCAGCGTTGTAAGCAGGGATAATGGCGCTGACATCGATTCTATTTTTCATTGAGCTACGATTTTCTTTTGTTGTCATCTTTGAGGCGTCTGATCGGGATAATCCTTCTTTCCCTGATTTCCTCATCGATATCGAATAAGCACTCGTCGCAGAATTCATTATCGAGTGAGAGCCACCGTTCAAGGACGCTTCTTTTTTTGTTGCAACGTGCACATCTCTTCATCTTTCCGCGCCTTTGTGACCTCGTGATTTGGGGTACATGGAAAATGGGCGTAGCAAGCCTCAGCTAGATAACTAACCGTAATAAAAGGGCTTTTCTGCGTGCAATGTAAGACAAGGATAACCAGGCAGGTTGCAAGAAAGATAATCGTTTTGATAGATCAGTTTCTCGATATTGATCGTTAGTGCCGATCGATAAGAAGTGCGGGAACGTTAGACTCACCTCTGTTGCTCCATCCTGATGATGGGGCTGTTGGCCCTCGAATCTACTTGCCTATTAGCATCGGCATGACAAATACCATGCACCCCAAAACAAAAGACAATAAAAAAATACATATGTATAAAAACAAGTGTGATTTATTCGGTCACTTCAATATTTCCTTTCGCCAAAGATTTCCCGCAATTATTCCCCATGTAGTACGATTGTTTTTTTAACTGATTGAATTTTATATAAATAACTAGTGTCCGATCCTGCTGTTCCTGTAAGGAACATGACTCCATACAACATCATTTTTAATTTTCTCCAGTTCAAAAAATCTACATACGTCACAAATGCTTTTACATTTGATAATGTATAGTTGTCATATGACAAGTTGATTATCATTCTGTGTAGACAAGGAGAACTGTTATGACGGATTCAATTCCATCAGGCTACAAGCCGCTGACATGTGACACGCTGCCGGGTTATCTCTCGTCCAGACTGACCCCTTCATGCGAACCGGGAGGGTTACCTGAAGAGTGGAAAGTTTCAGAAGTGGGGGACGGAAACCTGAACATGGTGTTTATCGTTGAGGGGACACATAAAACCATCATTGTAAAGCAAGCTCTGCCCTGGCTTCGCGCAGGGGGCGAAGGATGGCCTTTATCTCTGAGCCGTGCGGGCTTTGAGTACAACGTCTTATGTCAGGAAGCCAAGTACGCGGGTCACACACTGATTCCGCAGGTCTATTTTTATGACCCGGAGATGGCTCTGTTTGCCATGGAGTATCTGACGCCTCACGTAATTCTGCGTAAAGAACTGATTAACGGTAAAAAATTCCCTAAGCTAGCTGAAGATATCGGCAGATTTTTAGCACAGACTCTCTTCAATACGTCTGACATTGGCATGTCAGCAGAACAGAAAAAAGCGCTTACTGCCGGGTTCGCGTTGAATCATGAGCTGTGCAAAATTACGGAAGATCTGATCTTCACAGAGCCCTATTACAACGCTGAACGGAATAACTGGACTTCTCCTGAGCTGGACGATGCCGTCCATAAGGCCTGGGCTGATGTAGAGATGATCCAGGTTGCCATGCGTTATAAGTACAAATTTATGACAGAAGCGCAGGCATTGTTACATGGCGACCTTCATTCAGGCTCAATCATGGTGACCGACACGGATACCAAAGTGATTGATCCTGAGTTCGGTTTCATGGGACCAATGGCGTTTGATATCGGCAACTATATTGGCAACCTTCTGCTGGCGTTCTTCTCACGCCCTGGGTGGGAGGCGAATGAGCAACGTCGCGCTGACTATCAGGAATGGCTGCTTCAGCAGATTGTCCAAACCTGGTCCGTTTTCACCCGGGAGTTCCGCCAGCTCTGGGACAACAAAACACAGGGTGACGCGTGGCCGACAGAAATGTATCAACAGAACAGGGCCGCTCTTGAGGACGCACAGGATCAGTTTTTTGCCACGCTGCTTGAAGATTCCCTGGTGAATGCCGGCATGGAAATGAATCGCCGGATCATTGGTTTTGCTGGCGTTGCCGAGCTGAAACAGATTGAAAATACAGAGCTTCGCGCAGAATGTGAACGACGTGCATTGACCATGGCACGCGATCTTATCGTCAATGCCCGCCAGTTTAAAAATATGGATTCCGTCATCCAGTCTGCGAAGGTTAAGTAAGAGGTCATTATGAATATTAAAGGTAAACACTACCGTACGGTCTGGGTTTCCGGGGATGGAAAAGCGGTAGAAATCATCGATCAGACTAAGTTGCCTTTTAAGTTCGAGGTGGTGGCGCTTACCTCTGCGGAAATGGCCGCTACGGCTATTCAGGAGATGTGGGTTCGTGGCGCTCCGCTTATTGGTGTCGTTGCAGCCTATGGTATCGCGCTGGGAATGAATCACGATGCCAGTGACATGGGTCTGCAGCGTTACTATGACCTTCTTATCAAAACCCGACCAACGGCAATTAACCTCAAATGGGCTCTCGACAGGATGAGTGCCACACTGAAGGATCTCTGTGTATCAGAGCGCAAGGATGTGGCCTGGGCGCTGGCGGCAGAAATTGCTGAGGAAGATGTCGCGTTGTGTGAACAAATTGGATTACATGGTGCAGAAGTCATCCGCGAAATAGCCCAGAAAAAACCGGCCGGGAGTGTGGTCAATATCCTGACACATTGTAACGCAGGCTGGCTGGCGACTGTAGACTGGGGAACCGCGCTTTCTCCCATCTACAAAGCGCATGAAAACGGAATCCCTGTTCACGTCTGGGTGGATGAAACGCGGCCACGTAATCAGGGCGGACTCACGGCATTTGAACTGGGCTCACACGGTATTCCTCACACCCTGATCGCCGACAACGCGGGTGGCCACCTGATGCAACACGGTGACGTTGATCTCTGCATTGTTGGGACCGATCGAACCACGGCCAGAGGGGATGTCTGTAATAAAATTGGTACCTATCTTAAGGCGCTGGCGGCCCATGATAACCATGTTCCCTTCTACGTCGCGTTACCTTCTCCCACTATTGACTGGACTATCGAGGACGGAAAAAGCATTCCGATTGAGCAACGTGACGGAAAAGAGCAGTCCCATGTCTATGGGATAAACCCTCAGGGAGAATTGAGCTGGGTCAATACCGCCCCTGAAGGAACCCGTTGTGGGAACTACGCTTTCGACGTCACGCCTGCCCGATACATTACCGGCCTCATTACTGAGCGGGGAGTCTGTGCTGCCAGTAAGTCAGCGCTGGCAGATATGTTTGCTGACCTGAAGAGTAAAGCACTCCAGGGGGAACAGCATTAAAACGACGACCACTGCTGTTAAGGAGCAGGAATGGAACGGATTAAGTTAGCAGAAAAAATCATTTCCACTTGTCGGGAAATGAATGCGTCAGGTCTTAATCAAGGAACATCAGGTAATGTGAGTGCCAGGTATACCGGTGGCATGTTGATTACGCCGAGTGGGATCGCTTATTCAAAGATGACGCCGGACATGATTGTCTTTGTAGACGATAAGGGAATACCTGAAGCGGGTAAAATACCATCAAGTGAATGGTTATTTCATCTGGCGTGTTATAAAGCCAGACCAGAATTGAATGCTGTCATACATACGCATGCGGTGAATTCCACGGCGGTGGCAATACATAATCATTCAATTCCGGCCATTCATTATATGGTGGCGGTATCGGGGACGGATCATATTCCCTGTATTCCCTATTATACCTTTGGCAGTCCTGAACTGGCCGACGGTGTATCTAAAGGGATCAGAGAAAGTAAGTCCTTGCTGATGCAGCACCACGGTATGCTGGCCATGGACGTCACGCTGGAAAAGACGTTGTGGCTGGCGGGTGAAACCGAGACGCTGGCTGATTTATACATCAAATGTGGCGGATTACATCACGATGTTCCCGTGCTGTCTGAAGCCGAAATGACCATCGTCCTTGAAAAATTCAAAACGTATGGTTTGAAAGCGTAATTACAGCTTTATTTTAATTAATAACATATGACAGCCATTCGCAGAATGGCTGCTACCCCCTCTGTCCACAACGATTTATTATAACTACCACAAGGAGTTATTTATGTTTATCGTGGAATCGTATGCTGTCGCCATAATAATGTGTTTTATTACCATGATTTGCTGGGGTTCATGGGCGAATACAACCAAACTTGTCAGCAATAAAAAATGGGAGTTCCCTCTATTCTATTGGGATTATTCAATTGGATTATTGCTGTGTTCTTTGTTATTTGCCTTCACGCTGGGTTCTATGGGCGAAGCCGGTCGCAGCTTTATACCTGATATTCAGCAGGCGAGCAGCAGTAGTCTGATGTCGGCAATACTGGCAGGGATTATTTTCAATATTTCCAATATACTTCTGGTCGCTTCTATTAATCTTGCCGGTATGGCGGTAGCTTTTCCTGTGGGGGTGGGGCTGGCGCTGGCTCTGGGTGTAATCACTACCTATATCGGCAACCCGCAGGGCGATCCGCTCATTCTGTTCCTCGGTGTCGCCTGCGTTGTGATCGCCATTATTTTTACCGCGATAGCCTATGGTCGTGTCACGCAGGAGGCGGATAAATCCCGTCGTAACAAAGGTCTCATCACTGCCATTCTGGCGGGTATCATCATGGGATGGTTTTTCCGCTTCCTGGCGGACTCCATGTCTGACAATTTCAGTCAGCCTGCCAGCGGTCTGATGACGCCGTACTCAGCACTTGTTTTGTTTGCCGTAGGGCTGTTTTTATCGAACTTTGTCCTTAACACGCTGGTCATGAAAAAGCCTATTTCAGGAGAACCGGTCAACGGGAAAATGTATTTTTCCGGGAGTTTACGGGAGCATGTTTGCGGCTGGCTGGGCGGTATGATTTGGTGTGTCGGTCTGGCATTCAGTCTGATTGCGTCTGGTCAGGCGGGTTATGCCATTTCCTACGGTCTGGGACAGGGTGCCACAATGATTGCCGTGATCTGGGGAGTCTTCATCTGGAGAGAATTTGCCAGTGCGCCAGCCGGAACCAATAAACTGCTGCTGACCATGTTTATTTCATACATTGTGGGTATTGTTCTTATTATCGCCGCTAATCAATAAAATCCTGCCCCATATCCACATGGGGCAGTTGTTCATTCTTTTAGTGTGGTAATTCACACGTCAGCAAAAACTCTGCCGTTCCTTCATCAACAATCAGGTCCGTGACATATCCTCCCAGCAGGGCACCCAACGTTGCGTCATAGCCTCTTTCCCCACCAGCAAGGAAGATCTTCCGTTCAATCTGCCTTAACTGAGCCAGACTGATTCCCAGAATACGCTGGTCAACATCAGCCACGACGGGCATCCCTTCCTTGTCATAGAAGCGGCCACAAATGACACCTACTGCGCCTAAATCCCGATACGTCTGCATTTCGTTCTTATTCAGCACGCCCACCCGAATCAGGGGATTTTCATCAAGTGCGTTACCCACGACAAAAAAAGCTTTCGTACAGCGAGTCAGAACGTCAAAATTCGATCGAATAATAGGCTCTGCCTGTAACTCCATGGCCAGTCTGGCACTTGATACCACGGCGGGCACGTGCAGCGAGGCGACACGACCTGAAAGCTTGTAGGCGATTTGCGATGAGGATTCAATAATCGTCAGGTCTGGTTGAGAGGGCATGGAACCGAGCATCTGAATAACGGTGACATTTTTACATGACTTCGGCGTCATGGTTTTGCTCATCTGATGAATTGTTCTTCCCCAGGCAACGCCCAGCACATCACCATTCTCAATTACCTGATTCAGATACATGCCACCGGCACGTGAAAGACGAGTACGCATCAGCTTTGTATCATCACGTTTTCCGGCATGTTCGCCATCAGGCACGATGATCACTCTCTGGAGATTGAATTTATCGCGAATTTGCAAAGCCGCGTCGATAGAGCCAAAGACATTCACATCCAGGTTGATATGAACCAGTCCATTTTCCCGGGCTGTTTGCAGGTATTTGACAACCGTGACGCGGGACACCCCCATGATAGCTGCAACTTCAGTCTGGCTTTTGCCTTCCTGATAGTACAGCCATGTTGCATGAAGTACGGGATCATCATTGAACAGGCTGCTGTTTGTTTGATCTCTATCCACTTTTGTATACCTGTATTAAACCGGGGAAATGCTCATCTTAACCCTGTTTACCCGGAGAGTTGATGCAGATTGCCAGTGGCATGATTTTATACAGATATTTTATTATTTTACATGAAATAAACCAGCATACCATTTGAGCGATCGTCCTCTGTTCCCCCATACTGTAAAGCCGGAGGCATGCTCCGGCTTTACAGTATTACTGAGAGTACACCCTTCCAGCATAATCAATGGTTCAATATCGCCCCTTTTTGATCGCCAGCGATTCGTCACCGTGCAGACGGTTGCCGTCACTCACTAAATTATGGGGGACAGTGAACGACAGATTGGCTCACTGGTAAGAACCCGATTATAAAACTAAGCTGGCGAGCAGAATAAAAATCAGCCCACTGATGGATAAGAGTGTGGACATCAGCGTCCAGGATAACAGCGTTTCTTTGGTGGTCAGGCCAAAAAAGTCTTTAATCATCCAGAAACTGGCATCGTTAACGTGAGAACAAATACAGGATCCGGCACCGGTAGCCAGCGTAATCAAGGCCAGGTTGGTATTGGGATGTACTGCCAACAATGGGATGACCAGACCGGCGGTAGAGATCGCCGCGACGGTGGCTGAACCCAGACAAATACGCAGGAATGCGGCCACGCCCCAGGCCATCAGGATCGGGTTAATATCCATACCCGAAACCAGGGTGGAAATATACTGACCAACGCCAGAGTCGATGAGAACTTGCTTGAATGCACCACCACCACCGATAATCAGCAGCAGACCGGCAATACCCGCGATAGCTTTTCCGCAAGAATCCATCAGGTCAGGGATTGTTTTCCCGCGCCCCAGGCCCATGGTATAGATCGCGAACAGCAGTGAAATCAGCATGGCGATCGTCGAATTACCTAAGAACAGTAGCACATTGTAGAATAAGCCTGAATCCGCGGCACTTTTGGCATGAGTCATCTGGATGATGGTGACAACCGCCATCAGGATCACCGGCAGCATTGCCGTGAGAAAACTGATCCCAAAGCCAGGCATTTCGCTTTCGCTGAATCGGCGGGTCGCGCCGAGAGAGGCTATATTCCCCTCTTTTTTAAAGGCGTCCGGAATAATGCGCTGGCAGAATTTATTCAATACCGGGCCGCAAAGAATAAAGGTTGGAATGCCGACAATGATACCGTATATCAGTACCAATCCTACATCAGCACCATATTCTCTGGCGATTACTGTCGGGCCGGGGTGCGGCGGCAAAAAACCGTGTGCGACCAGCAAACCGGAAAGCATCGGCACACACATAAACATCGGTGATATTTTTGCTTCACGGGCAATAGCGAATAAAATAGGTACCAGAAGAATTAAACCGACTTCGAAAAAAAGTGCGATACCGACAATAAACGCCGAACAGACCACTGCCCAGTCAAGTTTATTTTTCCCGAAATAATTCAGCATGGTCAGCGCTATTCGCTGCGCACCACCCGCATCGGCCAGCAAGCGACCGAGCATAACACCGAAGCCAAATATCAAACCAATATGGCCCAGCGTACCGCCTAGTCCGGATTCGACTGAGGTGACGACTTTACTCAAATCCATACCACTGGCGATGGCGACAGCAATCGAGACAATAATTAACGAAACAAACGTATTAAGCTTAATTTTTATGGTTAAAAGCAGGAGTAAAGCAATCCCTGCCACAACGATAATTAGTGGCATAACGTCCTCTCATAACAGGGTAGCGACCCATCATTATCCGACTGAGCAAATAACGAATGATGCAGAGTCGGATAATTCAGGTGTCTGGATGTTTTTATTTATGCTTTCAGTTTTTATTCATAAAATCGCGCAAAGCCGCGCCAATTTTGTTTACATCATAAATACAACCGGTCCATGTCCCGCCACTCACGGCCTGAAGCATTGCCCATAGTCGGGTATCATCTGGCAATTCAGGATCGGGAAGTAAATCCTGATGGCTGGGTCTGGCATTTAATATTGCAGTTGCCTCCTCCTGTGAAGGTAATTGTTCATCGCTACGGGTTCCGAGGAAATTGACTTCGCCGTGAAGCTCGCGACAATCAATTTTAATTTCAATGACATCCCCGGTGCGTAATTTACCGATGGGGCCTCCGGCCAGCGCTTCTGGCCCCACATGGCCGATGCACGCGCCAGTAGAAACGCCCGAGAAACGTGCATCGGTGATTAACGAAACATGCTTACCGTATGACAGATGCTTCAGGGCACTGGTAACCTGGTAGGTTTCTTCCATCCCGGTACCTGAAGGTCCAACGCCGATAATGACCAGAATATCGCCCGCCTTGATCTTGTCATGTTTGATATCGTAAATCGCACTTTTCTCGGACAGATAAACCTTCGCCACACCTTTATGGTAATAGATACCTTGCTCATCAATCATCGAGGGGTCAATGGCGGTGGATTTGATCACCGAACCTTCTGGCGCAATATTGCCCACCGGGAAGGTGATAGTTGAGGTTAATCCGCGCGCTTTTGCTTGCTGCGGAGACATGATCACTTCGTCAGCGTTGATTTGTTCCTGATCGAGCAGGAGTTGCTTGAACCGCTGACGCCGTTCGGAGTGCTCCCACCAGTCGAGGTTTTCTTTCAGCGTGCTGCCGGTAACCGTCATAACGTCTTCATGCAACAATCCGAGGCTGCGCAGATGCAACATGACTTCCGGCACACCACCTGCCATAAAGGCATTGACCGTTGGATGATAAACCGGGCCATTAGGCAGTACGCTCACCAGTCGGGGCACGCGCTTGTTGATGCGGATCCAGTCATCAACGGTCGGGATATGGCAACCTGCCTGGTGAGCAATTGCCGGGATGTGTAACAGCAGGTTTGTTGAACCACCGAACGCGGCATGGACCGTCATCGCATTCTCTATCGCTTTATCGGTGAGAATTTCCCGGGTGGTGATGCCTTTTTGACTCAGGTTCAGCGCAGCTCGCGCGGAAGCTCTGGCGATCTCCTGCCACACAGGCTCGCCGGAAGGGGCCAGGGCTGAATGCGGGATTGCCAGCCCCAATCCTTCGGCCACCACCTGAGATGTCCCGGCAGTGCCCAAAAATTGACAGCCGCCGCCGGAAGAGGCACAGGCCTTACAGCCCGCTCGGCGTGCGTCCTGTAGAGATAATTCACCATTGGCGAAGCGTGCGCCAATGGTTTGCACCTTGCCGTTGTCTTCTCCGTCTTTTGCGGGCAGCGTCGCGCCACCGGGGACCAGCACGGTTGCGATGTTGTGCTGCGCGGCGAGTGCCATCATGGTGGCCGGAAGCCCCTTATCGCAACTCGCCACACCAATAACTGCTTTCGCGTCGGGCAGAGAGCGAATAAGGCGGCGCATCACCATCGAGGCGTCATTTCGGTATGGTAGCGAATCAAACATCCCCGTTGTACCCTGAGTACGCCCGTCACAAGGATCGGAGACGTACACGGCATAGGGCAGGGCATGGTTGGCTTTAATAACCTCGGCCGCCGCTTTCATCTGGATGTCCAGTTCGTAATGCCCCTGGTGCAGCGCCAGCGCCACGGGTTTACCGTCTGCGCCGCGTAAGCCACCGAGTGTACTGAGCAGTAAAATACCGTCCCGATCCAGCTCGTCCGGAGACCAGCCCATTCCGGCATTCATGGTCATACCGAACAGATCCCCGCTCGGGCGGTTGATAAGCATCTCTGCGGTTAATGGCAGTTCGCCGTCCGGGCCATCGGCGTGCGTTCTGACGGTGTAGATATCGTGGCTCTCGTCAGCAAAAATGTTGCGAACAGACATGAGTTTCTCCTCAGACTGGTAAAATGCCCTGCGCGGTAAGCAGCACGTGGACTTTATCTTTTGCTTCTTCTGATGCTTCAAGAATCGGTGGTAAGCAATATGTCTCTACAGGCAGCCCGACACACTGCATGCTGTATTTGATCAGTGAGACAAACGGTGTTTCGAGGGCGTAAATAGCGGGCAGTTGTAGTAGTTTTTTATTCAGCGTCGCGGCGGTCGCCAGATCGCCTTCACGCCAGGCGCGGTAGATGCCGACGGAGAGTTCCGGAGCAAAGTTAGCGCTGGCGGTTATCGCACCGTCGCCGCCCAGCAGCATCGTATTCAGCAAATGATCATCGTAACCGCAGAATACCGAAAACGACGGGCGTACCGACTTAACTGTGTTGATCATCGTACGCAAGTGACCAACGCTGTCGATGGTGTCTTTGATGCCAACGATATTCTCGTTTTGCAGAGCCAGACGCGTCACGGTTTCCGGGGTTAAGTCCTGACCCGTCAGATCCGGAAAGTTGTACAGGATCACCGGTAGGGTGACGCTACGGGCGATCTGCTGGTAATAGTCGTCAAGATTTCGTGGTGCGACTTTCCAGTAGTAGGGGTTGATGGCGACGATACCATCAGCGCCGCAGGCTTGCGCATGCTGCGCCAGTTTGACCGCTTCGTCAGTGGAAGGGGAACCGACGCCAATCAATACCGGCACTCGCCCGTCGACAATGGTTACAGCTTCTTCGGCGAGCGCCATGCGCTGGGCTGTATTCATTTGGCTAAATTCACCACCGGTACCCAGATAAAACAGCCCGTCGACCCCTTTATTAATCAGGAAGTCGGCAACTTCGCGCATTGCCTTTTTATCAAGGGTTCCGTCACGATGAAACGTGCTGGATACCGGTGGAATAATGCCGCTGAATTTTTTCATTACCTCAGTTTCCTTTTCGTAAATGCTCATTTTCGTTTCTGTATCCCAGCCCATATGATATTTGCCCAGCGCATTTCCGGAGCAATTCCAGATAGCTGTCTATCTTATTTCCTGAATAAACTACCGGATCGCCAGAAAGTGAGATTGCATAGTTAACTCTGTTATACATATTGAATACCGGCATACTTAAACATACCGCACCATAGGTTGATTCTTCGTTGTCTATGGCCCATCCCCGAAGGCGTGTTTTTTGTAATTCTTCCAGAAACAATTTTTTATCGGTAAATGTATTGCGCGTATGCGGAGTTAACGTAAGTGCTTCTAAAAAATAATCCAGTTCTTCTCGTGTCTTCCAGGCTAATAATGCCTTACCCAACGCGGTAATATGCAACTCAAGTTTTTTGCCAATCCAGCTTTTGCTCGTCGGTACAGAGTCCGGACTTTCGATCTTGTCGAGATAGATAGCCGAAATGCTCTCCATCGCCCCAAGATGACAAACCAGTCCACTTTTCAGCGACAACTCCTGCATTGGCCGCTTAGTCACCTCAAATATATTTTGACGGTGTAACGCCTGACAACCCAATTCGTAGTTTTTTATTCCCAGTGAATAGTAGCCGTTTTTGTTTTTAATTAAGAAACCACACTCCACCATTACATTCAATAAATTAAGCAGGCTGCTTTTGGGGTACTGGAATTTATTTAATAACTCCATATAACTTGCCATGCCAACCCATGCAATGTGGGTTAATATTTTTTCAGCACGGACTAATGAATTACACCCTTTGCGAACCATAATGGCTCCTCCTTGCTCATGGAATAAATGGTATCGACATTACATAGTGGAAAATATGCTTTGTTCAGCATGCTGAACCGTAATGAAGTGATTAAATGTGATCTTGTACGCACTTTGAATAATGAATCTAGAACAGCCACATTTAGTGAATGAGAATAAAAAGTAGATGGAGTGTTGTTGCAACATCGTAGCGTATGGATTGCGCATAGGGCTTCTTTATTCGTTCGAGCGCATCGCCAATATTTTCTATTGGGTGCCATTGATTATTTTTGCTTGAAATCCCTCTCGAACGAACTTACTTATCACTTTATTGAATGAGGTAAAAACAACTGACATCCGGCTCGCTGATAACGCTGTGCAATAGTCTCAGGTAACCCGCTGTCACTGATGATCGTTTTAATACATGAGAGTGTTGCTACAGCATGCGGCTCAACGGCATCAAATTTTGAGTGATCGGCCATGAGAATAACTTCACGCGAGCGTTGAATAATCCGTGTTTTCACCCCGACCTCAAACATGGTGGCATTGGTGATTCCCGTCTCCAACGACAGCGCATCGCAGGAGATATACGCGCGTTCTACGGAAAACGCATTGATCATCTCCAGCGCCAGACTCTCTCCTACCGAAAAATAACCCGGGCGAATCAGTCCACCGATAATGTAGCTTTCCACATGGGGAAAACAGCCCAGCTCATTGGCGATTTTAATGTCGTTGCAGATGACCTTCACCCGTGCATCGGCCAGGCATTTCGCCAGTTCGAGGCAGGTTGAGCCGGAGTCGAGAAAAAAGCAGTCGCCATCTTTGATCATCGTTCGGGCAAGGGCGGCTATTTCTCTCTTCGCCACAGATTGCAATGTGCGTTTCACGTCGAAAACGTACTCTTTGTCGTCGGTACTGTCGTCGAAGTCGAGACAACCGTGACCGCGGATCATGCCTGGGTACTGGTTGGCAATATACTGAAAATCACGACGGACAGTCGCTTCCGCATAGCCAAAAAGCTCCATGGCCTGCTGTGTGGAGAGGTGACGATGTTGCCACAGGTAGTGCAGCATCTGTTTGATACGGTCAGGTCTCTGTTGGCTCATCAGAAACAATCTCCTCTTACAGGGTGGCGAATTGAGCTAAGGTCGCGCGATAGTCAGATGAAGAGAACAGGGCGCGCCCAATCACCATATGTTGCGCCCCGGCTGCTGCCAGTTGCTGTGCAGCCGCCAGCGTAATTCCACCGTCGGCCCAGCACTCGGTCTGAGGAAAAGCCGTGCGTACTTTTTGGATTTTCTCGCACATAGAGGGAATAAACCGCTGTCCGTGCCCATCGGGCTCACTGGTCATTACCATCAACCCGTCCAGCTCAGACACCAGATATTGCCAGGCGTCGATTGGGGTCGCCGGATTAAATGCCAGCCCGGCTCGTGCGCCGGTATGGCGGATCTCAGCTAACGTTTCCGAGGGATAGTCCAGCGTTTCTGCATGAACGAAGATCCACGCGGGTCTGATTTCAACCAGCGCGTTAAACCAGCGCTGTGGCCGGGTAACCATAAAATGAAAGGACAGGGGATGAGGCGTCTGTCTGGCGACGGCCTGCACCGTTTTCATCCCAAACGTAATGTTGTTAATGAAGCTGCTGTCCTCAATATCCAGATGCAGGCTTCCAAAATCCAGATTGTCCAATGCCGTCAGCTCACGACCATAGTGCAGAGGATTTGCGCTGGCGAGAGAAGGGTGCAGGATCATAAGCGCCTCCGTTAACCTGATACCAGCGCAAAAAGTGCATCGTCGGTGCTGGCATTTCGCACTGCCGCTAAGCGTTGTGGCGAATCAATAAACTGGCTGATGCGCTGAATGGTCAAAATATGTGCGTTGGCATCCGTGGCGCTGACGCAGAGAAGCAGCCAGACGGGGTCGCACTCCTCGTTACCAAAGGCGACCGGGGTGCGTAGCGTGGTGATGCTGACCTGATTATAGTTCGCGCCTTGCTCTGGTCGGGCGTGAGGCAAGGCGATTCCCGGGGCTATCAAATAATAAGGCCCCCAGTTAAGGGTATTTTCGATGATCCCATTAACGTAGCATGGCTGCGCGGCACCATAGGCTACCAGCGGGCGGGTGGCGATTTCCACGGCCTGACGCCAGTCGGTAGCTTCACGTTGTGCCTGTACCCATTTAATATCGTTAATCATCCGTCGTTGACTCCATGCCGATTCGGGTTACTCTGGTAGCGATCCCCGTCGATACTTTTGACGAAGGCGGCAGGGATCGCAGAAGGGTTATTGCTCTCTGCCGGGGATAAGCGCTCTGCTTATCCCCATCTTATCGGCGTATATGATGCACTTTCTCCATAAACTGACTGACTCGCGCCTGGTCAACGAAATTGGCAAAAACGCCGTCCTTTTTAAAGGTGGTTGCGGTCACACAGCCATCGGCGATACTGAGTTGTTCCTCCACGTTCTCAAGACAGACGCCAGTGTTGGCCAACACTACGGTGTCAGGCACCGTTTCTTTAACCCGTTTTAACAGCGCACTGTCGGTACGCGCCCCTGCAGTCAGGCCGGAAACACAGAGCGCATCGGGATGGTTGTTAAATACCGTCGATTTAGCAATAGAACAGATATCGCGATTGCCCAGATACACGGCGGCCTCAGGGACGATATTGAACAAAGTTTTCACTTCGCCTGCACCAATCCGGTGTTGATGACGGATGGTCTCACCGACGTTAGTGTCCCAAACGCCAAAGTCGCTGGCATAGGCACCGGTAAAGATCTCGCGGATAAACTTCGCGCCAGTAGCCATCGCCAGGTCGAATGAGGCGACCGGATCCCACAGTACATTCACGCCAAATGGGATGCGGATATCGTTCATTAATTGCCCGATGATTCGTGCCATTGCCGCAGTGGTTTCCGGACGCACCTTCGTGAGATAGGGAAGACTAAACTCGTTGGAGAACATGACTGCATCCACCCCACCATTTTGCAGCGCCATCAGATCGTCCCAGGCTTTGTCGATAACCCAGTTCATCCCCAACTGCGCATCAAAACTCGGGTCGCCGGGCAATGCACGTAGATGGCACATGGCGATGACCGCTTTTTCCGTCCCAATAACCTCTTTCAGCCAACTCATTGAAAGCACTCCTTATTCCGATAATTCACGTTTACGTAAGAACAGCACGACGCTGGCGACAATACCGACCGCCACGACAACGCCAATAATCCCAAGCGACATCAGTTCAGAAATCGACCAACCGAACATATTGCCCACGGACAACGCTGAGATTTGCGCACTTTCACCGGCAAAACTGAAACCGCCTTTGAGCGCCATTTCGGTGAAGTAAGGCGCGAACTGGGTGGCGATCAGCAGGACGGTAATCATCACGATGACCCCGCTTATCAACGTCCTGATCAGGTCTCCGCGGTGGATAACCGTAGCCATACAGATAAAGAACGGCGCTACCGGCAGGTCTGCGAGGGGTAACACTTTGTTGCCCGGTAAAATGCTGGCCAGAATCAACATAATGGGTATCAGTAGCAGACCGACAGCAATGGTGGTTGGATGCCCCAGCGTCACAGCGGTATCCAGACCGATATACACTTCACGTCCTTTGAAATATTTCTGGAAGAACTTTCTTGCACCGTCGGAGATGGGCATTAGGCCCTCAACAATCAGGCGGATCATGCGCGGGAACAGCACCATGATTGCCGCAACGGTAATCATCAGACTGGCGCAACCTTTAAAGCCTTCGCCAGCGGCCAGGCCAAAAATCAGACCAAGCACTACGCCGATGATCACCGGATCGCCGACCATGCCGTAGCGTTTCTGGATCTCCTGAGCATCGATATTGCGTCCCTTCATGAAAGGGATTTTTTCATAGATAGCATCAAGTAGAACGAAAAGCGGTACTGAACTGGAACCGTAGCCTTGCGGTATCGAAATACCTTCCAGCCCGACGATGTTCTGTACCCGTTTCGCCGTCCAGTCGGCCATTTTTAACGATAGCGCCGCATGGCAGATTGCCCCCAACACACCATAAATCAGGCTGCCAGTCATAAGTTGGACCACCGTACCCGTAATGGCGTAGTGCCAGTAATTGTAAATATCGACGTTCATCGTTTTGGTCAGACGGGTGACCAGCATGGCGACATTGAGAAGAAAAATAACCGGGATAATCATGGCACCAATGGCTGTCGCATAACCAACGCCGGAGGCGGGGCCTGCGCCAACGTCAAAGACATGCAGAGTCAGGCCGAAGCGTTCAATCATCACTTTGATAGGGGGACTTAGGCTGTCGATCGCCATGACGATCACCAGTCCCATACCGACAAAACCGATCCCGACCGTTACCCCTGCCTTAATCGCCTGCAGCCAGGGGATGCGGAAGATAAGGCCAATCACGATCATGATGATAGGGACGAAAACGGTACCGCCGAGAGACAGGATGTAATCAAACATAATGCCTCCTTTTATTGGGTTAACAGAGCCTTGATTTGTTGTTTTAACGCGTCGTCGTTGATCCCTGTGAGCAGGGCGGCGCCATTAAGCGTAGGGATGCCGTAATCACTGTTGGTTCGCATGGAGGTTACAATAAGGTCCATACCGTTACAGTTAAGAGGGATCTCATTCAGACAGCATTGGGCGGTAGTGGCTGCAATGCCCTGTTCAGTCAGGAACTCTTGCAGCTTGTGTGCAATCATGGTTGAAGTCGACATGCCGGTACCGCATGCCACAAGGATCTTTTTCATAATGGATGTGCCTCTTGTGTAGTGCCTGAATCAGGCTCAACGGGGAAATGTGCTGCTGACATACCTGCCAGAGCGGTCAATAGGCGGATGCAATCAGTCAAATCACGCAGGCTGGCAACCTCCGCCGGAGAATGGGTATAGCGACAAGGAATAGAGAGACTGGCGCAGGGAATACCATCCTGCTCAACCTGGATATAACCGGTTTCTGTTATCACGCCGGGAGCCACTTCTCGCTGCACCGGAATGTTGTGTTCAAGCGCCGTCTGTTCCAGCATCCGTATCAGGCGAGGGGGCGTGATTAATCCGGCCAGCGTTCCCCGGCCATGGTAGTTCAGGCAGGTGATCCCAACGCCCTGATTAATCCTGACCTCGGAATAATCGTGTAAATCAGGGGTGTCACACGATGGAGTGATATCAATACCAATCGCCAGGTCAGGTTTTACACGGCGTAATACGGGAACAATGCCGCGGATATTAAATTCTTCCTGTACCGAAGCCACCAGATAAACAGCGATATCAAGCTCCGTAGTACTGATAGCATCCGCTACACCGAGCAGGGCAGTACAGCCCAGACGATCGTCTAGTGCTTTACTGCACACCAGATCGTTTGCCAGGAGTTGCGGCGGGTTATATAGAGTGACAGGCGTACCGACCTGAATGCCCATCCGTATGGCGTCATCTTTGTCTTTGGCACCAATATCAATCCACAGTTTGTCGACAGAAGGTGACTGCGTGCGCTCGTCGCCTTTGGCAAAGTGGTAGGACTTAATGCCGATACATCCCATGACTGGCCCTTTGTCCCCGGTGAGGGTGACGATGGAACCAGCCATAGTGACCTGCGCAGGACCGCCTACGCGTTCAAAGCGTAAAAATCCAGACGGCTCTATTTTGCGCACCATAAAACCGACTTCATCCATATGCGCAAAAATCATCAGTCGCAGCGCATCGGGTTTATCACTACCGTAGCGCGCGACGACATTCCCAAGCCTGTCTCGCCAGACCTCTTTTGCCTGACGCCTGAATTCGCACAGCATGACGTCAGCGACAGCGTTTTCGTGTCCTGAAATCGCATTGTGCTGCAAAAGCGAGAACAGGGTTTCCTGCACAGAAAATGACATAGCTATCTCCGTAGACCGTAAAACAATCACTCGTTGAGCGTTTTATAGGCGCAGACTGGTCGAATAATTGTGAGAACGTTCACGTGAAAACGCGCAAAGCTGAACAAATAAAAAATAATGTGAGCTGGGTGGAATAAAAGCGCTCAACGTTTGTGAAAGTTACGGGCTGGAGAGACCAGTAATTATGGTTGAAATAATGAGGATGAATAAAACGCGGTAACTGTTATCGCACCACTTTGTTGCAGGACGCTCCCTCTTCATTACGTCCTGCACGTGGATACCCCAGCATCTCCATCAGCGGATCGTAGAATGTAATGGCGCGTGGCAGGTCGTTGGTTCCCAGCATAATGTAAGAAAACATCGGCTCCCCCCCCGGATTCAGGGGGGAGCGTAGATAATCAGCTCAAATCACTCGTCCGCTTTATGAGCCCAGGCGGGCATTGCCGTCAGATAACGTTTTGCTCGCCTCCGTGCTTCTTCCGGGCCGACTTTTTGCCAGGAATCAAGGAAGCTGGCTAAACCTGATACCGCTTCTTCCCAGGGTTTGAGATTGCCGTTGCTGTCGCTGCAGTACGCACAATATTGATCGCTGGCACTGTGTGCATCTGGTGCCGACATCGGCATTCCGCAAGCCTGACAGAACTGTTCATGTTGTGACATATGATGCTCCTTATGGTGACGTCCTGATTAATAAACATACGGAATATGTATTGTGCAGGTGATGCATCAGATCAAAGCAAAGGCGAAGCCCCGGTATCTCCGGTCAGAAATACCGGGGCTTGTTGTTACCTGGCGATGAGCGCAAATACGCCCCAGCCAAAGTATTCCCGCGCGTACGTTACGTGGCGTTTCGGCGCGATGTTTAGTTCGGCCCTGACTTTGGCGGCGAAGTCATCGTCAGGATTCGCTTCCAGCCAGCGGCGCATGGTCAGCCATTTTGCGGCTTCATACCGGTCCCAGCCTTCCTGGTCTGCCAGTACCATTTCCACCACGTCATAGCCGAGATCGTCGAACGCGCCAACAAGTCCTGGCAGCGTCAGGAAATCGCTTGTCGAGCTGACGCCGCAGGCCTGGGCTATTTCTTCTGTTGCTGGTAGCTGACGCCAGTAGGGTTCGCCGATAAGCATGATCCCGCCCGGTTTCAGGCTCTGCGCCAGCAGTTCGACCGTCCCGGCAAACCCACCGGCAATCCATGTCGCACCAACGCAGGCCGCCACGTCAAATTTTTCATTTGCGACGTAACCGGCCGCATCGTTATGAATAAAATGTAGGCGTTCGCTGACGCCGAGTTCTTCCGCGCGACGCTTTGCCTGCGCGGTGAAGAGCGAACTCATGTCGATGCCAGTCCCCATAATGCCATGATCCCTGGCCCAGGTGCAGAGCATCTCGCCCGAGCCGCTGCCGAGATCAAGAATGCGGGTGCCCGACTTCATACGCAGCACGCGGCCCAGCGTGGCGTACTTCTCTTCGGTGAACGGGTTATGGATGCGGTGTTCACTTTCGCTGATGGTAAAAATACGTGGGATATCCATTATTTAATTCCTGTTATTGGGTTAATCACCAAAAAGGGCACAACAAGATTGTTATTCACGCCAGTGCTCCGGTTTCATCAGGGCCTGCGCGCACTGGATGTGGCCGGTCACGTTCATGGGCTGAGCGGTGAGTGATTGCATCATCCAGCAGGCTTTGTGCTCCTCCGGGATGGGATAAGGTGCCGGATAGCCTTTGTCTCCGGCACAGGGTTCGAACCCATGTCTGGGGTAATAGGTGGCGTGGCCGAGAACAAAAACCGTCTGGCAGCCCATCGATTTCAGGTGCTCGATGCCAGTGCGTATCAACCGTCCTCCCACGCCCATCCCCTGGTATTCCGGTATGACCGCCAGGGGAGCGAGGATATGCATCAGCGGTGAATCCATTTCCCCTTTGAAGGTTGCCCGGGTAAATAAAATATGCCCGACGGCTTTGCCTTCATGTCGGGCCAGTAGCGATAACGCAGGGCGCGCGCTTTCATCCTCAAGTAAAGAGGCCACTAAATCGGCTTCTTTGCTGAAGCCAAATGCGCGGGTTTCGACTTCCCGGATGTCACTGGTATCACTTTCATCTGTGATATGAAAAGTGAAGTAGTGTGCTGTCATAGAAACTCTCCTTAGCGATTATCGAGCTGAGCGCGAACGTTATTCAGCCCGGTGGTGTTGATGCGGTAGGGCTGACCATTGACGGACTTGATAAGTTTTTGGGTTTTGAGTTTTTTGAAGACGGCGAGCGTGCAGTCGGTCAGCAACAGCCCTTCGCGGCTGTAGCATTCAATGGAAGTGACGCGGCCTGAAGAATCGCGGACGTGCGCAATACGGCCACCTTTAGCGAGAACGTGTAAGGTACGTTGTTCCTGACGGGATAAATTCATACTGGAAAACCTGTTTAATCATCATGTGCAAAACGCGCAAACACACCGCGGTGTCCGCATTCGATTTCGGCGCATTGATAATCAGTCCGGCCTGAAAAGGTCGGTAAGCTGATTATCGGATGATTACATTCTCCAGCATCAAAGCCTCGGGTAGAGTTGAAAGGTATTTACGGAGCGAATAATAACACGTAGTTTTAGCAGGGATATGTTTCAGTAGAAAAAGTGTGATGTACTTCGGAAATCGAACGCCAGCTCATTTACTGAAAAAAGGCAGGTGCACTGACGAATGCAGGTTTTAGTACCCCTTATATGGCCTCATTGGCTTTTCCCTTCGGGAAATTATTCTCCTTTTGTTAAATCCAGAACATAAATATGCTCACCCTCTTCGATGCTTGAAAAATTGAAGCCAATCCTGATAAGTAATTTTTTTGAAAGGGTATTTTCCGGATTCACACCGGCTTTGATGAGTGAAAAACCGTTCTCTTTTATCCAGTCAATCGTGGCGGTAATTGCTTCAATTGCATATCCCTGGCGAGCATAAGCGGGACTGATGGTATAGCCGAGCCAAAACACATCGCATTGCTGACGTAAATAGATATCACCAATCAAAACCTGCGTCATCTTGTTGACAATGGCCAATTGAATACCGCGAGCAAGTTTAAGAACTCCCAGCAACTCTGCTTCATAGTCCTCTTTTGTTAGCCCCTTAAATCCCTGATATTTCATCCACTCAGCATCATTGCGATACACCATAAAACTATCAATTTCGTGTGACTGAAATGGTCGAATGATGCATCTTGACGATATTATTTGCATAAGACTTTCTGTTTAATGATTCTCCTGCGCCAGTCTCTGCGACTACAAGAGTTACCACCTGAAGCTACGCCCGACGGCTACTCTCTGACTATGTCCGGTGCGTCGCCGCTTACATACACAACACGAAAACTGTCAGTTTGATGTTCAACCCTCATCGGCATAGAACACAAACGCCAGCTTATTCCCGTCCGGATCGCGTACATAGGCACTATGGAATCCCTGTCCGTATTGTGGCCTGTGCCCCGGTGTACCTTCATCCCTGGCGCCCAGACTGATAGCAAGTTCGTACAACTGCTGGATGTGTTCAAACGAGTGGGTATTCAGTGCGACCATCGTGCCATTACCAACGCTCGCTGGTTGCTGGTTAAAGGGCCTGCCGACGCACAATCCGATGGTATGGTTATTGCTGAACGTCCCCCAGGATGCGCCTTCTTCATTACGGCCTGCCTTTGGATGTCCAAGCAATTCCATCAGTGGATCGTAGAACCTTATGGCGCGCTGTAGATCGTTAGTACCCAGCATCACGTAAGAAAACATAAACCCTCCTTAATCTCTTTTGCATTATTGCTCCTGGCAGCCTACCGGTGATACTGACTGCCCCTGGTGCTGCTTGCCCAGTTTAAGCAGACCGGAAACCAATAGATGACGGCTATACCGGCTAGCAGTGCCGCGTAGTGGAAGGTCATCCTGCCGCCAGCAGAAAGTAAATCCATCGAGTTGCATCACCGGAAAGAGTAAATGCGCTCTAAGCAAGAATACAGGCGGATATCGGCATCTCATAGGCCTGACAAAACTGTTCGTGCTATGTCATAACACGCACCTTCTGTCGTTTAATTGTCTACTAAATATACAGAATTGCTGCGCGGCGTTTAGCGGGTCAGATCAAGAGATGCTGCTGATAACATTATGAATATTGACTCAACTCATATGTCCAATGAATGCCGCTTTGATAGTCTTACTGTATCTCTTTGGTCGTTGACAGGATTGTAACGTTGGAAATCTTTTTTTAACCCACTGAAAAAAATCTCTTAAATATTTTTCATACATAAAAATTCATGGTCCGTTCAGTACGGATCCGATTTTGTATGGGTTAAAAAAGGTACGTTATGAAAGTTACATGGACCGTCACGCCTGTGGGGTATCAGCGCATTGCGAAACGCTGCCCTTCGTGCAGCATTAAACGGGACTTCATGCCGTCAGGTGCATTTCGGGTTAATTCGCAAAAGAAGGTGCTGGACGTGTGGAGTATCTATAAATGCACCCATTGCGATTATACCTGGAATATCTCCCTGTTTTCGCGCCTGCACGTCAGCAAAATTGACCGCGAACTTCATCACCGGCTGATGAGCAACGATGCAGCCACGGTTCAACATTTTGCCTATGACACAACTACGCTGAAACGAAATAATGCTGAGATCTCGGGTCGGCCTGATTTTCGCATTCAGGAAAAGGGGTTAGCCAGCCTTTCTCCCGGTAAATGGGTCAAGGTTAGCGTAAGGATTTCCCGTTCTTTTCAGGTCAGCCCAAGAGTGAGGCGGCCTGGTTTACCTGGCCGCGGGCATAGGGAGGGAGCAGCGTAAATGACGATTGCTTAACCGCTAGCTCAAAATGATTCTCGCAGCAGCCGGGGACTATCGACCAAAACTTTCTCACGGTGGCTTTCGCCGTTAATAATGTGCAGCGTACTTAAGCGCCCAATCTCATAGTGCGGAAGCTGGACCGTGGATAGCGGAGGTAAAAACAAATTACCGATCCCTACGAGGTTGTCGTACCCAAGAACCGCAATATCCTGTGGGATGCGGATCCCTCGCGTCAACAGCGTCTGATAGACCATAAACGCAATGCGGTCATTACCACAGATCACCGAATCAAACTGCGGCTGCCCCCGCTCCAGATACGCCAGCAAAATGTCAGGAATATCACGGTAGTGCTCATCGCCATACTGCATATAGCAGTGCTCAAGCGTATCGGGATTGATATTGGCTTCCCGGCAGGCGCGGTCCAGCCCCTTACGGCGGCGAAGCGTCGCCAGATGATTGACAGGTAAATGCAGGCAAAGGGGGCGGCGGTATCCCGCCGCTAACAGCGCCTGTACAGCGGTATACTGCCCTTGTTCATCGTCAGGAATATAGCTGGCAACCGGTTCTCCCGTGTTCTCGCAGTTGGCCAGCACGCAGGGGTGCTCCAGTAATCTGGGCGAGATGTTCACCTCGCGCAGTCCCATGGTGGTGAAAATGATCCCCCCGGGCCGGTGCGCGAGCAGCAGGTCGACAATATCGTCAGGATTATCATCGGTAAACATGTTAACCACGAAGCTATTCCAGCCATACGCGCGGGCCGTTTCCTCGATAGACAGCGTTATCTCAACCGAAAACGGGGTAGTGACGGTATCCAGCGCAAGCACGCCAATCGTTTTATTCCTGGAGCCGACGCGACGAACCTGCCGGGCAGAGAGGTCCGGCACATAGTTTAGCTGTAAGATAGCCTCCTGCACCCTGGACAGGGTTTCAGGCTTCACGCGTTTCGGATCGTTAAGCACCCGCGACACGGTCATTAGCGATACGTTGGCCACTCTGGCCACATCTTTTAAAGACGCCATAGCCTTCCATTAATCAAACTAAGTATCCAATCCTGATTTGCACGCAATCCACCGCTTAGCGGGCTGTGAGCACCTGTAAAAATCCTATTCTAGGCGTTGAACCCCGGGGAGTTGCAAGCCACGAAAGAAAATTTGATCTTGATCTCAATGCATATATGTTAACGTTAACTTTTGTGATTAACATCGAGTATCAACGCGAAATCAAGTGTAGAACAAAAATGTTAACGTTACCATCTCGGCATATCATTCCTCTGAGATTACGTTGATGAAAAAAAGGCCTTCCCAAAGCTATCTGCTGCTTAGCGCTCTGCTGTTCTTTTTCTTTGTGACCTGGTCCTCATCAAGCTCACTCCTTTCCATCTGGCTGCATCAGGAAGTGGGGCTGAAAGCGTCGGAAACCGGCATTATCTTTTCCGTGTTATCCGCATCCGCGCTCTTCGCTCAGGTTTGCTACGGCTTTATTCAGGACCGGCTTGGCCTGCGTAAACATTTGCTCTGGTGCATTACGGCGCTGCTCATTCTCTCCGGCCCCGCCTACCTGCTTTTTAGCTATTTGCTGAGCGTTAATATTCTGCTAGGCAGCGTATTCGGCGGCTTGTTTATCGGGCTGACCTTTAACGGCGGCATCGGCGTTCTGGAGTCCTATACCGAGCGCGTTGCGCGGCAGAGTACCTTTGAGTTTGGGCGGGCCCGCATGTGGGGGTCGCTGGGCTGGGCTGTCGCCACGTTTTTTGCCGGGTTACTGTTTAATATCAACCCTGACCTTAACTTCCTGGTGGCTTCATGCTCAGGGTTAATCTTCTTCTGTCTGCTGGCCCGCTTAAAGGTGGCCGCGCCGGCAAGCATGGAGAAACTCGAAATTGGCGCTAAAAAGGTTTCTCTGGAAGACGCCCTGCGCCTGCTTACTCTGCCGCGCTTCTGGGCGCTAATATTCTTCGTGGTCGGCACCTGTATTTACGGCGTCTACGATCAGCAATTCCCGGTCTACTTCTCTTCACAGTTCCCGACGCTGAAAGAAGGCAACGAGATGTTCGGCTACCTGAACTCCTTCCAGGTCTTTCTGGAGGCCGCGGGCATGTTTTGCGCGCCCTGGCTGGTTAACCGCGTTGGCGCCAAAAATGGCCTGATATTCGCAGGGATGGTAATGGCGCTGCGCATGATCGCTTCCGGGCTGGTGGAAGGGCCGCTGCTCATTTCGATTACCAAGCTGCTCCACGCCGTCGAACTGCCGATACTGCTGGTCGCCATTTTTAAATACAACAGCCTGAACTTCGACAAGCGCCTGTCCTCCACCATTTATCTGGTGGGATTCGCCTGCACCAGCTCAATTATTGGCACCGTATTATCCCCGCTGGCGGGCTTTAGCTATGAGAAGTTTGGCTTCGCCCAGTCCTATCTGATCATGGGCATTATGGTGTTCTGCACCACGTTTATTTCCATTTTCCTATTGCGCTCAAATAAGTCCTCATCTGAGCCAACCTTTCTGCAGCAAAAAGCTGTGTAATGTACCGAGAGTAAAGACGATGACATCCTTATTAGAACTGGCTGAACGGACGCTTGAAAAAGCACAACCCGCTATTAATTCGCGCTGGTATCCGCGCTATCACCTTGCCGCTCGCGCAGGCTGGATGAACGATCCTAACGGCCTGGTATGGTTTGACGGCTGGTATCACGCGTTTTATCAACATCACCCTTATTCCCCTGAATGGGGGCCGATGCACTGGGGGCATGCCCGCAGCAAGGATCTGGTGCACTGGGAACATCTGCCGGTCGCGCTGGCTCCCGAAGGCCCGGCGGATAAAGACGGCTGCTTCTCCGGCTCCGCCGTGGTGGACGGCGATACCCTGGCGCTGATTTATACCGGACATAAGTTTCACGGTTCGCCAGACACCGACGACAATCTCTACCAGGTGCAGTGTCTGGCAACCAGCCGTGACGGCATCCATTTTGAACGGCATGGCCTGGTGATTGATACCCCGCCAGGGCTGCACCATTTTCGCGATCCGAAGGTGTGGCGCGAAGGTGAGTTCTGGTACATGGTTGTCGGTTCCCGCGTGGAGAATACCGGCCAGGTGCGCCTGTACCGCTCCACCGATCTCCGCGAATGGCACGACGAAGGCGTGTTTGCCGAGGCCGAAGACGGCAAGGGTTTTATGTGGGAATGCCCGGATTTCTTTACCCTGGGAGGGAAGCGCGTCCTGATGTTCTCCCCACAGGGCATGGCGGCGGAAGGGTATCACCATCGCAACCTCTTCCAGAGTGGCTACCTGCTCGGGGAGTGGCAGCCAGGCCAACCGTTTAGCCATAACGGACAGTTTATTGAGCTGGACCACGGCCACGACTTTTATGCTCCGCAAAGTTTCCTGACCCCGGATGGCCGCCGCATCGTCATCGGCTGGCTGGATATGTGGGAATCGCCGATGCCAGAACGGCAGGATGGCTGGGCCGGTATGCTCTCTCTGCCGCGCGAATTAAGCCTTACCGACGATCGTCGTCTGAGGATGAAGCCCGCCGAGGAGGTCACCGCCCTGCGCGGCAGCTATTATCCGACGCCGGTTCGCTGCCTGAATAATCAGCAAGTCCCCGTCGCGGCAGATGCCGAAGCGGTCGAAGTGCAGCTGGTATGGGACCTGAGCGCCTCTACGGCCGAACGGTTCGGCATGGCATTGGGCGACGGGCTGAGAATATATGTCGACGATCAGGCGAGGCGTCTGGTGGTGGAGCGTCGCTATCCGGAGTATTCGCTTGAAGGCACGCGCAGCATTCCGCTGCCAGCGGATAACCTACTGTCACTGCGCATCTTTATTGACCGCTCATCAGTGGAGGTTTTTGTTAACAATGGCGAAGCTTGCTTAAGCAGCCGAATTTATCCGCAGCCGGGCCAGCGCGATATTTCACTGTTTGCCAGTCATGGCACCGCCTCATTACATGACGCCGGATACTGGTCTCTGAAGAGATAATTCCGCCGGGATCGGCTTTGCTTCTTACCCTATGAAATTTTTATTTCTGCCAGTCTCTGGCTGGCATTTTATTATCTGGAATAATGAGAGAGCGAAATGGATAAAATATTAACGCCTCACTGTCGCATTAAAGCAATAAATAAAAATATATTCGCTTCTGGAAAACAAACATTGGCATTGATGCTGTCATTATCCGCATTTTCTGCCATCGCTGAAGAAACCAACGGCCAGCCAGGAAGCTATACGGGCAGCTATCAAAGCTATTTCCAGGATGAGCCTGAAGTTCAGGAAAAGCCTTCATTGCCTGTACAAAAGGGAAATGCGCAATCGTCCCTTAGTGCTTCTTCGTCCCCTGTTGCTGCGGGAGCTGCGGCTGAATCTATGAAGTCGACAACGCTACCCGAGGTAACGCAGAGTAAATCAGCCGGGGTAACAAAAAATCGTAAAGCGGATAATCCTGAGGACGTCAGC
>OJJB01000043.1_pt1 | contig 74870 bp, 85 predicted proteins | sample 1596161 | NCBI WGS metagenome assembly OJJB01 (sample SAMEA4350107, study PRJEB24818) | metagenome | biome: human; feature: gut; material: faeces | place: Denmark | collected 2013-09 | reverse complement strand
GTACTTGCTTAAGCTTCTACGACTGGTACTGCGACCTGCCTCCTGCGTCTCCGCAAACCTGGGGTGAGCAAACTGACGTACCGGAATCTGCTGACTGGTACAACTCCAGCTACATCATCGCCTGGGGTTCAAACGTGCCGCAGACGCGTACCCCGGATGCTCACTTCTTTACTGAAGTGCGTTACAAAGGGACCAAAACTGTTGCCGTCACACCAGACTACGCTGAAATCGCCAAACTGTGCGATCTGTGGCTGGCACCGAAACAGGGCACCGATGCGGCAATGGCGCTGGCAATGGGTCACGTAATGCTGCGTGAATTCCACCTCGACAACCCAAGCCAGTATTTCACCGACTATGTGCGCCGCTACACCGACATGCCGATGCTGGTGATGCTGGAAGAGCGCGACGGTTACTACGCTGCGGGTCGTATGCTGCGCGCTGCTGATCTGGTGGATGCACTGGGCCAGGAAAACAATCCGGAATGGAAAACTGTCGCCTTTAATACCAATGGTGAAATGGTTGCGCCGAACGGTTCTATTGGCTTCCGCTGGGGCGAGAAGGGCAAATGGAATCTTGAGCAGCGCGACGGCAAAACTGGCGAAGAAACCGAGCTGCAACTGAGCCTGCTGGGTAGCCAGGATGAGATCGCTGAGGTGGGCTTCCCGTACTTTGGTGGCGATGGCACGGAACACTTCAACAAAGTGGAACTGGAAAACGTGCTGCTGCATAAGCTGCCGGTGAAACGCCTGCAACTGGCTGATGGCAGCACCGCCCTGGTGACCACCGTTTATGATCTGACGCTGGCAAACTACGGTCTGGAACGTGGCCTGAACGACGTTAACTGTGCAACCAGCTATGACGATGTGAAAGCTTACACCCCTGCCTGGGCAGAGCAGATTACCGGCGTTTCTCGCAGCCAGATTATTCGCATCGCCCGTGAATTTGCCGATAACGCTGATAAAACGCACGGTCGTTCGATGATTATCGTCGGCGCTGGGCTGAACCACTGGTATCACCTGGACATGAACTATCGTGGTCTGATCAACATGCTGATTTTCTGCGGCTGTGTCGGTCAGAGCGGCGGTGGCTGGGCGCACTATGTAGGTCAGGAAAAACTGCGTCCGCAAACCGGCTGGCAGCCGCTGGCGTTTGCCCTCGACTGGCAGCGTCCGGCGCGTCACATGAACAGTACCTCCTATTTCTATAACCACTCCAGCCAGTGGCGTTATGAAACCGTGACTGCGGAAGAACTGCTGTCGCCGATGGCGGATAAATCTCGCTATACCGGACACTTGATCGACTTTAACGTCCGTGCAGAACGCATGGGCTGGCTGCCGTCTGCGCCGCAGTTAGGCACTAACCCGCTGACTATCGCTCGCGAAGCAGAAAAAGCCGGGATGAATCCGGTGGACTATACGGTGAAATCCCTGAAAGAGGGTTCTATCCGTTTCGCTGCGGAACAGCCGGAAAACGGTAAAAACCACCCGCGTAATCTGTTCATCTGGCGTTCTAACCTGCTCGGTTCTTCCGGTAAAGGTCATGAGTTTATGCTCAAGTACCTGCTGGGGACGGAGCACGGTATCCAGGGCAAAGACCTGGGGCAGCAGGGCGGCGTGAAGCCGGAAGAGGTGGACTGGCAGGACAACGGTCTGGAAGGCAAGCTGGATCTGGTGGTGACGCTGGACTTCCGTCTGTCGAGCACCTGTCTCTATTCCGACATCATTTTGCCGACGGCGACCTGGTACGAAAAAGACGACATGAATACTTCGGATATGCATCCGTTTATTCACCCGCTGTCTGCGGCGGTCGATCCGGCCTGGGAAGCGAAAAGCGACTGGGAAATCTACAAAGCCATCGCGAAGAAATTCTCCGAAGTGTGCGTTGGTCATCTGGGTAAAGAAACTGACATCGTCACGCTGCCTATCCAGCACGACTCTGCCGCTGAACTGGCGCAACCGCTGGATGTGAAAGACTGGAAAAAAGGCGAATGCGACCTGATCCCAGGTAAAACTGCACCGCACATTATGGTCGTAGAGCGCGATTATCCAGCAACTTACGAACGCTTTACCTCTATCGGCCCGCTGATGGAGAAAATCGGTAACGGCGGTAAAGGGATTGCCTGGAACACCCAGAGCGAGATGGATCTGCTGCGTAAGCTCAACTACACCAAAGCGGAAGGTCCGGCAAAAGGCCAGCCGATGCTCAATACCGCAATTGATGCGGCAGAGATGATCCTGACGCTGGCACCGGAAACCAATGGTCAGGTAGCTGTAAAAGCCTGGGCTGCCCTGAGCGAGTTTACCGGCCGTGACCATACGCATCTGGCGCTGAATAAAGAAGACGAGAAGATTCGCTTCCGCGATATTCAGGCACAGCCGCGCAAAATCATCTCCAGCCCGACATGGTCTGGCCTTGAAGATGAACACGTTTCTTACAACGCCGGTTACACCAACGTTCACGAGCTGATCCCGTGGCGTACGCTCTCTGGCCGTCAGCAGCTGTATCAGGATCACCAATGGATGCGTGATTTCGGTGAAAGCCTGCTGGTTTATCGTCCGCCGATCGACACCCGTTCGGTGAAAGAAGTGATGGGCCAGAAATCCAATGGCAACCCGGAAAAAGCGCTCAACTTCCTGACGCCACACCAGAAGTGGGGTATCCACTCCACCTACAGCGACAACCTGCTGATGCTGACTTTAGGTCGCGGTGGTCCGGTGGTCTGGCTGAGTGAAGCCGATGCCAAAGAGCTGGGTATCGCCGATAACGACTGGATTGAAGTCTTCAACAGCAACGGTGCACTGACTGCCCGTGCGGTTGTCAGCCAGCGTGTTCCGGCAGGGATGACCATGATGTACCACGCGCAGGAACGTATCGTTAACCTGCCTGGTTCGGAAATTACCCAACAGCGTGGTGGTATCCATAACTCGGTCACCCGTATCACGCCGAAACCGACGCATATGATCGGCGGCTATGCCCATCTGGCATATGGCTTTAACTACTACGGCACCGTAGGTTCTAACCGCGATGAGTTTGTTGTAGTGCGTAAGATGAAGAACATTGACTGGTTAGATGGCGAAGGCAATGACCAGGTACAGGAGAGCGTAAAATGAAAATTCGTTCACAAGTCGGCATGGTGCTGAATCTCGATAAGTGCATCGGCTGCCACACCTGTTCAGTGACCTGTAAAAACGTCTGGACCAGCCGTGAAGGCGTGGAATACGCGTGGTTCAACAACGTGGAAACCAAGCCGGGCCAGGGCTTCCCGACTGACTGGGAAAACCAGGAAAAATACAAAGGCGGCTGGATCCGTAAAATCAACGGCAAACTGCAGCCGCGCATGGGTAACCGTGCCATGCTGCTGGGTAAAATCTTCGCTAACCCGCATCTGCCGGGGATCGACGATTATTACGAGCCGTTCGATTTTGATTATCAGAACCTGCATACCGCGCCGGAAGGCAGCAAATCACAGCCGATTGCCCGTCCGCGTTCACTGATTACCGGCGAACGGATGGCGAAAATCGAAAAAGGGCCGAACTGGGAAGATGACCTGGGCGGTGAGTTTGACAAGCTGGCGAAAGACAAGAACTTCGACAACATCCAGAAGGCGATGTATAGCCAGTTCGAAAACACCTTCATGATGTATTTGCCGCGCCTGTGCGAACACTGTCTGAACCCGGCATGTGTGGCGACCTGCCCGAGCGGTGCGATTTACAAGCGTGAAGAAGACGGCATCGTCCTGATCGACCAGGATAAATGCCGTGGCTGGCGTATGTGCATCACCGGATGCCCGTACAAAAAAATCTACTTCAACTGGAAGAGCGGTAAGTCTGAGAAGTGCATCTTCTGCTATCCGCGTATTGAAGCCGGCCAGCCGACAATATGTTCAGAAACCTGTGTCGGTCGTATCCGTTATCTTGGCGTGCTGCTGTACGATGCCGACGCGATTGAACGTGCGGCAAGTACCGAGAACGAGAAAGATCTCTACCAGCGTCAGCTGGATGTGTTCCTCGATCCGAACGATCCGAAAGTCATCGAGCAGGCGATTAAAGACGGTATTCCGCTGAGCGTTATTGAGGCTGCGCAGCAGTCGCCAGTTTATAAAATGGCGATGGAATGGAAACTGGCGCTGCCGCTGCATCCGGAATATCGCACATTGCCGATGGTCTGGTACGTGCCGCCTCTGTCGCCGATTCAGTCTGCGGCAGACGCGGGTGAACTGGGCAGCAACGGCATTCTGCCAGACGTCGAAAGCCTGCGTATTCCGGTACAGTATCTGGCGAATCTGCTGACCGCCGGTGATACCAAACCGGTACTGCGCGCGCTGAAACGTATGCTGGCGATGCGTCATTACAAACGTGCTGAAACCGTTGACGGTAAAGTCGATACCCGTGCGCTGGAAGAGGTCGGTCTGACCGAAGCCCAGGCACAGGAGATGTATCGTTATCTGGCTATTGCCAACTACGAAGATCGCTTTGTGGTGCCGAGCAGTCATCGTGAACTGGCGCGGGAAGCCTTCCCGGAGAAAAATGGCTGCGGCTTTACCTTTGGTGATGGCTGCCACGGTTCAGATACCAAATTCAATCTGTTCAACAGCCGCCGTATCGATGCCATCGACGTAACCAGCAAAACGGAGCCGCACCCATGATCGAACTCGTGATTGTATCGCGTCTCCTTGAATATCCGGATGCTGCCTTATGGCAGCATCAACAAGAGATGTTTGAGGCGATTGCCGCGTCGAAAAATCTGCCAAAAGAGGATGCCCATGCGCTGGGCATTTTCCTGCGCGATTTAACGACGATGGATCCGCTCGATGCCCAGGCGCAGTACAGCGAACTGTTCGACCGTGGCCGCGCCACGTCACTGTTGCTATTTGAACATGTTCACGGTGAATCCCGTGACCGCGGCCAGGCGATGGTGGATCTGTTGGCGCAGTACGAGCAGCACGGCTTGCAGTTAAACAGCCGCGAATTGCCCGACCATCTGCCGCTGTATCTGGAGTACCTGGCGCAGCTGCCGCAAAGCGAAGCCGTGGAGGGTTTGAAAGATATTGCGCCGATTCTGGCATTGCTGAGTGCGCGTCTGCAACAGCGTGAAAGCCGTTATGCCGTGCTGTTTGATCTGCTGCTGAAACTGGCGAATACCGCAATCGACAGCGACAAAGTGGCGGAAAAAATTGCCGACGAAGCGCGCGACGATACGCCGCAGGCGCTGGATGCAGTCTGGGAAGAAGAGCAGGTTAAATTCTTTGCTGACAAAGGCTGCGGTGATTCAGCAATCACTGCTCATCAGCGTCGCTTTGCCGGTGCCGTCGCGCCGCAATATCTGAATATCACCACCGGAGGACAGCACTAATGCAATTCCTGAATATGTTCTTCTTTGATATCTACCCGTACATAGCCGGGGCGGTCTTCCTGATTGGTAGCTGGCTGCGTTATGACTACGGGCAGTATACCTGGCGCGCGGCGTCCAGCCAGATGCTGGATCGCAAAGGGATGAATCTGGCGTCGAACCTGTTCCATATCGGTATTCTGGGGATTTTTGTCGGTCACTTCTTCGGTATGCTGACGCCGCACTGGATGTATGAAGCCTGGCTGCCGATTGAAGTGAAGCAGAAAATGGCGATGTTTGCTGGTGGTGCCAGCGGCGTACTGTGTCTGATTGGCGGCGTGCTGTTGTTGAAACGCCGTCTGTTCAGCCCACGCGTGCGTGCAACGACTACCGGAGCGGATATCCTGATCCTGTCGCTGCTCGTTATCCAGTGCGCGCTGGGCCTGCTGACCATTCCGTTCTCTGCTCAGCATATGGACGGTAGCGAGATGATGAAACTGGTTGGCTGGGCGCAGTCGGTAGTGACCTTCCACGGTGGCGCTTCTCAACATCTTGATGGCGTGGCGTTTATCTTCCGTCTGCACCTGGTGTTGGGGATGACGTTATTCCTGCTGTTCCCGTTCTCGCGTCTGGTACACATCTGGAGCGTCCCGGTGGAGTATCTGACGCGTAAGTATCAGCTGGTGCGCGCTCGTCACTAATTATCTAAACCAAACATCGGCGGTTACACACTGCCGATTTTTCGGATTGTAGGGAAACGTACTTCATCTATATGATTGGTCCACCTATGGAGCAGTGAAGGAGCACTGACCGTGGCTCGACCTAATCAACCGACGATCTCCGCGGCGTTAAAAATAATCGCCACGGGGATCGCCTTACCCCCTGATCAAATCACTTCTAAACAACTGGATGTTCAGTTAAATAAGCCAGTTGGCTATGTTGAGCGACGTTCCGGTATTTGCTGGCGCTATTTTGCCCGCAACGACGCCAGCCAGGCCGAACTGGCGGCAGAGGCTTTACATAATGCGTTAGTAGCGGCAGCCTTAAATCCTTCTGATATTGATCTGCTAATTTGTGCATCGGCCATTGCCGTACAGGCATTACCCTGTAGCGCAATTCATATTCTTAAAGCCGCAGCCATGCCCGTAGGCGTTGCCGGGTTTGATATCAACAGTAGCTGTGTGAGCTTTATTTCCGCTCTTGAAGTCGCTGCCGGATTATTAAACTGTGGAGCATATCGACGCATTGCCATCGTTTCGGCAGATATTGCTTCACGCGGTATCGACTGGGATCATGAAGAGTCTTCATTAATTTTTGGTGATGGCGCGGCGTGCGCGATTGTTGAGCGGGGCGATGGGCGCAGCGGGATTATCGCTAGCCTGATCGAAATGTATCCCGAAGGCAGCGAACTGTGTGAAATTCGTGCTGGCGGTACGCGGCGTAATCCTCGCTCTGGTGTGAGTGATAGCGACTTTCTTTTTCATATGCAGGGGAAACCGCTGTTTCGTTTTGCTTCTTCGCTTATTGAAGATTATTTTTCTCGGTTGCTGCAAAAAAGCAGCCTGCAACTGTCTGATATCGGCACGGTCGTTCCGCATCAGGCCAGTCATCTTTCCCTTGAACATATGCGTAAACGGCTGCGAGTGCCGGAATCTGCGCTCATCGATGTGTATCGTTTTTACGGCAATCAGGTCGCGGCCTCTATCCCCACGGCGCTGCATGAAGCAGTGATTAGCGGTCGTTTCACAGCGGATAAACCTGTAATGTTGATTGGCACGGCAGCGGGACTAACGCTGGCTGGCATGGTGCTTTTACCGTGAAGATCCTCGTAACAGGGGCGACCAGCGGCCTTGGGCGAAATGCCGTGCAATATTTGTTGCAATCGGGTGAGTCGGTTGTGGCAACAGGGCGAAATTGTGAGGTTGGCAGAAGCCTGACAAACGCAGGCGCACAGTTTGTGGCTCTCGATTTAACCGAGGCAACCGAGGATGACTGCGCCCGCCTGATGGACGGCTGCGATGCCGTCTGGCACTGTGCGGCAAAGTCCTCGCCCTGGGGCGACAAAACGGCGTTCTGGCTTGCCAATGTCAAAGTGACCCACACTCTGGCACAGGCGGCAGGCAGGCAGAATATTCCCCGGTTTATCCATATCTCCACGCCTGCGGTTTACTTTGATTTTCAACATCACTATGACCTGCCAGAAACTTATCTTGCGCGAGCATTCTCCAGCCATTATGCCAGCAGTAAATATGCCGCTGAGCAGGTTATTGCTGGCGCTGTTTCTCGATATTCTGCCACGAGATTTATTCTTTTGCGTCCCCGTGGTTTGTTTGGCCCCCATGACCAGGTAATTGTTCCTCGTCTGATGCAGCAATTGCAACAGGGCGGCGGTTGCTTACGTTTGCCGCGCGGGGGCGACGCGTTATTGGATCTCACGTTCGTGCAAAACGTGGTGTATGCCATGCGGCTGGCAACGAACGTTGAAGGCTTACGCTCGGGCAGTATTTACAACATCAGCAATCACCAGCCGCAGCAGCTATCGGTGATGCTTGACGCCTTGCTGCACCAGCAACTGGGCTTGAGTTACCGCATTGCTGCTGTTCCCTGGTCGCTGCTTTCTCTGGTCGCGCGTGGCCTGGAACTGTATGGGAAGTGCGTTAATCAGGAACCTGTTATCACACGATACAGCGCCGGAACACTCTGTTTCGATATGACGCTGAGTGCGCAAAAGGCCATTACAGAGCTGGGATATCGCCCACGCTTTTCGATGGAACAAGGTATTGCAATCACGGGACAATGGCTGAGGGAACATGGCAAAAATAACCGCATTTGAAACGGGCTGGTGTACCCATATTAGCTGTATTGCGCTGAAAGGGGCAGGGCTGAAAGTGTGCAAATTCTCCGCCCGCGCCTGGCTGCTGGAGGTGGGCGACAAACGGTGGCTGTGGGACACAGGCTATTCATCGTGGTTCGAACACTACACGCAATCTGGTGTGTTTCGTCTTTATCGCCAGGTCACGCCGGTTTATTTCGATCCGCAACAGGCGCTGGTGCGACAACTTTCTGCCACCGGCCTCGCAGCGAAAGATGTTGATGCGATTATTCTGTCGCATTTTCACGCTGATCATATTGCTGGTCTGCGTGATTTCCCTGATGTTTCCTGCATCTGTTCTGGTGAAGGCTGGCGGCAAGTAAGAACTCTGCGTGGTGTCACTGCGCTGCGCCAGGCCTTTGTGCCAGGGCTAATCCCGGAGAATTTTGACTCCTCACTGCGCTTTATTGAAAGTTTCGCATCGGTGAATTTGCCCGCGCAACTGGCACCGTTTGAGTGCGGCTATTTGCTGCCAGAAAGCAATGGCGAAATTATTCTCGTGCCGCTTCCCGGACATGCTGCCGGACATATTGGCGCGTTTGTGTTAACCGACAACGGCTGGACTTTACTGGCTGGCGATGCGGCATGGGCGCCAGCTAACTACCGGGAGCTGCGAGGGCCTTCACCACTGGCGCATCTGGTTATGTCCGACAGCCACGCCTACTACCACACGCTTGGGCAACTCCATCAGCTTTGGCAAAACGGTGTGGTGGAGATTCGTTTGTGCCATGAGGGGGATTTATGATCCCGTTGATGTTGATCTGGCGCTACTTCCGTACCCGCAGGCTGCATTTCACCGATCGCGAGGCACTGGAAAACTGGCAGGCAAAAAGGCTGCATCAGTTCCGGCAAAATGTCTTATCTCATAGCCCGTGGTTTCAGCGTTATCTGACGTTGCCCTTTAATCAGTGGCCAATGATGGATAAAGCGTTAATGATGACGCACTTTGATGAGATGAATACCGCAGGTTTAAAGCGCGACGAACTTCTCGATTGTGCAATGCGCAGTGAGCAGAGTCGTGATTTCAAACCCTGCGTTGGTAAGTTCAGCGTTGGGCTTTCATCAGGTACATCCGGGCGTCGTGGACTTTTTGTTGTTAGCCCGCACGAGCAACAGATGTGGGCCGCCGGTGTGCTGGCAAAAGTGTTGCCCGATGATTTATTTGCCAAAGAGCGGGTGGCGCTGTTTCTGCGCGCGGACAACAACCTGTATCAAAGCGTGAATAATCGCTGGTTAAGTCTCGATTTTTACGATCTGCTAGCGCCATTTCAGGCGCAACTCAAACTTCTCCAACAGCGAGCGCCCACGATTATTGTCGCGCCAGCTCAGGTATTACGCGCACTGGCGCTGGAGGTGATGGCCGGCGAATTGACGCTAAAGGTCAAAAAAGTGATTTCGGTAGCGGAAGTTCTGGAGCCGCAGGATCGGGAATTACTGCGCAACGTGTTCCACAATGTGGGGGAAATTTATCAAGCGACAGAAGGCTTTCTCGCTTCCACCTGCCGGTGTGGAACGTTACATCTCAACGAAGAGTTTGTTCACATTGAACCGCAATGGCTGGATGAGCACCGTTTCGTGCCGATCGTCACAGACTTTACCCGCACCACACAGCCGATAGTGCGTTATCGACTGGATGATGTGCTGGTGGCAAGCGAACAGCCATGCCCCTGTGGCAGTGCAACAATGGCGATTGCGCGTATCGAAGGGCGGCAGGATGACCAACTGCAACTACCAACAAGATCCGGCGATATTCAGACCGTTTTTGCCGATGCCTGTAGTCGTGTGCTGGCAATGACACTGCCGCTAACAGTCGATTATCGCCTGCTACAAACCGGGTCAGCACAATTGACGTTAATCGCCGATTGCGAGCTGTGGATGCTGGAGCATTGCCGGGAGGCGTTGAATGCCTTGTTTATACGCCAGGATATCGCTGTCGGGCAATTAATTTGGTCGCTGGAACTGCAAACTGTGCCAGTCTCTTTTACAGCCAAGCGGCGGCGCATTGTGCGTCAGTGGGGGCGGGAATGAGCAATTCACTGCTACGCCTGAAACAGATGCTGCTGGGCTGGGGAACTGTTGGGGTTATCTACAACTTTAGCGACTACCTGCAAGGTGAGGGATATCAATTAACACCGTCAATAATTGATAATTTGATTGCGTTTTCCCCCTCCGCTGTGTGGCTGTATCTCTCGTTTTTTTTCATTGTGCCGTTAGGTTATTTATCCACGCCACTTTGCCACCTGCGCTGGCTGGCCCGTTCAATGCAAATTTCCGCACTGGTGGCTGGCGTATTTTATCTTCTCTGGCCCACAACCATGCATTATCCCTCGTTTGATCAGATGGGGATATCCGCGGGCGCACTCAACAGGCTGATCGCCATTGACTCAAGCCAGAACTGTTTTCCCTCCTTACACGCCGCGCTAACGCTGTTGGCGGTATGGGCGATTGCTAAAAAGGGGAACCGTTGGCTGACGCTAATGAGCGTGGTCTGGGCGATAGCAATCGCCTTTTCGATTCTGCAATTACGCAGACATTTATTTATCGATTTAGTAGGCGGCGCGTTGCTGGCGTCGATTTGCGGTTGGATATGCGCAACATGCGAGAAAAGGAAGACACAATATGAGTGATTTATTATTCCCCATCATATCGATGGTGCTGTTGGTGTTAGCCGAAGCGGGCGTGTTGCAATTCACCGGGCGGCAAAAAGTGGACTGGCTGGACGTTATTTTTAATATCAACTCCGGTCATATGATGCTGTGGTTATTTCGCTGCCTGGAAGTGCTCTGCTATGGCCTGGTGGTCAATCACTTCAGCCTTGGACTGTTTGATAATGCGCCGGTGATCCTGCTGTGGTTGTTTACTATCCTGGCGTGGGATTTCGGCTTTTACTGGCTACATCGCTGGCATCACGAAATGCGCCCGCTGTGGGCGGTACATGTGGTGCATCATCAGGGGGAACACTACAACCTGTCATTAGGCGTGCGGAACTCGTGGTACTCCTCGTTAACCTCAATCCCGTTTTTTATGCTGCTGGCGATGCTTGGTGTGCCGTTACAGGTCTTTTTGGCGGTTTCTATTATTCACTATAGTTGGCAATTTTTTAACCATAACGCACTAACGCCGAAACTGGGCTGGCTGGAAAAAGTGCTGATCACGCCTTCGCATCATCGCGTCCATCATCTGAATCAAAAGCAATATGCCGATACCAATTACGGTGGCACCTTTTTGTTGTGGGATAAACTTTTCGGTTCGTATAGTGCCGGGCCGGAATACGACGTAGGCTACGGCGTAAAAAATAGTCGCTTGTCCTGTAACCCGATGCGCGAGAGTAATCTGCCATTTTTACGCTTAATGGGCTTTTGCTCATTTGGCAAAGCGATTGAAGGTCGCTACCAGAGTTCTACATGGGCGGTAGGGGCAGGGGTGATCCTGCTGTTTATGCTGGTGCTTGGCTACATTCAACAATATGGCTATGGCATTGAGTTTATTACCAGCGAGCAAGCCGTATTATTTGTTCTGCTGGCGGCAGGCTCCGTTGCGCTGGGGGGCATGAGCGACGGGCAGCATTGGGGTATGATTTTGTGGTGCTCTGTGACGTTGTCACTGCTCTATTTTATTGTCTATATGTGTTCATGGAGTACTCTGCTCTGGAAGGGATTAGTGGGTATTCTGCTGGCCCATTGCCTGTTATTTGTAATCGGCGTAGGACGTAAATCGCTAAGGAAACAGTATGAATCTGTTTAATCCCGACAGGTTAATCACTTTTCCTGCCGATGATCCACAACTGGTGAAACAACTGCAAAGCGGTACGAAAGTTTATCTGGCGAAATCAGGCGATCATCGGTATGCCGACGGATGGGCATTCGTCAAAATGGCGGTGTTGATTATTGCTTGTTTTTCCTGTTACTTACTGGCGTTATTTCAACGTCAATGGGGACTGTATCTGTTGTGGTATCTCGCGATGATGTTTTGCGCCATGTTGTTAGCGGTCAATGTGGTGCATGACGCTTCGCATGATGCGTTTTTGCGTGGTAAAAAGACCAATGCCCGGCTTAACCGGTGGGTTGCTTTTCCTATGGGGCTAGATCCGGACTGCTGGCGGGTGCGCCACGTTCGCTTTCATCACGGTTTTACCAATATTGAATTTTACGATCCAGATACAGCAGAAAATGGCATTCTTCGCCAGACGCCGTGGCAACGGTGGCGACCTTTTATGCGCCAGCAACATCGCTATTGGCCACTGGTCGCCGCGCTCACCTTTCCCTGGTATATCTGGGTAGTGGACTGGCTCGATCGCGCAGGGTTTACGCCGGTCACGCGACATCTTGCCCTGCGAGGCTTTGCTGGCTGGGGATATTTCTTAGCCGGGAAACTGGCGCATTGTGCGCTGTGTCTGATACTTCCCTGGCTTTTGTCTGATTTTAGTTTTATGACCATCCTGCTGACTTATCTGCTCAGCCAGCTGCTGGCGTCATTGATTTTTGTGACGTTGATTATTGGAACGCACTGGGCGAAGGGACATACGCAGTTACCACCAGAAGAGGGCAAAATGCCCGTGGGCAGACTGGCGCATACCTTTGCTACCACCTTTGATTGGACGCCGCAACCTGCATGGCTTGGCTACTGGCTGGGTGGGATTAATCTGCACCTTACCCATCATCTGTTTCCTCACTGGCATCATCGCCATTATTCGGCGCTAAGCCGCATTATTGCGCAAATTGCCAGCCAGCAAGGTCTGGATTATCAGTTGTTGACGTTAGCGGATTTGTTGAGGCTACAGCAGCAGTTTTTACGGCGAATGGGGGAGAAGCCGAAGGCTTGATAATGGAATCGAGTGATGGTGGTGGGGGAAGGATTCGAACCTTCGAAGTCGATGACGGCAGATTTACAGTCTGCTCCCTTTGGCCGCTCGGGAACCCCACCAGGGGTAATTCATATTGTAGGTAATGCTTGAGATGGTGGTGGGGGAAGGATTCGAACCTTCGAAGTCGATGACGGCAGATTTACAGTCTGCTCCCTTTGGCCGCTCGGGAACCCCACCACGGGGTAATGCTTTTTACTGGCCTGCTCCCTTATCGGGAAGCGGGGCGCATCATATCAAATGACGCGCCGCTGTAAAGTGTTACGTTGAGAAAAATGAACTGGTTGCGTGATTTTCATCCGTAACGGATTAAAGCTAACCAGTTATTTTGGCTGACGATTAAAGAATAATCGTCCGATTACCGTAAACAAAGACGCGCTGCGCCAGTACTTTGTATAGCGCACGACTTAAGACGTTTTTCTCGACGTCACGACCTGCGCGCATCATATCTTCAGCTGTGTAGGTATGATCGACATGAATAACGTCCTGCATGATGATTGGACCTTCGTCCAGATTGTCATTCACATAGTGAGCGGTTGCGCCAATAATCTTCACGCCACGCTCATAGGCCTGGTGATAAGGACGTGCGCCGATAAACGCTGGCAGGAAGGAATGGTGAATATTGATGATCTTATTCGGGAAGCGAGCCACAAATTCCGGCGTTAATACCCGCATATACTTCGCCAGCACCACATAGTCAGGTTGATAAGCATCAATGGCATCCGCCATCTTTTGATCGTGCTCGTTGCGGCTTAACCCTTCATGGCTTACCAGCTCAAACGGAATATCAAAACGCTCAACCAGAGAACGTAAAGTATCGTGGTTACCAATAACTGCCGCGATTTCGACATCCAGGCCGCCGTAATTGGCTTTCATCAACAAATCGCCAAGGCAATGCGCTTCTTTAGTGACCAGAATTACTATCCGGCGACGACCGGCAGGATTCAGCTCACGCACGGAGCCTTCTGGCAATGCGCTATCGAGATCCGCCAGCAGGGTGGAATCATTAAAAATCCCTTCCAGTTCCGTGCGCATAAAAAAGCGCCCGGTACGATGATCTACAAATTCATTGTTCTGCACGATATTTAACTCGTGCTTGTAGCAAATATTGGTAATACGTGCGATCAGACCTTTTTGGTCCGGACAAATAGTACGCAGAACTTTACGTTGGAGTGAATGCATTGCTGGAAAAACCTTGTTGAGAGTGTTTGCTAAACCGTACCGTCAACCATTATTGGCCGCAGCACTTTTTAAATTTTTTACCTGAACCACAAGGGCAGGGATCGTTGCGGCCAAACTGCGGACGTGTACCGTCAATATAGTACCATTGACCGTTTTCTTTCAAAAATCGCGAACGTTCAATTATTGCACCTGTTTTGCCACCCTCGGTAAATCGAGCAACAAAACTGACAAATCCGATATCGCCGCCGTCCTGCCAGCAATGTTCAAATACGGTCAATCCCAACCATTCAGTATGCGCAAATCCGGCAATCAATTCGGCACGTAACGCCGCTGCTCCACAAGATGGATGCCAGGTCTTTATTAAATAATCTGCGTCTTGCATCACAAAAGCGCAGTAACGCGAACGCATGAGATGTTCTGGATCAGGTGCAACCTTTTCACCAGACACATAAGGGTGGCAACATAGGCTATACTCGACAGCACTACCACAGGGACAAAGCTGAGACACAAATAATCTCCCTGGAAACAATAACGGCGTATTAACCGCCTGAGTAGCACTATGTTAACCGAGCAGTAGCGATGTGGCTACGATTGCATTCCAGGGGAATCTTGCGGGAATAATGAGAAAGATAAAAATAGGGCTGGCGCTGGGATCTGGCGCGGCAAGAGGTTGGTCGCATATTGGCGTAATTAATGCGCTAAAAAAAGTGGGTATTGAAATTGATATCGTTGCAGGATGTTCAATTGGTTCGCTGGTGGGCGCTGCCTATGCATGCGATCGATTATCTGCGCTGGAAGATTGGGTGACCTCTTTCAGTTATTGGGATGTTTTACGCCTGATGGATCTCTCCTGGCAGCGCGGTGGGTTACTGCGCGGCGAGCGTGTCTTCAATCAATATCGCGAAATAATGCCGGAAACAGAGATCGAAAATTGTTCCCGTCGCTTCGCGGCTGTTGCCACCAATTTAAGTACTGGGCGTGAATTATGGTTTACTGAAGGCGATCTCCATCTTGCTATTCGTGCATCATGCAGTATTCCGGGACTAATGGCACCCGTTGCGCATAACGGCTACTGGCTGGTTGATGGCGCTGTAGTTAACCCAATTCCTATTTCCCTCACGCGTGCATTGGGGGCTGATATTGTGATAGCGGTCGACCTGCAGCACGATGCTCATTTGATGCAACAAGATTTGCTCTCCTTTAATGTCAGTGAAGAAAATAGCGAGAATGGTGATTCTCTGCCGTGGCATGCGCGTCTGAAAGAAAGGTTAGGCAGCATAACGACACGTCGGGCGGTGACAGCGCCAACGGCAACAGAGATTATGACCACTTCTATCCAGGTGCTGGAGAACCGCCTTAAAAGGAACCGCATGGCAGGTGATCCGCCCGATATTCTGATTCAACCTGTTTGCCCGCAAATATCTACGCTTGATTTCCATCGCGCGCACGCTGCCATTGCGGCCGGACAGCTGGCAGTGGAAAAGAAAATGGACGAACTTTTGCCGTTGGTACGCACCAACATTTGACCAGAATTTTTATCTACACTTAAGTTAATTCTGACAGGCGTAGGTGGCAATAGCATGCCACTATTGAGTAAAGCCAGTCAGGGGAGAGAACATGACGCAGCCATTGGTCGGAAAACAGATTCTCATTGTTGAAGATGAGCAGGTATTTCGCTCGCTTCTGGATTCGTGGTTTTCCTCATTGGGAGCGACAACGGTACTGGCGGCTGATGGGGTGGATGCCCTTGAGTTGCTGGGAGGTTTCACTCCAGACCTGATGATATGTGATATCGCGATGCCACGAATGAACGGGCTTAAACTGCTGGAACATATACGCAACAGAGGTGACCAGACACCAGTTCTGGTGATATCTGCCACTGAAAATATGGCAGATATTGCCAAAGCGTTACGTCTGGGCGTTGAAGATGTTTTGCTGAAACCGGTTAAAGATCTGAATCGCTTGCGCGAGATGGTTTTTGCCTGTCTCTATCCCAGCATGTTTAATTCCCGCGTTGAGGAAGAGGAAAGGCTTTTTCGCGACTGGGATGCAATGGTTGATAACCCTGCTGCAGCGGCGAAATTATTACAGGAACTACAACCGCCGGTTCAGCAGGTGATTTCCCAATGCCGGGTTAATTATCGTCAATTAGTTGCCGCGGACAAACCCGGCCTGGTGCTTGATATTGCCGCACTTTCGGAAAACGATCTGGCATTTTATTGCCTTGATGTCACCCGAGCTGGACATAATGGCGTACTTGCTGCCTTGTTATTACGCGCATTGTTTAACGGATTATTACAGGAACAGCTTGCACACCAAAATCAACGGTTGCCAGAGTTGGGCGCGTTATTGAAGCAGGTAAACCATTTACTCCGTCAGGCCAATCTGCCGGGGCAGTTTCCGCTATTAGTTGGCTATTATCATCGCGAACTGAAAAATCTCATTCTGGTTTCTGCGGGTCTGAATGCGACGTTAAATACCGGCGAACATCAGGTGCAAATCAGTAATGGTGTTCCGTTAGGCACTTTAGGTAACGCTTATTTGAATCAATTGAGCCAGCGATGCGATGCCTGGCAATGCCAAATATGGGGAACCGGTGGTCGGCTGCGCTTGATGTTGTCTGCAGAATGAGCAAACGATAACACGGGCTAAATTTGCATTACCTGCTAATGTCGGCTGGTGGTACTATCGTCGCTATTCGTATAAGTAATTGTCTTAATTATGCTAACTCGCCTCCTTTTCAGAACTTAGCCCCTTCGGGGTGCTGATATACTGGGATGCGATACAGAAATATGAACACGTTCAAAACACGAACAGTCCAGGAGAATTTAAATGGCTGCCATTAATACGAAAGTCAAAAAAGCCGTTATCCCCGTAGCGGGATTAGGAACCAGGATGTTGCCGGCGACGAAAGCCATCCCGAAAGAGATGCTGCCACTTGTCGATAAGCCATTAATTCAATACGTCGTGAATGAATGTATTGCGGCTGGCATTACTGAAATTGTGCTGGTTACTCACTCATCTAAAAACTCTATTGAAAACCACTTTGATACCAGTTTTGAACTGGAAGCAATGCTGGAAAAACGTGTAAAACGTCAACTGCTTGATGAAGTGCAGTCTATTTGTCCGCCGCACGTGACTATTATGCAAGTTCGTCAGGGGCTGGCGAAAGGCCTGGGACACGCGGTATTGTGTGCTCACCCGGTAGTGGGTGATGAACCTGTGGCTGTTATTTTGCCTGACGTTATTCTGGATGAATATGAATCCGATTTATCACAGGATAACCTGGCAGAGATGATCCGCCGCTTTGATGAAACGGGTCATAGCCAGATCATGGTTGAACCGGTTGCTGATGTGACCGCATATGGCGTTGTGGATTGCAAAGGCGTTGAATTAGCGCCGGGTGAAAGCGTACCGATGGTTGGCGTGGTTGAAAAACCAAAAGCGGATGTTGCGCCGTCTAATCTCGCTATTGTGGGTCGTTACGTACTTAGCGCGGATATTTGGCCGTTGCTGGCAAAAACCCCTCCTGGAGCTGGTGATGAAATTCAGCTCACCGACGCAATTGATATGCTGATCGAAAAAGAAACGGTTGAAGCCTATCATATGAAAGGGAAGAGCCATGACTGCGGTAATAAATTAGGTTACATGCAGGCCTTCGTTGAATACGGTATTCGTCATAACACCCTTGGCACGGAATTTAAAGCCTGGCTTGAAGAAGAGATGGGCATTAAGAAGTAACATCCGTATCGGTGTTTTCCACGAAACGGTGTTGAGCAATCGACGCCGTTTTTTTATAGCTTATTCTTATTAAATTGTCTTAAACCGGACAATAAAAAATCCCGCCGATGGCGGGATTTTTAGCATGTGCAATCTACAAAAGATTATTGCTTGATCAGGAAATCGTCGAGGGATTTACCTTGCTCATCCATTGCTTTTTTGATTACAGCTGGAGTACGGCCCTGGCCAGTCCAGGTTTTAGTTTCGCCGTTTTCGTCAACGTAGCTATATTTTGCCGGACGCTGAGCACGCTTAGCTTTGGTGCCAGATTTAACGGCAGCAAGACTATTCAGCAGTTCGTTCGGGTCAATACCGTCAGCGATCAGCATTTCGCGATATTGCTGCAGTTTACGAGTGCGCTCTTCAACTTCAGCAGCAGCCGCGCTTTCTTCTTCGCGACGTTCGTTAACAACAACTTCTAATTTTTCCAGCATTTCTTCCAGCGTTTCAAGTGTACATTCTCTTGCCTGCGCACGAAGAGTACGGATGTTGTTCAGAATTTTAAGTGCTTCGCTCATTGTAGTAATCTCAAACTTATATTGGGGTGGTTTGTTGAGGTAATAATAGAGCCTTAAATTCAGTTGTGCAATAGCCAGGAATGTAAGGAATTCAAAATTGTTCTTTATTTTGTGCCGCCAATAAATATCTTTTCATAAAATTAGCCAGAAAAGACGCGGCATATAGCCCTATTTGCACCGATGATTTCGCAGCACGTGAGGTTAAAACTTCCTGATTCATGTCACATTTTATGGGGAGATAATCGTAGGCTGACGACCTTTCAGTCTTCTGTATTAGTCGTGTTTACGAGAATTCCCTATTAAGCGAATGATGAAAAGTAGAACAGTCGCAATAAGAGCAGGGACTTAGTATTGCACTATCTCCTGGAGGTCAACAGAGGGCTATTACATGCGCAACAGGTTAAAGATTGTGAATAGTTACCGGCAGTCATTTACCCGCTTATAACAAGCGAGGCAGTTGTAATGATAGCTCAGAAGGATTATGCAAGGCTTCGTAAGGGAGAACACATATACCACTTCTGTGCATACTGTTGAGCTGAAAAACTGACGAATTATGATAAACTCCAGCCAACTTTATTTCATATCATTGAGGGCCTGTGGCTGATGGCACAGCTATATTTCTACTATTCCGCAATGAATGCGGGTAAGTCTACAGCATTGTTGCAATCTTCATACAATTACCAGGAACGCGGCATGCGCACTGTCGTATATACGGCAGAAATTGATGATCGCTTTGGTGCCGGGAAAGTCAGTTCGCGTATAGGTTTGTCATCACCTGCAAAATTATTTAACCAAAATTCATCATTATTTGATGAGATTCGTGCGGAACATGAACAGCAGGCAATTCATTGCGTACTGGTTGATGAATGCCAGTTTTTAACCAGACAACAAGTATATGAATTATCGGAGGTTGTCGATCAACTCGATATACCCGTACTTTGTTATGGTCTACGTACCGATTTTCGAGGTGAATTATTTATTGGCAGTCAATACTTACTGGCATGGTCCGACAAACTGGTTGAATTAAAAACCATCTGTTTTTGTGGCCGTAAAGCAAGCATGGTGCTGCGTCTTGATCAAGCAGGCAGACCTTATAACGAAGGTAAGCAGGTGGTTATTGGTGGTAATGAACGCTACGTTTCTGTATGCCGTAAACACTATAAAGAGGCGTTAGAAGTCGGCTCATTAACGGCTATTCAGGAAAGGCATCGCCACGATTAATAAGAATTTCTTTACTGACAGGGTGAGCAGGGCGCTTTTATCCTGTCAGTTCGTTTTACGCACTTCTTCCGGGCTATACACCCTTCTCGGCAGTTTTTTAACGCCGCTATACGCCTCACAGAGCGCTTATACACCGACATTGACTTGTAACCTGTAAAGTACAATATCGCTGTGTGTAGGCGTTATACATCGTCGCAAATATGATGAAGGACAATGCTGTCGGTTTATGGAAAAGTTGCTTTGGGAAAACAAAAAACGGCCCCAGAAGGGGTAATGCCAGTCAGTTAAGCAACTGACTGGCTCTTTTTCGGGGCTGTGGGGTATTTCCAGGGCCTCTCCTTTACCACTCTCGGGAAGGCCCTTTCTCTTCTTGTCGGTAATTTCACTAGTTGTCCCATACTTGCAAGATCGCGCATCAGCTCCGGTATACGTCCCGGGGAAGCGCATGGCGTCCGTCATCGACGTCAGCAGATGGCAGACTTTTCCTTTGCGCGTCACGGTCAGCAGGCGGGCTGTCACCTCATTTCCCAGTCCCGGCCACTTTTTTCGTGCCTGCGGGCTGGTGTTCAGCTTCACCAGATGATCGCCTTTACCCAGTTTTCTGATCTCTTCATATTGCGCTCCCTTTCTGAGAGGGATCATCCAGTGGCGGTGTTCTTCCGCCAGGCTCCCGGTATTTAACAGTCCCAGTGAGTAATAACCTTTATCCATTAACGTCAGGGTGTTATCGCCGGTTTGTTCTATAAGTTGCTCAGCAAGCTCATTTTCGCTGTTCTTCATCGTGCCGAAGGCTGCAGCCGTCAGCAGATGGCTGGTCAGTTCCATCTGGCAGACCATTTTGACCTGCAGGTAGAGCGCCGGGTTCCCGGCATGTGTCTGGCGGGGGAAGGCTGCATCGTTCTCTGGTGTATCCGGTGTGCGCCAGAACACACCATCGATGGCCAGCAGGGTCAGGCCGCACCAGTGCGGATGCGGCGTGGTGTTATGCCAGAGCTGCGCTGTTTTCGTGAACACGCGGCGGACAGCCTCAATTCCCAGACGCTGGCGGGTCTGAATAACGGCACTGGGGGCAACGAAGGGGCGATTGCCCGGCAGCATGATATCCAGGCGATTCACAATCTGGTGAAGAGGTTCTTACGCTCAAGCGCCATGCCAACAATACACCAGACCATCATTTCGAGGGGAAGACGGCGCTTGCGTAGCGTTACAGTACCTGATTCGGCAAGGCAACGAGAGATGAGTTCGGGGTCGAGGTAATCCCCCAGAGAAGTCAGTGGGTTACGCAGAGAATCGTAACGGGATACCAAATCAAGGGCCTGTCCAATGAGCATAAAAAAATCCGGAAACGAGTGAGCGTTTCCGGATTCTTACACAGCCACTGGATCGGTCAACTGATCCTTAACTGACTGGCATTACCCCAGAAGGGGCCGTTATGTTGCCAGACAGCGCTACTGATTAAGCGGATTTTTTCGCTTTTTTCTCAGCTTTAGCCGGAGCGGCTTCTTTCTTCGCTGCAGTTTCGCCTTCTACATAATCACGACCGTAGTAAGTATCCAGCAGAATCTGTTTCAGCTCGGAGATCAGCGGGTAACGCGGGTTAGCGCCGGTGCACTGGTCATCGAATGCATCTTCAGACAGTTTATCCACGTTCGCCAGGAAGTCTGCTTCCTGAACGCCAGCTTCACGGATAGATTTCGGAATACCCAGTTCAGCTTTCAGTGTTTCCAGCCACGCCAGCAGTTTCTCGATCTTAGCAGCAGTACGGTCGCCCGGTGCGCTCAGACCCAGGTGGTCAGCAATTTCAGCATAACGACGGCGAGCCTGCGGACGGTCATACTGGCTGAATGCAGTCTGCTTGGTCGGGTTGTCATTCGCGTTGTAGCGAATAACGTTACAAATCAGCAGGGCGTTTGCCAGACCGTGCGGAATATGGAACTGGGAACCCAGTTTGTGCGCCATTGAGTGACATACACCCAGGAAGGCGTTCGCAAACGCGATACCCGCGATAGTCGCTGCACTGTGAACACGTTCACGCGCTACCGGATTTTTAGACCCTTCGTGGTAGGACGCTGGCAGATATTCTTTCAGTAGTTTCAGTGCCTGCAGAGCCTGACCATCAGAGAACTCAGATGCCAGTACAGAAACATAAGCTTCCATGGCGTGAGTTACTGCGTCCAGACCACCGAAAGCACACAGGGACTTCGGCATGTCCATAACAAGGTTGGCGTCGACAATCGCCATATCCGGGGTCAGTGCATAGTCTGCCAGCGGATATTTCTGACCAGTAGTGTCGTCAGTTACAACCGCAAACGGAGTGACTTCAGAACCTGTACCAGAAGTGGTGGTGACAGCGATCATTTTCGCTTTCACACCCATTTTCGGGAACTTGTAGATACGTTTACGGATATCCATAAAGCGCAGCGCCAGTTCTTCGAAGTGAGTTTCCGGATGTTCGTACATAACCCACATGATCTTCGCAGCGTCCATCGGGGAACCACCACCCAGCGCGATAATCACGTCTGGTTTGAAGGAGTTTGCCAGTTCTGCACCTTTACGAACGATGCTGAGGGTCGGGTCAGCTTCTACTTCGAAGAAGACTTCAGTTTCAACGCCTGCTGCTTTCAATACGGAAGTGATCTGATCAGCATAGCCATTGTTGAACAGGAAGCGGTCAGTCACGATGAGCGCACGTTTGTGGCCATCAGTAATCACTTCATCCAGCGCGATTGGCAGGGAGCCACGGCGGAAGTAGATAGATTTCGGAAGTTTGTGCCACAACATGTTTTCAGCTCGCTTAGCAACGGTTTTCTTGTTGATCAGGTGTTTCGGACCAACGTTTTCAGAGATGGAGTTACCACCCCAGGAACCACAACCCAGAGTCAGGGAAGGTGCGAGTTTGAAGTTATACAGGTCACCGATACCACCCTGAGAAGCCGGGGTGTTAATCAGGATACGAGCCGTTTTCATTTTCTGACCGAAGTAAGAAACGCGAGCCGGTTGGTTATCCTGGTCAGTGTACAGGCAAGAGGTATGACCGATACCGCCCATAGCAACCAGTTTCTCTGCTTTTTCTACCGCGTCTTCGAAATCTTTAGCACGGTACATTGCCAGAGTCGGGGACAGTTTTTCATGTGCGAACGGTTCGCTTTCATCAACAACGGTCACTTCACCGATCAGAATCTTGGTGTTTTCTGGTACAGAGAAGCCTGCCAGTTCAGCAATTTTATAGGCTGGCTGACCAACGATAGCTGCGTTCAGCGCACCGTTTTTCAGGATAACGTCCTGAACAGCTTTCAGCTCTTTACCCTGCAACAGATAGCCGCCGTGGGTTGCGAAACGTTCACGTACTGCGTCATAAACAGAGTCAACAACAACAACAGACTGTTCAGAAGCACAGATTACGCCGTTGTCGAAGGTTTTGGACATCAGTACAGATGCAACTGCACGTTTGATATCAGCAGTTTCATCGATAACAACTGGAGTGTTGCCCGCGCCTACGCCGATAGCTGGTTTACCGGAGCTGTATGCGGCTTTAACCATGCCCGGACCACCAGTCGCGAGGATCAGGTTGATGTCTGGGTGGTGCATCAGTGCGTTAGACAGTTCAACAGAAGGTTGATCGATCCAGCCGATCAGATCTTTCGGAGCACCGGCAGCGATAGCAGCCTGCAGAACGATATCAGCCGCTTTGTTGGTTGCATCTTTTGCACGCGGGTGCGGGGAGAAGATAATGGCGTTACGGGTCTTCAGGCTGATCAGCGATTTGAAGATAGCAGTTGAAGTCGGGTTAGTGGTCGGAACGATGCCGCAAATAATACCGATGGGTTCAGCGATAGTGATGGTACCAAAAGTGTCGTCTTCAGACAGAACACCACAGGTTTTTTCATCTTTATAGGCGTTGTAGATATATTCAGAAGCAAAGTGGTTTTTGATCACTTTATCTTCGACGATACCCATGCCGGATTCGGCAACGGCCATTTTCGCGAGTGGGATTCGAGCATCTGCAGCAGCCAGAGCGGCGGCGCGGAAGATTTTGTCTACTTGCTCTTGAGTGAAACTGGCATATTCACGCTGGGCTTTTTTTACACGCTCTACGAGTGCGTTAAGTTCAGCGACATTAGTAACAGCCATAATGCTCTCCTGATAATGTTAAACTTTTTTAGTAAATCATCTGCTCGAATACGAGAGTATAGTCAGTGCGGTGATGATTTGCTTAACCGATGGAAATCAAAAGCTTACTCGCGCTCACACTCACTGTGATTTACTAAAAGAGTTTAAACATTAGAGTTATTATCTCTAATGCGTCACTTCCAGGTGGCGTAAGCAAGATTACTCACTTCTGGGTACTGATTACGTGATCCAAATCAAAATTTTGCAAAGCTGACACCTTTCAGCATGGCTTTTCGCCATTATAGATAACAGTTAATAAATTGTAGTATGATTTGTTGGCTACATTAGCATGTTTTGCACAACTAGATAACAATAATGAATGATAGCAATTTTAAGTAGTTAGGAGGTGAAAAATGCTGTCAAAAGGCGTATTGTCAGCGCGTCTTTTCAACCTTATTTATGGCTAACATTATCCGGCTTTTGCTTCGGAGCTAACCGTGATTCAGACCCTTTTTGATTTTCCCGTTTACTTCAAATTTTTCATCGGGTTATTTGCGCTGGTCAACCCGGTAGGGATTATTCCCGTCTTTATCAGCATGACCAGTTATCAGACAGCGGCAGCGCGAAACAAAACTAACCTTACAGCCAACCTGTCTGTGGCCATTATCTTGTGGATCTCGCTTTTTCTCGGCGACACGATTCTACAACTTTTTGGTATATCAATTGATTCATTCCGTATCGCCGGTGGCATCCTGGTGGTGACAATAGCGATGTCGATGATCAGCGGCAAGCTTGGTGAGGATAAACAGAACAAGCAAGAAAAATCAGAAACCGCGGTACGTGAAAGCATTGGTGTGGTGCCATTGGCGTTGCCGTTGATGGCGGGGCCAGGGGCAATCAGTTCTACCATCGTCTGGGGTACGCGTTATCACAGCATTAGCTATCTGTTTGGTTTCTTTGTGGCTATTGCATTGTTCGCTTTATGTTGCTGGGGATTGTTCCGCATGGCACCGTGGCTGGTACGAGTTTTACGCCAGACCGGCATCAACGTGATTACGCGTATTATGGGGCTATTGCTGATGGCATTGGGGATTGAATTTATCGTTACTGGTATTAAGGGGATTTTCCCCGGCCTGCTTAATTAATTCCTTTCAAATGAAACGGAGCTACCATGCTCCGTTTACTTCGTCATTATTTTTACTTTGTTCCTGCGCAGTTATCAAAAGCAAAAGGAATAGGTAAAAATATTCTTCTCAAATTACAGTTAGTTATAAGGATTTCCTTAACTGCTTCTCCTCACCATCATGTTATTTTCGCCACATCATAATCCTAGGCTTGCTGAAGAATAATTGAAATGATATTAGTAATTCCACTGCCTTTGGTAGAGGAAAGTGCTAAATAATAATCAATTGTTAAATTATTGTGCATTTCACTACTGGAACTGTAATCAGAAAAGAGAGACATGCTTAACCAACCTCTCTTTGATTGAATTGAAAGATGTTTGTTAAGGCATGGATGCAAGCTATAGATTCTGATACGGTCAATAAAAGAGAATTGCTTAACAATTTTGCAAAATGTATTGGCGAGTAAGAACCGCATTTGGTACTTTCCGGGCAACCGCCAGGCGATTCTTTATTGGTAATGAGAATAATTAACAATTAAAGATCGTCGCGAAAGAATAATGTGTCTCGACAGGGGAGACACAGTACGAATCGACATAAGGTGATCGTCTGAATCACCAGAATAAATAAAGTCTGTGATAGTAATACGTAACGATAAAGTAACCTGACAGCAGAAAGTCTCCGAGCCTGTGCAGGGTCCCAATCCGGGATTACACATGCTGGTTAATACCAGTAATTATAATGAGGGAGTCCAAAAAACAATGACCAACATCACCAAGAGAAGTTTAGTAGCAGCTGGCGTTTTGGCTGCGCTTATGGCAGGGAATGTCGCGCTGGCAGCTGATGTACCCGCAGGTGTCACACTGGCGGAAAAACAAACGCTGGTACGTAACAATGGTTCAGAAGTTCAGTCATTAGATCCGCACAAAATTGAAGGTGTTCCGGAGTCTAATATCAGCCGAGACCTGTTTGAAGGCTTACTGGTTAGCGATCTTGACGGCCATCCGGCACCTGGCGTCGCTGAATCCTGGGATAATAAAGACGCGAAAGTCTGGACCTTCCATTTGCGTAAAGATGCGAAATGGTCTGATGGCACGCCAGTCACAGCACAAGACTTTGTGTATAGCTGGCAACGTTCTGTTAATCCAAACACTGCTTCTCCGTATGCCAGTTATCTGCAATATGGGCATATCGCCGGTATTGATGAAATTCTTGAAGGGAAAAAACCGATTACCGATCTCGGCGTGAAAGCTATTGATGATCACACATTAGAAGTCACCTTAAGTGAACCTGTTCCGTACTTCTATAAATTACTTGTTCACCCATCAACTTCACCGGTGCCAAAAGCCGCTATCGAGAAATTCGGCGAAAAATGGACCCAGCCTGGTAATATCGTCACCAACGGTGCCTATACCTTAAAAGATTGGGTCGTAAACGAACGAATCGTTCTTGAACGCAGCCCGACCTACTGGAACAACGCGAAAACCGTTATTAACCAGGTAACCTATTTGCCTATTGCTTCTGAAGTTACCGATGTCAACCGCTACCGTAGTGGTGAAATCGACATGACTTATAACAACATGCCGATCGAATTGTTCCAGAAGCTGAAAAAAGAGATCCCGGACGAAGTTCACGTTGATCCATACCTGTGCACTTACTATTACGAAATTAACAACCAGAAACCGCCATTTAATGACGTGCGTGTGCGTACCGCACTGAAATTGGGTATGGACCGCGATATCATTGTTAATAAAGTGAAAGCGCAGGGCGACATGCCCGCCTATGGTTACACTCCACCATATACTGATGGCGCAAAATTGACTCAGCCGGAATGGTTTGGCTGGAGCCAGGAAAAACGTAACGAAGAAGCGAAAAAACTGCTGGCTGAAGCGGGTTATACCGCAGACAAACCGTTGACCATCAACCTGTTGTATAACACCTCCGATCTGCATAAAAAGCTGGCGATTGCTGCCTCTTCATTGTGGAAGAAAAACATTGGTGTAAACGTCAAACTGGTTAACCAGGAGTGGAAAACGTTCCTCGACACCCGTCACCAGGGCACTTTTGATGTGGCCCGTGCAGGCTGGTGTGCAGACTACAACGAACCAACTTCCTTCCTGAACACCATGCTGTCGAACAGCTCAATGAATACCGCGCATTATAAGAGCCCGGCCTTTGACAGCATTATGGCGGAAACGCTGAAAGTGACTGACGAGGCGCAGCGTACAGCTCTGTACACTAAAGCAGAACAACAGCTGGATAAGGATTCGGCCATTGTTCCTGTTTATTACTACGTGAATGCGCGTTTGGTGAAACCGTGGGTTGGTGGCTATACCGGCAAAGATCCGCTGGATAATACCTACACCCGGAATATGTACATTGTGAAGCACTAATGGCAATACGTGGGGCAGGAGTGTCCTGCTCCACGGTGTCTGATTTTTATCGCATTACAGAAGGCACAGGCCAGAAGGTAGGGCAATGTTAAAATTTATTCTACGTCGCTGTCTGGAAGCGATTCCGACGCTATTTATTCTTATTACTATTTCGTTCTTTATGATGCGCCTCGCTCCGGGCAGTCCTTTTACCGGCGAACGTACTTTACCACCGGAAGTGATGGCCAATATCGAAGCGAAATATCATCTTAATGATCCGATCATGACACAGTATTTCAGCTACCTGAAACAACTGGCGCATGGCGATTTCGGTCCATCGTTTAAATATAAAGATTATTCGGTCAATGACCTGGTTGCATCCAGTTTTCCCGTTTCTGCCAAACTGGGAGCCGCAGCATTTTTTCTTGCGGTAATACTGGGTGTTAGTGCTGGCGTTATTGCCGCATTAAAGCAAAACACCAAATGGGACTATACCGTGATGGGGCTGGCAATGACCGGGGTTGTTATCCCCAGTTTTGTGGTTGCGCCATTATTAGTCATGATATTTGCGATCATTTTGCATTGGCTGCCGGGCGGTGGCTGGAATGGTGGAGCGCTTAAATTCATGATATTGCCAATGGTGGCGTTATCACTCGCCTATATCGCCAGTATTGCGCGTATTACCCGTGGCTCTATGATTGAGGTTTTACACTCCAACTTTATTCGTACTGCCCGGGCGAAAGGGTTACCTATGCGGCGGATCATTTTACGCCACGCATTAAAACCTGCTCTGTTACCCGTGCTCTCCTATATGGGGCCCGCATTTGTCGGCATTATTACCGGTTCGATGGTCATCGAAACCATTTATGGTTTACCGGGGATTGGGCAATTGTTCGTTAATGGCGCATTGAACCGTGACTATTCCTTAGTGTTAAGTCTGACCATTCTGGTTGGCGCGTTAACCATTTTGTTTAATGCCATTGTCGATGTGCTATATGCGGTTATCGACCCGAAAATCCGTTACTGATACTGGAGCTCGCGATGATGTTAAGTAAGAAAAACAGCGAGACGCTGGAAAATTTCAGTGAAAAGCTGGAGGTCGAAGGGCGCAGCTTGTGGCAGGACGCACGTCGACGTTTTATGCATAACCGTGCGGCGGTTGCCAGTCTGATAGTGCTGGTGCTGATCGCGTTATTTGTAATCCTGGCACCGATGCTTTCGCAGTTTGCCTATGACGATACTGACTGGGCGATGATGTCCAGCGCCCCGGATATGGAGTCCGGTCACTACTTTGGTACTGACTCATCCGGTCGCGACCTGCTTGTGCGCGTTGCGATTGGCGGGCGTATATCACTCATGGTCGGTGTTGCTGCGGCACTGGTGGCAGTGGTCGTGGGGACACTTTATGGTTCGCTTTCCGGTTATCTGGGCGGTAAAGTGGATTCGGTAATGATGCGTCTGCTGGAAATCCTCAACTCCTTCCCATTCATGTTCTTCGTCATTTTGCTGGTGACCTTTTTCGGTCAAAACATCCTGCTGATTTTCGTGGCGATTGGCATGGTTTCCTGGCTGGATATGGCTCGTATTGTGCGTGGGCAAACCCTGAGTCTGAAGCGCAAAGAGTTTATTGAGGCGGCACAAGTTGGCGGTGTATCGACGCCGGGCATTGTTATTCGCCACATTGTGCCGAACGTACTCGGTGTGGTGGTGGTCTATGCGTCGCTTCTGGTGCCCAGCATGATCCTCTTTGAATCTTTCCTTAGCTTCCTGGGATTAGGTACGCAAGAGCCGTTAAGCAGCTGGGGTGCATTGCTGAGTGATGGCGCGAACTCGATGGAAGTCTCTCCATGGTTACTGTTGTTCCCAGCGGGATTCCTCGTGGTAACGCTGTTTTGTTTCAACTTTATCGGCGATGGCTTGCGTGATGCCCTCGACCCGAAAGATCGTTAAGGAGTGCAGCCATGAGCGTAATTGAAACTGCAATTGTGCCGCTCGCACAACAACAGGCTGACGCACTGCTGAACGTGAAAGATTTGCGTGTCACCTTTAGTACCCCGGATGGCGACGTCACGGCGGTCAATGATTTGAATTTTTCGCTACGTGCCGGAGAAACGCTGGGCATCGTAGGTGAGTCTGGTTCGGGCAAATCGCAAACCGCATTTGCGTTGATGGGCCTGCTGGCTGCCAACGGACGTATTGGCGGATCGGCAACCTTCAATGGGCGTGAAATCCTCAATTTGCCAGAGCGTGAACTCAATAAACTGCGAGCTGAACAAATCTCAATGATTTTTCAGGACCCAATGACTTCGTTGAATCCCTATATGCGCGTCGGTGAGCAGTTGATGGAAGTGCTAATGCTGCATAAGAACATGAGCAAAGCTGAGGCGTTTGAAGAATCGGTGCGGATGCTCGATGCGGTAAAAATGCCGGAAGCGCGTAAACGCATGAAAATGTACCCGCACGAATTTTCTGGCGGCATGCGTCAGCGAGTCATGATTGCGATGGCATTGCTATGTCGACCTAAGTTGCTGATTGCGGATGAACCCACTACTGCGCTGGACGTCACCGTACAGGCGCAGATCATGACGCTATTGAATGAACTGAAGCGGGAATTTAATACCGCCATCATTATGATTACCCACGATCTTGGCGTGGTGGCGGGGATCTGCGACAAAGTGCTGGTAATGTACGCCGGGCGCACGATGGAATATGGCAACGCGCGCGATGTCTTTTATCAACCCGTACATCCTTATTCTATCGGTTTGCTCAACGCGGTGCCGCGTCTCGATGCGGAAGGTGAAACAATGTTGACTATTCCAGGTAATCCGCCAAACCTGCTGCGATTACCGAAAGGTTGCCCGTTCCAGCCACGTTGTCCGCATGCGATGGACATTTGTAGTAGCGCACCGCCGCTGGAAGAGTTTACGCCTGGCCGTCTGCGTGCTTGCTTTAAACCGATGGAGGAACTGTTATGAATGCTGTAACCGAAGGAAGAAAAGTCCTCCTCGAAATCGCCGATCTGAAAGTGCACTTTGAAATCAAAGATGGCAAACAGTGGTTCTGGCAACCGCCGAAAACGCTCAAAGCCGTCGATGGTGTAACTCTTCGCCTGTATGAAGGGGAAACATTAGGTGTGGTAGGGGAATCGGGATGCGGTAAGTCCACCTTTGCTCGCGCCATCATTGGCCTGGTTAAAGCGACCGACGGTCATGTTGCCTGGTTAGGTAAAGAGTTGCTGGGCATGAAGCCCGATGAATGGCGTGCCGTACGCAGTGATATTCAGATGATTTTCCAGGATCCGTTGGCATCGCTGAACCCGCGTATGACCATCGGCGAGATCATCGCTGAACCACTGCGTACTTATCATCCGAAAATGTCACGCCAGGAAGTTCGCGAGCGCGTGAAGGCGATGATGCTGAAAGTCGGTTTGTTGCCTAACCTGATTAACCGCTATCCGCATGAGTTCTCCGGTGGGCAGTGCCAGCGTATCGGGATTGCTCGCGCTCTTATTCTTGAACCGAAGCTGATTATCTGTGATGAGCCGGTGTCGGCGCTGGACGTGTCAATTCAGGCGCAGGTGGTCAACCTGCTCCAGCAGTTGCAACGTGAGATGGGATTGTCATTAATTTTTATCGCTCACGACCTGGCCGTGGTAAAACACATTTCCGATCGTGTGCTGGTGATGTATCTCGGCCATGCGGTAGAACTGGGGACCTATGATGAGGTCTACCACAATCCGCTACATCCTTACACCAGGGCATTGATGTCGGCAGTCCCCATACCTGATCCGGATCTGGAGAAGAACAAAACCATCCAGTTACTGGAAGGGGAATTACCGTCGCCGATCAACCCGCCTTCCGGTTGTGTTTTCCGTACCCGTTGTCCGATTGCCGGTCCGGAGTGCGCCAAAACACGTCCTGTGCTGGAAGGGAGTTTCAGACACGCCGTTTCTTGCCTGAAAGTCGATCCGCTTTAAAAGCAATAAGGGCTGACAGTTGTCAGCCCTTATTCACGCCAAAAGCGATTATTTATTCCCGCCAGATGATATGGCAAAGTTTGTGATCTTTTTCGCGGCATAACAGAATGCGCGCGAAAACATCGTTGATTTCACCATCTTCACTGTCCGCCAGACCAATCACCACTTCGGCAAAAAAGTCCGGGTTCAAATCGAAATCAACATGTTCCTGCCAGTCTTCCGCCGGATCGAATAACTCCGCGCCGCCGCGCTCTTCAAACTGAAGATTGAACAGCAGAACATCAGCTGGATCGAGATTGTCGGCAGCCAGTTCGAGAAAAATATCGTAGGCCTGCTCAAGCGTTTCATCTTCAGTCAGGCGATTGTTTAGATCCATATCCATAGTCACTACCTGTTTAACCTCTGTTGGCGACGTTTTACAGCAACGGGCTGAAGAAGTAAAACAGTCGCTCGGCGACACGTTGCCATAATGGACGTTTTAGCCATAAACGGGCATCGAGCAGACGAGAACGCGAAATATAATCGTCCTGAACGGCGGCGAGGTCTGCACCAAAACCTTTATCGTCGATTGCCAGGGTAATCTCGAAATTTAGCCACAGACTACGCATATCAAGGTTAACGGTGCCAACCAGACTTAGTTCTCCATCGACCAGCACGCTCTTGGTATGCAGTAACCCGCCTTCAAACTGATAAATTTTAACCCCAGCAGCCAGCAGTTCTGTAAAGAATGCGCGACTGGCCCAGCCGACCAGCATCGAGTCATTTTTTCGCGGAAGGATAATACTGACATCCACCCCGCGCTGCGCCGCCGTGCAAATCGCATGAAGTAAATCATCGCTTGGCACAAAATAGGGCGTTGTCATGATCAAATATTCACGAGCCGAATAAGCAGCAGTCAATAATGCCTGGTGAATGAGATCTTCCGGAAAGCCGGGGCCAGAAGCAATTGTGTGAATGGTGTGACCGCTGGCCTGCTCAAACGGCATAATATTGACATCTGGTGGCGGCGGCAGAATACGTTTCCCGGTTTCAATCTCCCAGTCGCAGGAATAAATAATCCCCATCGCGGTGGCGATGGGGCCTTCCATACGCGCCATCAGATCAATCCATTGCCCTACACCCGCATCTTGTTTGAAGTAGCGAGGGTCGACCATATTCATGCTGCCGGTGTACGCGATGTAATTATCGATCATGATCATCTTGCGATGTTGGCGCAGGTCCATACGGCGTAAAAACACACGCATCAGATTGACCTTTAAGGCTTCGACAACTTCAATACCGGCATTACGCATTAGCTCGGGCCACGGGCTGCGGAAAAAAGCCACACTCCCGGCGGAGTCGAGCATCAATCGGCAATGAATACCGCGCCGTGCAGCGGCCATTAATGATTCAGCCACCTGGTCCGCCATGCCGCCGGGCTGCCAGATATAAAACACCATCTCAATATTATGGCGCGCGAGCTGGATGTCGCGGATTAACGCCTGCATCACATCATCTGACTCGGTCATCAGTTGTAGCTGATTCCCTTTGACCCCTGCGATCCCCTGACGACGCTCGCAAAGCTTGAATAATGGCGCAGCGACACTGCTATTTTCTTCGGCGAAGATATGCTTACAGGCTTTAAGGTCGTTAAGCCATTTTGCGGTGGAAGGCCACATCGCTCTGGCGCGCTCAGCGCGGCGTTTGCCTAAATGGAGCTCGCCAACGGCAAGATAGGCAATAATTCCGACTAACGGCAGAATGTAAATAATCAACAGCCAGGCCATCGCGGAGGGAACTGCGCGTCGTTTCATTAGAATGCGTAAAGTTACGCCTGCAATGAGCAACCAGTATCCCAGAATGGCCAACCAACTCACCAACGTATAAACGGTTGTCATAGATTAGAAATCCTTTTGAAAGCGCATTGTTATGAGTTTACGCATATGGATTCATCTGGCAAATAAAAACGTGGGAAAAGCACTGGTCAGCGTCAGGGGCGGGGGTATAATGACCATTCTGTTGTTGCATAGAGTAGTTAACATGAAGCGGAGTAGAACGGAAGTGGGGCGCTGGCGCATGCAGCGTCAGGCTAGCCGACGTAAATCGCGTTGGCTTGAGGGGCAGTCGCGCCGAAATATGCGTATCCACAGCATCAGGAAGTGCATTCTAAACAAACAGCGTAACTCGTTATTGTTTGCGATCTACAATATCTAAATGTACTGGGCACCATTGCGGTGCCCAATAAGTTTACTCTTCCGTCTTTAAACTCTATTTTTGCGCCGATTCTTTACTGTCAGCTTTCGTTTCTTGTTCATCGTTATCGCTGAAAATGCCATGACCGGAGTTCAACAACATTGAAACGAGCATATCATTATTAATCTCTTCACCATTTAAAACTCGCGCCAGAATTTCGCTGCCAAACAGTTGTGGTGAGAGAATGATATCCGGATGTACCATCTTAATCTTATTCAGGTTTTTGCTATCACTGACGGCAAGAACTGTTTTGACATCACTGCTCATATCTTTTGCCGAGAGTACAACAAACGCGTTATCTGCATCGTTATCACTCAGCGCCAGAATGGCCCGGCAACGATCGATTCCCGCTTTCTTTAACACTGAACTGTCATTACTGTCACCGGGGATAACATCGGCGTTATCGCCTAAGCGTTGCTCAAGTTGCTTGATATCATCTTCAGGCAAGTTGCTGATAACCGTTACGTTTTGTCCGCGTTGATTCAGTTGCAGAATCGTATTGATGGCGAGAATCGAATGTCCGCAAACAATAAAATGATCTTTACGATGCATTGTATGATTGTTTCCTTTTACAAGTTTGTTGAATCCCCCGCGGATAAGCGGACCAAAAATTGAGGTCATAGATGTGGCAAAAACGGTAATGCCGGAAATAATGACCGAAATAGTGAACAATCGTGCTGATTCAGAAACAGGGACAATATCGCCATAGCCGACGGTTGACATGGTTTCTATCGAAAAATAGAACGCGGTCATCAAACTTTCTATTCGCGGATTAAAACCTTCGCTTAAATAAAGCGCACCGTAAGTGGAGTAAAACAGTAACGTCGTGAAACTAATAAATGCGAAAATTGTCCCGGCTGCTGCGCTACTGTGGGAGAAGTCTTTGCGCAGTATCAGCAAAAACACCAGCGTAAAAATGCAAAATCCAATACTAAATTTCAGCCAGGGATAAAAATGCAGAGTGTAAATTAGCGCTATCAACAACAAAATGATACTGATTGCCCATGCGAGCTTTGCCCGGAACAGTAAGCCAATGGAGTTCAGGACAAGAAATACGCCGAGCATAAATAGTGGGGCGTTTGCCAGCAAGGAGAGATCCAGCTCTGAAAATGCTTTGATATGGAAAATATCAAGCAAATTGACCGACATACCATAGATTGTTTTAAAAATAAGCAATCCATTTAAAAAGACGGCCAGCGCGAGAATGTCGTGCCGTAGGGTCACCCATAACTTTGTTGCTGTTTGTTTGAATGTAGTCCAGTGACTCACTGATACCTCTGTAACCACAATTTTGTTTAATTATCTCAACGTGCACATTTTCTGAACATACATGCAGCTCGTGAATGTGTTAAACAATAGTAGATGACTTTATCCGCAGTAATCAAAGGTTTTGAGTGAGCAACTCTGCGTCAGGAAAGGGCATTTTCCTGAATATGTTCACATCATATAAAGAAATACAGATAAAGTTATTATCTGCTTGTGGTGGTGAATGCACTGACCGACCTATAAGGAAAGGCCAAACAAGAACACGGTTGCAAAAACCGTGCCCTTAAATATTGAATTTCTATTCAGAACACTTTCTTAAATGGTTTCACTGAAACGTGTTCATAGACTCCTGCCGCTACGTACGGGTCAGCATCGGCCCAGGCCTGAGCTGCTTCCAGCGACTCAAATTCAGCAATAACGGTTGAGCCAGTAAATCCCGCAGCCCCTGGATCGTTACTGTCTACCGCTGGCATTGGACCGGCGGTCAACAAACGACCTTCATCATGCAGTAACTGTAAACGTGCTAGATGTGCCGGACGAACGGAAAGGCGTTTTTCGAGGCTATCAGCTTTGTCTTGAGCGTAAATAACATACAACACAGGCACAACTCCTTGTTCGGGAAAGTTGTAAAGTACGTTATTTGAAAGGGCGAAGATCTGCAACGGAAAGATGATGTCTTTGTTAAGACCATGCATAAAGTAAGGTCAATTACGCCAAAAATGACATTTTCACTGATCCTGATCGTCTTGCCTTATTGAATATGATTGCTATTTGCATTTAAAATCGGGGCCTGGTTTTTCTACTGAAATGATTATGACTTCAATGACCCTTGATTTACCTCGCCGCTTCCCCTGGCCGACGTTACTTTCGGTCTGCATTCATGGTGCTGTTGTGGCGGGTTTGCTCTATACCTCGGTACATCAGGTTATTGAACTACCTGCGCCTGCGCAGCCGATTTCTGTCACGATGGTTGCGCCTGCTGATCTTGAACCGCCACAAGCCGTTCAACCACCACCGGAGCCGGTGGTAGAGCCAGAACCGGAACCTGAGCCGATCCCTGAACCGCCAAAAGAAGCTCCGGTGGTCATTGAAAAGCCGAAACCAAAGCCAAAACCGAAGCCGGTGAAAAAGGTGGAGCAGCCAAAACGCGATGTCAAACCCGTAGAGTCGCGTCCGGCATCACCGTTTGAAAATACGGCACCCGCGCGCCCGACATCAAGTACGGCAACGGCTGCAACCAGCAAGCCGGTTACCAGTGTGGCTTCAGGACCACGCGCATTAAGCCGTAATCAGCCGCAGTATCCGGCACGAGCACAGGCATTGCGCATTGAAGGGCAGGTTAAAGTTAAATTTGATGTCACGCCAGATGGTCGCGTGGATAACGTACAAATCCTCTCAGCCAAGCCTGCGAACATGTTTGAGCGTGAAGTGAAAAATGCGATGCGCAGATGGCGTTATGAGCCGGGTAAGCCAGGCAGTGGGATTGTGGTGAATATCCTGTTTAAAATTAACGGCACTACCGAAATTCAGTAAGCATAAAGTCAAAAGCCTCCGACCGGAGGCTTTTGATTATTACTCAACGGGTAAGGCGCGAGGTTTTCCTTCGGGATCAACCGCGACATACTTAAATAATGCTTCTGTTGCTTTATAGCGTTGCCCGATTGGTTCTGACGCCACTTTTTTCACCCACACTTCAATATTAATGCTGACTGATGTCGTCCCTTTCTGGACACAGCGTGCATAGCAGCACACCACATCGCCGACCGCAACCGGCCGTAAGAAAGTCATTCCTTCAACCCGCACGGTCACTACACGACCGTGGGCAATTTCTTTCGCCAGAATAGCGCCGCCAATATCCATTTGTGACATTAACCAACCACCAAAGATGTCACCATTGGCATTGGTATCGGCGGGCATGGCTAAAGTACGTAAAACAAGATCGCCCTGAGGGACGTTATATGCTGTAGACATGGTAAAACCGACTTAAAAGGAAAATCACAGGCGCGATGCTACTATGATTTTCCTGAGGAGAACAGAGGAGATACAGCGCCAGCCCCGAAGGACTGGCAGTCTGGTTAGGATTTATCTTCCTGCGGCATGTGGCGGTAGATATAGATACCGCTTAACAATGTGAAGATTAAGGTAAGGGCGGTCAGGCCAAAGACTTTAAAGTTGACCCAAATATTTTGCGGCAGCCAGAATGCGATGTAGATGTTTGCCAGGCCGCAAAGGATAAAGAAAACAGCCCAGGCCAGATTCAGCTTCGACCATACCGATTGCGGCAGGGTGAGTTCTTTACCCAGCATCCGCTGAATTAGCGGCTTTTTCATCACCCATTGACTGACTAACAGGGCACCCGCAAACAGGGCATAAATGACAGTAACCTTCCATTTAATAAACTCATCATTGTGGAAGAACAGCGTCAAGCCACCGAAGACGACCACCAGAACAAAAGTGATCAGGGCCATCTTCTCAACCTTACGAAAGCGAACCCAGCTATAGATAAGCACAATCGCCGTGGCGACGATCAGCGCCGCAGTAGCCGCATAGATGTCATAAATCTTGTAAAACGCGAAAAAGACAACCAGCGGTAAAAAATCAAGAAACTGCTTCATTTTATGATTCCGTAATCAAATGCTTAAGGTTATTGGCGAATCAACATATACAGGCGGAACAGATAGATGAGCAATACGGCTGAAATCAGGTTGCTCAAGGTGTTCGCCAGTACGGCACCAATTTCCGGGGTTAATGCGGCAAAAGAAGAGGCAAAAAGCAGCAACAGTGTTTTTGCCAGCAACCAGCTCAGTACTGCGGGTGCCACCAGACGCATATTCGCCCATGTCAGCCGCATACTGCTACGCATCGAGGCAAAAACGCCCATTTTGTCCTGTACCAGCATCACCGGTGCCAGAGCCAGTAAAATGGCCATGATAATTCCCGGAACGACCACCAGCATGATGCCAATCTGTACTAAAAGGGTAGTCAGAAAAATCAGAATAAATAACTTTGGCAATATCGGCGCACTGGCACCAATAGCTCGCAGCGCACTGACTCTCTGACCCGCAGACACCAGCTGGATAATTAATATTACGCCCCCGGCGAGAATGGCGTTACCGATTAATCCTGAAAAAGTGGACGCCGCTGAAGCCTGCAGCAAAATTTGTTGCTGTTCCGGTGACATATTCTGAACCAGGTCGAACAACCCACTACTGCCGCTAACGGGTACGCCGTCATTGAGCTGCGCAAGCTGTGCATCACTGGGTGAGAAAACATGCCCTAACACCACTGTGATAAACGCACATAGCAACGATACCAACAGAATGGTCATAAATTGATTACGGAAGAAATTTCCGGTGTCACGGTATACGGACTGCGCCGTGATAGACATGCACTCTCCTTGAGTTTTATGCAGGTGTTAATTAGCGGGCAATTGTACCCTGGTTAAGCCCCGGGTGGCAGCATCAGGTCTTGTATGGAAAAGCATATCTTTGTAAAGCGGAGGTAATTGCTGGCCTTCAGGCGTGGGTAAACCGCTGCAAGTGGCGAGCGAGTTAATATTTGCCTAGCGAAATATATAAAAATTGATTTAAATCACATTAACCAGGATTTTCAATGCAACTTCTAAATTAATCCAGATCAATAAAGGGTGAATTACCATATGTAATGTGATCTGTGTAGGATCATTTGTTACCCCAATGTGGGTATATTCGTCACGTTTTTATAACCATAACGACGGAGCGGATATGAAAAAGTTAACAGTGGCGGCTTTGGCAGTAGCAACTCTTCTCTCTGGCAGTGCCTTTGCGCATGAAGCCGGCGAATTTTTTATGCGTGCAGGTTCTGCAACCGTACGTCCAACAGAAGGTGCTGGTGGTACGTTAGGAAGTCTGGGTGGATTCAGCGTGACCAATAACACTCAACTGGGCCTGACGTTTACTTATATGGCGACCGACAACATTGGTGTGGAATTACTGGCGGCATCGCCGTTTCGTCATAAAGTTGGCACAGCCACTACCGGGGATATTGCGACTGTCCACCATTTACCGCCAACACTGATGGCACAATGGTATTTTGGCGATTCAGGCAGTAAATTCCGTCCTTACATTGGTGCGGGTATTAACTACACCACCTTTTTTAATAATGACTTCAATGACACCGGTGAAGGTCTTGGTTTATCTGACCTTAGTCTGAAGGATTCATGGGGCGTGGCGGGGCAAGTAGGTCTGGATTATCTCATCAACCGTGACTGGTTGCTGAATATGTCGGTCTGGTACATGGATATCGACACAACCGCCAGCTATAAATTTAATGGAACCCCCGTGAAAGACGCGGTACGACTGGATCCGTGGGTGTTTATGTTCTCTGCCGGATACCGCTTCTAATTTTCTCTGCAAAACCTCTGCAAAACTCTTCTGCAAAACTGGTTATCAAATAACCAGTTTTTTCCACTCCTTACCGCGTGCGTCGTTGTAAATATCGGTCATTTTTTGATTCGAATGACCCAGCAAAATTTTGGTATCAATTCCCTGTTCTCTGAACAATCTTTCTGATAAAGATCTTTGCTCATGGAAAGAGGGTGGAGTGCCATTAGCACGCCAGTTGTAATCCACAGAATCCCGGGCTTTTTTAAATGCAACTGTTAACGTTGCTGGTTTAACCATCCCGCCGCGCTTACCCATCCCCTTAGCGTGATGATGGTGCAATAACCACGGACTAAGGATGTAATCACGACAGGATGACACCACGTCACCCAGGGTAAGATTTAATTTGTCGCAACGCAGAGCCAGAGGAATGGCTATCCGGGCTCCTGTTTTTTGCTGTTCGACATGAAGGTAACCATCCCGGATATCCGAAAACTGCATTTTGCAAATATCCGAAAGACGCTGGCCCGTCATCAGTGCCAGCAGCATGCCGCGCTGTAAAAAGTAACCATCCTTTTCCGCTGCGTTATAAATCATCATCCACTCATCAAAAGTCAGTCGCTGTCTTGATATCCGCACTTGCGGTTTTTTTGCCGATTCAGCCGGGTTAAAGCCTGGCGGGACATCACCCGTTTGTTGAGCCTCCCGGAAAACATCGATCAATACCTTCCTGAAAATTTGTCCCATTCTGTTATGTCCCTTTGCCTTGTATTCTTCCAGCACCGATACCACATCTTTTACGGTTATGGCATCTAGCGGCCTGGCTCCAAAACGTTCATCAAACACCCTGAGAGGAGCCGCTTTTTGCTTCAGCGTGCTGAGTTTGATCTCTCCGTTCTCATATCTTTCCTGTTGAATTTTTCTGTAATTATTCAGAAAAATGGAAACGGTTGATGCGCCGCCGGTATCACTAATAATTTTCTCCTGCAGACTGAGCATTTGCTCCATTTGTTGTCTGGCAAGACGGCTGTTCGCTTCTGCTGCAATGGTTTCTGCCAGTTTCTGGTCAATACTGCCGAGTCCATGATTTTTACCTGTGATGGGATGCCTGTAACGCCAGTAAACTTTGTTATTTCTTTTGTCAAAATACGGAGATAAACCCGGAACATCGGTTTTATATTTTCGCGGGCGCGCCATCTTCCAGTATCCTCTTCAAAGCAGGGTGATCTGTGGCGATCACCTCAGGCTTGTTTACCATTCCGACAAAGCGAGCGCGTGGATCCACTCGCCAGTGCCTTCCTACTTTTTTGGGGAGAGGAAATATCATTCCGGCTTTAGCGTATTTACTTAACGTACCCGGAGTAGGGACCGGTTCACTGAATTCCTCTTTTGCCCACTCAGTGAGCAGAATAAGTCTTGCCATGAGCGTCGTTCGCTAATCATGGTCGCCGCCACTATAGCTGGTGGGCGACGACCGGGGTTGAACATTAAAAATCAGCCTGATTCGGGATCAGTTTTTGCCAGATAGCTGAAACGTATTTTGCCTGGTAACGGGCGTCATCAAGTGCATTATGGCGCTCACCTTCGAATGGGATAGCAGTTCTGGCATCGAAGTCTATGGCTTTCCCCAGCTCAACGATTGTGCGTACATCGCGATCGTTGTGGTAGCGCCACGGGCAGGGGATCCCCTGTCGTTCGTATGAACGGCGTAAAATCACGTTGTCGAAGTTGGCTCCATTTCCCCAGACCTGGACAAAAAATTCACCGGAGTTTTCGTCGATAAATTCCCGCAATTGCAGTAGTGCATCATCTAACGGAATTTCATCGGTCAGAAGGGCAGATTGCGTCTCACGTGATTGCTTAAGCCACCATTTAATGACGTCACGATCAATGACTCCGCCAGCAGTATTCAGATCGATGGTCTTGCTAAATTCCGGCCCCATATCTCCGGTTTGTGGATCGAAAAATATTGCGCCTATTGAGATAATCGGGGCATCGGGATTTTTTCCCATGGTTTCAAGGTCGATCATCAGATGAATCCCCGCTCTGCTGGTGGATGTGAGATTATGATGACTGTTCGCCTTAATTAAGGGATCTGACGCCTCGCCAGTTTCACTATCGCTGGCATGATGCTGATTGCCGCCAGGGTTCTCCTTGTGCTGATGTGCAGTACCTTCCATTTCCTCCGGATCATTTTCCTGAACTTCAACCTGATTCTCTTCATCGAATGTTTCCTGGTATGTTGCGTCGCCCATCACCGCGCCACAATCAGGGCAGCTACCGCCGCCGGTCTGACCGCAGGCGGTGCAGGCTTTTTCCGGCTCCTGTTGCGCTACTGGTTCAACCTGTTTCGTTTCTGGCTCGTTTTGTTGCGCATTTGGGCTGTTTTGTTCCGTTTTCTGGTCGTTCTGTTCCGATTCTTGCTGGTTCTGGTTTACAGAATCGCGGGTTTCAATCCCCTTCACCCATTTCGGATCATTCGGGTCGCTAATCCCTGCAACAAATTCTCCGCGAGAGGCAGCAAGCAACTTATCGGCGTCAGGCTGGCTGATATTGGCTGCCTGCATAATTTTGTTTACTTCCTCAGCGGTAACTTTTACCGGCTCTGGTTGTGCGGTCGTGTCAGATGCACCAGTATTTTGTTGTGAACCTGAGTATGTACCGTTTTTGCGGGCAAAATATTCTTCTTTCGTGATTTCAGTAGCCCCTGCAGTCAGCGCCTTATTCAGACCAGAAAGTTTGTTTGCGCGACCATATTTTTCGCCATCCTTATCTGTGAAGAGGAAGTAGAACGGCCCCTCACGCTCTACAGATGGTTCGACTTCCACTTTGCATTCGGTTTTTTCGTTGTCCGGAATTGCCGTTTCCACTGCATCAGTTTCTGGTACTGGCGACGAGAGAGTATCAGTTGCGCTCTGATTTGTTCCTTCATCTTCAAACACGCCCTTTGTAGTCAGGTATTCAGTAATGTATTTGTTCAGTGCCACAGGGTCTTTGTGAATGTCGATCGGACGTTCACGGACAAGGCCAAAAATAGTCTGGCGGTCGTAGCGAAGGGCATCAGGCTGTTTGCGCATTGATGCCGAGATACGCTTCCAGTCTTCGCGGTCGTTGTCGATAACTTCATTTTTTGCCCAGCGATGGATGCTGCCGTCAATGTTTCCGGCATCAATGTCACCAGGCCACAGAGCGTAGGCCAGTTCATCATCCAGTGTTTTCCATGTCTGTTTGTATTCGCGACGAATGGTGGCAGTGGCTGGGGGGATTTTCGCTACTGAGTTTTCAGTGTTCTGCCGGTTGACTCTGGCGCAGGCAAGATCAACAACAGACGTGTATTTCCCGGTTTCTTTGCGTTCGGCTTCGCGACGTTTTTTCCAGGTGCGTAATTCTGTCTGGATCTCAGGCCATTTTGCACCCGGCTTACATTTATGTTTAACCCACCCGATGGCGAGCAGCTTAAGCTCTGAATACATGACGTTAACTTCAGGCATTTTCATCAATGCCTCAACGATATGCCCGTCGAATGTTGCCATGTCCTCCTGCAGTAATTCCTGAGCACTAATCACCATATCAACGGTGATGTTTTCACATGTACCGAACTTAACCAGGACCGCGTTCTGTACTTCAAGTGACAGCTTGTCAAAATTGACGTTCATCGGATCGGATTCTGGTTCGACCGGAATAAAGGAAGCGGATTCCTCATCCCAGCGGTTTTCCTGCATATATTCGGTATCCCAGGAGTCGATAGCAGGACGGGGCATGCCGGGTTTATCCTCGCAGACAAGAAATTTATAAGCGCAGTCCTGAGCAGCCGGATATTGCTCCAGGAATTGCCAGGTAAATTTGGCACGGGCGCGGCGTTCGTCACCGGCTTCAATGGCAGTGGCTACAGCAACTGCACCTTCTTCCTTTATTGCCTGTTCGTCCGGAATGGCGGCGCAAATAAAGACTTTACTCATTTTGTTTTAACCTCATTACAGATTTAAGGATGAACAAATCCCTGCCATTGCTGGCATATAAGAATCAAATCTGATGTATTCATTAAGCTGAATGTCGTATTGTGGCAGTTATTTTATTACTGCTCACCATGACTCTGCTTTTACAGGTAAACCATCACGACCAAGGAAGACTTTAATCATGGTTTCCTTAATACAGTGTTGTGTGGAAAAATCACGAATATAGAGCCGTTGTTTTTTAATGTTGTTTACCGAAGCAATATATGTTCTTCCTTTATGAATAACATAATCACCGGGAGTCACGCACTGACGAGGAATCTCATCAGTTCCGAAGTGATGAGCAATCATAATTATCTCCATTTTTACAAATGAACTTTGTTGATGCGGTGCCTGGTGCCTCCAGGTGACGTTAACCAGTTAACAATTAACGCCGGATACAGAGAATCCACCCATAACACTGTTTTTGGTTTTAACTGTTCCGCGTGCGCTTAGCCGCATTCACCGCATCACAAAATTCACTTTAAAAAGGGCGGCAGAGCAGTCACGGAGTAAAACTGATTCCGCCAAACGCCACCAGAAAATTGATAACAGAGGGCGTTGTAGCGGGGGTGTCACTTAAGCGTATGGTCAACCTGACAACCCGGTGTCCTCAACGGGGAAGGAATAACCCCGCCATACTTACCGCCGCGCCATTTCGCGGAGTGCCACAACCGGAAGCGCACGGTCGACGAAAATTTAACGACAGGCTATCTATGAACCAGCAACCTCGCCGTGCGCTTTCGTGTTATGGTCTGACTTTTCAGGGAAATATCCTTTCAGTAAACTGTCAGTGCCGGATGCTCACCCGTGTCCGGCGCACGCACTCCACCTCACCCGTGGAGAACTCCTTAATCACCAACCCTCAGGAGGGTGAAATGTCGACTGAAAATGATGAAATCATTAACTCCCTGATACGCCAGATTAATAATTTTGATAAAGCATTGCAGCATGCTGCGGCGCGTAGTGATATAACTCTTTTAGCAATTTCATTTCTTGCATCTGTTATGGATAAAAATGAAGTCGTACGACAGAGTCTTGTTGATTATATCGACTCGCTTCAACCCGGCACTTTCAATCATGAGAGCTTCAATCATGAGAAAGAGCATGTTAAATCTGTTATTAATTCTCTTGTTTTGAATCAAAATAATTAATGCTTTTTGTTGCAAAGTAATTTTCAAGGGGTTCTATTCGAATCCCTTTCTTTTTCATTAACAAGCCAAACCCCTTATCAATGATGTTCATTAATTCCAGGAAGTATTTTTCATGCAAATCCTGGTTATCAGAGAGTTGCTTCTCTTCGTACAACCCGATAAAGGCGCGACGCACGTTACCGGATATATTATCGATGGTTTCTTTTTCTACGGTACTCAGGTCAAGAGTCGCCAGTTGGGAACGAACTATATTCGCTGCCATTTCCTGGAATGGTATTGGTAAATCTTTAAATTCCATCGTCAACCTCATCAGTCAGTAGTTTTCAATCACTCGTGAAACGTTTAATGCCGCGCTTTTTGCCAGAGTGGTAATATCCTGCTCCGCTGACGCCAGTTCTTTAGAGAGGCGCTCTTTATAGTCAGCAGCCCGCTTCAGGTCATTAATGGCGCGTATCTTCCCGCACATCCATTCGTAAATTTCATCATCGGTATAGCCTGGTGCGATGATGATGGGTTCTGGTTTCTGCATACTGATTCCTCGCGGTGCTGCTTCGCTTATCAGCCGTTAGATTTTGCCGAGCTGGAAAGCGCCTGTTTAAACTCACTGAAGCTGAGAGCTTCTTCGCCTTCGGCAAGGCCTTCGAAGTATTCTTCGTAAGCCTTTTCCATGATTGTGTCGAAATCCATATCACTCACCTGAGTTTCTTTCCAGCCAGCGACGGGCACCATTTTCGGTTTTAAACGTTTTGCTTTTGGTATACGTCATCGCGGTGAACGTGCCGTCCTGGTTGGGAAACACGCCGCACACCAGAGATTCGTTGTTGCCAAGATCGATAGTATCCATGCTGACCTCATTTCCCCTTAACGCCGGGGGAGCGGAACTGTTTGCTGAGAACACCGTGCGGTGTCTTGATGGATGATAATTTAGTTTTCTCATGAAAATTGGCCAAGAGTTTTTGGTGAGAAAACTCAATATTTAATACAAAATAAAGCCAATACATTGAAATGTAAGGCTTTAAAATTTGTGAAGGGGGGGTTATTGATGTTTGTTACGTTTGCGAGCTTCTAGTAGCTCGGTGAATAGGCGATTAAAATTCTCAACGCGGGCACGGAGTTCGCTGATTTGTGCTTGCTGCTCTGATTTTGGAAGTGCGCGATACAATCGCAACATCTCCAACTCATCTTCCGATAAGTCTAAGGCGCTGTTGAGTGCAACTGGTGGATCTGGTGTTTTATCCTCGTCACCAAACAGTATCCAAGTTGGTGAACATTGCAATACCTCAGCCAGGCGATGCAAATTTTGCCCGCGCGGGGCTGTATGGTCGCTTTCCCATAGTGAAATTGATGAGCCAGATACGCCAGCAGCTTTGCTTAAATCGTTTTGACTTAAACCAACCTGTTTGCGTCTTTCTCTAATTCGTTGACCTAAAGTTTTCTCGTTCATATTTAGATATCTTAATAACCCTTGACTTGAGATTCCTTGAGTGATTACTATTGAGAAAACTCAACTTTGGAGGGGTGATGTTTAAATCAGACGTAATTAATTTTTATGGGACGAAAGCCAAAGTAGCAAAAGCTGCTGGTGTTGATCCATCTGCTGTTTCTCAATGGGGGGAACTGGTTCCTGAAGGTCGCGCGATGCGCCTGCAAGAGGCATCCGGCGGGGAACTTCAGTACGACCCCAAAGTTTATGACGAATATCGTAAGGCAAAGCGGGCGGGGCGGTTGAACAATGAAAATCACCCCTGAACAGGTTTGTGAGGCTCTGGATGCCTGGGTATGCCGACCAGGAATGACACAGGAGCAGGCGACGATATTAATCACGGAAGCATTCTGGGCTCTGAAAGAACGCCCGAACATCGATGTTCAACGCGTCACGTTTAATGATGGCGAGGTTGATCAACGGGCGCTGGGCGTTAACCGGGTGAAGATATTCGAACGCTGGAAAGCTATCGACACCAGGGATAAGCGGGAAAAATTCACGGCGCTGATTCCGGCAATTATGGAGGCTATCCGGATCAGCGATTTCAGGTTGTATTGTGAAATTACTGACGGAAAAAGCATTACGTACATGATCGCCGGGTTAAACAAAGAATATGGCGATGTGGTGGAGTCCGGGCTGCTTTTTGCGGATCCATCTGTTGTGGAACGTGAGACTGACGAGCTTATAGAAAAAGCTATTGCTTTCAAGCATGCGTATCGTCAGCAATATCAATATTACTTTGCAGATAAACAAATGTCTGCCAGGGGTTCGTATGAGTATCGATGCACTACGATGGGCTAAAAAGGTGAAAACCGGCAGTTCATCCAGTAAGTCAGTATTGACCTGGCTTGCTGATATGTGCGGTGCCGATTTGTGTGCATACCCGTCTGTATCTGCACTGGCAGAAGTAACGGAACTGAACAAAAAGACTGTGCAGGACAGCTTACGACATCTGATGGAGATTGGGTTAATTGTTGATACCGGTGAGAGAAAAGGCAGAACAAAGCAAATTGTGGTGTATCGACTTATCGGTGTAGAAGAAAGTGTTGCCGAGCCTGAATACACCCAAAAACGGGAGTCTTTAAAGGTGGGTAAAATTGGTGCTGTTAATAAAAACAGTACCGAAAATGGTTATGTTTCAGCACAAAACAGACCCAAAAACGGAACTCTTAGCTGCATGGAAAATAACCAAAGACACCCAAATTTTCCATCAAAGACACCCAAAAACGGATCACGGAACCCAAAGGAACCCAAAGATCTAAATCCCACACATAACACACGCGAGAGTGCTCCGACCAGTGAGCAGGAAGTTTTGTCGTTACAGGCAGCACCCCCTGTATTCCTGGATGGCCTGAGCGAACCCATCGGAAAATTTCCGATGACCGATAGCTGGTATCCGTCACGGGATTTTCGACGACGGGCTGCGTTGTGGGGGATGGCTTTACCGGAGACAGAATTTACACCTGCTGAACTTGCCGCCTTCCGGGACTACTGGACAGCGGAGGGGAAAGTGTTTACGCAGATTCAGTGGGAGCAGAAATTCGCCCGTCACGTAAATCACGTCAGGGCGCAGGTTAAACCAGTCAGCAAGGGGGTAAACCATGCAGCAGCACCAGGTGGCACCGCATCACGGGCAGTTCAGGAAATTCGGGCAGCACGTGAGCAGTGGGAACGTGAAAACGGATTTATCAGCGACGGAAACGGCCTGGAAGCTGTGGGAACTCATGGGGGAGGTTTATTCGAACCGCTGGACCCAGAAGAACGGGGCCGCACCTTCGAAGCTCTGGATTGCACAGATTGGCGCGATGACTGAGCAGCAAATCCGGCAGGTCTGCCGCCAGTGCATGGACCGCTGCCGGGCGGGTGAAACATGGCCTCCGGACCTGGCTGAGTTTGTGGCGCTGATTTCGGAAAGCGGGGCCAATCCATTTGGCCTGACGGTGGATGCTGTGATGGAGGAGTACCGCCGCTGGCGTAATGAGTCCTGGCGATATGACGGAAGCGATAAATATCCGTGGTCTCAGCCTGTGCTGTATCACATTTGCCTCGAGATGCGTTCAAAGGGGATTGAGCGTCAGATGACCGAAGGGGAGTTAAAACGACTTGCAGAACGGCAGCTGACGAAATGGGCAAAGCATGTTGGTGGCGGCTTCAGCGTTCCGCCCGTACGGAGGCAACTGGCAGCACCAGAACGCCCGTCGGGACCAACGCCAATTGAGTTGCTGAAACAGGAATATGAACGCCGGAAGGCGGCTGGGTTTGTTTGAGTTGAGAAGTAATTTTTACCGGGAGGAAATTTATGGAGACTGTTTTTGACGCACTGAAAGCGATGGGAAAAGCCACGTCGGTAGAGCTGGCTGCGCGACTTGATATCAGTCGTGAAGAAGTGCTGAACGAGCTGTGGGAACTGAAAAAGGCTGGCTTCGTTGATAAAAGCGTATACACCTGGCGTGTGGCTTATAACAACGTTCAGCAGGAACAGCCAGCGCCGGCAGAACTGTCGGAAGAAACCACCACGGCAACAGTCGCTAAAATTTCGGAGAGCGATTTAACCGCGACGATTGAACAACGTGGTCCACTAACTGCGGATGAACTGGCTACGTTGTTCGGTACCACATCACGCAAAGTGGCTTCAACGCTGGCTATGGCAATCAGCAAAGGACGCCTGATTCGCGTAAATCAGAACGGTAAATTTCGTTACTGCATACCGGGTGATAATTTACCAGCAGAGCCGAAAGTTGAATCGGTAGCGGAAACCGATGGTAAAGCCTTTCCTCAGCCAGCAGGTGTTGCGTTACCAGTACAGGAAGCTGCAACACAGGAAGATATTAAAACAGAAACTGTGGCTGATATTGTGCAGTCGTTGCCATCGTTTACTGAAACGCGAGCGGATGACCTGGTTTTACCATCGCTGCATATGGCAAACCGCGAATTGCGTCGGGCGAAAAGTCATGTCCAGAAGTGGGAGCGAGTCTGCGCCGCGCTGCGGGAGCTGAACAAGCACCGGGATATTGTTCGACAGATTACTGATTCTTCTCGCTGTGTTGCATCGGAAAAGTGATTGCCGGAGGCGCTTATGGCAAAAGTATTTACACAAGAAGAGCGGGAAAAAATCAAGGGGCAGGTTGTTGAACTCGTGCGCCAGAGTGGACGCGAGACGCTACGACAACTGGAAGCTAAGACGGGGGCGACAAGATATTTAATGAGCGTTCTCGCCAGAGAGCTGGTTGCCAGTGGCGATGTATACAACTCTGGTTACGGGTTATTTCCGTCTGAACAGGCCCGTAAGGATTGGCAAAACGCCCGCAAAAAACTCTCGAGGGCAAAGGTGAAGAAAACATCTGTGGTTGATCCGGACCTTATCTGGTCATTACCAGACGGAGAAATACGCCGCTACGACAGGCGCCTGAATATAATCTGTCGCGAGTGCCGGAAGAGCGAAGCTATGCAGCGTGTACTGGCTTTCTATCAGGGTAATTTTCAGGAGGTAGCGCAGTGAGTGCACCGGCAACCATTCTTGATATGTGCTGTGGCAGTCGCATGTTCTGGTTCGATAAGAATGACGACCGGGCGATATTTAGCGATATCAGAAAGGAAGAGCACACATTGTGTGATGGACGACGCCTGATAATTAGCCCTGACCTGATAGCAGATTTTCGTGCATTACCATTTGCAGACGCATCGTTTCCGGTTGTTGTATTCGACCCTCCGCATCTTGAGCGTGTTGGTGATAACGCCTGGATGGGAAAGAAATATGGACGGCTGAATAAAGATACCTGGCGTGATGATTTGCGGCAGGGATTTAAAGAAGCCTTTCGTGTGTTGCGGCCATACGGCGTTCTGATTTTTAAATGGAATGAAACGCAAATACCTGTTCGCCAGATATTGGCACTGACCGACAGAAAACCTGTTATCGGTCAACGAACAGGAAAAAACGATAAAACCCACTGGATTATTTTTATGAAATAGGTATCCAGTGAGTAGGTTCGTAAGGTTGCAGATACGTATATCTGAATAATTAAATTCAGTTCTGTAAATAAAATTTAATCCTTAACCGGAGGGATTTCTGCACCCTCAAATCATCAGGAGGCCGCCCGAAAGGGCGGTAATGAAAAATGACTGAATTAACCAAAGATCAATTAATCGAAGAAGCCAAATTAAAAATAGCGATTGCGAAATGCCATCCCAATTCAGGGGTAGCACGAGTAGAGGGTGAGTTATTCAAAATTGCACTGACATCGCTGGAAGCCGAGCCTGTAAGCCAAACTTACAACTTGCCAGAATTAATCGAAGGCATGGAGGTTTCCATTGATGTAAGCACTTGTGATGCTGATTTAGGTAATCGCTATTTCGGCACCGTCACCGAGGCGTTAGAACTTGATACAGCCAAGAATGGTTACATCCTCCTGGTTCAGGACGCAGAGCCAAACTTCGATGTAAATGGCAACTCTCCGGGAACTCCGGATAGTTGGATAAGCTGTAGTGATCGAATGCCTGAAAAGGGCCAGAACGTGCTTATTTCGGTGAATTTCGATAGCTCTCTGGTTGAACCGCTAATATGCTCCGCACGCTATACCGGAAGCACCTTTCGGTGCGGAGATGCAACGATTAAGCCGGGTAATGGTATTGAGCAAGCAACTCACTGGATGCCGCTACCAGAACCGCCGCAGGAGGTGAATCAACGAGCTGGCCTGAAGCGTTCACAACGGTAGGGATTGCAATGGCGGTGGCGCTGGTGGTGTATTCTATTTGCCGCTGGGGGTAAGGTATTAAAAAACGCCCCGCACACAGACGTTGAGCGCCTGAGATGTGGGGATAGGGAGTTAGTTAAATAGTTATACAACAATACCTGATTTTATATTGAAGCAAGAAATAGGTTGCTACATATTGAATCATGCGCGTGTACGTCAAATATGGGAGGTCATCGTGCTGGTTCTGAAATGTGCGCTGGCTATTGTGGCAGTAATGGCAATTTATTGTCTTGTTATCGTTCTTATGAATCACCTCTCTGATTGATTTTATATTGGCGAGGTGACGTGAGTTAAGTAGAATTGCTGCGGGTGCTTGAGGCTATCTGCCTCGGGCATGAACACCAACGGCAGATAGAGAAAAGCCCCAGTTAACATTACGCGTCCTGCAAGACGCTTAACATTAATCTGAGGCCATATCTATGCGACACATAGAGATTAGCCTCTTACGGACCGAAAGGTCAAGGAGAAGCAGGCTATGAAGCAGCAAAAGGTGATGTTAATCGCCCTGATCGTCATCTGTTTAACCGTCATAGTGACGGCACTGGTAACGAGGAAAGACCTCTGCGAGGTACGAATCCGAACCGGCCAGACGGAGGTCGCTGTCTTCACAGCTTACGAACCTGAGGAGTAAGAGACCAGGCGGGGGAGAAATCCCTCGCCACCTCTGATGAGTCAGGCATCCTCAATGCACCCACACTTAACCCGCTTCGGCGGGTTTTTGTTTTTATTTTCAACGCGTTTGAAGTTTTGGATGGTGCCGGAATAGAATCAAAAATACTTAAGTAGCGCGCAGGGAGAAGAGGGATGGACCCCGAACAGGGGAGTGCTATTTATCTGGAAGGATTCTGTTGATGAAAATCGAAGAATTACGTGAAATTTTTAGTGAAGATGGCCTCTATACTGTGCGCGTTGAGAATGGTGCTATTGTCAGCCACTGCCGTATTAAATGTTTACAGTCTCAACAAAGGAAGAGTGGAGCTGCGTTAATTCATTTTGTGGATGGGCTTGTGACGGATGGTTTTATTTTGCGTGCAAATGAATTTGTCACATCGTTGCCGTCTCTGAAAGAAGCTGGGATTAAGGCTGGTTTTTCTGCTTTTGAAGATGAGTGAATTCATCTACAATTCAGCGCAGGGCTGAACCCCTGTTGAGTAACACTGTGCCACCGGAGAAAGCCGATGGCGCAAAATTCCAGACTACACAATTCTGATAATTCAGCCGTCTTTGCCAGCAGGCACGGGCGGCGTTCTCATGCATTCAAATCTGACTGGTTCCAGCACGACCCATGCACTGAAGAACAGGCCGAATGGCTGATTCAGAACTACCGCAGACGTGGGTATGAGTTTAGGAAAGCCCTCAGCCTCGATTATCGTCACTGGATAATCTACGTCAGGCTGCCGTACTCCGAGCGCTCACCGCGTCCGTCCCGCACATTCCAGCAACGCATCTGGAGGTAACGTGCGGGTATTACTTCGACCTGTTCCGGTACCGGAACTTGGGCTGGTGGTGCTAAAACCGGGCCGTGAATCCATGCAGGTATTTCATAACCCTCGAGTGCTGGTGGAGCCGGAGCCAAAAAGCATGCGCGGTCTGCCGTCCGGGGTCGTTCCTGCCGTTCGCCAGCCGCTGGCGGAAGACAAATCTCTGCTGCCATTTTTCAGCGATGAGCGGGTGATTCGTGCTGCCGGCGGCGCTGGCGCATTGTCTGACTGGCTCCTGCGTCATGTTAAATCCTGCCAGTGGCCTCATGGTGACTACCATCACAGCGAAACCGTCATACATCGTTACGGTGCTGGCGCGATGGTGTTGTGCTGGCACTGCGACAACCAGCTGCGCGACCAGACCTCCGAATCACTCGGGCAACTTGCTCACCAAAACCTGTCAGCATGGATGATTGACGTCATCGGTCACGCAATAAGCGGTACGCAGGAGCGTGAATTATCTTTGGCTGAATTATCCTGGTGGGCGGTCCGCAATCAGGTGGCGGACGCGCTACCGGAAGCGGTATTACGTCGTTCGCTGGGGTTGCGTGCGGAAAAAATCCGCTCAATGTACCGTGAAAGCGATATCGTACCGGGAGAGCAGACCGCCACCAGCATACTGAAGCAGCGCACAAAAAATCTTGCGCCGCTGCCTCACGCCCACCAGCAAAACCCGCCACAGGAAAAGACGGTGGTCAGCATTGCCGTTGATCCGGAGTCACCGGCTCAGTATCTCCAGCGCCAGAAACCACAACGGGAAGAGATGCCTGTATACACGCGCTGGGTAAAAACGCAGAAATGCATGACGTGCGGTAATCAGGCAGATGATCCGCATCACATCATTGGTCATGGACTGGGAGGGATGGGAACAAAGGCTGATGATTTGTTTGTTATTCCGCTGTGCCGTAAATGTCATAACGAACTGCACGCCGGGGTAAAAGATTTTGAAGAAAAACACGGCAGCCAGCTGTTGTTGCTGATTCGTTTTTTAATGCACGCGAGAAATTCGGGTGTCCTGAAGTGGAAAGCATGAATGACTGAACGCATAGAATTTGTTTTGCCTTACCCGCCGACGGTGAATACCTACTGGCGACGTCATGGCAATACGTATTTCATCTCGGAAGCCGGAAAGCGTTATCGCCGTGATGTGGCACTAATTGTTCGCCAGCAGCGGCTGAAATTAAGCCTGTCCGGAAGGCTGGCGATAAAGATTATTGCAGAGCCACCGGATAAGCGCCGCCGCGACCTGGACAATATCCTGAAAGCACCACTGGATGCGCTGACGCATGCCGGACTACTTATAGACGACGAGCAGTTTGATGAAATCAATATTGTGCGCGGTCAGCTCGTTCCTGGTGGTCGGTTGGGCGTGAAGATTTACGTAATAAGAGATAGTAAAGATGGTGCGTGATATTCAGATGGTTCTTGAGCGGTGGGGGGCATGGGCTGCGAGTGATAGCTCTGGGGTAGACTATTCACCTATAGCAGCTGGTTTTAAGGGGCTTATGCCGCAGATAAGTAAAACACGAATTTCTTGTACAGACGATGACGCTCTTATCATTGAGAGCTGCCTTGCTTTACTAAAAAAGAAAAAACCGTACGAACATTCTCTGATTGTGGCTCATTACCTATACGGCATCTCGAAACGGAAGATTGCAAAGGCACGTAAAAAAGATGAGAAATTGATACGGATAGAGATCCAGATGGCAGAGGGCTTTATCGATGGCTGTCTCTCAATGCTTGATGTTCGTCTCGAGATGGAATTGTGAACCTCTTGAATATTCTAAACGGCCTAAGGGCCGTTTTATTCTTCTTTAGTAACTTCAATAGGTAAAACTTCTACACTCTTACCAATGTTAACAATCTTTCTAACAGTTTCTTCCCGATCAGCAATAAGCTCAGCTTTAAATTTCTCGCTTAGATGAGGGCTTTTCAGTTGCTCATCAATACCTTTTAAATCTCGCTCAAGGCGATTTCTTAGGGCGGCTTCGGCTGGAGACTCAAGTCCATGTCGATTGATAACATACAACATAATGTAGGTTAGCATTGCTGACACTAATGGGGCGAGGGCATACAAAAAAGCTCTCCATTCACTATTAGGGTCAGGCGCCAATAGTGGTACCAATGTAGTTAGAACTGCGCCAATCCCGCCTGTTGTTAGACCAGAATTACTACTTAAAATGCTTTTTTTATCACCGCTCATTATTTGACTGCCTGTGCGCGGTTGCATCATCAATTAGCTCAACGATCTTCTTTCCATCTTTAGCATCTAAGTGGATAGTAATCGTTTTTTCAAGCATGCGTTCAGCACTGTAAAACCTTAGTTCTACGATTTTTGTAGGAAAAATTTTACGCCACAACAACGCGGAACCAGCATAAACAAAGCGATAGAAGGTCGGGAGACTTACAAGCACCCCCAACCAAAAAACGATTTGTAAAAGCTGTTGCTGAATCATTAGTTTCTACCAAAGCTAGATCAATTTTTTCCCTTGAATCACGCGATGACGAAGTACTTTCTTGATAACATACTTTTCTGTTTGTCCTCGTGCGGAAGTTGTACGTGTTGTTTCTAGAAGCACAGAAAACATATCTTCACTAGTGATCGTTCCCTCTGCTTGCCTTACTTTAGCTAAAAACTCATAGTCTGTAAGTAGTACGGAGTGCTCATCTTGGTTGTAGTCCATCCTCCACCCCTTCTCACTATGAAAGTTAACTTGGGTAAATTTTACATTAACCTCTTTTTCTTCAACTGTTTTGGTCAAAAGCGTCCCTCTGGGAAGGGGTTTAATCTCTTCAGTTTGCTCTCCTTCAAGCTTGAGCAAAACTTTATCATTTTCATCTACAATTTTAAAAATGGGAGAGTCTTTACCATCTAAAGGAGCCTGAACAACAGAAATCAACGCATCCCGAATTGTTGGCTCAGTTACCAAGGTTGCAACTGCTGATGAGCATTCAATCTCACCATCTTCAAATTCAAGAACAGCCTTATCTGTTCCTGCTTTTTTGGTAATCGAAACAACTTTTTTTGAGCCTAATTGTCTTATTAACGATAAAGCGGTGGCATGAGCTGTTGCGCCCACAGTTCCAACAATCCCGATAGTTTGCAGAACGTCAATTGCATGCGGTAGGAGTTGCACTACAGTATATGCAATACCCACAGATCCTTTCTGGATGGGGGCAGTGACTAAAATTTTTACAGATTTGTTGCCCTCATTTAACAAGCTATCAGCTTTATTAATAAGAGTTGTCATGGAAAGTATTGATTTACCAAGTGTTTCAGCGTCAATAGCATGCTTTGACAATTCTTTATCATTGGCGTCATAAAACACCTTAAAGGAAGTTGACTTCTCCATGACGGTCCTTGCTATGCCTCATTGATTAATGCATATCTTGTTGATGGCTAAATTTGTAGAGACTTAATTTACCTAGAAAAGAAGATAAAATCACTAACGCGGTCCGCATTTTCTTGTTTATTGTGTTAAGAGTGGTCACTTCGGCATACAGCTTAAAACCGCTGCCGTGCGTTTTTTTGTCGTTTATCTCTGATAATTATGGTGAATGCGCTGGTGGAGGAGGTAAGGGTGATTTTTAACCAGGTGATTTTTGAATGCTTGCAACATTGATTTCGTAACGTTATTATCCTGCGCCCGGCCCTTTAGCTCAGTGGTGAGAGCGAGCGACTCATAATCGCCAGGTCGCTGGTTCAAATCCAGCAAGGGCCACCAACCGCCACTAGCTCATCAGGAAAGAGCGTCAACCCTTTAAGTTGAGTGTGCGAGGTTCGAGTCCCCGGTGGCGGTCCAGTGCCGACTTAGCTCAGTAGGTAGAGCAACTGACTTGTAATCAGTAGGTCACCAGTTCGATTCCGGTAGTCGGCACCATATGCGGGCATCGTATAATGGCTATTACCTCAGCCTTCCAAGCTGATGATGCGGGTTCGATTCCCGCTGCCCGCTCCAGTTAGAGTCTTTCAGTCTGCGATGATGGGAAATCCCGGAGTGACTGAAAGACGTTTAAGTTATGAATGATCGCTTTTTTTTGCAAAATTGCTGTGCAGAAATACTAACCTTCGGGCAGGCGATCATTCATAAGCACTCTGCTTTTATTCCGATTAACTGTGGTTGGTTTGTTGGATAGAGTGCTTTCCTTTCTGTATATATCGTTTCGCCCGCTTTTGCGGGTTTTTCTTTTCAAATCCCTTTCATTTCTCAGTGTAAAACTACGCCATCCGTTATTTGCGGAGGTGAGGCTATGAAATCCATGGACAAAATTTCAACGGGCATTGCCTACGGCACCTCCGCAGGCAGTGCTGGCTACTGGTTTTTACAGTGGCTTGATCAGGTCAGTCCTTCACAGTGGGCTGCGATTGGTGTACTGGGGAGTCTGGTTCTGGGCTTCCTGACTTATCTGACAAATCTGTACTTCAAAATCAGAGAAGACAAGCGTAAGGCTGCACGGGGAGAGTAATTCAATGACTCAAAACTATGAACTGATTGTGAAAGGGATCCGCAATTTTGAGAATAAAGTTACGGTAACTTTAGCGTTACGGGACAAAAAACGCTTTGACGGTGAAATTTTTGACCTGGACATCTCGCTGGACCGTGTTGAAGGTGCCGCGCTGGAGTTTTATGAGGCAGCAGCCAGAAGGAGCATCAGACAGGTCTTCCTGGATGTTGCTGCCGGGTTATGTGAAGGGGACGAGCTGTTGCCAGAAACGCGCCCCTGTTCAGAGGCGCGGTATACCATAAAAATTAACAGTTCTGATAACTCGATTACGGGTTGTTAGCTTTTTGCAGTTGGCTTTCCAGTATCTTTCATTGGTAGCATCCTGATAAATATCCATGAGCGCAAAAATCAAATACGGCCTGTCAGCTGCTGTTCTGGCGCTGATTGCTGCAGGCGCGTCTGCTCCTCAAATACTTGACCAGTTTCTGGATGAAAAAGAGGGTAACCACACTATGGCATACCGCGATGGTTCTGGCATATGGACCATCTGTCGTGGTGCCACTATGGTGGATGGTAAGCCCGTCATACCGGGAATGAAGCTGTCGAAGAAAAAATGCGACCAGGTTAACGCCATTGAACGTGATAAGGCGTTGGCATGGGTGGAGCGCAATATTAAAGTACCACTGACCGAACCACAGAAAGCGGGTATAGCGTCATTTTGTCCCTATAACATTGGCCCCGGTAAGTGTTTCCCGTCGACGTTTTATAAGCGGCTGAATGCCGGTGATCGTAAGGGTGCATGCGAGGCGATTCGCTGGTGGATAAAAGATGGTGGGCGCGATTGCCGCATACGTTCAAATAACTGCTATGGACAGGTTATTCGTCGTGACCAGGAAAGCGCATTAGCCTGTTGGGGAATAGATCAGTGAGCAGAGTCGCCGCGATTATTTATGCTCTGGTTATCTGCATCATCGTCTGCCTGTCGTGGGCGGTCAATCATTACCGTGATAACGCCATCACCTACAAAGAACAGCGTGATAAAAAAGTCAGTGAGCTGAAGCAGGTGACCGCCACCATCGCTGACATACTGCAGCGTCAGCGAGATGTTGCTGCGCTCGATGAAAAATACTCAAGGGAGTTAGCTGATGCAAAAGCTGAAAATGATGCTCTGCGTGATGATATTGCCGCTGGTCGTCGTCGGTTGCGCATCAGAGCAGTCTGTCAGACCGTGCGTGAAGCCACCGCCGCCTCCGGCATGGGTAATGCAGCCGCCCCCCGACTGGCAGACACCGCTGAACGGGATTATTTCACCCTCAGAGAGCGGCTGATAATAATGCAAAAACAACTGGAAGGGGCACAGCTATACATTCGTGAGCAATGTCTCAGATAAAAACCGGCCAAGGATAATCCGCTGAAGATTCGCCGGTGGCGAAAGAGAGCCAAGGTGTCAACCTACGCTATTACTTATGATAATGCAACAGACGAAGCGGGACATATTGGCGCATAACAAATCAGTGCAGGCTAACTGCAGGAAGAACTTAGGGCGTGAACGTAGAAAACCTAAGTAACGCACATTACATCTATAACGAGATGAAAGAGCTACAGCGACAGAAAGGTATACTGGAAAGTGGTGCAGGGCTTGGTGTGACAATCCAGTCTGCCTATCAAGATAATGCCTTTCTTGAGGCTATATGCCCGCATGCAGTTGCTGAACTTGACCGCCGCATTGAGGAAAAGAAATCCGTGCTGGTTAATTTGGGAGCTTCCTTTTCTATACGAGCATAATAAGGCGGGCTGGAAACCCGCCTAAAGTACTTAGAAACAGCGTGGCGCTGTGGAAAGAATGGATGCCAGTTCTTCCTTCGATAAATCCCAGCTTCGATTTACAGCGTCAATTTTCTTACACTCATCAAGCATTGCGTTATAGAGATGTTCTGTAAGTGAATGAGTATTGGCAATGGGCTGTTTCTGTTCGGGGAAGCGATCAAATTTCTGATACGCCTCAATGATACTGAAGTAATCGCATTCATTATTACCGTCGAAACCTGGGAGCTGAATTGCCCCACCATGTATTTTTAGATGATGGTCACGGACTAATTCTTTTTGCTCGTCATCACTAAGTTTCCTGAAAGCATTGGAAAGTCCGCGATACATATTCAAGACAGCAGTAACAAAATCACGATCTTCTTTACTTGGTTCGTCAACATCCAAATGTGAATATTCGGCCTTGATAACCCAATCATTACCAGATGACACAGCATATTTAACAAGTTGTGGATCAATATCAGTTTCGATACCTAGGTGGATGGCAATGTCACATAACAAAATGGTATTGATTTTATCTTTAATATCCATGAGTTAACCCTCTGAAGTAAAAAGTAATATCTACACCCGTTGGCTCATGAAGTCTATTGATCTGTCTCATATCAGCAGCAAATCTATTCCATGGAGATACTCAATGCAGGTCACCTTTGATTTATATAAGGGCGAAACATGCCAGCACTAATCCCACGCGCCTGCCGTAAGCGTGGATGTGCAGGTACAACCACAGACAGTTCTGGTTACTGCGATAAACATCGTGGCGAAGGATGGGTACAGCATCAACGCGGACTGAGCCGCCACCAGCGTGGCTATGGCTCGAAATGGGATGCCATACGTGCGCGCATACTGAAGCGTGATAATCATCTGTGTCAGAACTGCCTGTGCAATGGGAGAGCCGTTGAAGCCAGAACTGTGGACCACATCATTCCGAAAGCTCATGGTGGCACGGATGCAGACAGTAACCTGCAGAGTCTGTGCTGGCCCTGTCATAAAGCAAAAACAGCGCGCGAACGCATCAATTGATAACAGCTCCCATCTGCAGGGGAGGGGCGGGTCAAATCTCTGCAACCCTGGCTGTTCAGTACCGCCGCCTGACCCTTCCTCACATCGCCGCAGGTTCGAAAACTTTTTTTTGGAATGTGATTAAATGATTGATAGGTAAAACCGATTATGTCAGGACCCCCGAAAACCCCGCCACGCCTGCATTTGATACGAGGCAACCCCTCAAAGCGCCCCGTTAAAGACCCCAAAAAAACCGCTAAAAAGGATGAAAAAGGTCTCCCTAAAATTCCGCAACATTTAGGGGCACAGGGGAAGTACTGGTTCAGGCGAATGGCGGAAGAGTTGAATGCGGAAGGGATCATTTCTCAGCTCGATGCACGTGCGCTCGAGTTACTGGTGGAAGCCTACACCGAATACCGGCATCACTGCGAAATACTCGATGTTGAGGGTTATACCTACCGCACGGAAACGCAGAATGGCGATGCGCTGATCAAGGCACACCCGGCTGCTGCGATGAAGGCTGATGCCTGGAAGCGGATCCGGGCGATGCTTGCAGAGTTTGGTATGTCGCCGGCAAGCCGGGCGAAAGTAAATACCGCCGGACCGGATGATGTTGATCCGCTGGCAGAGCTTTTAAAAGCGAGAGACTGATGGCAAAAGTGGCTGACGGGATCCGCTACGCCGAACGCGTTGTTGCAGGAGAAATTGTTGCTGGCGAATTTGTCCGTCTGGCTTGCCAGCGTTTTCTTGATGATCTGAAGTACGGCGAAGAGCGGGGGATTTATTTCAGTGAACCCCGTGCGCAGCACATCCTGAATTTCTACAAATTTGTGCCTCATGTAAAAGGGGCGCTGGCAGGTCAGCCCATTGAACTGATGGACTGGCATGTTTTTATCCTCATTAATATTTTTGGTTTTGTCATTCCGCTGGTGAATGAAGAGACCGGGGAAGTTGTCATGCGCAGCGATGGCAGCGGACGCCCGGTGATGGTGCGCCGTTTCCGGACAGCGTACAACGAAGTCGCCCGTAAAAACGCAAAATCAACCCTGTCATCGGGTATCGGCCTGTATATGACGGGGGCAGATGGTGAAGGCGGTGCTGAGGTGTATTCAGCCGCAACCACGCGTGACCAGGCCAGAATCGTGTTTGAAGACGCCAAAAATATGGTCAGAAAAGCCCGGTCGACACTCGGGCGGTTGTTTGATTTCAACAAGCTGGCGATTTACCAGGAGCAGAGCGCATCAAAATTTGAACCGCTTTCCTCGGATGCAAACAACCTGGACGGTCTGAACATCCACTGCGCCATTATTGATGAGCTGCATGCTCATAAAACCCGTGACGTGTGGGACGTTCTGGAAACGGCAACCGGTGCCCGTCTGCAGTCCCTTTTATTTGGCATCACCACGGCTGGCTTTAACAAGGAAGGGATTTGTTACGAGCAACGCGATTATGCCATCAAGGTATTGCGAGGCTATAACAGCGACGTGGAGGGCGCGGTAAAAGACGACTCCTACTTTGCAATTATTTACACGCTCGATGAGGGAGATGATCCGTTTGATGAAACGGTCTGGCAGAAAGCGAATCCCGGCCTGGGCATCTGTAAACGCTGGGATGATCTGCGTCGTCTGGCGAAAAAGGCGAAGGAGCAGGTCTCGGCGCGGGTGAATTTTTTCACGAAACACATGAATGTGTGGGTCACTGCCGAATCTGCCTGGATGGACATGATTAAGTGGGAGAAGTGCGAATACATTGCTCCACAGCATGAGCTGAAAACATATCCCATGTGGGTCGGCGTCGACCTTGCTCATAAGATTGATATCTGTGCGGCGGCAAAACTCTGGCGAACCGATAACGGACATGTTCATGCCGATTTTAAATTCTGGCTTCCGGAAGGACGGCTGGAACGATGCTCGCGGCAGCAGGCAGAACTTTACCGGAAGTGGGCAGAGATGGGGAAGCTCATCCTGACGGATGGTGATGTTATCGATCATGCTCAGATAAAAAGTGACTTACTGGAATGGATTGGCGGTGAAAACCTCAGGGAACTGGGATTTGACCCGTGGAGCGCAATGCAGTTCAGTCTGGCGCTGGCTGAAGAAGGGATACCGCTGGTGGAAGTTCCGCAGACGGTCCGCAATCTGTCAGAGGCTATGAAGGAAACGGAATCACTGGTTTATGCCGGACGTTTCCACCACAGCAATCATCCGGTCATGAACTGGATGATGTCTAACGTTACGGTAAAACCGGACAAAAACGACAATATCTTCCCGAATAAATCCACGCCGGAAGCCAAAATCGACGGCCCTGTTGCGATGTTTACAGCAATGAGCCGGATGCTGGTCAATGGCGGTGAACCGGAGCCGGATCTGTCTGAGCATCTGGTCAGCGTTGGTATTCGCTCGCTTTAACCGAGGTCATTATGTTTCTGATAATTCTCACACCACTGGTGGGCGTGCTGGGGGCGCTTTTGCTGTCGTATGGCACATGGCTGATTTATCCCCCGGCAGGTTTTGTTGTTGCCGGGGCGCTGTGCCTGTGCTGGTCGTGGCTGGTTGCGCGTTATCTCGATCGCGGTCAGCGGGTCGCCTCCGGAGGTGAGTAATGTTTTTCCAGGGGCTTTTTCAACGCAAAAATAACACTCCCGTTACAACACCCGGGATGCTTGCGGAAGAGCTGGGATTGTCATACGACACCTATACCGGAAAGCGGCTCAGCAGTCAGCGGGCCATGCGGCTGACGGCGGTGTATTCCTGCGTCAGAGTGCTGGCGGAGTCTGTTGGTATGCTGCCCTGTAGCCTCTACAAAATCACCGGCACTCTTAAAACACGGGCGGTGGATGAACGACTGCATAAGCTGATTTCGGCAAAACCCAATGGCTACATGACACCGCAGGAATTCTGGGAGCTGGTTATCGTCTGCCTGTGTTTGCGGGGGAATTTTTACGCTTACAAGGTGAAGGCGCTGGGAGAAGTGGTGGAGCTTCTTCCGATAGATCCGGGTTGTGTGGAGCCGAAGCTGAACTGTCAGTGGCAGCCGGTTTATCAGGTGACGTTTCCGGATGGTTCCGTGGATGTGCTGACCCAGGATGAAATCTGGCATGTGCGTACTCTGACGCTGGACGGACTGGTCGGGCTGAATCCCATTGCGTATGCGCGTGAGGCCATTTCACTGGCAGCGGCAACCGAGGAGCACGGCGCCAGGTTGTTTGGTAACGGTGCTGTGACATCCGGTGTGTTGCGTACGGAACAAAAGCTCACGCCGGATGCTTATGAGCGCATGAAGAGGGATTTTGAGGAGCGTCATCTTGGGCTGGGTAATGCGCACCGTCCGATGATTCTGGAAATGGGGCTGGACTGGAAGCCGGTGGCACTGAATGCCGAGGACAGCCAGTTCCTGGAAACCCGCAAGTTTCAGTTGGAAGAAATCTGTCGTCTTTTCCGCGTGCCACTGCATATGGTGCAGAACACTGACCGCGCCACCTTCAACAATATTGAAGAGCTGGGGCTTGGCTTCATTAACTATTCCCTTGTGCCGTATCTGACCCGTATTGAACAGCGGATCAATACAGGGCTGGTGAGGGAGAGTAAAAAGGGAAAATTTTACGCCAAATTTAATGCCGGGGCGTTGTTGCGTGGTGACATGAAATCCCGCTTTGAAGCGTATGCCACGGGGATCAACTGGGGGATTTATTCCCCTAATGACTGCCGTGATCTGGAAGATATGAATCCCCGACCGGGCGGTGATGTGTATCTGACACCGATGAACATGACCACCAGTCCCTCTGCTGGCAATGGCAACGGTAAGAAAAAGGAGAGTGGAGATGCAGACAAAACAGCGTCTTGATATACCGCTGAACCTGAAATCAGTCAGTGATTCCGGGGAGTTTGAAGGTTACGGCTCTGTTTTTGGTGTTAAGGACAGCCATGATGATGTGGTGGTCCCCGGTGCCTTTACCACAACACTCCAGAAATGGAGCGAAAAAAAGGCGCTGCCTGCGTTGCTCTGGCAGCACCGCATGGATGAGCCCATCGGTGTGTACACCGAAATGAAAGAAGATGATGTCGGGCTTTATGTCAGGGGGCGATTACTCGTTGATGATGATCCCCTGGCAAAACGTGCACATGCTCATATGAAGGCCGGTTCTTTAACCGGCCTTTCTATTGGCTACATCCTGAAAGACTGGGAGTACGACCGTGAAAAAGGGGTATTCCTGCTGAAAGAGATCGACCTGTGGGAGGTCAGTCTGGTGACGTTTCCTTCCAATGATGAGGCTCGCATCAGCGATGTGAAAAATGCGCTGGCGCGTGGGGAGATCCCTGATCAGAAAATCATTGAGCGGGTCCTGCGCGATGTTGGACTTTCGCGAACCCAGGCCAAAGCATTCATGGCCGGGGGATACGGCGCTTTATCCCTGCGTGATGCTGAGGATGTGGATGCCGCACTGAATGCACTGAAAAATCTTAAATTTTAACCAGGAGTAAATAATGGCTGTTGATATTAAAGACGTTGAACAGGTCGCGCAGGATTTGCAGCAGAAGTTTGACGATTTTAAGGCAAAAAACGACAAGCGCATTGACGCGATCGAACAGGAAAAAAGCAAGCTGGCCGAACAGGTGGAAAGCCTGAACGGGCAAATCAGCGAGCTGGAGAACCTGAAAAGCGACCTGGAAAAAGAGCTGGCAGACATCAAGCGTCCGGCAGGCGGCACGCAAAATAAAGTTGCCGGTGAACACAAAGAAGCGTTTATCGGATTTATGCGCAAGGGGCGTGAAGACGGTCTGCGTGAACTTGAACGTAAGGCGCTTCAGGTAGGTAATGATGAAGATGGTGGTTATGCCATTCCGGAAGAACTGGATCGTACCATCCTGACGCTGCTGAAAGATGAGGTGGTGATGCGCCAGGAAGCCACTGTGATCACCCTCGGTGGCTCGGATTATAAAAAACTGGTGAATCTGGGCGGCACTAAGTCCGGATGGGTGGGGGAAACGGATACGCGTCCGGAAACCGCCACCTCAAAACTGGGGCTGATTGAACCCTTTATGGGGGAAATCTACGGCAACCCGCAGGCCACCCAGAAAATGCTCGATGATGCTTTCTTCAATGTGGAAGACTGGATCAACAGTGAGCTGGCGCTGGAATTTGCCGAACAGGAAGAAATTGCCTTTACCAGTGGCGACGGCAGCAAAAAACCAAAAGGTTTTCTGGCTTATGAGTCCACTGATGAAGATGACAAGACCCGTGCGTTTGGCAAACTTCAGCACATTGCTTCCGGTGCGGCTTCTGGCGTGACCGCTGATGCGATCATTAAACTGATTTACACCCTGCGCAAGGCGCACCGCAGCGGCGCGAAGTTTATGATGAACAACAGCAGCCTGTTTGCTATTCGTCTGCTGAAGGATAACGACGGAAATTATCTGTGGCGTCCGGGCATTGAGCTGGGTCAGCCTTCTTCTCTGGCAGGGTATGGCATCGTTGAAAATGAGCAGATGCCGGATATTGCCGCCGATGCAAAAGCCATTGCGTTTGGTAACTTCAAACGCGGCTATACCATCGTTGATCGTATCGGCACCCGCATCCTGCGCGATCCTTACACCAACAAACCGTTTGTGGGCTTTTATACCACCAAGCGAACCGGCGGTATGCTGGTGGATTCTCAGGCGATTAAGCTGATGAAAATTGGGGCCGCAACCCGCCAGAAAGCCGCTGCGTAATGCGGTTTTTTATGCCCGCACAGTGTTGCGGGCAGGAGTTTCTGATGGCAGCAATAGTGGAAAAACTCAGGGCGCAGTGCCGTATTGATACAGATGATGCAACTGATGATGAGTTACTGATGCTGTATTTCCGGGCTGCCTGCCGCAAGGCAGAAAATTTTATCAACCGTAAACTTTATGAGGAGACGGTGCCGGAGGGAGATCCAGAAGGGGTGCTTATAGCTGATGATGTTTTGCTGGCGCTTATGTTGCTGGTCGGGCACTGGTACGAAAACCGGGAAAATTCCTCAGATGTCAGCAAGGCACCAATCCCGTTTGGTTTTTCTTCTCTGCTGGAGCCTTATCGTTTTATTCCTTTGTAGGAGGAAGCATGCAGGCGGGCAGATTACGTGATCGCGTAATTATTCTGAATGTCACCACCGCCCGCTCTCCGTCAGGGCATCCGGTGGAGACGGTGACGGAGGGAGCTACCGTATGGGCAGAAGTTAAGGGTATCAGCGGGAGGGAGATAATCTCAGGCGGAGCAGAAACCGCTCAGGCTACGGTCAGAGTCTGGATGAGATTCCGGCGCGATGTGACAGCGACTTCATGTCTGAAAGTGCTGACTGGTGCATTCAAAGGCGCGATTCTGAGTATAGACGGTCCGCCGATACCGGATGCTCGTGCCACACGGCTTGAGATACTCTGTTCTCAGAAGGGGAATGTGTGATGGATTTCAGTCTTGATTTTTCCGGCCTGGCGGATATTGCACGGGATCTGGAGACGCTCAGCAGGGCAGAAAACAATAAGGTTCTGCGCGATGCCACCCGTGCCGGTGCTGAAGTTATGCGGGATGCTGTTGTTGAACGTGCGCCGGAGCGAACCGGGAAACTGAAGAAAAATGTGGTTGTTCTCACGCAGCGTTCAAAGCGTCGGGGAGAAATTATCTCGGGTGTCCACATTCGCGGACGGAACCTGCGAACCGGAAACAGTGATAACAGCATGAAAGCCAGCGATCCCCGAAATGCGTTTTACTGGCGCTTTGTGGAGCTGGGAACGATAAACATGCCCGCGCATCCATTCATTCGCCCGGCTTTCGATACGACAGAGGAGCTGGCGGCGCAGGTTGCCATACAGCGAATGAATCAGGCTATTGATGAGGTCTTAAGTAAATGAGGGAGGCCACACTGTATTCCCTGCTGTCTCAACTGGCCGGAGGACAGGTATATCCTTATGTGGTCCCGCTGACGGAGGGAAAGCCTGCGGTATCTCCGCCGTGGCTGGTGTTTTCTGTGGTGTCTGACACGGCGTCTGATGTGCTTGATGGTCAGGCTGAATCCAGAATTGTCGTGCAGATCGATGTCTGGGCAACAGTACCTGATGACGCAGATGATATTCGTGAGCAGGCGCTTGATGCAGTAAGGAAACTGGCACCCTCCGTTATTTCTAAAACGCAGGGGTATGATCCTGACTCCCGTCTGAGCAGAGCCACGCTTGAATTTCAGGTAATAGCCTGAGGTCGTTAATGATTTTACCCACCCGCCGCTGGCGGGTTTTTTATTTTCAGGAGACGAGTATGTCCTCTAATTTTGAGCGTTCGCAACTGACGAAAATTATGATTTCGTCTGCACCGGTAACAGCAGAAACCCTGGATTCTGCCAGCTATCTTGGCCTGAGCTGTACAATCAAAGAGGTGCAGTTTACCGCAGGACAAAAGCAGGATATTGATGTCACCACGCTGTGTTCTGTTGAGCAGGAAAATATTAACGGTCTTGGTGCCGCGTCAGAGATTTCCATGTCAGGCAACTTTTACCTCAATGCTGCCCAGAACGCGTTGCGCAGTGCCTATGACAATGACACCACGTATGGCTTTAAAGTTATTTTTCCGTCAGGAAACGGATTTACCTTTATGGCAGAGGTGCGTCAGCATACCTGGTCTGCAGGAACCAATGGTGTTGTGGCTGCAACGTTTTCCCTGCGCCTGAAAGGTAAACCTGTGCTGACGACAGAGCCGCTGAAAGTGAAGGTCGATTTAAACAGCACGCTGCAGGTTTCTGCCGGAGCGAAACTCGAAATGGTGGTTGAGGCTGCCGGTGGTGTGCCGCCTTATTCTTATGTCTGGAAGAAAGGTAGTTCTCCTGTTTCCGGACAGACGGCGGCAACGTTCAGTAAGGCATCAGCAGCATCTGGTGATGCCGGTGCGTATACCTGCGAGATTTCTGATTCAGCAAGCCCGGTTAACAAAGTGACCTCCACTTCCTGCACTGTAACCGTCAGTTAATGAGGATGGATGTGATGACTAAAAATATCCGTAATCTGGCACTGGCAACGATGTCGGGGTTTCGCCATAAAACCGTTGATGTGCCTGAATGGGAGGGAGCAACGGTTGTATTACGGGAACCTTCTGCAGAAGCCTGGTTGCGCTGGCAGGAGATCGTTAAAGCCAGGGAAGATGATACATCGCCATCTGTTGCAGAGCGTGCCCGCCGAAATCTGGAGGCGGACGTTGAACTGTTCATTGATGTTCTGTGTGATACCGGACTGCAACCTGTATTTTCAGAGGATGATCGTGAACAGGTGATTGCCGTGTATGGCCCGGTGCATGCGCGGCTTCTTCGGCAGTCTCTGGAACTGATCAGTAATGCCGGAGAGGTTAAAAAAAAGTAGCGCTTCCGGGGATGCGTTTTCTGATGATGCTGGCGCTCAGGATGGGGCGCACATTGTCAGAGTTACGCCGGGAAATGTCCGCATCAGAAATCATGATGTGGGCAGAATTTGACAGGTTCAGCCCGCTGGGGGACGAACGGGCTGATATCCGGGCTGCCCAGATTGTTTCAGCTGTTTACGGTGCGCAGGGGGTCAAAGTGCCACTGAATGATGCGCTTCTTCAGTGGGAGAAGGAGCAGACAGAAGGCGTATCAGATCCATTTGCCGGACTGGAAAACGCGCTTTTAATAGTGTCTCAGTGAGTCAACATAACCGCTTCGGCGGTTTTTTTTCGTCCGGAGAATGAGTGTGGCGACATTACGTGAACTGATTATTAAAATCTCGGCAAATTCCCGGTCATTCCAGTCAGAGATCTCCCGGGCTTCGCGTATGGGGCAGGATTACTACCGTACCATGCAGAACGGAGGCCGGCAGTCCGCTGCTGCATCCCGTGAAATGCGGCGTGCACTGGCAGAAGTGACGGATCAGATAAATACAGCTAAATCTTCGGCACTGAATATGGCGGGGGCATTTGCCGGGGCTTTTGCTACCGGTCATCTTATTTCTCTCGCCGATGAGTGGAATTCAGTAAATGCCCGTCTGAAGCAGGCCTCACAGTCCAGTGATGATTTTCAGGCATCACAGCGTGAATTAATGGCGATCAGCCAGAGAACGGGGACGGCGTTTTCTGATAACGCCAGCCTTTTTGCCCGTTCTGCAGCTTCCATGCGGGAGTATGGTTACAGTTCTGAGGAGGTACTGAAAGTCACCGAGGCGATCTCCACGGGCCTGAAATTATCCGGTGCCAGTACAGCAGAAGCCAGTTCGGTGATCACGCAGTTCAGTCAGGCACTGGCGCAGGGAGTGCTGCGCGGTGAAGAGTTTAACTCGGTGAATGAGAACGGCGATCGTGTTATTCGTGCGCTGGCTGCGGGAATGGGTGTTGCCCGTAAGGATCTGAAGGCCATGGCGGATAACGGAAAACTGACCGCCGATAAGGTTGTTCCTGCACTGATTAGTCAGCTTGGGGCGTTGCGTGATGAATATGCAGCAATGCCTGATACTGTTTCATCCTCTGCAACCAAAGTTGAAAACGCCTTTATGGCCTGGGTTGGTGGTGCGAACGAGGCAAGCGGAGTGACAAAGACACTCACCGGGGTGTTGAATGGTGTTGCAGACAATATTGATACCGTGGCTGCTGCAGCTGGCGCACTGGTTGCCGTCGGGGTAGCCCGATATTTTGGCAATATGGCGTCGTCTGCTGGATCTGCAACTGCCGGATTAATTACTGCAGCCAGAAACGAAGTGGCTCTTGCTGAAGCGCAACTTCGGGGGACACAGATAGCAACCGCCAGGGCGCGTGCGGCGGTTTATCGTGCGCAACAGGCGGTTGTTGCTGCTCGCGGTACCGAAAGGCAGGCCGCAGCAGAAGCGAAGCTGACAGCTGCCCAGGCGTCACTTACCCGTAATATTGCGGCCAGAACAGCGGCACAGACAACGCTGAATACTGTCACGTCAGTGGGGAGTCGTCTGTTAAGTGGTGCGCTGGGGTTGGTTGGTGGTGTGCCGGGACTCGTCATGCTGGGGGCGACGGCCTGGTACACGATGTATCAGAATCAGGAGCAGGCCAGAGAATCTGCACGCCAGTATGCCGCAACAATCGACGAAATTCGCCAGAAAACGTCGGCAATGTCGCTTCCTGAAGCGTCAGATAATGAGGAAAAGACGCGGCAGGCACTTGATGAGCAAAACAGGTTAATTGACGAGCAGAAAAGTAAGATTAAATCCTTACAGGAAAAAATTGCTGGCTATCAGTATGTGCTGGCAAACCCGGGCTGGACAACTGATAACGGTTTTATGATTAACCACATGACGTCGGTAAAAACTGTCACAGAAGGGCTTGCAGAAGCAACAAATCAACTGGCAGTTGAACAGTCCCGTCTCACACAAATGCAGGGCAAAGCGCAATCCATTCAGGATGTGCTTGCCGGGCTGGAGGAGCGACGGGTGGCGTTGATCCGTCAACAGGCCGCGGAACAAAACAAAGCGTATCAGTCCCTGTTGATCATGAATGGGCAGCATACCGAGTTTAATCGCCTTCTCGGGCTCGGTAATGAATTACTTCAGCAGCGACAGGGGCTGGTGAATGTACCGTTACGGCTACCACAGGCAACCCTGGATGATAAACAGCAGACTGCACTGAATAACAGCGAGCGCGAACTGGCTCTGTCCCGCCTGAAGGGGGAAGCCCGTGAGCGTGCTCGCCTGGGTTATGCTGCGGATGATCTCGGCTTTGTGGGAGAGGCGTATCAGACAGCCAGACAGAATTATATCAATAACTCACTGGATGCCTGGCGAAATAACCAGGCAAATAAACCCAAAGCGCATAAAAAGACCGAAGCGGAAAAAACAGAAGATATTTATAAACGGCTGATTAAACAGCAGAAAGAGCAGATAGCACTGGCAGGGCAGAATACTGAACTGGCTAAGATGAAATATCAGGTCAGTCAGGGCGAATTATCAACCCTGTCAGAAGCGCAGAAAAAAACGCTTTTGCAGAATGCAGCACTCATCGACCAGAAAAAGATTCGTGAGCAGCTTGCTGCGTATGAGAGCAGTCTGGCGGACAGTAATGCCAGTGCCCGGGCATCTGACGACGCGCAGTTGCTGGGATATGGTGAAGGCTCACGGATGCGTGAACGACTCCAGGAAATGTGGAGTATCCGGCAGGCGTTTGAGCAGAAAAATAACGAGCTGCTGAGACAGTATCAGGCCGGAGAAATTGAAGAAGCCCTGTGGAAACAGGAAAAATCGCTGAATGAAAAATATCTGGAAGAGCGTCTCAGCGATCAGCAGGATTATTATGCAAAGGCCGATGCTTTACGTAATAACTGGAATGCCGGACTCCAGGAGGGACTGACCAACTGGGCAGACAGTGCCACCGATTATGCTTCACAGGCGGCAGATGCTGTCGTTTCCACGATGGACGGGCTGGTATCAAATATTTCCGATGCACTGGCCGGGAATGTTGTGGACTGGAGGAACTGGGGGAGTTCAGTTCTCCGGGAAGTTTCAAAAATTCTGATGAATGCAGCCATTGTTAACGGACTGAAATCACTCTCCGGTGCCGGAGGGTGGCTTGGTACGGTCGGCGGATGGATTTCGGGGGCAATGGCAAACGCAAAAGGTGGTGTTTACACATCGGCAAATCTGAGTGCTTACAGTAACACTATTGTGGATACACCGACGTATTTTGCTTTTGCGAAAGGTGCCGGGTTGATGGGCGAGGCCGGGCCTGAAGCAATCATGCCACTGACACGGGCAGCGGACGGCTCTCTTGGGGTCAGGGCCATTGGAAATGTGAATGGTGGCGGTGGATTTGTTTATTCTCCCGTGTATCACATCAGCATTCAGAATCAAGGGAGCAATGGCGAGATAGATGCGCGCTCAGCCAGGGGACTGGTGGATCTGATCGACAGCAGGGTTGTGTCAATTATGCAGTCATCGCGTCGGGATGGAGGATTGTACAGTGCCTGAGCCTGAAGTTTTTAACTGGATCCCCCGTGAGGGGATGGAGACGACACGAAAGCCATCAGTTATTACGGTAAAGTTTGGTGACGGATATGAACAGCGACGGGCTGGTGGTCTGAATGCGGATCTGAAAACGTTTAAACCGGTATTTCGTGTCACAGATGAATATTCCCGTGCCGCGCTGGACAGTTTTTTATCCCGTCATGCCGGGATTCGTGCTTTTTTGTGGCGTCCGCCAAAACACAACAGGACTGTCCGGGTTGTCTGCAGGGAGTGGAGCATTTCGGATAATGCCATGTATACCGATTTTAACTGTACCTTTGAAGAGGTCACTCACTGATGCAGGATATACAGCAGGAAACACTCAATGAGTGCACTAAAACGGAGCAATCCGCGCTGGTCGTGCTCTGGGAAATTGATCTGACAGAGGTCGGCGGAGATCGTTATTTCTTCTGTAATGAGCAGAACGAAAAAGGTGAACCAGTCACCTGGCAGGGGCGGCAGTATCAGGCTTATCCCATTCAGGGAAGCGGATTTGAGATGAACGGCAAAGGAGCCAGTGCAAGGCCAACGCTTAAAGTCTCTAATCTGTACGGCATGGTCACCGGGATGGCGGAAGATCTGCAGAGTCTGGTCGGCGGAACGGTGGTCCGGCGTAAGGTTTACGCCCGTTTTCTGGATGCGGTGAACTTCGTCAACGGAAACAGTGACGCCGATCCGGAGCAGGAGGTGATCAGCCGCTGGCGCATCGAACAGTGCAGCGAACTGAGCGCGGTCAGTGCCTCTTTTGTGCTGTCCACACCGACGGAAACGGATGGCGCTGTTTTTCCGGGGCGCATCATGCTGGCCAACACCTGCACCTGGATCTACCGCGGCGATGAGTGCGGTTATGATGGCCCGGCGGTCGCGGATGAATATGACCAGCCAACGTCCGATATCACGAAGGATAAGTGCAGCAAATGCCTGAGTGGTTGCAAGTTCCGCAATAACGTCGGCAATTTTGGCGGCTACCTTTCCATTAACAAACTTTCGCAGTAAACCCATGACACAGACAGAATCAGCGATTCTGGCGCACGCCCGGCGATGTGCGCCAGCGGAGTCGTGCGGCTTCGTGGTGAGAACGCCGGAGGGGGACAGATATTTTCCCTGCGTGAATATCTCCGGTGAGCCGGAGGCGTATTTCCGGATGTCGCCGGAGGACTGGCTGCGTGCACAAATGCAGGGGGAGGTTGTGGCACTGGTCCACAGCCACCCCGGTGGTCTGCCCTGGCTGAGTGAGGTCGACAGGCGGCTGCAGGTGCAGAGTGATTTGCCGTGGTGGCTGGTCTGCCGGGGGGCGATTCACAAGTTCCGCTGTGTGCCGCATCTTACCGGGCGGCGCTTTGAGCACGGGGTGACGGACTGTTACACGCTGTTCCGGGATGCATACCATCTGGCGGAAATTGAGATGCCGGATTTTTATCGCGGGGATGACTGGTGGCGTAACGGCCAGAATCTCTATCTTGACAATATGGAGGCGACTGGTTTTTACCGTGCCGCACTGACAGAGGCGCAGCCGGGCGATGTGCTGCTGTGCTGTTTTGGTTCATCGGTGCCGAATCATGCCGCCATTTACTGCGGCGACGGCGAGCTGCTGCACCATATTCCTGAACAACTGAGCAAACGAGAGAGGTATACCGACAAATGGCAGCGACGCACACACTCCCTCTGGCGTCACCGGGCATGGCACGCATCTGCCTTTACGGGAATTTACAACGATTTGGCCGCCGCATCGACCTTCGTGTGAAAACGGGGGCCGAAGCCATCCGGGCGCTGGCCATGCAGATCCCGGCGTTTCGTCAGAAACTGAGTGACGGCTGGTATCAGGTACGCATTGCCGGGCGTGATGCAGGTGAAACCGAATTGTCTGCTCGTCTTAATGAGCCGCTGGCAAATGGTGCCGTGATCCACATCGTGCCGCGTCTGGAGGGGGCCAAAAGTGGCGGTGTGTTTCAGGCGGTGCTGGGTGCGGCGCTGATTGCGGTGGCATGGTGGAACCCTGTGGGCTGGCTGGGGGCCGCGGCTGTATCGGGTATGTATGCAGCAGGGGCCAGTATGATCCTGGGTGGTGTGGCGCAGATGCTGGCACCGAAAGCCAGGACGCCCACGGCAGCCAGTACAGATAACGGCAAACAGAACACCTATTTCTCGTCACTGGATAACATGGTTGCCCAGGGCAATGTTCTGCCCGTTCTGTACGGTGAAATGCGTGTGGGGTCGCGGGTGGTATCTCAGGAGATCAGCACGGCAGATGAAGGTGATGGTGGTCAGGTTGTGGTGATTGGTCGCTGATGAAAAATGTTTTATGTGAAACCGCCTCCGGGCGGTTTTGTCGTTTATGGAGCGTGAGGAATGGGTAAAGGCAGCAGTAAGGGGCATACCCCGCGCGAAGCGAAGGACAACCTGAAGTCCACGCAGTTGCTGAGTGTGATTGATGCCATCAGCGAAGGGCCGATTGAAGGTCCGGTGGATGGGTTAAAAAGCGTGCTGCTGAACAGTACGCCGGTGCTGGACAGTGAGGGGAATACCAATATCTCCGGTGTCACGGTGGTGTTCCGGGCAGGTGAGCAGGAGCAGTCACCGCCGGAGGGGTTTGAATCCTCCGGCTCCGAGACGGTGCTGGGTACGGAAGTGAAATATGACACGCCGATCACCCGGACCATCACGTCGGCAAACATCGACCGTCTGCGCTTTACCTTCGGTGTGCAGGCACTGGTGGAAACCACCTCAAAGGGTGACCGGAATCCGTCGGAAGTCCGCCTGCTGGTTCAGATACAGCGTAACGGTGGCTGGGTGACGGAAAAAGACATCACCATTAAGGGTAAAACCACTTCACAGTATCTGGCCTCGGTGGTGGTGGATAACCTGCCGCCGCGCCCGTTTAATATCCGGATGCGCAGGATGACGCCGGACAGCACCACAGACCAGCTGCAGAACAAAACGCTCTGGTCGTCATACACCGAAATTATCGATGTGAAACAGTGCTACCCGAACACGGCACTGGTCGGCGTGCAGGTGGACTCGGAGCAGTTCGGCAGCCAGCAGGTGAGCCGTAATTATCATCTGCGCGGGCGCATTCTGCAGGTGCCGTCGAACTATAACCCGCAGACGCGGCAATACAGCGGTATCTGGGACGGAACGTTTAAGCCAGCATACAGCAACAACATGGCCTGGTGTCTGTGGGATATGCTGACCCATCCGCGCTACGGCATGGGGAAACGTCTTGGTGCAGCAGATGTGGATAAATGGGCGCTGTATGTCATCGGCCAGAATTGCGACCAGTCGGTGCCTGACGGCTTCGGCGGCACGGAGCCGCGCATCACCTGTAATGCTTACCTGACCACGCAGCGTAAGGCGTGGGATGTTCTCAGCGATTTCTGCTCGGCGATGCGCTGTATGCCGGTATGGAACGGGCAGACGCTGACGTTCGTGCAGGACCGACCGTCGGATAAGGTGTGGACCTATAACCGCAGTAATGTGGTGATGCCGGATGATGGCGCGCCGTTCCGCTACAGCTTCAGCGCCCTGAAGGACCGCCATAATGCCGTTGAGGTGAACTGGATTGACCCGGATA
>OJJB01000015.1_pt1 | contig 163588 bp, 161 predicted proteins | sample 1596161 | NCBI WGS metagenome assembly OJJB01 (sample SAMEA4350107, study PRJEB24818) | metagenome | biome: human; feature: gut; material: faeces | place: Denmark | collected 2013-09 | reverse complement strand
GGTGTGCGCGTACAAAAAGTTGCCCGCTTTCTTCAGACAGAGATAAGGCAATAACTCAGTTCCACGACCTGTTATTAAAATTGCATCACAGACCTTTAATCGACAGCAAGGGAGAAAATATATCTTCGGATGAACTCATATCATTAACAACAGACCTTCTATTATGGCGTTCATCATGGCCAACCCTTGCAACTGCCATACGCCAGTTCTCACAGGGGATTGTCAGTAATGAAATTGAAACTGCGCTCAATGCTCCAATAGCCTCAGAAGAGTCAAGCGATGCTTTGGGGGTAATCCTTTGTGTTGATCAGGGAGATGAGAAATTAACACCAGAAGAGAGAATATCCCGAAAAGACGCTCTTGCGAATGCCTTCCCAGCTATTAACTTTGACAATGGACGTTCTGATTCACCTGATTTTTGTGAATTGTGGCCAATACATAGCGACCTGAACAAAACTCGCCTGAAAAATACAGTTTTGCCCTCGGGTTTACTGTTTGTTGCACACAAATACGACCCAACAACGCCCTGGATTAATGCTCGCAAGATGGCAGAGAAATTTTCCAGCCCGTTGCTGACAATAAATGGTGATGGGCATACATTAGCTCTTACCGGAGTCAATTTATGTGTGGATAAAACAGTTGTACATCACCTGATCACTCCCAAGAAAGCAGAAAATATATTCTGTCCAGGAAATGCTGAAGTAGAGACACAATAACTTCAAAATAGTCTGCTATTTGCTCCCAATACGAAACATATATTGCATTGGGAGTATATTCATATTTTAGACTTTCTTGTATGAGTGAACTGCTCCGGGTTTCCTTGAGAGTGTTTTATCTGTGAAATCGGGCTGCCAAATCATTGTTTTCGATGGAAGCATAATAAGCTTGTTCTGCTGCTGTCAAAGTAATATGGCCCAGTCTTTCCAGCAATCGTCGATTGTTATAGCAGTCCACCCACGTTAGTGTTGCCAGCTCTGATCTTACCCACCAATAGTGGACACAGGACTAAGTGAGTAAACTCTCAACCAGAGGTGACTCATGACAAAACCAGTATCAATCAGCAAGAAGCCCCGTAAACAACATACGCCTGAATTTCGTAACGAAGCCCTGAAACTCGCTGAACGCATCGGTGTGGCCGCCGCAGCCCGTGAACTCAGCCTGTATGAATCCCAGCTTTATGCCTGGCGCAGTAAACAGCAGCAACAAATGAGTTCGTCAGAGCGCGAAAGCGAACTGGCCGCTGAAAATGTCCGCCTTAAACGACAACTGGCGGAGCAGGCTGAGGAACTGGCCATCCTCCAAAAGGCCGCGACATACTTCGCGAAGCGCCTGAAATGAAGTATGTCTTCATCGAAAATCATCGGGCAGAGTTCAGCATCAAAGCGATGTGTCGTGTACTTCGGGTTGCCCGCAGCGGCTGGTATGTCTGGCTCAGGCGTCGTCACAGTGCCTGTGGCGGTCTCAGCCCGGAACAATTTGAAAACCATAATCTCGCTTAGGGCCGTGTCCACATTACGTGGGTAGGATCAGTCCTTTATTTTCTGCAAAGTCGCAGTATGTCTGGTAAGGATTGTTGCACCAACCGTTGATGCAGCAGCAACGGTTGGGAGTAATGCAGATAGTGCCATAGAGGTAAGTACTGAAAGTCTTTTTCCTCTGCGGGTACTCCCTTTACATACCCTTCGGGCCAGTTCAGAGACAACCTTTACTGTGCTAGTAATATAACAATATTTTAGAGTGTATATTTTATTCATAGTAAATGATTCCGGAATATATATTACAAGGTTAAATTAATAACAATAGACAATTTCAAACGAAAGTATTGTTGAATTGTGCGCTAATTATTAATTAGCCACCTAATCATGAGTGTAATTTAGTTCACATTTATGATTATATAAAACTGCAATGTTTTGTAGTTGCTTGCGAGCCACACTTATGGTCTTGCGCTAATGCAATTACAGAAATATGGTATATATGGATATCGACGATGCTTGTTGATTGTTATTTAAAATTGCGTGGCGACTCAGAACGGATATATATCCTATTTTTCTGAAGCTCAGATTAGTTCTTTTCACTCTGTTTTAGCACTTATGTCTTGCATTATATTTAGTGTTAAATATCTTAATGATTCAGTGTAGATAATCCTGTATTGCTACATGATGCGCTGTAAGCAGTGGTGTCGCAGGATAATCTGGTAACGCTGACTCATCAGCCACAAGTTTTTTGGGAAGAGACGGCACAGCAGACCCTGTTTGCCTTACTGAGTCTGATGGAGAGGCAACAGGTGGATAATCTGCCGGGCTGGATGCTGACGATGATTAAAAAGCCCATGAGGGAGTTTTCTCGCCGCAATTATTCAATTAGAGAATCCTTGGCCCGAACAACCAATATTCTTCGCGTCCCCATGAGCAACTGCGACAAAATTCCTGATGATTGACAGGTATACGGAGTTGCCGGTGGCAACAGTGGTACAAGAAGTATACTAACTGGCACTGCAAACAGTAATTTAGAAATGTATTTGATAAAAGTGTAATGAAATAAAAATGCACGTCACTAGTGTAACTATTTGATATATATCGATATTAATGTTTTCATGTCACTTAGGATTGCCTTGATTTCTGTTAAATGGTATTTATTATCATTCTCATAATAAAAATCATAATTGCAGTTAAACGTATCTGGAAAGGATGTGAGCTTAACGATCAAACATTTTAAGTTAGGCATTTATTAGGGAATAGGAATGAGAACTCACAAGCTCCTCTGGCCGCTAACCGCGCTCCTGGTTGGGTTTAATAGCCAGGTATCAGTAGCTAAATCCTCCGACGACGATAATGACGAGACTCTGGTGGTGGAAGCCACCGCTGAGCAGATATTAAAACAGCAGCCGGGAGTGTCGGTTATTACCAGCGAGGATATTAAAAAGTCCCCTCCGGTAAACGACATTTCAGATATTATTCGTAAAATGCCTGGTGTCAATCTTACCGGCAATAGCGCCTCGGGCACACGCGGTAATAACCGCCAAATCGATATTCGCGGTATGGGGCCGGAAAACACCTTAATTTTAATTGATGGTGTACCGGTGACGTCACGTAACTCCGTGCGTTATAGCTGGCGTGGAGAGCGTGATACCCGCGGTGACACCAACTGGGTGCCACCGGAACAGGTTGAGCGTATTGAAGTGATCCGCGGCCCTGCGGCGGCGCGCTACGGTTCGGGGGCAGCCGGGGGGGTGGTGAACATCATTACCAAACGTCCCACCAACGACTGGCACGCTTCGCTGTCGTTATACACCAACCAGCCGGAAAGTAGCGATGAGGGCGCTACGCGTCGCGCCAATTTCAGCCTTAGTGGGCCTATGGCTGGTAATGCTCTTACCACGCGTTTGTATGGTAACCTGAATAAAACGGATGCTGACAGTTGGGATATTAATTCTCCGGTCGGTACGAAAAACGCAGCCGGGCATGAAGGGGTACGTAACAAAGATATTAACGGCGTTGTCTCGTGGAAATTAAATCCGCAGCAGATTCTCGATTTCGAAGCCGGATATAGCCGCCAGGGGAATATCTATGCGGGCGATACGCAAAACAGTTCTTCCAGTGCAGTTACCGAAAGCCTGGCAAAATCCGGCAAAGAGACGAACCGCCTGTACCGACAGAATTATGGCATTACGCATAATGGTATCTGGGACTGGGGACAAAGTCGCTTTGGTGTTTATTACGAGAAAACCAATAATACCCGCATGAATGAAGGATTATCCGGCGGTGGTGAAGGGCGTATTTTAGCGGGTGAAAAGTTTACGACCAATCGCCTGAGTTCCTGGCGAACCAGCGGCGAGCTTAATATTCCTTTGAATGTGATGGTTGATCAAACGCTGACCGTTGGTGCAGAGTGGAACCGCGATAAGCTCGATGATCCTTCCTCTACCAGCCTGACGGTGAATGACAGAGATATCAGCGGTATTTCTGGCTCTGCTGCGGATCGCAGCAGTAAAAATCATTCTCAAATCAGTGCGCTGTATATTGAAGATAACATTGAGCCGGTTCCTGGCACGAATATCATTCCCGGCCTGCGCTTTGATTATCTCAGCGACTCCGGCGGGAACTTCAGCCCCAGTCTGAATCTTTCGCAGGAATTGGGCGATTATTTCAAAGTCAAAGCAGGGGTTGCCCGAACCTTTAAAGCCCCAAACCTGTATCAATCCAGTGAAGGCTATCTGCTCTACTCGAAAGGCAATGGCTGTCCAAAAGATATTACATCAGGCGGGTGCTACCTGATCGGTAATAAAGATCTCGATCCGGAAATCAGCGTCAATAAAGAAATTGGGCTGGAGTTCACCTGGGAAGATTACCACGCAAGTGTGACCTACTTCCGCAATGATTACCAGAATAAGATCGTGGCCGGGGATAACGTTATCGGGCAAACCGCTTCAGGCGCATATATCCTCAAGTGGCAGAATGGCGGGAAAGCTCTGGTGGACGGTATCGAAGCCAGTATGTCTTTCCCACTGGTGAAAGATCGTCTGAACTGGAATACCAATGCCACATGGATGATCACTTCGGAGCAAAAAGACACCGGTAATCCTCTGTCGGTCATCCCGAAATATACTATCAATAACTCGCTTAACTGGACCATCACCCAGGCGTTTTCTGCCAGCGTCAACTGGACGTTATATGGCAGACAAAAACCGCGTACTCATGCGGAAACCCGCAGTGAAGATACTGGCGGTCTGTCAGGTAAAGAGCTGGGCGCTTATTCACTGGTGGGGACGAACTTCAATTACGATATTAATAAAAATCTGCGTCTTAATGTCGGCGTCAGTAATATCCTCAATAAACAGATCTTCCGCTCTTCTGAAGGGGCGAATACCTATAACGAGCCAGGCCGGGCTTACTATGCCGGAGTTACCGCATCATTCTGATCGTAGTGTTTCAGGCGTACTGCCCGCGTAAAAGCGGGCAGTGTTTAGTGGCTTAACTCATGACAACCTGCTGTGTAATTTGCGTTTTCACCACTGATATCTAACAGTGCCTGGCGAAAGGAGGCATTGAACATCGGCCCGTGTCCCAGGTTGGGGAAATCCCAAAATACGGCATTGACGCCTTTATCTTTCAGTATAGTGAGGGTGGTATGAATTTTCGACAGCACCCCGACAGCATGCGTTTCCCGGTTATCACCCTGTGTCGCCGAGCCTTCCATTATCGCCAGGTGTTTGGCGCAGAATTGCAGAGGCTCAACCGCCGTAACGCGGCTTAGCAAAGCATCATAACCTCTGCCCAACGACGGGCTGGCGCTGTAGTACGACCGGAAGTAAGAGGAGGACAGCCAGGAATCCAGCACGAAGAGGCCGCCGTAGGAGTGCCCCCATAAGCCGCGGCGTTGCCGATCGATATTCAGTCCCTGTTCCACTTTTGGGGCAATACGCGTTTCCAGTAACTGGCGAAAGTTGTTGCTGCCACCACTCTTACGGCTAAAACGCCCTGAGTGGAGATCTGTTTTTCTGCTTTCTGCTGCTGGCGTATAGTCGTAAGCCCTGCTGTTGAGATCGAAAGGGAGGTTGGTCTGATACCCGACAGCCACGATCACTGGCGGTGTTTTTTCTGACAATTGTTTGAGCAGTTCGTCATCCAGGCGATCCATAACTGCGTTACCGTCAAGCATATATAAAATCGGGTAACCCGATGCCGGTGCGGTTGTATTCGGCACGGCCGTCCATACCCGATAATGGCGTGTGCCATCGACAGAGTCGAAAGAGGTGACGCTGAAATGGTAAAACACGGAGCCTTTATCGGCTATATTCGGCCCCAGTGGCCGCATATCCGGCTTCGCATAAACTTGCGCACTACAGATAAGGGTGAGGCAAGAAAGATGAAAGAAAATCGCTTTATGCGGGCGTGTTGAGCGATACTCGCGGGCATACATCTGATGATTATTCCTTTTCCGCAGGTGACTATTTGATTTATTCAGGAAGTCTGTACCGTTTCCTGAAAGTGTTTGTGGGTCAACTCAACCCTGTAGTAAACCAATCCCGTCAATCAGTGCACCGCGCCACCATGCGTAATCGTGACCACCGGTGTAGATTGCGCAATGGCTTTCGACGCCAGCGGTAATCAGCCGCTGGTGAAGCTGCTGAACGTGAGGCACTGTCGAACCTTCCAGCGATCCCACGCACAGGCTGATACGTACGCCCTGCGGTGGGGCAGAAAGCAGATGCTCACTCACCCATGAGGTATCGGTTTCGCTGAACAAGCCTGGTCGACTGGTTCTTTCTGGCGTCCACCACATTGAAGGAGAGTGGCTGAGCACCAGACCGAACGTTTCCGGTGCGTAACGAGCCCCCATTAGCGCACTGATCCCGCCGAGGCTCTGCCCGGCCAGCACTGTGCGCGAACGGTCTGCCCACTGACGCTGCGGTTGTTCAGCGCGAATCATCGGCAGCAGATGTCCGGCGATATCCTTTATCAGTTTGCTGCGCCCGCCGAGTATCTCAGTGCGTTCATGTTCATTAATGTTGTCAATGCCCAGTACAGCCACGGGCACGATGCGTCCGTTATTTATGGCGGCGTCAATTGCCGCGCATACGCCAAGGTGATCAAACCAAGTTTCACCATCGGGCAGCACGACCAGCCCGAGGGGCTGAGAAATATCAACGTCCGGAATATAGAGCCGAACCTGGCGAGATTTCCCGGCGATAATGCGCATGGAGGTAAGCAGTTGTCCGGTGTGGAAGCCGCCGTTCCATTCCGACAGGGTGGGAGCTTTATCAAGTGTCAGCACTGATTCCTTTGCGTTTCCCCGAACGTTGATCTCCGGCATTTTGTTTAGCGGATCGGCCTTTCCGGCAAGGGTGGCAAAACGGCCTCCGGACAGTGCAATCGTCTCAGCCGTAGTGCCGGGGGGGATTTCCAGCAGCGAATAGGAGCCGCAGTAACTTGCGGGTAAACGCAGTGTCAGTGTCCAGATATCCGTTTCGGGAAGGGCGCTCATCATTCCTTTTTCTACGTGCTCTTTATCCGTCACCCGGTTCAGACGCAGATAAACGCCCTGCAGAGGATGTCGGGCGCGCCACAGAAAGGTCACTTCTCGCTCATCTTCCGCTCCTTCGACTGGCGTCACAAGAGGAACATTCAGCGACTCAGCTTCGCGCCAGAAGTCAGTAAGGTTAGCAATGTGGCCCGCTGCCAGTTGGTTGCGCAGGCTGGCGATAGCAGAGGGATGTTGTTGCATGTTCAGCATTCATACTCTTTAAAAATTAAGGATGTCAGTATAAATAATTAAAGCGGCTATTCACGGTACCGCCGCTTCTGACTGTGTTTTTAATACATTACGTGTCCAGTAACTATCCCGGGGTTTCCTCCTTCATGTTGTGCTGGCGATGGAGCGCAGTACTGCTGACGCTGTCATGCCATAAGCGGGTATAGAGGCCGCCCGCAGATAACAGCTGTTCGTGGGTTCCGTATTCCGCAAGTAACCCCTTATCAATAACGGCAATCAGATCGCAGCGTTGCGCGGTGGTCAGACGATGTGCAACAATCAGCGCCGAGTGCTTCCCGGCATGCACGACATCTGTTAACGATGACATCAGTCGTTCTTCGGATGTGCGATCCAGACATGACGTGGCTTCGTCGAGCAGCAGGATGTGAGCATTCGCCAGTTGCGCGCGGGCCAGCGCAATCAACTGGCGCTGACCTGCGGACAGATCGGCTCCGCCGTTATTCACCGGTGTCCGGAATCCCTGCGGCAGATTGCACACCATCTCATACAGCCCTGCCCGCTGTGAGGCAATTTCAACGTCTTCATTGGTGGCGGATGGTCGTGAATAACGAATGTTTTCTGCAATATCACTACTAAACAGTGCTACATCCTGATCGACAAGCCCAATCTGGCGACGATACTCAGTGAGCGAGGCATCATCGAGCATTTGCACACCGATTCTGATGTTGCCGTGCGTGGGGAAATACAACCCGGCAATCAGCTTAATCAGCGTCGACTTACCCGCACCGCTGCGACCGACGACCGCGACAACCATTCCCTCTGGGATCGTCAGGGTAAGTTTGTTCAGAGCTGGCTCGTGACTGTCGGGATAACTGAACGTGACCTCATCAAGATGCAGTGCACCGGTGACAGGGAGGACCGAAGAGGACCCGAGGTTCTCAGTGCCTTCTGTCGCCAGTAGTTCATCAATATGTTTGCCGCTGGCTGTCGCCTGCTGCCAGGCGTCGACAATCCCTGATAACTGCTGCACTGGCCCATAGAATTGCCCCAGCAACAGGAAGAAAGCCGCCAGTACCCCGGCAGTCATTTCTCCAGCGGCGACCTGCGAAGCTCCCACTAACAGAACAGCGGCATAGGAGGCCTCGGTGCAGAATGTCAGGAACGGAAAATAGACTGCAAGGTATTTTTGTGCTCGCACACGGGTTGCGCGGAAACGCTCCGATAACGCGCGCAGCCGGGCGCCCTCCAGTTCCTGCTGACCATGCGATTGCACGACACGCATGCCAGAGACTTTTTCCTGCAGGGTGCTGTTGACTTTGCCTATTTCCAGCCGTGCCTGTGCATAAGCAGGGGTACTGAGGCGGCGATAAATCATGGTTGCCAGTGCGGCCACTGGCACTGCGCTTAATGCCGTCAGCGCCAGGAACGGGTCGAGCCAGAACATGGTGGCGGCGATTGCGAACATCGTCACCAGACTGGTGGCCGCACCAGCAAGGCCGTTTTGCAGAAAGCGGGCGAGAGAGTCCACATCAACGGTCATGCGGGTCAGACGCGAATCGGCATGCTTTTCATGCCAGGGGAGTCCAAGACGCAGCATATGGCCGAAGCTGCGCAAGCGCACCGAATGCTGAACTGATTCCGCCGCTCTGGCGGCGAAGACCGTCTGCAGAGAATAACTGCACCAGCCCACAATGACCAGGCACAGGGCGAGCAGGGCACAGAGGCCGATGGTCGACATATCGCCTGCGGCGACACCGGAGTCAATGCCGTGCTGCAACAGTATCAGCACCCCTACGCCTGCCGCAGAATCGAGTGCGATCAGCAGAGCGGCGATGACGAACATCCACGCCACAGGCTTCAGTAGTGACGTGACTTTGCGACCTTTACTGGCCAGCGCCTGCTGTACTGCATTTTCCGGTACGCGGGTCATACGGGCGACAAAACCTTTATCCCCCGTATCCGTTACATCGTCTTGTGTCGCTGGTTCAGCCGGCCACAATTCGTTGTGGCTATTGTGGGACGTGGCCAGAAAATCGCTGTCGCCGGTCATCAGTGCGCGGAACGCCGGACAGCGCGCTTCAAGTTCTGCCGGGGTTCCGGTATCCACCATACGGCCCTTATCCAGCACCACAACCCGGCTGGCTAGCTGAAGCGTTGAACGCCGTCGGGCAATCACCAGCAGCATATGCCCTTCGTCAGCATAGCGACCCAGCGCGGTATTAATCTCCGCTTCCGTAACAGCATCAACCGCTGAGGTGGTATCATCCAGGATTAACACGTCCGGTGCAGTAATGAGCGCCCGCGCCAGCGCTATTCGCTGCCTCTGCCCGCCGGAAAGATTCGTACCCCGTTCGGTTAACAGGCTATCGAAGCCTTTCGGCAGGGCGTTGATAAAATCGCTGGCTCCTGCAGCAGCTGCCGCACGGCGAATGTCGTCCGCCGTTGCCTGAGGGTGGCCATAGGCGATATTTTCCGCCACCGTACCGGCAAACAGAAAAGCATCTTCAAATACGATGCCTACCCGGCGACGAAGCGCCTCCAGTCTGATATCGCGAAGATTTTGTCGGCCTTCGCTGGTGTTGAGCCATATCTTTCCGGAGCAGGGATCATAAAAACGCGCCAGCAGCATCAACAGGGTCGATTTTCCTGAACCCGATGCGCCCACCACCGCCACGGTTTCACCGGCGCGCAGGGAAAAGGAGATATCGCTGAGGATATGTCTGTCGCCATGGTGGTAGTCAAAGCTCATATTCTCCAGTTCCAGTCCGACAACCTGACTGTTAATCGACTCCGTCCCGTCCTCCATCTGTGAACGGGTGTCGATCAGTGCAAACACCCGCTCCACGGACGCCTGAGTGCGCTGTGCGATAACCAGAAACGATGCCAGTACGCGGGTTGGCCCGGTCAGCATCGCGAGGAAGCTGGCGAATGCAACGAAGGTACCGAGATCGATCCGCCCGTGCATGACCGACCACCCGCCGTAGCACAGTAGGACGATTTGCCCGAGCACCGGTAGCGCCAGCATGGTGGCCCCAGGCATCGCCTGCGAGATAACCGCACCGATGCGTACACGCGCAATCTGCCGCGACTGCCTATCGAGCCAGTGCGTTTCACGCATCTCTGCCACACAGGATTTTACCACTGAGATCTGTGCCAGCACCTCGCGTATATGTTCGGTGAGATTCGCCAGTTGGTCCGAGGCCAGCCCGGTTTGCGCGAAGACCCTACGACGCGCACGAAGCGCGGTGATCGCCAGGCATACCAGTACGCACACGACGATAAGCGTCATGGCAGGGGACATCCACAGCATCACGGCAATGCCGGCAATGTAATAAGTGAACACTGCCAGCGGCACCGGGCACATCTGCAGCAGGGTATGCACCTGCTGCAGATCGCTGTTGGTCCGTGAAATCACCTGCCCGGTGCGCAGCGCATCCAGGCCTGCGCCGTCAAGTTTCTGAATACTGTCGAATACCCGTCCTCTGAGGGTATGCTGCACCCAGAGTGAGAGCATCCCGGCATAACCACGGCGCACATAGTTACCGATGAAATCAAAAAAAGCGATCAACAGTAACCCGCAGGCCAGCCACGGCAGGCGGGCCGGATTGCCCGCCAGTGCGTCATTCACAGCCTGTCTTGTCAGCAGTGGCGTCAGCGCAGCCAGCAAAATAGTCGATACTGACGCTACCACCACGATGACACTAAGTTTCTTACGTTCCCAGCACACGCGCGCTAGGCGAACTATCCATGACTGAGCTGGTGTGGGAGTGTGATTCGCAGGCATTAAGCCTCCTCCGTCTGTAAAATACGATCCACTGGCCGGATCGTTCCGCAAAAAAGCCAGCACGCTCCGGTCCCGCATTGTTATGGATGCATGACTCCTGGATGGGTGCTGGCATATGATTATCATGAAGGTGTAGTGGCTACCCTTTCTGTACCATTGTGATCAGGCTTTTCGCCACTTCACCTGGGCAGGGTTGCGCCGCCATTTCCGCTGCTACCTCTTCAGAGGCTTTGCGAAGTGAGCGATTGTTGAGGAAAGCATTGATCATGTTACTCGACAGGCCGACGTCGCCAGGGATAATCCCGCAGCCGCGTTCGGCAACAACGCGGGCATTTACCGGGCGATCGGCTCCCTGGCCGAAGACGATTTGTGGAATACCAGCGTGTAGCGCTGTCAGGGTATTGCCTGCTCCGCCATGATGAATGAAACCATCTGCGCCGTTGAGGAAGACACCCATGGGTATCCAGTCAACCAAGCGAACATTTGACGGCAGCGAGCGCAAATCGGCCCGCGCATTGGCTGAAATATGCAGGATGATCTCGGCATCGACCTCACTGGCAGAATCCATAACCCAGGCGATTAGATCAAGGCCGTCAACCATCGGTTTGACAGTGCCGAGACTCACCAGCAGACGTTTACGCTCGGGCCTTCTCTCCCACCATGGTTCCCACACCGCGCCACCGTTATACGGGACGTACTGCATCGGAATAATGGGTTCACCGTCGTTTTCCAGAATGCTCATACTCGGCGGTGTTACGTCGATCCAGGCCATATCACGTGGTGTGGCCCCCACATTGTGGCGACGATAGGCGTCCGTGAGCGAACGCGTTACACCCTTGATATGCCAGGGGGTATGGCCGAAGCCTACGGTTTGCATCACGACCGGTATATCATATTTGGCGGCAATCAGCGGCCCGATGACTCCGAGCGGAGGGTAGATGATGAGGTCAGGCCGCCAGTGTCCGGCAAACTCCACCAGATGGTCGGCCATTTCTTCGCTGAAGAATGAGAAGTTGCCCATTTGGGTTCCGATATTACTTTTTTTCCGCTGTGCCTCATGGTGGCGGTAACCAGCTTCGGAATCCAGACCGGGTGCGGCGTCAAACACCACCAACCCGGCCTCTGCCGCTTTTTGTGCGAATTGTCCTCCGCTGGCGATCAGCACTTCATGACCGTTAACGCGAAATGCCTGCGCCAGAGACAGCACAGGATACAACAGCCCATAGAGAGGCGGGCCTACAAACAAAATACGCATGAGAAAATCCCTCTCCGCTTGACGATCTAAATCAGGCAGTCGACGCACTCATATGCCAGCAGCAGGACACTACTTTTCGTTAAACCTGCTTTACCAGATGCTGCGCCATTTGTGCTTCACCAGCGTTATGGACAGCTCAGTCAGAGACTTTTCCGTGACATACACAGGTGAATAGGGAACTCCGTATCCCCACTTCCATTAACGCTTACGCGCCATTGTCCTGTTGAACAGCCCAAATGGCGTCGGACAGCTACGCCGGGATGTTCTGACGCATTTGTGCAGTGTTAGACCGAACAACGAATCTGGAAAGAACCGTGATTTCTTAGACACACGATGAATCATCCTGATAGTCTCGCCTTCGCTGGTCTGTAAGTAAAAACGCCGTTGTACAGGCGATGTTTGTTCCCTTTCAACCTTACCAGAAACAACACAGACACAAATGCTAATGATAATAATTACCAATATCATTTAACTATTGCAACGGTAATTAAAACTTAATAAAAAGGGAAGCTCCCAGAGGGCTATCTGGGGATATTTAAATTGAAACCTACGCTGCTACAGACCGTGGAGAATATCTTGCAAACGCTGAGCATGCTGTTCCAACTCACCGGAAGGCTGATAGACGTTAAGGCATTGGTGAGCGGTTCTGCCGTCGCCAAAAATGTATAGAGAACTCCGACCAGCAGCGTTTCATCCTCTGTCTATAGCGCAAGCGTGTCGAGAACTACTGCTGATATTACGCTGTTGGCGAATAATCCGATTTTTGCTCCTGACCAGGTGAGTTTTTCGGCTTTTCGCTGCCAGTGTCAGGCTTTCACGTCATCATTTTGGATACGTTATTTCACTAAATGGTCATTGTTAGGGAAAAGAGAATGTGTGATTAGGTCGTTTAGCGTTGCTTTCCATCACACTCTAGCCAATTCACAACTATGGGCGGTTCTCGACGATTCCAGGTCAGGTTGACGGGACGCTAGTGGTTTCAAAGCTTGGTCAACAGATAACGATTGAAAAAGTCATGATCTTACTGAAGTTGTGCGGATAGTGAGTAATGCCGCGAGACGAACTGGCCGGGAGATTGATGGAACTTTAAAAATTATCTCTTAACGCATTTACGAATGCAAAAAGTCTATTTTTTGGTTAGCGGAGAATTTGTTAAAAGAATCCAGCATAGTGAATCCCCCTGCGCGGCTGTCTCTTGATCAGATCTCCTGATAAAGAGACTTCATCACCAGCCTCAACCATATCCTGAAGTCTGAACCAGCCATCCCACATATCTACCCAACCGGGGCGGCCTGTGCGTTTGCTGTGTATGGGTCCACCACATATTGCAATTTTTGTTCTCTTTTAAAATATATTCCACGGGCGTCATTAGTGCGGGCGCCTTGTGGAGTCTTTTGCTGTTATACAGCGCCAGATATTCCGCCAGTTTCAGGTTAAACAACGCCAGATCCTCAAAGAGTAAAATTTCATTAAATTCAATAAATTGCTCTCTTAATGCCCGGTTAAAACGTTCACAGATAGCGTTCATTTTTGGCGTGTAGGGATAGGTCCAGAGGTGTTTGATGGCGGCTTCCTGCAGCGTTTTGTCAAAGCTTCTCAGGAACTCTTTCCCGTTATCTGTGATGATCTGGCTGATACCGACAGGGAACAGCCGGGCTGCGCGGCTGAAAAAGTGATTGACGATATCACTGTTGAGCGACGGCACAGCCAGCGCCAGTACGTAATCGCTGTGTTCGTCGATCATGGTAATGATATAGCGACGCATTTCACCCATTCTGAGCTCAATGGCATCCATCCCAATGAGCTCTCCGGTCTTTACCGGACGGTAGTGCTTTGGCCTGCGGGGTTTGGTGGTTCGCTTTTTGACAAGCAGAGCCTTACCCCGCGAGCTCAGACGTACTGGTATCATCCGCATTTTATCGTGTGCGGTGGCGATCATTCTGCCGATGGTGGAAACACTCGGGCAGGTCTGATGGCGTTATGCGCACCAGGGCTTCAGGCGAACAAAAATCTGCTCTTTACCGAGGTTCGGCAGCTCTGTCCTGAGGCGTCGAATCTCTTTCAGCACATCGGGATGCCAGTGCTTTTTTCGTCGCACCAGAGGTGCCTTACTGTGCGGGATTAGCCCCTCAGGTCCTCCCTTGTTCAGTAACTGACGCCACCAGTAAAGCGTGCGGCAGGATACGCCAAAGGCTTCAGAAGCTGCAGAAATACCGTGTTTATCCCAGAAGTGCAGAGCCTTCATTCTCATTGTTGCTATATCAGCCATCACTGAAAGCCTCAACGCATAATCGGCTGCTTAGGATAGCCAACCTCAGGTGCTGCATTTGCATAGTGCAATCTCCCCTTACTTATCCGGAGGCAATTGCAATATCTCTGTGAACTTACACTGTGTATCATCAGGTTATTATGTGAGCTGGTAAATCAGATTTTGCATGGACTGAAATGATGCTGTTATTTAGGGACAAAGAACCGACTTTTTCTCTCGCCTCCTCGCCAGTAATGATTAATGGGAATGCTTCCTCTGGGGAGGAGGACAGTAGAAAAAAGAACCCGCCAGCAAAAATATTGGGGATGAACAGCTTTCGCTACTCAGGTTGTTGGCGGGTAAATTTCCTCATGAAATAAGAATGCTACGCGCTCTTTTTAATGAAAATGATAATCACTGTCAACTAATTGCGCATATTTTCTTCATACATGATTGATAAAGGTGATTCAGACTATCAGTGTTTTGCTGATGGCCTTTTTGTCTTTAGAAAACACCAGCCAGGCTGGCTGGTTCAGTTAAGCTTTCAGCTTCGAGAATTTTATGAAAGCTATTGATTTGTTAAAATAAATCACAGTCTGGTGACTGCAAAAGTTAAACGAGAAATCAAAAGGTGGCCCAAATCTGAAAATGAAGCTCTGCGTGATGATGTTGCCGCTGGTCGTCGTCGGTTGCATATCAGATCAATCTGCCCATCCCCGCGTGAAGCCACCACCGCCTCGGGCGTGGATAATGCAGCCCCCCGACTGGCAGACATCGCTGAACAGGATTATTTCCTCCCTCAGAGAGAGGCTTATCACTATGCAAAAACAACTGTAGGGAGCCCAGAAGTATATTAATGAACAGTGCAGATGAGCTCCCCATATCGATGGGCAACTATTGTGAGCAATATACCCGGGCTTCCAGCGGAGTATAGATGCCAAAAGTGATAAAACCGAGCAATTCATTTACGAATGTTTGCTGAGTTTCTGTTTTAACAACATTTTCTGCACCGCCACAAATTTTGGCTGCATCAACAGTTTTCTCTTGTCCAATTCCCGAAACGAAGAAATGATGAGTGATGGTTTCCTTTGGTGTTACTGCTGTCGGTTTGTTTCCAACAGTAAACGTTTGTTGAGCACATCCTGTAATAAGCATTGCCAGAGCGGCAGAAAACAACATTTTTTTCATCTTATTATCCTGCATTGTTAAAAACGGCAGAATCCTATGTGATAATAATTAAACAATTCGAATAATTTCGAGCACTTGGACTCTGACAGTTAAGGACTCTGCCTGTTGCATCTTGGCAGTGGACGTTGAATGAATTTTTGCCTAGATAAATACCAATCAAAGATGACGTTATTCATAATGGTTCTCCCAAAAAAACACCGTCAGCGTACTGCTGCAGGGTAGGGTGATCATCTAATAAAATCCAGTATAACTGGATAAGAAAGATATTCCTGGTGAACTGGCTCCGCCACACTTACCAGGAAACACTATTCCCTGGTCGAACTTATCTTCCGGAAAAACCTCTTTTAAGTGGTTTGAAGTTTTTCGGAATATATCGCACACAGAAAAATGCGGATATCACAGACAGACTTCTGTCGGTTCCAAATAGTGCAGACCCAAAAGCTATGTATCTTAGTACAGAACGGGTGCCCGACATCCTCGGAACGGATGTCTTTTAGATACGACAACAGGGTGAATAGACAGGAAAAATAGAATGATGCAGCTCTCTTTTTTACAAATGACTGACTCTCTGATATCTAGAACAGATAACGCATCCGGAATATACTTTATCTAGGAGCTATCACTGATACGAAGATACATATTCGAATAAAAATACAACAACTAGCAATCTGTAATTACTTTCAGGAGGTCACACCTCCCACTCCTGTTCAGAACAAATCTTCCCCCGGAGATAAAAATGGTGATAATTATGCTGATGGAGACTAAATACCAATAAATCCGGTGCGTTCTGTGGCAGGTTGAGACCTCACAGGAAAAACGACAACAACTCCCGTCGACGTTATGCGATTCAATCCGGATGCTCTTTGTACCACCAAGCGCCTTCCTCGCTAACTAACTGGTGTACTGCTGATATGGAAACAACATCTGTCATCATTCTCAATGGCTTCCTCGGCGCAGGGAAAACCACTCTGCTGAAAAACCTGCTCATACAGGCACACGAAAAACAGCTTTCAGTCTCTGTCATAGTCAATGACATGAGCGAACTGGATGTGGACGGCGTGCTGATCGCCAACACAGATATTGTAGATGCAAAAGACAATAATTTCGTAAGTATCACCGCAGACAGCATCAGCAGCCCCGCAGGCCTCAAAAAGATGGATCTCGCAATTAACCATCTGCTTGATCACAACAAGCCGGATGTGATGCTGATTGAAACCTCCGGAAGCAGTCATCCGCTTCCTCTGGTCAAATACCTGCGTCGCCATTCACGTGTACGCCTGAAGGCGTTTTTAACACTCGTTGATACTGTCATGCTCCATGAAGATTACAATGATGGGAAAAAACTGATCCCCACTCTTCAGGAAAATCTCCGGCATAACAAACGCGGCCTGGAGAATTTGCTGGCCGAGCAAATCATGTTCTGCAACAGGCTGCTGCTGACCAGAAATGACCGCCTGCCCTTTGACATTATCTCCGCTGTGGCAAAAGCCATACACCCACTTAACCCCTCAGTGGATGTGCTCGCGGTATCATGGGGAAATATTGAACTGAGCACATTACTGGCGATCCCGGACTACAATTTTGACCGTGTTGAGTTACTCATCAGTGAACTGGAAGCACTTGCAGGAAACATGGATACTCCGTGCAACAATGAGGAACTTATATGGCGCGTCATCAGGGACGACAGGCCATTCCATCCGCAAAGATTATGGGATACCTGTCACCGCTTTATGGGCATGGGCGTTTATCGCAGTAAAGGTTTTTTTTGGCTCCCCGGGAGAGATGATCTTGCCCTGCTCTGGAATCAGTCAGCAGGAAGCATCAGTCTGGCGCTCATTGGCTACTGGAAAGCTGGAGTACTGGAACATACTGACAATAATTTAACTCGTGAAGAACGTTCAGCGCTACAGCGACACATCGACACATCGACACAGCCTCTGGGCGATTTGGCGATCGCTGCTGTCAGTTGACTATCATTGGCAATGCCACTGAAGTTAATGATTTTACACATGCCTTATCCCTTTGCTTGTTGACTGAAGAAGAAATTCAGTGGTGGATGTCGGGCGGAGTATTCCCTGATCCATGGCCACAGAAAGTTACCCGCCTATCCTGACAGAAATTGCATTCATATCAGGCTTCCTGTTGCATCTGGTGCAGGCAGTGGCCCCAGAAGGGCTCTCCATACCATCTCGTATCATAGCCGGGGGAGAGCTGAAATACACGTCACGAGAATAGTTGCATTATAGTGGGTATGCAGAGTAGCTACCTGGGAGGTCTTTCGACCGCTGACTCTGACTACCGGGTTAATGAAACACGCCAGTTCGCTCGGATGTTGAGACTTAAATCGAAGAACACGGCGGTGCGGAGTCCGGTGATTAATGGAATAGCAGAGAGCTTCATGAAAACAATAAAACGTGACTACATCAGTATCATGCCCAAACTTGTGGTCTGTTTTTTATGGAGCAGTTTGTGCTCAGTACTCAGAAAAAATATTTTAGAGCCTGTAGAGCAGATGAATGCGTGGATTAGGGGAGCGATTAATAAGAAAAAGAAGTGGAAATAGAAGCAGTAAGCTTCATGAAGTAAGTTAACATTCAATGTTATTTAACATAAGATAGATTATGCGCACCGATATTGTAACTGCAATATTCTAATGTCACTTTTAACCCATTTAAGTGATGTCACTTTTTCTGGCATAAAGGATCCAATCCTCAGTCTATGGAGACATCAGGATGCTTGTGACTATGTTAGATAAAGAGCTCAGCCGGATCAACGTCATTCAGTCAGTTGTCGAAAAGCGTATGCGCCGTCGTGATGCTGCGCACCAACTTGCTCTGACCGAACGTCAGACGCAACGTCTGATGAACCGCTTTCGTGAATCAGGTGCCGCTGGCCTGGTAAACCTTCGACGTGGACGCCCTGGTAATCACAGACTCCCTGAGTCACTGAAGCTGCGTGTACTTTCTTTACTTCACGATCACTACAGCGACTTTGGACCAGCGCTTGCCGCAGAAAAATTGCGCGAACGCCATAACATCACGGTGTCTGTTGAAACGCTCAGAAAATGGATGACTGCCGATGGACTCTGGGTTCCATACTCACGTCGCAGACCCCGTGTTCATCAACCCAGATACCGGCGTGACTGCCTCGGAGAATTTGTTCAGATTGATGGTTCTCCACATGACTGGTTTGAAGGACGCGCCCAAATGCTGCCTGCTTGTCTTCATTGATGATGCTACTAGCTGCCTGATGCACCTCCGCTTCGGCGAAACTGAATCAGCATTTGATTACATGATGGCTACCCGAGAGTATCTTGAACAACATGGCAAACCACTTGCGTTTTACAGCGATAAGCACGGCATTTTCAGGGTAAATAAGGGTGGCTCCACTACGACCGGAGTAACCCAGTTTGGCCGTATGCTTTCTGAACTGGGGATCGAGTTGATTTGTGCCAACAGTCCACAGGCTAAAGGCCATGTGGAGCAAGCAAATCAGACACTTCAGGACCGGCTTATCAAGGAGATGCGTCTCGAGGGAATCAGCAGTATCGAAGCAGCCAATGCTTGGCTGGATACCTTCATCGCTGACTTCAATCGTCGCTTCGCAAGACCAGAAAAATACCCCAAAGATTTGAGGCTGAAATCAACGAAGAGCTCGATGATATTTTTGCCTGGCAGGAACAGCGTAAGCTGTCTAAAACGCTGACATTCCGCTATGACAAAATGATATATCTTGTTGAAAATACAGAAAAAACTCTCGTATCGCTGGCGACAAACTCACAGTCTATGACTATACACTGGCATTCAAACACGGTTACCGTTCACTCAAATATTAGGTGTTCGACAAACTGGAATGTGTCGATCAGGGGCAAATCGTTGATAACAAACGTCTTGGGGCCGTGCTTAAACTGGCACAGTGTAAAATGGATGAACTTGAACGTGATGGTAAACGTGCCCGAAGTAAAAAGATGCCCAAACGACGCACTCAAGCAATTGAGGGCTATCAATCCCCTGCAGGCTAACCCTGAGGAATTCAGAGCCAGCCTTAAACGTTAATGCCCCCCACCCGCTTTAACACGTCAGTAGTTACTCTGACAGGTATGACACTATTTATTTCCATGCTACGGCTTTTTGTATGTTAATAATTAATGCTAATGTATGCGTACATTAGCATTAATTATTAGGTTAATCAGTCCTCGTGTTCTCTTGATGCCTTTACTCCTGTCTGATAGATACGCTTTACCCGTTCAATCTCAGCAAGCGTTGCCTGCCAGTGCCTCGCGGCGGCATGACGATATCTTGCTGCCACTTTTTCCACGTACTTCGGGTTACTGTCCGTGCTTCGGCGCTGTCGCCCCTTCTCCCCGAAAACCTCCACAATCAACCACTGGCTACCCGTTCGGCCGAAAAGCGCATTGCACAGTCGCTTAACAGTAAGCGGCGTTAAATCCGGGTCAGGGTCGTAAGCTACGGTGAAAGAGGTGACTTTTTAATCTTGCAATAACAGATATTGTAGTAGCTAAATTGAGATGAAGAAAACATGTCCGCGCTACAGTCTCACCATAGCGATCACTGCTTTCAAAGGATGGGACTCATGACAGCATACGGAACGGAGTTTATCTCAAGGAACGATGTAAACCGATTCAGGAGCCTCTAGGACGTCACCGACCGATGCCTCACTACTCGTCTCGCAGCCAGCCGGCTGGAGATGTCTGACAAACACTACAGCCGTCTGCATGAATGTTACCGCGAACACGGACCTCTTTTGCTGGTAAATCGCCGTGGACAGCCAGGTAATCCGCAACTGATGCCGGGCCTCGCTGAGCGTGCACTGCTTATTATCCATGAACACTACGCTGATTTTGGTCCGACGTTAGCCTGTGAGAATCTCGCCGAGCTCCATAGTCTATATCTGACCATAGAAACGGTACGCAATCTGATGATACAGACTGGTTTATAGATCCCCCGTATATTACGGCAACCGCGTGTACATCAGCCACATCCGCTACGTGCCTGTACCAGAGAGCTGATCCAGATTGATGGCTGTGAGCATTCGTTGGTTCGAGGAGCAAGGCCCGGCCTGCACACTTCTCATTTACGTTGATGATGCAACTTCTATTTGTTAATTCCGAGTCTACTTTCACCTATTTTGAAGCCATCCGAGGCTATATTCATACGTATTTTTTCCTGTGGCTGAAAAGTGTTATTACAAGCACTGATGCAGCCAGAAACAGTGTGACAATATTTGCGGTCAGTACGGAAAAATCAAATCGCATAATGCCATACGTTATCCATGATAATGACACCTATCAGGAACATGACATACAATACCAAAATACAAGAAAGTAACAGTGGGGAAAAATTGGTGTAAATGCCCTTTTAAAGGGCAAGTTTTCAAGGGAGATATTCCAGTTAGAGATAACAACGAACAGCAGCGCGAACTCAGGAAAATAATCAGGGCTGCCCTTATGCTTTTCGGGAGCTACATTTTCCTGCATATCTCTTTAGTTCCGACTACTTATCTGGTGAGAACCTCTTTTTCAGACACATCAGAATATGATCGCTATTCTTGCTGAACATTGACTTCATTTTGGGCACTGAATCTTCATAATACTGACTATTGCCAAGAGTCTCTTCATATGCCTAGCTAAATAATAGCCTTAGTGTGGCTTGTTTTTCAAATTTCAGGCAGTACCGATTAGTAAGATCTAAGGAAATGCTGGAGCCCCACCAAACTCAAGATAAATTTTTGCTAAGTTCTGCAACTGATTGAAGCGATTTTCATCCAGCCGAAATTCCGCCTGACGGCGTTTTTCCTGAGCATCAAGCCAGAATGAAATACGTATTGCACCATGCCGGTAACGCACTTCGTTTAATCTCTCTGACTTACGTGCAAGTTCCAGTTCTTCCCTGAGTCTTGTCTCCTGAACCTGCAGCTGGTTACGTAATGAAAGCGCGTCTTCTATGCTGCTCATTGCCTTATAAAGTAGCTGTTTAAACTCCAGCACTCGCTGTTCATAATCGTTACGGGCAATTTTTACCTCGATGTCCCGCTGCCGCCACTCCAGAAACGGTAGAGTTAGGTTAGCGCCTACAGAACCGACCGGATTATGCAGTAATGCCAGTAGCGAAGTGCTGCTGGTACCCAAAGCGCCAGTCAGGTTGAAGGTGGGGTAATATTCACTACGCTTTATATCAACCGTAGCCAGCGCCTCACGCAACTGCCATTCTTTAGCGCTGATGTCAGGCCGACGCATCAGAACGCTGGCAGGAATATTCGCATTGACCTTAGGCAGGCTTCCTTTTGGCAGCGTTGTTGGCTCGACTATCTGCCCCCCCGGAACAATGCCGAGCAGAACTGCCTGCTGATTGAGTATCTGTAAACGTTCTCGTTGTAGCCCTGTGAGCTGGTTCTCTTGCGTGAGCAGGTTTTGCTGCGCGTCGATCACATCCAGCGACGAGGTGCTTCCTGCTCGATATCGAACCTCGGCCAGACGCAACGTCTCTTTTGCATAGTCGATACTCTGCTGGAGGATGGCAATTTGTTGATTTACAAAACCGATGCGCCAGTAATTATTGCTGGCTTCTGAAAGCAACATCAGGCGCGCGAAACGAAAATCTTCTTCACTGGCATGGACTGCCCACTCAGCAACGTCACGCTGACGGGCAATTTTGCCCCAGAGATCCAGCTCATAGCTGGTGCTGAGACTGGCATAACCGCTTTTTGTCCAACCGGACGAGTTATTCAGCTGTTTTTTCCCGTCCTCACCCAGTGAACCTTTTAATGCAGGAGAATTGGTGATGCCTGTTCTTTCCGCATCCAGCCGCACCCGATGCACTCGCAGTGCAGCTATAGCCATGTCGTTATTACTTGTCATCACCAGGCGAAGCCAGCTATCGAGATGAGGATCGTTAAATTCTTTCCAGTCAAACGGGGCTGTATTTCCGTCCATATCACTCTGGACCCAACTGATGGGATAGCCCACTTCGGGAGCGTGATAGTCACTTTTCAGCACGCTTGTGCAACCTGCACAGAGTGCGGTGGTAAGGCATAAAGCCAAAGGTGATAAAATTTTCATAGGTTATTCGCTGGCCAGTGAAATGATCGGATCCATCCTTGCTGCCTTGCGGGCGGGGAGATAACCGAAAATCATACCGATTAAGGTTGAGCAGAAAAACGCGGTGACAGCAGCCTGCCACGAATATATCACCGTGAACATTTCGTCCCCCAGGGCGGTAAAGAGCATGCCTGTGGCATATGACAATGCAATACCCAATGCGCCACCAATCAGGCAAACTAATACGGCCTCAATAATAAACTGCTGCATGATGTCGCCGTATCTCGCGCCGACAGCCATGCGTACGCCAATTTCATGAGTTCGTTCCGTTACAGAGACCAGCATGATGTTCATCACCCCGATACTGCCGATCATTAGTGAGATACTGGCGACCATCAGAATTAGAATGCTGAAGGTCATTGAGGTACGTTCGACAGATTTTTTGATTTGTTCAAAGTTGTAGACTTGGAAGTCTTTTACACCATGACGCCGGGTTAACAGTTGGGAGATTGCACTAATCGCTGCCTCGTTATTCACATTGTCTTTTAGCCTGACGCTAATACTGCTCAGAACCGGTTTGCCCACCATACGGTACATCACTGTGCGGTAAGGCATCCACACGGTAATGCGGTTTGGCATATCGCTATAGTCGCTGCTTCTGGCAATGCCAACCACTCGTGCAGGCACGGAACCAAGGAGGATTATTTGCCCCAGAGCCTGTAGCCCCGCATCGTCGAAAATAGCCTTGCGGGTGTTCTCATCAATAATGACTTCCTGTAGGGCATTACGATCATCCCTGAAAGTTGTCCCCTGTAACAACTCAATACCTTTTACCCGAAAATGCTCCCGCCCTACGCCGTTGATGGAAGCCATTGCCGATTTACCAAGAAAACGAATATTATCTGATGTGCTAACTTCCGGACTTACGCTGTCGACAAATCCTTGTTTCGCTAGTGCATCAGCGTCCGCAGGTATTAGTGTTCGAATACTCTCAACGCTGTCATCAAAAAAATCTCGCCCAGGATAAATGCGGACCACATTTGTACCCAGACTTTTAATCTCCTCCAGTGTCTTCTGCTTGGCACCTTCACCCAATGCCACTACAGTAACAACGGCAGCGATACCAAAAATAATCCCAATCATGGTAAGTGTGGTGCGTAAACGATGTGCATTCATCGCTTTTAGCGCCATTTGCAGCGATTCACGCGTACGATCGAACAGTGTTTGCCAATAGCTTTGCCGGATACTGTTGGTTTGTCGCCACGTTTTTGTTACAGATACGCAACTGCCGCTATCAGAGATAATTTCGCCATCACGCAGTTCGATAATGCGCTTCGCCTGCCGGGCAACCGTCATATCGTGGGTCACCATTACTACGGTATGACCATGCCGATTAAGCTCACTCAGGATGGCTAACACTTCTAGCCCGGATTGCGAATCCAGAGCGCCAGTTGGCTCGTCCGCCAGGATTATCTCTCCACCGTTGATCAGTGCCCGGGCAATACTGACGCGTTGCTGCTGACCACCTGAAAGTTCGCTAGGTTTATGATGCTCACGTCCTTTCAGCCCAAGTCTACCAAGCAGCGCGGTTGCGTACATCCGACGGCTGCCTCGTTCGCTGTTGGCGTAAATGGCCGGGATCTCCACGTTACCAAGTGCGCTAAGATCAGGAATCAAATGGTATCGCTGGAAGATAAAGCCAATATGTTCCCGGCGCGTTCTGGCCAGCTCATCGGGCGAAAGGTGGGCGGCGTTTTGCCCGTTGATGAAGTAATCGCCTTTATCTGGTACGTCAAGGCAACCCATTATGTTCATTAAGGTTGATTTGCCTGAGCCTGAGGCACCGATGATTGCCACCATTTCTCCGGCCGCGATAGTCAAATCGACGTTTTTAAGGACGGTTCGTGCCTGACTACCATTGCCATAAGTTCGGCTAATCCCTTTTAGCTCAATAATCTTTCTCACAGCACAATCTCTTCTTCGGTTGCTTTCTCTTCCGGCAACGACAACACAACATTCTCTCCAATCTTTAAGCCTTCGAGGATCTGAATATCCAATCCGTTGGTTATGCCAGTTGTCACATTCCTGGTTTCCAGCTTGCCGTCAGCCGCCAGCACCTGGACCTGTTGCTTGTTTTCCCCGGTTCTGCGCACGGCCTGAAGGGGCACCAGCAATGTGTTTTTGGCTTCTTCAATAAGGAGTGTAACCTGCGCTGTCATGGCAATACGGAGTCGGTTTTCTGGGTTAGGCACATCGAGCAAGGCATTGTAATAAACAGAAGCATTTGAAGAACTGGCTCCTGAAACCGAACTGTTGCTGGCAAGAGAATCATCTTTCATCACTGACTCCGGTGCCAGCTCAACTGCTCGCAGCGTCGCATTATAGTGCGTGTCCGGTTCGGAAAAGATAGTGAAACGGGCTTTTTGCCCAGCGGAAATACGGGTGATATCGGCTTCGGAGATCTGCGCTTTAATGGTCATAACATCCAGACGTGCAAGCTTAATGATCGTTGGCGCACTCTGGTTTGAGTTAACGGTCTGTCCCTGCTGAGTGACGACGGCGATAACAATACCGTCCATCGGCGCTACAACTCGTGTATAGCCAAGAGCTAGCTTTTTCTTATCCACTTCTATCTGTGCCTGGACAAGCTTGGCATTCAGAGACAGTAATTCGGCGTGAGTGGTGGCAAGCATTGTCTCTGCAGACTCAAAATCTTCACGGGAGCTGGCATCTTCTCTTAACATTTGCTGCTGGCGCTTAAAACGCAATTCAGCCTGTTTCAGGAGCGCCTGCTTCGACTGAAGTTCGGCTTTAACCTCGCTGAGCGCAGCCTCAGCATTGCGCAAATCATTACGCTGAGGCAAGTCGTCAATTTCGGCAATCAGCTGCCCTTTAGTCACGTAGTCGCCCTGTTTTACTTTCAGTGATTTCACCTGGCCTGATACCTGTGCCCCTACGTTAACGCGTTCAATCGCGTCAATGCGGCCAGTTGCCAGAACGGAATTTTCTATATCACCTTTACGCACTGGGGCCGTAACAAATTCTGGTATATCAGGACTTCTCAGAAAGAAGAGCAAAACGCAGATAAGAATAATGAACAGCGCTGCGATAAAGAACTCGGTGCGGCGAAAGAGACATTTCGTTATCATAGTCTAAGTTTTCCATGACGATGAAAGTGGTATTCCAGTTCCCTATAGTAAATGCTCCAGTATCTACTGGAGCTAATTTTAAAAGGTCAGTCCTGCAACCCACTCAGAGAATCAGAAATAATATTTAAGACCCGCTGTAGTTATGAAATTGTAGTTTTCAATACCGGCACTGTTTTTGTCGAATTCAGAAACGCTGCTGTTTCTATTATAACGAGATGTATCACCTTTCTTGTTAGTGATCCGATTCCACGTACCCTCAACATACACCTTGGCATTAGATGTTATATAATAGCCAGCATTGACGGCCACAGAATAATAATTCTGACTTTTTACTTTGTCACGATATGTGACTCTTTTCTCCAGGTCATAATGTTCATCGTTATCAGATGACTCAACCCAGTCACTGTATTTAAATGTGCCGCCCAGTTCAAAGTTGTCATAGCGGTAACTTCCAGTCAGGCCAATATAAGGCATCTTAAAACGCTGCTTGTAACCTATGGCTTTTTCGCCATCCGGGAATGTGCCAATAGCATCCCTAAACCCTTCATAAGAATAGATATAAGAGCCGCCTCTGGCGGTGAAACTGTAACGGTTTTCCTGATATCCCGCCATGAGCCCCAGGCGATAATCTGGTTCATTTAAGAGCCATCCTTTGATATTCAGGTCAAATTCATTGGCAAAATTAAGTCGGGTATCGGGATGCCTGCTCTCATCAGTCCAGATGCCAGGTTTATCTGAGTCCAACCAGTCACGGTCAACCATATTTCCCCCTTTCTGACCGATGGTTGTCCAGCCTGATGCATTGAAGGACAAACGGGGGAGTAGATCCCAGTTAATAGCACCTTTAATAATAGCGGCGTTGCTGTATTTCCAGTCCAGCTGACTGGCTTTTCGTCCACCCTCTTCAGGTGCGTAAACACGCTCTTTTGTTTTACCACTCAGTGTACCAAGATTCAGTTCCGTACTGATTTTCTCAGGGGTAAAAGTGAGAAATTCAGTAGTAGCAAGGGCATTGAATGTAATGGGAACAGATAATACCATTGCCAGAAACTTTAACCGCATAATAATGTGATTCCTTTAAGTCTGATTAATCAGATAAATATTCGTTGAGTCTTTGTTTCCACGTCAATCGTGAAACATTGTTTTGTTTATTTTTTGTTTAAGATTATTGCTGTCAGGTCTCAGAAATTAAGATGCTCAATTTGTTGCATGATTGATAATTAGCATGTTAATAATATTAAGTCATTTAAGTAATATATAAATATTTTTATCATCAGAAATGTAAAAACGGTGCTTGTGTTAATCTGCAATTTTAAAGGAGTGATGTAGCCCACAGAAACACCGGACAGTAGCTGTATCTCCAGATAAGATTAACCAAAATAAAACAACCAACTGAATGAAAAGAGGAATAGTGCTTCATGAAGATGTCGCGCCTTATCTATTTTTAACATATAAACTTAGGTTTTTTATTCTTTATGGTTATTATTCATTAATGGCTATGCATAATTTAACTCCATGCAAATAATTATTTTGTTTATGATTGGTTTATGCTAATCAAGTTATTTTCATAATGTTATTTTTATAAGTAAAAGAGGTTGAACATGGACTTATTATTACTCACTGGGGCCACTGGATTTCTCGGCGGTGCTGTGCTAGATAAACTGATGAACAATCAAAAAAATATAGAATTGCTACTTTTAGTTCGAGCCGATTCGCAACATACAGGACTTGAGAGGGTTAAAGACAATGGTCGCAAATTTAATATTTGCGAGGATAGATTACATTCTTTAACAATTGATAATATATTGCTCGGGGATTTAAATAACCCGGAGACCTTCCTCTATGACCCTCGTCTTGATAAAGTCACATATGTTATTAATTGTGCAGCAGTTGCTTCTTTTGGCAATAACCCTCTTATATGGAGTGTAAATGTTACAGGTACGCTTGCTTTTGCCAAAAGAATGACAAAAGTTACAGGGTTAAAACGCTTTATTCATGTTGGAACTGCTATGTCATGTACTCCGAATGCAAATTCGTTAGTAACGGAAGATGCTGCAGCATTAGATACAGGAGAGCATTTGGTAGAATATACGCGCTCAAAAGCAACAATAGAACTTTTGATGCGCAAAGAATGTCCCAACTTGCCCTTATTGATTGCCCGTCCATCCATTATTGTCGGCCACACCCATTTAGGGTGCTTACCTTCAACCAGTATTTTCTGGGTGTTCAGAATGGGATTAATGTTACAAAAATTTATGTGTTCACTGGATGATAGAATAGATGTCATTCCTGTGGACTATTGTGCTGATGCATTGTTAATGCTACTGGAAAGCTCGTTATCTAAGGGAGAAGTTATTCATATATCTGCAGGTAAAGAAGGCAGTGTAACATTTGCAGATATTGACAAATCTATAGCCTGTGCCCTGAATGGAACTCCCGTTGGTAATAAATATACTAAAGTTAGCTATGACGTGCTGGTCATGGAGAGACATGAATTAAAGAATATTTTTGGTCCCTGTAATGAACGTCTTATGCTAAAAGCCATTCGTTTGTACGGCGCGTTCAGCATGCTTAATGTCACTTTCAGCAATGAGAAATTACTGGGTATCGGAATGCCCAAACCACCAAAATTTACTGACTATATTAAAACTTGTATAGAAACGACTAAACATCTGTCGATCCCACAACAAATGGTAGTGGATTTTAAATAAATTTTATACTTTTTATAAACGGCCGTCGTTATGAACAATCAATATCTAACAGAAAGCTAAAATGGAAACGGAAAAATCTGGAGGATACTGTGCTTATAAAAAATTTTAAGCGAACCATTACATCCTGGAAAACATCTACATTCGAAATATATAAGTTGGCTTTTGAAAAATACGGCGGGAGCGTAAACATGCACCCGGATGTTGTTTCATTTTTTATGAAGAATCATGCATGGAAGATTGATTTTTTTCACTATGAAAAAAATGGTGATATTAAAGGCGCATACTTCCTGTGCAATGGAACGCAAGTTGGCATAATGGCTCGAAGGCGTTATCCTTTGTCATCTGATGAGATTTTAATTCCTTTTGATTCTCATACGAAATGCTTTTTTCCGGACAAAACGAATAAATTATCCATGATAAATAAACCTAACATAATAAATGCAACATGGAGTATAGCCAGAAAAAAACAAAACTGCATAATAAAAGAAGAATTTTCCACGAAATTTGAAAAAACACGACGAAATGAAGTCCAGAGATTTATCAGAAACGGTGGAGAGATTAAATGCATAGAGGAGTTATCAGATAGTGAAATAGCCAGATTATACATATCACTTTTCCAGTCTCGATTTGGAAATATGTTACCTTGCTATAAATATGATGATTTATTGAGATTTGTTTCTTATCTGCGGAAAATGATATTTGGGCACGTGCTATTTTGGAATAATAAGCCTTGTGCTATTGACATTGTTTTGAAATCTGAAAGTTCATGTAATGTTTATTATGATGTCCCAAATGGTGCGATACTGAATGATGATAGCTGTATGAAACTCAGTCCTGGAAGTGTCCTTATGTGGTCAAATATTAATAGAGCCAGAAAATACTGTCATGAAAATAATAAAAAAATGATATATTCTATAGGAGCTTTCAGGCCTGAATGGAAGTATAAACTTCTGTGGTCAGCCCCCTTTAAACTTGGAAAATGTTTGTGCTGATAAATCTGTGTTAGGATAAATTGCTGTTAACAGTGCTATATTAATTTACGGATTTACATTAACTAAATGCTCCTCTGCTTTGTAGAGGAGCTAAAAAATATTTCATATGTAGGTTGTTTGAATTGTTAATTAGTGAGTAAACCTGTTATCACTCAAAACCGCACCAAAACTCAGAGGTCCCTAATCGATGTGTCCCCCAGAACACCTCATAGTCTTTACCAAGAATTGCAGCAAACTCTAATGCTTGCTCATAATTGCAAAATACACCAAATAAACACCATGGAGAACACCTTATTACCCCCCACCCAACAATTGAGTCGGACAAAAAAGGATCTTTTTTAAGTAAACAATCTGTAATCATGGCAACAACCTCCTATTACCGATGCGCAAATTTTGGCATAACCCTCTTGAATGTTAATTGGATATCATTTATTTTTTTATTGAGTTAAAGCGTATTAGAATATGCATACGTTCAGTTCACAGAGACACAAATATCTATAAATAAACCATTATATCGCTGAGTTGTGTCAATTAAACAGAGCTCCTGATAGATAAATCTGGTGTAACTGAGTCATCCTGGCTTCGACATAAAAATAGAAATAAACACTACTTTTATGTATCAGAAGCCCTGTGTATTATCAGTTTATTTTTATCTTCATACGATTCATTCTCTGTATTCCCCTTATTTCAAAGATACTTTCCTCAATGCATTCCAAATCAACAATTTATCCATCTCATTTAAATTTTGCTGTTGGATATTCTGCATAAAGTGCACTTTTTCCCATTCAGTCAGCGATCCCTCTGACTTCAACCGTTTAGCCAAATCCTGCAGAATTCTATAGTTTAACTGAGCGATTTGTTCTCGAACATCCTTAAGTGGACGAGGTTTCCAGTCAGTTTCAGGAACCGATAGCCAGTCAGCACGATATCGGTACTGGATTGCTTTCGCAACATCCATTTGGGCTTGGATAAAAGGTATTGCGGTATCCTCTTTTATTCCTAGTTTTCCTGCATCAGCAATAGCATTTTGTAATACTTTTTTTTCTTGAAGCAAATCTTCTATCGCCTGATGGTGTTGAGCCTTATACCCGGCTACATCTTTCATATATGACAAACGTTCATTAATCAGATTGATAACTGAATAACTGCCTGCTAATGCTTTAGATGTTGCAAAAAAAATTGCAGCGATAAACATTAATTTAATTAGGTAAAGTTTTTTCATTACTGCTCCATCATTATTAATGAACATTGTCTGGTTTGAAATATAAAACCTCTACTTAAAAAAGGCGATAGTTATTCTTGCTTATTCGGAATAAAGTTTCTTTATTAATCTCCTAATGTATTTTACAACCTCTGAAAAAGATGAATAAATTGAATCAGAAGTAACAAATAAAGAGTGTTCCATAAAATAACTCATTGAATATTTATTATCTGTTGTAACCTCTGACTCATAGAATAAAGAAATATAATATTGTTGAGTGAATGCATCATGAACTAAATTGGTTACACTTTGCTTTATACTTGCGACTGATAACAGCACACAAAAAAATAACACTTTCATAAAGTTATTCGATATCCGCCCTGCTGTTGTATCAATAACATGTAGTACCGACAAATGTTATAACATAACATTTGTGTTATCAACAATAATCATATGCTCCTTCTCAGATAGAAGGCTTTAGCCAGTTTGGTAGTAGCAGCTGCCAACACAGCTATGGATGTCGAGCGCTCCTCTATGACAGTTCAAACAATCGTGAGATGAACGTCATGGCAAAGCGTCAAAGGCCTCCCCCGATAACTCTGGAACAAATCGAAATTCGTTAGCTAAAGAAAAAACCACAAAGGATAGAAATGAAAAAGGAATATTATACGCTCTTGATATCAGGACTCCCTGAAAAGTTCCTGATAATCAGGACGCTCAGTGTGCTTTATCCTGTAGTCATTCCCTGCCACATGTCTGGGGTTTACACTAGTTGTTGCAGCCTCTACCAGTCCGCCATGTAATGACATGGCCATATAGTTGAATATTCATGCATTCAGACCATCATTAATATTATGATGGATTAATACCGAACGAATCGGAAGGTAGATACTTGAAAATCTAGAATTGAGACCAGTTTTTGTTGGCTACTCCTGACATAGCAAGAATTAACGTTCAGTCATGCTCTCATGAATTGTTCCCTTTATAGGACTAAGAACAAAATCAATTACCCGACGATAACCTGTGATTATTTCTGCTGTAATGTTCATACCTGATGTCATCCTTACTTCTTTTCCCTCAACCATCATGACCGAATCAAGTAACATGATTTCCCCATCAAAATATAATCCTTTCTGGTTATCCTCGATAGCTTCACTACTTACCGTTTTGACGATACCATGCAAGTAACCGTGACGAGTATAAGGGAATGACTCGACTTTTATAATGACGTCCTGTCCGGGCGAAACAAAGCCGATATCCTTATTACTAATTTTAATTTTTGCATCAAGGTGATCGTGTTCCGGAACAATAACCATCAGTGTCTGTGCCGTTGTAACAACACCACCTTGTGTAAAGGTGGCCAGTTGTTGTACAACACCATCGACTGGCGATGTAATTTGTAATGCATCCAGCCGTTCTCGGTTCTTATCCAGCTCATAGGTTACTTGTTGGATAGTGTCCCGTAATTGATTAAGTTGCTCCATCAGGTCCCTACGGAATGTTTGTTTAAGAAGCCTGTACTCATTATGAGCGTGAGCAACAGCCTCACTGGCCTCTCTTATTTGACTCTTTAACACCTCAAGTTCATTTATTATTTCCACATACTGATTTTCCTGGTCCAGTAACTGATGTTTAGATATGGCCTGTTTTTTATAAAGAGAGCGCATATCGCTTAGTTTTATCTGGATTATACGTTTCTGTTGCTCCAGTTTAGCTATCCGGGATTTTATAGCTGCCTGTTCAGCCGTCTTCTGGCGAATAATGACCTGCTGCTGCTCACGGGATGTAGTCCATGCGACAAATTGCGCTTGCATCAACTGATTGGCTCTCTCGGAATCTGGTCCGGTAGGGGATGTCATTAATGGAGGCAAATCATTCTCCGTTGCGTTAAGGAGGGCCTCCAGCCTTTGTTCATCAAGGCGTGATTGCGCCAGAACGCTTTTATTTTGGGCATTCTCAGCTTCCGCACCTATCGCAGAAAGAGAGATCAACAACTGCCCCTTTTTGACCTTCTCGCCATTTCTCACATAGACTTTATTCACACGCGAAGTTTCCAGTGGCTGAATGACTTTACTACGGCCATTCAATATCAGCTGGCCTGGCGCTACAGCAACGATCTCAACTTTATAGAAGACGGAAATTAATATCGCCAAGACCAGAAAGATCATAATTGTGCGCGCTACAATCCGAGGAAGAGGTGATACCGGTTTTTCGGTCAGTTCAAGATGTGCCGGCAAAAAATCATACTCATCCCGTAGCCGTTTGGGAGCGTCTAACGACTTCCTTATTGACCAGGCTTCGCGGAAAACTACAAAATACTTCTTCACCAGGTCTGAAATACCCTGCATCCATAATTTCATGTTCATTCCCTTGTTAAGCAGATTGCAACTGATGAAGGTAGTGGTAAATGCCGTCAGGGCGAGCCAGCAATTCCTGATGGGTTCCGGACTCGGCTACGTTCCCTTTATCCATCACCATAATCCGGTCAGCCATCCTCACGGTTGAGAGCCGATGGGCAATAATGATCACAGTTCTGTTTTTACAGATGTTGTGCATATTCCGCATGATGGCGTTTTCAGATTCGTAATCCAAAGCACTGGTAGCCTCGTCCAGAATCAGGATTCTAGGGTCAGTAATCAGCGCACGAGCGATAGCTATACGCTGTCGTTGGCCACCAGACAGGCCAGAACCCTGCTCGCCAACCACGGTGTCGTAACCCTCTGGAAGTTCGCTTATGAAGTCATGAGCGCCAGCCAGGCGGGAGGCAGCAATGATTCTCTCCATTGCGATGCCCGGACAGGCCAGCGCAATGTTTTCTCGGATGCAGCGGTTAAGCAGAATGTTTTCCTGCTGCACGACGCCAATCTGGCGGCGCAGGGAAGCGGGGTTAACCAGGGAAATATCATGGCCATCAATCAATATCTGCCCCTGTTCGGGTACGTAGAGCCTCTGAAGAAGGCGAGTAAGCGTGCTCTTACCCGATCCTGAACGACCAACTACACCAATAATCTCACCGGCAGCTATATTAAAACTAACGTTCTCAAGAACGCGCGGGATCTCCGGCTTGTAACGGAAACTGATGTTCTTGAACTCGATATCCCCTTTGAGTGGCGGCAGATTAATACCGTTCCCTGACACCTCTGTCGGGTAGTTGAGGATATCCCCCAGGCGCGCGACGGAAATGCCCACCTGCTGGAAGTCTTGCCAGAGTTGGGCCAGGCGTAAAACGGGTGCCGTCACTTGCCCTGAAAGCATATTAAAGGCAATTAGCTGACCAATGGTCAGCTGCCCCTCAATGACAAGATGGGCACCTAACCATAACGTAATGATCATCACGGCCTTCTGGATGAGCTGTATACCTTGCTGCCCTACAGTAGCGAGATGAGTCACCGAGAAACCGGCAGAAACATAGCTGGCAAGCAGCTTGTTCCATTTGTGGGTAATCTGGGGCGTTACCGCCATTGCCTTAATCGTGCCTATGACAGTTACTGTTTCGACAAGGAAAGATTGGTTTTCCGCATTGCGCGCAAATTTGGTGTCCAGGCGCTTTTTGAGAGGCGGGCTGATGAGTAGAGACCAGACGATATAAACAGGTAGTGACAGGAATACGACCAGCGTGAGTTTGTAGCTGTAAGTCCACATTACAGCCAGAAAGATAAACGAGAAAAGCATATCCAGAACCGACGTTAAAGCCTGGCCGGTCAGGAAGTTGCGGATCTGCTCAAGCTCCCGGACTCTGGCAACGGTGTCACCAACTCTCCGCATTGAAAAATAAGAGAGAGGCAGAGCTAACATGTGTCGGAATAAGCGCGCGCCCAGCTCAACGTCTATCCTGCTGGTTGTATGCGCGAAAATATAGGTTCTCAATCCACCGAGTATGACCTCGCACAAAACAACGACGACCAAAGCAATAACAATGACATTGAGGGTAGAGAAACCTCTATGAACAAGTACCTTATCCATGACAACCTGAAAGAATAAGGGCGTCATGAGTGCCAGCAGCTGCAATGCAATGGAAGCGACAATTACCTCAATAAAGATACGTCGATATTTTATTACGACAGGTATAAACCAACTGAAATCAAAGCGCGCCAGCTTACCTAAAACAGAACTACGGGAAGCGATGGAAATGACTTTACTGCTGTAACGTTCTTCAAACTCTTCTTTAGAGAGTGTAATTGGCCGATCTTCATGGAAATCATGAATAAGATATCGGTTCGTGGCTTTATCGATGGCAGCAAGAATAAAGTGCTCTCCATCATCGCGCCAAACGAGAAGGGGGAGAGTGAGGTAGGGGAGACGAGAGATGGGCTTATTGTCCAGTCGGCTTTTCAGCCCTACCTGGCGAGCTGCCAGAACCCAGGCATTTACACTTATTCCATTTTTTTCAGGATCAAACTGATGCTCTATATCTTTTGGAGAAACAGCAATACCGTGATACTGCGCAAGCATGACCAGCGCAGAAAGTGCGAAATCGTTAGTCATAAATAAACAGGAATAGATTTTAGGAAGTGGCAGCCCATAAAGGGACTGCCATATTAAAGTTAGAAGACAGGGTTAACAGCAAAGAACTTGCCTATGTCCTCTTCGATTATCTGGGGCTTGTCGACTTCGGATACTTTGAAGCCGACTTCAGACATCTTCTCGATAAGTGCATCAATTTTCTTAGATGAGATTACCAAACCATCACCAGTGATAATGGATTCAACCTTCATATCTCTATGTTCAGAAATGACGTTATCTTTCAGTCGATCATAAAGGAACCAGTTGTCGAAGGTAATAGCGTCTGTACTACCCTGAACGGTCAATTCCAAGTTATCGCCATCAGTGTTGCGTCGGAACGAGAGATCTTCGGCCTTTATGCCGTTAAGGAACAGAATATCGTTGGTTCCTTTTCCCTCATGAATGTGGTCGTGTCCATCGCCTTTACTGAAGAGATAGACATCGTTCCCTTCGCCACCATACAGAGAATCATTTCCGGCTCCACCACTTAGCAGATCGTCACCGTCACCGCCCCAGATAACATCGAGGCCGTCGCCGCCATACAGCAAGTCGTTCCCACCATTACCATAAATAACATCTTGACCTTCACCGCCGTAGAAGTAATCGGTATGTTCTCCTCCCTTGAACATATCACGACCATTGGTTCCAATAATCTGCTCTACCGAACGCAGTTTATCCTCTACGTTATAGATGCCTTTTGCGACCAGAACATCGCGGTATTCAATGCTTTCGGTATTTTTGCCGACATTATTATTCTGAGTTGAGATAACCTCATGATAGACGTCACTGTTGACGCCACGTTTAACGTCATAGTCGCCCGGTCGTCCGTTAACAGCCTCTATCTGTGACCATAGCACTGGTGAACGTGCATAGCTGACAGTATCAAAACCCTCACCGCCTTCAATAACAGACTTGCCCTGACCGACATAAATAGTATCATCACCACCGCCCATATACGCGGTTATACCTACGTCATGGATGTTTTTGTCACGGAAAACTATTCTTTGCACAACGTTCGAGAAATCGGCAATCGTGCTGGTATTACCTTTATCGGTAATTTCCCAATCTTTAGTTTTCCCTAATGAAAGCGACAGCCATGAGTTTTTACCTGTCTGCACTCGAATACGTGATTCTGAAGTGGGCGTCATCAGAGGCGTCAGGAAAGTTAGTGCCTGAGACGGCGACTTGGAGTTCAGAGTGATGCTGCCCTCTACGTCGTCGAGCCTAACTTCTTTTTTGTCTGTGCTAAGCTTTCCGTCCTTTAGGATGGATGCGTATACCTTGCCACTGGAGATATTATCTCCCATACGGGTAACAGCGGCCAGTTCGCCCAGCATGGAATCCCAGCCTTGCTGGGTAATGGTTACAAGAGACTTAACCCCCATATCCTTAGCCAGCTCATTCAGCTTTCCGAGGTTTTCTTCCATGAAGGCTGCATAACGGGAATCGTATCCGTATTCGAAATAATTCTGCCCCGGATGGATTTCCTGCCACTCGATGATTTTTTGGTGATATTTGTTGGCGATGTTGTTGATCATCCCTTGCTTCGATGCTTCAAGGATGGCCGCAACAACGCCTGCTACAGTACCGATAACCAAAGCTACAGGGGCTGCGACGACAGAACCGGCTGCCGCAGCACCAAGTCCGGCCGATACGGCACCGAGCGCTGTAGATACCGCGGTCGTGGATGCTTCAACTGCGCCATATTCCTTGTTAAAATTGGCAAGCAGTTCATCGCCGCTATAGCCGTATTTTTTGTACTTTTCCGCGACTTTCAGAATTTCATCTGCGTACTCGAATTTCTTCGCTACGTTATAAAAAGCCAGAGGGCTGATAGCGAGAGAAACTGACGAAGCGATAAAACCGATCACCGGCGCGGTGACGGACAGCCCGGCTGCCAGCCTCTGCGCCACCATGATTTGAGTTACCGTTTTAGCGACGTTCCCAAGAATTTTTGAGGTCATCTCCACGCCTGCCGCAGCCTTCTGCTCCGTACTGGCCGTTGGCGAGCCTAAGACCATACCGGCGCTGATTCCCCCTAGCACACCGGCAACACCACTAAGAACAGCTGTACCCGTTTTAAAATCGAGGCCTTTGATGCCCTGCAGGACAGACGAAACACTCTGAAGCCCACTAACTCCCTGGAGTTTTTCCCCCAGATTAGAAAATGAGTCAGCGAACTTACTGATTGACCCTACCGAACTGACCGCCATTTTCAGCGTTTCACTGGCTACGTTCAGGGCACTTTTGGCAATGGTAAAGCTGTCAGTATTCCCCGAGTTAACCAGAGCATTAAGATTCACTCCAGCTAAAGAGGTAGAAAGAACAGACTGAACGGTTAATAGCAGGGAAGTAAACTGGCCAACGCGATTATTGATATCGCCAGTTGTGATGTTTTCCGTTGTTGTATGTTTTTTTAAAAGCGAGTCTAAGTATTCAGCAGAAATCGCAACCCCCTTACTGGTAACAGTAAGGACTCCGCCAGCCACGGCGATAGCATCTTTTGCTATAGTTAGATCTGATGACTTTTCAACTGAGATTCCCAGCTTTCTCGCTGCGAGCGCCAAATCTTTCATACTTCCAACAAGTCCTGTTGTTGAAGCCACATTCAAAACAAGACTGGGGGATTCATTCGTCGACATATTCACCTCGGATATTTCTTAATGCTTCTGATAGTTCATAGTGATATTGAATAAACTGTTTTTTAGCTACTATTTTATCGACCTTACCTCCATGAAACTCTGTGACTTTACTTGTTGGTGAATTTTGAGAAACTCTTATTGCTCTGAAAAGAGAATAGGGAAAGTGTTTTCTCATATACTGATATAATTCATGTGTATGACCAAATGGTGCTATCCAGTCAATAAACCATTTTCTGTCACCCGATACCCACTCATCAGTCGTCAGTGAGTTGGTATCCATGATATATTTAACTTCACATTCAATACTCAAATTAGCCCAGCTACACCATGCCACCGGATAATCGTTCTTCATCAAAAGAACATACTGCTTGTGAATGATTGCCGGGAGTATGTTGTTATGGAATATAGATATAGGCCAGCTTTTATGAAGTGAAGAACATCCCCAAAGCCAGGCGGCTTTACCAACAATTTCAAAATCAATGTCGTATCTGTCCATATAAGTTAAGTAAAATTTAAATAATTTTATTTTTTCAATATGCAGCCGGGCCTGCCATCCTTCTCACTTGAGAAATTCAGAGTGACAGGATGGCAAGGCGCAGAATTATATCAAAATTGTTATTTTGTTATTTGCATTCAGCGTAAACAAATCAATCCCGAATATAAGTATAATCAGAACTCATATCGAATACCGACAATACCTTCATAATTGTTTTTGAAGTAACCGTCAAATTTCGCATTAACACCTGCTTTAATGTGTAAATTTTCAGTTGCTTTACCTTCGACTTCTACAGAAGATGTGATTCGCTCCAGGTTCTTCGACTTGTATTGGTGCTGTGACCAGTTATCGCTCAGAGAAATTCCGGACATCTCGTTAAGGTTGTTATTACTCCACACACCTGCTTTAAGCTTAACGTCCTTAATTTTCTTCTCAGCCTCAACTCCGGTTTTAAGCCAAAGGGCATTACCCCCGCGAAGCTCTGCACTGCGGCCTTTGCCTTTTAAACGGCTGTCACTCACCTTGACGCCATTAAGCGAGACAGTAGGCGTGATTGAGAAGTCTGCGTTTTCAAAATTGAATTTGTAGCCAGCTCGCAGACCACCTGTGAACACATGACTTTTCACCTTTCCTGACAGATCGCGCAATTCGCCATGAACTTTAAAGTCCTCGGTTAACTGGCCAAAGCCTGCGGCCCCATCAACAAACAAGCCTTCCATGAGTTGCTGCCTGACGTAGACGTTCACACCCCACAGGTTATAGCCGTTTCGGTAATAATCGGCTTTGGCTTGTCCACGATTAAGATCTGCGCCAACGCCCCACCATGAACCGGAATCATTCGACTTCTTGAAGCCGATGTTCAGGCCGCTCTGACTAAGCGTGAAGTCGCCATGTTTGCCGTAGCTTTGCTCCGTCAACGCCCACGCTCCGTTTGCTGCAATCCCATCCACAACCTGTTGCCAACGGTCTGCTCTATCACTCAGGATGTACTCATGAGAGATAAAGGTATCTCTGGCCTTATTTAACAGGGCCGTATTCGAGTGTCTTGTTAAAGCCCTATCTACCGTAGTTTCTTGAGTTTTCTCACTATTTTTTTTAGTAGAACTGTCAGATCCCGAAAATGTCAGTTCCTCATTCTGCGAATCTGGTTTCGCATCTTCCTTTCCACTCTCGGTTTCTTTCTCCACAGGGGGGGCCGTAGATTCCGAACCGTCGTCAGTAACCACTTTCTCTGGTTCTGGCGTGTTTTCCTCTTCACTGCTGGACACAACTTTAGCAAGCTGCCACATTACTTTTCCGTCAGCTTCTTGTACTTGGGTTTCAGGTGTGAAATCTGAAAAACCGCGTGTAAAGCTGCCAAAAGAGAACATGTTATGTGCTGTACCTGCTGGCGCAGAAACGACTGTCAGGTCATTTTTGAGGCGCGCATTCTCATCAAAGAACAGAGAAACATCCAGGATGTTATTTTGCCCTTGCGCACGTTCAATAATTTCAATTCGGTCGCCAATCCCTTTGCTTACATCTGCGCCTAAAGAAATATGCATATCGGTGGCGTCCATTTCACTGATGCGTAATGTCTTAGGATTCCAGTCTGAGCCTAGCATTGACAGAGATCCGCCATGACTTACAAACTTACCTAATGAGGAATCTCCGGCTATGTTCCATTTGCCGCGCCGATCTAATTGCACACTTGAAGAGTCGTCGCCAGTGATAGTGCCATTGAATACAGCATGAAGAATATTTAACTCAGTATAGTCTTTAAGCATCGCATGGCCATTGAAGACGCTCTTGTCAGATTCTTTTTCGGCCACAGAACTACCTTCTTCCAGTGAGAATGCAGTACCTTTACCATCTTTTGTATCAATGAATACTTTGTTATCTCCAAGCGCAATAACAGAGTTGTTGGCATCGAGATTAGTGCTCAAGGTAGCATTGCGGGCAAGCCGGAGGTACGCGTTGTTCAAAACGAGTTGACCAAACGTAAAGTCTCTGTTTTCCCAATCTTTCTGCTCGAAAGACGTTGGCTGTGTGTGTACAGAATCGTCGCCTTTCGCTGATAAATGTTCAGCTGTTTGCTGGGAATTAAATGCATGGATGACAGGATGTCCCTGTAAAACCAGGTGCCCGTTGTCTTGGGTGAAAGTCCCTTTGATATTCGCGGACCCATCGAGAACCAAAGCGCCTCCATATTCTGAGGAAATTCGGTTCTCCACGTTCATGTTGCCTTCCAACCTGCCGTGAAACACGTAACTCTTATCATTCGTTCTCTTAGCTATTAGTTTTTGAGCTGCATCGAGTTCATGGCCTAAGTATTCCCAATTATCATCACTGATTTGAGTAGTAGGAAAATACCCATACTTGCTCTTTTTGAGAATGAAGTAGTCGGTTGTTCTTGTGTAGGTGTTATTGTATTCGTATAGATCGCCTACTGTCCCTCTATTAGAGGAATCCCATTCATGGGTAGTGATATCTCTCGGCTTAAGCTGATAGTCAAGTGTGATGGTTGAAATATTTTCATTATCATCGTTAGCAAGCACTGCACCGTAATCGGCGGCCTTTAACTTGTGGAAAGTCGCACTTGTACCATTGAGGTCAAGTTTACCGCCCCGATATCCCCATGAGACACTATCTGGGTTAATTTGTCTTTCATTACCGAGAATAACAGACGATGTGCCCCCTGCGATGTTAACGCTACTAAAGGCTTGCGTTGACCCTTCTTCATTGGACTGTTGATTAAGAACAACAGTACCGGCACCGACTTTTAATCCCCCCTCGTTGATTCCAGTACCCTCAACGATGAGCGTACCTTCGCCGATCTTATGAAGATTATCTCCTTTTAATCCGTTGAGCTGCCAGTTTACCGTTGAAAGCTTGTCAACGATGATGCCAGCACCAGTCCAAACGCTATTGTTTATGGCTGTGACTGTATAGTTGTCTAAGAATCTTAAATAACCAGCCCCCTGGAACACATCATCAACAAGCTTTACTTCCCCTCCTTTTCCGGAGAAATGAATATTTTTTCCTGCATTAAGATCGGAGCCTTGTTTACCTTGCATTTTATAGGTGACATTGCCCTGTGTAAGATTACCAGTCCCAGTTTGCGGGTCGAAACTCCATGTCAAAGGCGCATCATCAGAAGAGTCGAAAAGAACAAACGGACCATCATCTTCAGTCATTTTTTGATGAACAAAATTCAGTGGTGTAACAGCCCAGTTGTTTGCTCTACCGCCCGGACCATTGCCTGCTGTGAGAACGCCAACTAAAACCCATTTTTGTAGGGTGGTGTCCCAGGCAAAGAGCGGAGAACCGCTATCACCAGCCTCACCATAGATCGGTAATACGTCATTCCTCGTGTAGTCAAAAACTAATCCAGAGGAACTTGATAACATCTCTCCGTTCTGATACGAAGAAGGATTACCCACTGTACCGCCAGTAAGCCAGTTATAGGCACTGGAAAGGTGATCAAGGGCGTTATTACGGTCTTTAATGTACTGATTACCGGAGCCCAGGCGATAAAAAACAGGGTATCGTACTTTATCTAAGTACGCGCCACTAACAGCTCCCTGGGAAGTTATAGAAGTTGGAGTAACTTCAGTAACGAGTTTATTTAGTCTTGGTATATGAAAGTCAAGGTCAGGTGCGTTATTACGATCTACAATACTATAGTAGTTATCGCCATCACCAAAACTAACTCCTTTATAGCCCCCATTATGCTTAACACTCACAACATATTGAGGGTCAATTAATGTTGCTACACCAATACCTGAATCTACAGAACTAAAATCTGGCATCGGGGCTTTATCTAATTTTCCCACCAACTCACCACTCTTGTTATGAACTGGAATGTTGGTGGAACCTGGTTTAAAGAGGCCTTTATTTTCAGCAAAATCTCGAAATAACTGATATGATATTTCGCTGTTTACCGTTCCTGCAAAACTATGCCCTGTATATAAAAGAATAGATATTAAAGAAGAAAGAAGAAGTACCTTAACCTTTTTTTTATTCTTCTTTTTTGTGAGTTCAGAAACCGCGATTAAACAGCCAGCAACTTTACTGTAACGAAGAGAATATATTAAGTTCATGATTCATTAACACGCTTATAGTTCAATAGATAGTGAAAAATATAAGGAGTATAATATTAGAGAAAGTCAAACACTGACTATGTTCTTACACTTTTAAAAAAATCAAAAGATAAAGAATTGGAATCCATTTCACAATGGGCGCACATGTTTGTATTTAAAAAATAATATCCCTGCCCTCCCCACAAATCCAGTTCAACAGACATCTTATGATACACTTCATTTTCAATTTTCTCAGCTATAACATGAGGGGTAAATTATTTTATTCGTTTAATTGCTTCTGATATGGTGTGATTTTCTATGTTATGCTGCAGGAAGCATTTATCTAATTTTATAGCATGATAAGGTCTCTTGATAACTGCAGACATTGTTGCATTACTACTTCCAAAATCATCAAGTCAGATGTATCCAGACAAACAGAACAAGAAATCTATCACACTATCATCCATATCAAGGTTAGGATGATTTTCTGATATCTCAAAAGCGATAAAATTATTCTCCTTTATTTTTCTAATCAGTCGACTCAGTTTAAGGATGGAAGGGACATGAAGACTATTCCTGAAAGGGATAAACGTATATCAATTCCTCTTTTTATAACCTCCTGAGCAATTTTACTTTTTTCTCTGCAGGCAAGCAAAACAGAGTGTCTCAACCCTCTGAGAGCCAGCATTTGCTCAAGAGCCTGCAACTCTTACCCACCAATATTTGGTGAAGATTCTGTAAATAAAGTTTTCATAATTAATTATTGGGTAGTCTGGGGCCTTTGTGAAGAGCCAGTAAGGAATAGAAAAAGAAAGTGGTGCAATAAAAAAGCGTCGTTTCAGCCATCCGGAGTGCTCACGTTCCTTAGTACTGATTCGTCCAATTTTCAATGAGCCATTTTCGGGAAAGTTCATTCTTCTTTCTGTTGTATATAAATAAGAGAAACCAAGTTCTCTGGCAAGATTAATATAGTCTTTATTATAATATCCTTCTGGCCAGCACAGATGAGAGCTGCAGGAACCAAGTTTTTCTGTAAGACATCGTTTTCCTTCCAGTGTATCTTCTCTCACATATCTGCACCGCTCTGTCCTTGATGCAGAAAGCCTGTCCCAGCGTTTATATGAATGAGTATATACATGAAATTCAACCAGCCCGGAATCACGCATTTTTCTGATTTCAGACCAGCGAAGCATAACCTCATCAGGACGGTTATCCGCAATCAGTTGCTCACACTCAAGATGAGAATATTCTTTCACCTGTGTATGGCACACTTTACCTTCACCAATCAATCCGCTTATAAAAAAAATATGTGCATGCAGATTATATTCCTTAAGAATCGGCCAGGCCTGGAGCCAGTTATCAAGATAACCGTCATCAAATGTTATCATGACGCTTTTTCTGGGGAGTTTTTCTCCCTGATAAAAAGACTCGAGTTCTGCAGATGTCACCGTTCGCCAGTTATTTTTCGCGAGCCATTTTATCTGTTCACAAAATATTTTCGGTGAAAGAGTAACAAGTCTCGGACAACGACTGATGTGATGATACATAAGAACAGGAAGATGTTTTACATTCAACATGATATTTTTCAAATAATAATTTGAAATCACCCCTATGCACAATAAAGGAGATAATTAAAATATATGATGCATACTTAAAATAATCACCATAGCATCAGGTGATATTTATCTATACCTTTTTCAAAACTTTTATCATGAATCTCTTTAATATTATTTTTCCGGTTTTATTTTGCTACGTGCCATCTCATGCTCTTTACTTTCTCTCTTGGTTAATATCAAATCGAAGCTATAAAACTATTTTAATGACATATATGTCAATTAATATCAACCTTTAAAACAGCGCTATCTTTAAACACCCCTGGCGTTGGACTTTCCGATTTCAACACAACATTTATTGGAATCTTAATTTCTCCACTGCCTGATGGTTGAAAATAATTATAACCAAACTCCAAAAAACGCTGGTTCTTATTATCCCCCATAGATATTTTACAATTCATTTCTTTTGATGTGCTTCCACACTTTTTTTCCGTCATTGTTTTTTTTGTGTCAGCAAAGTATATTTTTACAGATACAGGATCATTCTCACAATACATCGATAGATTCTGGGTTTTACTAACTCCGGTTCTTACTTGACTCGATGTTATTTTTCCAAAATCGATAGAAATGTCAGAGTATTTACATGTAGGTGCTTTTATTTGGAGGTTCCATGAATCAACTGATATAAACGGAGCCTCTTGAGAATACTTGGCCACTAATGCTCTGTTCCCACCATAAAAACCTTTATTCTCTTCATAAAATAATCTGACTGGAATTTTAAAATTAGAAAAATTGTAATAACCGTATGACAATTCTTTATCAAACTCTACGCGTAAAACAATACGAGTGCTCCCCCCCCAGTTAAGATTTTGCCCTGGAGATATAACCGTACATCCATTGGTCCAGGTGTTATTAACAAAACTCAGAGCCATCTCATATTTATCTTTTCTACCATTTATGGAAATTATTTTGAAATTGTTCCCTACTTCAAATGGAACACTTTGTGAGGTAAACAGCCCCCAGTATGAAGCAACGCCTTCAAGAGGAGTGTAATAGTACTCTGAAACATTTTTGGTTACCTTAGACACCAGAGTCATGTTGGGGTCTGTTACTATTGTCAAATCATATGTTTTATTACCAACTCGTTTGAATGATTCAGCCTTGAAGTTATTAATCCTCCAAATTAAAGCACAATATGCATCATCGGATGCATATACTTCCATAGATAAAAACAATAGCAAAAGGATAACTCTTTTCATTTAAACATCTCTTATATTACAGGACTTAACAATACACCATCGATATATCATGCATTGTTTGTAAATATACCTAAACGATATCTATTAAATTAAGTGTAAGTGATTTCAATTCTTGCTGAGGATATAAATGAGCCGATTGATATATTTTTCTCTGCGTCCTTAAAAGGAATTGCTGTAAATGTAAAAACACCATTCTCTTTACCAACTAACCCCGTTTGGATAGGGTATCCTATTGACTCGCCTTCGCGATATTCACCATCACCTAAAATCAATTCTGTAGTATTACCATCTCCTTGATAAAGAGCTATACCAAAGTTTTTAATGTTAGTTTGCAATACATTTCTGTTATTGTTCATTTGAGGGCCAATTATTTTCACATATGCGCTGCCATTGGCATATTCACAACTAACAGGAACATCTATTTTTCTCCAATTATGAGCACTTGAAATACTGGTTACTGATATATTCCCAAAATCAACTTCAATAACTTTCCCTTTATTGATTTGACAAGGTGGCACCAATATCTCACCTGTAATTTGAATAGGAACATCCATAGCTGCAACTTTTATTGATGTCAATAATAAGCCAAAAAAAACCAAGGCTCTCAATCTGCGTTTACTTTTCTCACATTCTATTCTCTCAATAATCATAGTTTCTAACCTCAAATAATTATTATTCATAACTTAACGTCAATGAAGCCGCTGCAGTAAATGGACCGGGTTTCAAATCTTCCATTCTTTTATAATATCCAAGTGAGGCATACATAGTCAGAGTTTTATCAATCCCAGCCCCGCTAATGCTGTCAGCAGGGATGTTTTGCTCGGTGTTATAAGAAACCCAGTCACTAGCATTTTTAGTACGCAAATAAATGAGCAGTCCTTCATTATATTTCGAAGTCTGTAGTCCTTTTGGAACGGATGCTGTATGCGCAGCCCCAGTAACTTTCATTTTTGGTGTCCCGAGAGAATATGGGCATTTTACAGGAATACTCAATTGTTTTTCATGTGAAGGAGTATTAGGATTTCCTAACGTCTGGATCTCTACCTGTCCCCAGTCTGTTTCAATTGGGCTGCCATTATTGATAGTACAACCTGGAATAATCAGATTTCCTCTAAACTGAAGATTATCTGTGGCCTGCGCAGATACTGCAGAAAATAACGTTGCAGATAACATAATGCTCGTGATTCTTTTCATATTTATAACGCCTAATTCATCAATTATACAAAAGTTCAAATGTTGCAACAGAGTTGTAAATTCCCGGCTGAACGGCCTTGTTTGCAATGGCTTCTGATGTGGCCTGCACAAACGCTTTAAAATTCAGCGTCACGCTATCCTTTTCCACCTTACTGCCCTGTCCACCGTTATGGACTTGATTCAGCTTCAGAAGGCTGCTGCCGTCAGTATCAATAATCCCTATCCCCAGTTTCCCGCTGTTCACACCACTGACCTGTAGATATCCGGGTAAGCCCTTCTCTTCTGCACCTTTGAATGTCAGTCGTACCACCTTCCCCATTGTGGTGGCATGGCAGTTAGCCAGCGTTATCTGAAATTTCTCTTCATAACTTTTGCCGGGCCAGGCATGATAAAGATGCGTAGCCATATCCATAAACGTCACATCCTGTACAGCTGAAGACGGGTCAACCTGGCAGGGTCTGTCCAGCAAATTACCCTTAAATCCCAGTTCTGAGGCACAAACGGAGACAGGCAGGAACACCACTGATAACAGAACGCTGAATAATGCTCCGTGCATTCTGTTTTTATTCACCCTTCTCCTCCTTATTCATAATCCAGTTGCAGACGCAACAGGGCTGTGTTACCCCGCGGGTTCATGCACGGTTTCCCCTGCGCACGGTCTGTCGCCTGCTGACCAGCCAGTGCCTGCTGTTGTGCCTCACTCAGCCAGTAAGTGAACTGATTCGCACCACCGTACACAACAGCACGCCCCGTGCTGACCATCCGCTGCTCCGGCTGCAGCACGCCATCCCCCACTCCCGTCAGCAGGGCACTCTGCATCACCATCATGCTGTCACGCCCCGCTACTGAAGTGGCAGAGGTCACCGCACCACCGTCACCACACCCCAGCAGATTCAGCTTCAGCACATAACGCGTCATGATGCCTTCCGTGCTTTTTTGCAGCGGCAGCTCCACCTCATTTGTCTCCAGCGTGCACGGGGATGACAGCAGCGCACCACGGACTATCAGCATCCCGGTACGGCCATTGTGCTCATTCACCCACTGATGACGGGTCTCATCTGCCACAAAAAAGTTATCCCGCATGAGCAGCTCATCTGCCCGCAGCACACTGTTCATGCTGCAGCTCACCAGCAGCGCAGCCAGACAGAGTCCTGTTGTTGTCCTGTTCATCTCCGGCACCTCCGGTCAGTTCGTTTTACTGCTTTCTTATTTCTTTACTGCAGTACAGCGACTTCCTGCACAGGAGAACTGCAGAACCGGACGTCCGCCGTAGTCGTTGATGTAGCTCAGGTACGGCGTGCTGTATGTTCCTGATTTCACCGTCTGCGTGGACTTCGGTGCCAGCATCACGGCCTCAAACTCACCTTCCTTCGCCTGTTTTTCACTGCCGCCAAGGCCAATCACCGTCACGTAATACGGTGTCGGATTATCAATCTGATACCCTCCACCGGTCTTATTCAGCACCAGCTGGTCCTGCCAGACTGCGTTGGGTTTCGCCTCAATGGCTTTCGGGCGGTAAAACAGCTTGATTTTGGTCTGCAGAGCTATCTGCAGCACATTCGCCTTATCACTCTTCGGAGGAATTTCACGAAGGTTGAAGTAGAACAGAGACTCCTGGTCCTGTGGCAGTTTGCTGATATCCGGGGTGCTGGCCAGACGGACCATACTTTTGGCTCCCGGCTCAAGACGCTGCACCGGCGGCGTGACCACAATCGGTCCGGTGGTGATTTTTTCCTGCTTCTCATTCTCTATCCATGCCTGCGCCAGGTACGGAAGCTGTTTGTTGTCATTGGCCACATTCAGCGTCATCGATTTCTCACCACCGTTAAAAATCGCACGCGTACGGTCCAGGGAGATGGCAGCCTGGGCTGCCGGTACTGCGCTCAGGCACGCTACCGCCATCAGCGTTTTTTTCAGCGCCGGTTTCATTTTCTGCATATTTTCTGCTCTCTGTTTCTTTACATATTTCTGCCGGGATATACAGACGATCCCCGGCGTGTATAACGTCACTTCACCTGACGGCAGGGCAGCAGCAACTGTTGTGCCGGGTCCGGATGTGCCGGGATGTCCACCACACACTGTGTCCGGCCGTCCCAGCCGACATTCAGGGTTTCACCCGGATTCACCCCGCTCAGCCAGGCCAGACCGCTGTCTGCCACCATCCCCAGCTCACGGCCTTTCGCGTTTGTCACGCTGGCACCAAACGGCGGATGGCTGTTGTCTGCCAGACGCAGCACGGCAAACAGACGACTTCCTTTCAGTACTTCAAACTCCCTGTAACCAATGGCCCCTTCCGTCAGGACCGATTCCACCACCGAGCGGGTGGCTTCCATGTCTTCCGGCAGCCTGTTCAGGTCCACTGAGGTGATGTTGCGGTAATAGCTGCTCACATCCGTCACCACACCAATGCCCCACCGGTTGGTGGAGACCCGGCCGCCGTCAACCGGCACACCTCCGACACCATCGGTATCCACCAGAAGACGGGTTCCTCCGTTCATGCCCCCTGCATGCAGGGCCGCGCCTTTCGCGGTTATCGTTGCACCACCGGATGCGCTCATACCGAATGACGTGTAACTGTTCTCCACAGCAGAGAAGTTCGCTGACAGGCTGGCCAGCGGACTGCTGTGGTTGTAGTACGCGCTCATCTGACTCTGCGATGGCTGACCACCGCCACTGCTCACACCGGCGTTCAGGCTGTAACTGCTCAGCCCTTTGTTCAGCGTGTCGCTGTAACCCACCGTATTGGTGTAACGGTCGTTGCTCATGCTGCCGCTGTAGCTGGCCGTACCGGTTCCCCACGGCACGGACAGACGAACAAACGCCGAATCGTTATCCCGGTTCTGGTATTTCGAACGGGATGCAGATATTCCCAGCGCGATATTCTTAAAGCTGAACGCATCGAAGTAGCGGTTCACCGACAGCGTGTAATAGTCAGATGTCCGGCGGTCCCAGTAAGTCTGATGGCTGTACTGCAGGTTGACCGAGGTCTTCCAGTCCTCGAAGTTCTTGTTGAGCGTGACGGTGTACAGCTCCTTCTCACGTCCCGTGAAGTCATTCCGGTAACGGGCATTGAGGTACTGGTCCATCGTCATGTAATTGCGTTCAGAGAAGCGGTAACCCGCAAAAGTGATATCCGTATTCACTTCATCAAAACGTTTGGAATAGCTCAGACGCCAGGATTTCCCCTGCTTCGTCTCTTCTCCCGGAATGCGGGCCACGGACTGGGTTACATCAGCGGAAACAGTACCGAACTCATTCAGGTCCCGGCCCAGCCCCACAGCCAGGGCGTTGTAATCCCCGGCAACGATACCGCCACCGTAAAGAGACCACTTGTTGCTGATACCCCAGGATGCCTCACCGGCAGCAAAGACCGGGCCTTCCGTGGTGTGCTCATAGTTACGCGAACGACCGGAAACCAGCCGGTAACGAACCTGGCCCGGACGGGTCAGATAGGGCACATATGCCGTGTCCACCTGGAACGTTTTTTTCCGCCCGTCCTGCTCGATAACTTCAACATCCAGGCGGCCACGCACGGAGCTGTCCAGGTCCTGAATGGTGAACGGACCTGCCGGCACGGTGGCGTCATAGAGGATGCGTCCCTGCTGCGAAATCACGACGCGCGCATTCGTATCCGCAATCCCTGAGACCTGCGGTGCATAACCGCGCAGTTTTGGCGGCAGCATGCGGTCATCACTTTCCAGACTGGCACCGGTGTAGCGCCAGGAGCTGAAAATCTCAGAATTGATGTAGTTCTCACCCAGTGTGAGATTTGCGCGCCAGCGCGGGATGGCGCGGTACATGTAGAAACGGCTCCAGGTGAACTGGCTGTCCGTCCCCTGCGCACTGCCGGTGGTGTGATTCAGGTTGCCCTGATAGTCCGCACGCAGACGCCAGGCACCGAAGTTAGCCCCCGCAGTCCCGTTATAGTTCAGCGACTGGGACTGCTTTCCCTTGTGCGGCTTGTTCACTGTCCCGTTGACGTTGTAGTCAAACAACAGTCCGGGAATACCGTTATCCCAGCGGGACGGCGGCAGCCAGGAGGCATCGGAATATTCCAGCCAGGCCTGTGGCATATTGATGTACAGCATCCCTTCTGCCGGATTCGGGCGTATCTCCACTCCGGATAACTGTCGGAAATCCGCACACTGCCCGTTATTCCAGTATGTGATTTTTTCCTGTGACGCCTCAGTCAGTCCCATATGACCAACCATCTCCGGTGTCAGACAGGGCTGCGGTAACGGTTTCTCGTTATCCGAATCTGAATAAGGTGGTTCAAGAAACGTTATCTGAAATGCCGACGGAGAAATGCTCTGATCATTTACTTTGATTTCCATCTGGTACTGACCGGGCATAATATAGCCGGCCCGGGAGAACCGGGAAATATCAATATTCTGTCTGTCTTCGGCATCCAGAACATCCGTATTAAAATCGACGGCATACACTGGAATACCTGATAAAGCAAGCATCAGAGCATATGCAATCCTGTTGATTATGAAAGTGCGTCTATTTTTCTTCATTATCTGAAGCAGTATGCAATACGGAAAACATGCCACAGGAATGGCATATAAACCACCTCCCTGCGTTCAGGAAATAATTTTATTTTCAGCTAATAATGACAATATCAAAAAAACTGTTTTTATTTGCCAATATATAAATATATCAATTATTCATAATTCACTATAAACCGTAATATGGTATAATAATTCCCTGCCTTCAGCGGATAACCATTACGAACAATCCGCAGCATATACTTCAGTTCGTCTTCATTTCCGTTCAATAATAGCGGCGGCATAACTTTTCCAACACGAGCCGGATACCCTTGATTGTCCAGTATCTGCAGACTGATACCTTCTGCTTCACCGAGTAGTGAGAATTTATCTGGCGTTTCACCCCGCAGACCATCAAATGTCATCCTGACACGGCTCGCCGTATAAATCCGTTTACCTGTTCCCGCCAGCTCACAGTTACGCAACCGCAGACGGAATTTCTTTTCAGGCACCGCAGTACTGTCCTGTAAATCACGAACCGGAGTCTCTCCCATATCAATTACCTGCCAGGTGTCTTCCATGGCCAGCGTGCAGGCCGGAGCGATGACCTGCCCCTTAAAACTCGTCCGTCCATGCCACCAGACAAGTTCTTCTCCCCAGTATTCAGGGAGAGTCATCCCGGGAGGAGGAAATGCCGGCGATGCCGTAGCCTGAAAAACGGTACCCACACAAAAAATTACTGACAGAAGCCATCTGCACATACGGTATATATTTAATTCTCGCCAGGAATAGCAGGGGGATTTCCCCCTGCGTATCTGACAGTTAGATCAGAATAAGTTAATTATTCGTAGGCCAGATTGAAGTTAGTAACCGCAGTAAACTCACCTTCTTTAATCGCTGCATTATCAGCACTGGATTTTTTGACCCAAGCACTGTAGTGCAGAGTGTTGTCACCAGCTTTGTAAGTCGTTGCACCAGCAGGAGTCTTCCCATCAAAAGTCACCAGAGAGCCATCCTCACTGGAAATAACAATTGCTGTACCGGTATCACCAGCAGTACCTAACTCGTTTGTATGCCCATTCACATTGGTGCCGGAAAAGGCCACTTTTACTGTCGGTTTTTTGGCGTCAAGAACACAATTAACCAGTTTAATATCCAGATCCTTTTTCACCGAAATACCATTAGCCTCCAGATGAGCTTTGGAAATCTGGCCAAAATCAATGGACTGATCGGCAGATTCCGGAGCAATCCCGCAGGGAGCATCAATTACGGTTCCTTTAAAATTTACTTTACCTTGTCCCTGATCCGCCGCATTTGCTGCTGAACAGAAAGCAATTGCAACAGCTATGCCAAGAACCGATTTCATCATGGAAATAACCTCCTGATTATAGTTAAAATATCCTGTCAGTTATTACTGATGGATTTACCTTACATAATACCGGGTCAAATGTGACACGGTATTATTTACTTTAATGAATTTTCTCATACTTATTGAGAAATAGCCCTGAGCGACCTTGTGTTTGTCACAGGCTTCTTTTCTTGTCATGCCGTGGACAAAAAAATCTTCCAACGCACAAATAACTTTTCGACTGTTTATAGAAGAAATTTCAACCAGATGTCGAAAGTGCTCAACGGACATACTACCAGCTTGTCTATAATGTTCTCCCGATAAAAAATCAAAGTTTTTTTTATGAAAAAACACATCCCCTCCTGCTTTTCCAAGGAGACATCAATATCAGAAAAAATAAGTTTTTTTATTTATACAAGAAAAAAGAAAACGACAAAACAGAACAGTGCAACACATTAAACCCATCACAAAGCATAAAGCAGTGAAAAAGAAGGCATGAGAAACAAGTAACAGCATAAAACACTAATAAATGGCATTTTTTTAGGGTTGATGTCTTTTTTTTGTTAAAGAGAAAAATATAAATACCATTAACAATCAATAACATAGATAAGGTGAGTTTTAATTAAAAATAGTAAATTGCTTATTTTTTGGCATTTATTGTCACTCAATAAATTACGCAATTTACTAAATAATACCTCTAAAAGAGTAAAATCTAAGAAATTTTCCTATATTACTAAGACTGGTAATTTTATGACAAAACAATAGAATATATCGATATATGAAATATATATTTTACATGCACATTTAAGCGCCGAGATCCCTTTCCCTCCCCATGTTTTTAGGCCCCAGAGGTTAAGAGAAACAACAATATTTTTTCAGTCTTGGCTCTATAACTATCAATATTCAGAGTTCAGATTATGTTTTATCGTTAATTTAAATCTATAAAATGAATACATGCGGAAGGTCCCTTGCTCAAATTAACTTTGTTTTTTTCACGTTAAACATTTTATCAATAGGCACTCGAGTAATTAGTGGAAGATTATTGGGGATAAAAAACACTATTAAACGCTTATGAAAAGACGTTGTTATTCAATTCTCATTGAATAACAAAAAATAATCAGTGTCCTGATCTCCGAAGAATACTTAAAAATAGCAGAAAAACTCTTGCTCCTCAGAGGGCAGAGCGACATTACTCAGAGATGTGCGTGAAGCAATTACCAGCAAGATTGAGCTTGTGCTACGTGAAAAATGACAGGATGACAGGGGCACAAGTAAGACAGAATTCACGCCCTTCCTCCCTGTTACCTCTCCCTTGCTTTCTGTTTTCAGATCTCGTTCGCCCTGGCATTACCCCAATTCTCCCAAAAACGGCAAACCAGCTCTCAGGCCGCGCTATGACTGGCTTAAGACGGGATCCCTGCTGCAAAACATGCCTTTACGTATTTTGTTTTACCCGCAATAATGCGTGATAAGCAAACAAAAGGATCCGCGCGCTGCGATTTATTGTCGTGGAAGGATCCGGACGTTCAGGTCAGAATACCTGTATCCATAAACAGTGCGTGTGCTACGTGAAAAATAACCCATGAACAATGTCATTCCCCTGCAGAATTCACCAGAACGCGTTTCCCTGTTACCCATTGCGCCGGGGGTGGATTTTGCAACAGCGCTCTCCCTGAGAAGAATGGCCACTTCCACGGGGGCCACACCGGCCTACCTGCTGGCCCCGGAAGTGAGTGCCCTTCTCTTCTATATGCCGGATCAGCGTCACCATATGCTGTTCGCCACCCTCTGGAATACCGGAATGCGTATTGGTGAAGCCCGGATGCTGACGCCGGAATCATTTGATCTGGATGGTGTAAGACCGTTTGTGCGGATCCTGTCCGAAAAAGTGCGTGCGCGACGCGGGCGCCCTCCAAAAGATGAAGTCCGCCTGGTCCCGCTGACGGATATAAGCTATGTCAGGCAGATGGAGAGCTGGATGATCACCACCCGGCCCCGGCGCCGTGCACCGTTATGGGCTGTGACGGATGAAACGATGCGGAACTGGCTGAAACAGGCAGTGAATCGGGCCGAAGCTGACGGGGTGCACTTTTCGATTCCGGTCACACCACACACCTTCCGGCACAGCTATATCATGCACATGCTCTATCACCGCCAGCCCCGGAAAGTCATCCAGGCACTGGTTGGTCACAGGGATCCACGTTCGATGGAGGTTTATACCAGAGTGTTTGCACTGGATATGGCTGCCACGCTGGCAGTGCCTTTCACAGGTGACGGGCGGGATGCTGCGGAGATCCTGCGTACACTGCCTCCCCTGAGGTGACGGCATACGCGCTTCCTTATATAAGCTGTGGTCAGCAGAACAGACATAACATAAGCTGGAGCATGTATATAAGCTGTAGTGAGTAAGTCATGTTTTATGAAGGGAGCAATGCCTCAGCATCAGGTTACGGGATCACTTACGTAAGGGACAGGCGGATGGCAGCTCAGCTACAGACAGCACTGCAGGAAACAGAATATAAACTGCAGTGAGCAGACCACTCACTGCACCGGTTAATATAAGCTGTAGTCAGTAAAGGAGCGCTCTTAACTGATTACAGTTTATGTTCAGCGGGATTTGAAGAGTTTTTCCAGGTCATCCAGCGTGATGCCCAGTTTCTCAAGCAGGGCAAGCTTCTCCGCCATCTCCGGACTGACTTTTTCCGCAGGTGAAGGTTGCAACGGATTTTCCTTACTCTCATCATTCGGCGCTTTTAACCGGGGACGCCGGTAGTGAATACAGAAGAATTTTGTCCGCCCCCGCTGGATCTCCGTGTAATCAAGATATCCAATCTCGCGCAACTGCTCCATTGCCCGTCTGACTGTCTGGTTCTGGGAAAATACAGGAGACTTCAGATTGAGGCGTGCACGCAGCCGCGCCAGCGATATCGGTGCCGGATCCCGGGGCAGGCTCTCTATAAAGGTGTAGAGTGCCTGGGCGGACTCCCGTCGCTTCAGGGCATTAATCGCCTTAAGCTGGAGAAGGACTTTTCTGTCAAACTGGTACAGTTCAAACAGGCGGGGATCGGCCTGTAACTGCACAATATCCCGCTCAGTATCGTAGTAAGCTGACTGTACCAGATGGGTGATATATTCCCGGGTGTGCTTCTCATCGGTACGGGAAAACGAAATCACGGTACCGGCAATGCGCTTCAGGGAAGGGCTGATACGCTCACGCAGCCTGCGGGATGACTGGCTTGAAGGTATACCACACAGTTTTGCAAACTCGACAAAAGGCAGTTCAACTTTGTCACCAATCACGTTATGGCGGGCAAAGGAATGAATGATCCCCACCCAGGTCTTGAAATCGTTATCCATATCCAGGCGGGGGCCGGTGATCTCAACCTTATCGAATCCCTCAGCACGGGCCAGGGAAAGACGTGTCAGCTCTTCCGTGGCATCAGTACGTGACAGTGTATTTTTTTTACTGTTCTTCAGTGATTTAAGGGTTGGTACAAAGACGCCCAGACGCATCAGCGCCACAGGTTGTACGGTGTTGTTATTGTTTGGTGTCAGTGTCACCAGCTCACCGGACGACTTATCCACCTCGCCGAACAGTTTTTTGATGTCTGAATTTTCGTTTTCCAGAAAGCCTCCAGCCTGTGGACAGTAAAAGAATAAACAGAAAATCGTGTGTCAGAACTCCGCTAACTGACTGAAGAAAAACCTGCAGCCTGTATTTAACAACTGAGTCTGGCGTACTGACCATAGTTTATGTCATTAACTTACTTCAGTATATGGATTACTGAATACAGCTTATCATTAGCATGTTACAGTTTATCAGTAACATGCCACAGCTTATGTGATCGTGGTCCCGGCCCATGAGTGACAAGGTTTGCAGCGATATGGGGATCTTTAATGGATCCTTTGTTGATCATTCATGGATCTGTTTACTGGATCGGGCCGCCGGATATGTGGATAAATCATTCCAGAAGGACAGCGCACACAACCGTTTTATGAAAGGACTTCAGGGCGTACCTGCTCACTGTAACTACAGATACATTGCGCTTCCTCGCCGGTTCGCGGGCTTCGCCCGGTCACCGGTCTGCGGCGAGCACTGTTTTTTCTGAAGTCTGTCTTTACAGGTAATTTTTGACGGAATCTGCAGTACTTCCTGAGCGTACGGTCATATCCGAAGTACACTTCATATGTGTGTTTCAATGCCAGGGATTGTGTATACAAACTACAGGCAAAGTCAGGTTATCATCGGTGGTAGGCTGCTCCGATGGAAAAATTATGAACTGATTGACACCATGCCTGATAACTCTGTCGTGTTTGTCAGCGCCAGTGATATAAAACGCTCAAACATCGTGGCATTGACAAAGGCGCTCGACACCGGCTCATCACCAGATGCGTTGGATGCCAAGGCATGAGCCAGATTGCCGAACAGATGCGGATATATCTTTGAGGCTGGAAGTCCTACTTCCGGCTGGCACAAACCCCGAAGATATTCAAAGATCTGGACTCGTGGATACGTCACCTACTCCGGGCTTTCCTGCTTAAGCACTGGCGCACGGGAACGACTGTCTATAATCGCCTCCGCAATCTCGGGGCTATCTATGAGCAGGCCGCAGGACTTATGGCAGGAGGCGAAGGGCAGTGGTGGAAACACTGCGAAGCTGGACTGAACCGTATACTTACAGTCTACTATTTTGATGCTTTAGGCTTCCCTGGACTCGCATAACCTCAACTTCTCGAACCGCCCGGTGCGAACCCGCATACCGGGTGGTGTGGCAGGGGCGCAGCCTTGTGCTGCCCCCTATGCCAATCAATAAAGTATGTTCTTCTTATATTTTTTGTTTTGTTGCTCTCATTTTAAAGAACTTTGCGGTTTTTTGATGGCTTTGCAATTTTTTTGTTGCTTTGCAATAAAATGCAAGATTTAATGAAAACTTGCAAAGTTATGATTAAAGGATGTTCAGAATGAGACTCATGGAAACACTTAACCAGTGCATAAACGCTGGTCATGAAATGACGAAGGCTATCGCCATTGCTCAGTTTAATGATGACAGTCCGGAAGCGAGAAAAATCACCCGACGCTGGAGAATAGGCGAAGCAGCGGATTTAGTTGGGGTTTCTCCTCAGGCTATCAGGGATGCTGAGAAAGCAGGCCGGCTACCGCACCCGGATATGGAAATACGAGGACGGGTTGAGCAACGTGTTGGTTATACAATTGAACAAATTAATCATATGCGTGACGTGTTTGGTACGCGACTGCGACGCGCTGAAGACGTATTTCCGCCGGTGATCGGAGTTGCTGCTCATAAAGGGGGCGTTTACAAAACCTCTGTTTCTGTTCATCTTGCTCAGGATCTGGCTCTGAAGGGACTACGTGTTCTGCTCGTGGAAGGTAACGACCCCCAGGGAACAGCATCGATGTATCACGGCTGGGTGCCAGATCTTCATATTCATGCAGAGGATACTCTCCTTCCCTTCTATCTTGGGGAAAAGGACGATGTCACTTATGCAATAAAGCCGACTTGCTGGCCTGGGCTTGACATTATTCCTTCTTGTTTAGCTCTGCACCGCATTGAAACTGAGTTAATGGGCAAATTTGATGAAGGTAAATTGCCCACCGATCCACACCTAATGCTCCGACTGGCCATTGAAACCGTCGCTCATGACTATGATGTCATTGTCATTGACAGCGCACCTAACCTGGGTATCGGCACGATTAATGTCGTATGTGCTGCTGATGTGTTGATTGTCCCCACGCCTGCTGAGTTGTTCGACTACACTTCCGCTCTTCAGTTTTTCGATATGCTTCGTGATCTGCTCAAGAACGTAGATCTTAAAGGGTTCGAGCCTGATGTACGTATTTTGCTTACCAAATACAGTAATAGTAATGGTTCTCAGTCCCCGTGGATGGAGGAGCAAATTAGAGATGCCTGGGGAAGCATGGTTCTAAAAAATGTTGTACGTGAAACGGATGAAGTTGGTAAAGGTCAGATCCGGATGAGAACTGTTTTTGAACAGGCTATTGATCAACGCTCTTCAACAGGTGCCTGGAGAAATGCTCTTTCTATCTGGGAACCCGTCTGCAATGAAATTTTCGATCGTTTGATTAAACCACGCTGGGAGATTAGATAATGAAGCGTGCGCCTGTAATTCCAAAACATACGCTTAAGACTCAACCGCTTGAGGATACTTCGTCATCGGCACCAGCTGCACCGATGGTGGATTCGTTAATTGCGCGCGTTGGAGCTATGGCTCGTGGTAATTCTATTACTTTACCTGTATGTGGCCGGGACGTGAAATTTACCCTTGAGGTGCTCCGGGGAGATAGTGTTGAGAAGACCTCTCGGGTATGGTCAGGTAATGAACGTGACCAGGAACTGCTTACCGAAGACGCCCTGGATGATCTTATCCCTTCTTTTCTACTGACAGGTCAGCAGACACCAGCATTTGGTCGAAGAGTGTCTGGGGTCATAGAAATTGCCGATGGGAGCCGCCGTCGTAAAGCTGCTGCACTTACAGAAAGTGATTATCGAGTTCTGGTTGGCGAGCTGGATGATGAGCAGATGGCTGCATTGTCCAGATTGGGTAATGATTATCGCCCAACAAGTGCTTATGAACGTGGGCAGCGTTATGCAAGCCGATTGCAGAATGAATTTGCTGGAAATATTTCTGCGCTGGCAGATGCGGAAAATATTTCACGTAAGATTATTACCCGCTGTATCAACACAGCTAAACTGCCTAAATCAGTTGTTGCTCTTTTTTCTCATCCCGGTGAACTATCTGCCCGGTCAGGTGATGCACTTCAAAGAGCTTTTACAGATAAAGAAGAATTACTTAAGCAGCAGGCATCTAACCTTCACGAGCAGAAAAAAGCAGGGGTGATATTTGAAGCTGAAGAAGTCATCGCTCTTTTAACGTCTGTGCTTAAAACGTCATCTGCCTCAAGAATTAGCTTAAGCTCACGACATCAGTTTGCTCCTGGAGCGACAGTGTTGTACAAGGGCGATAAAATGGTGCTAAACCTGGATAGATCTCGTGTTCCAACTGAGTGTATAGAGAAAATTGAAGCCATTCTTAAGGAACTTGAAAAAACGGCACTTTGATGCGGCACGTTTTAGTCTACATTTATCTGTCTTTACTTAATTTCCTTTAGCACAGGCTAGAAAACATAACTAACTGGTCTGAATATTATATATGGGACCACGGTCCCATTCATATTGTTGATCTGATAATCAGTCTGGGACCACGGTCCCACTCGTATTGTCGGTCGGATAATCAGTCTGGGACCACGGTCCCACTTGTATTGTTGGTCGGATAATCAGTCTGGGACCACGGTCCCACTTGTATTGTTGGTCGGATAATCAGTCTGGGACCACGGTCCCACTTGTATTGTTGGTCGGATAATCAGTCTGGGACCACGGTCCCACTCGTATTGTTGGTCGGATAATCAGTCTGGGACCACGGTCCCACTTGTATTGTCGATCAGATTATCAGCGTGAGACTACAATTCCATTAATGCCTGTCAAGAACAACTATTGACATATCGTTTCAACCCGTAGAACGGAGTAGTCTCGGCGTGCGGCTGTATGGCTACTGTGTCCAGCTTATCCACAGCATTTTTCGCACGGTTCTGTGGACAAAATACCTGGTTACCCAGGCCGCATGTAAGAGGAGAATTCTCATGCAAAACTGGTGCGCCACCGAATGTATTTTTCTGCCGAACTGGCAAAGATTGCTGAGATTAAACGACAGGCCAGTGGTGCAGTCACACCGTTTTATCGCCGCGCCACAGATGAAGGTATTCAGCTGTTTGTGGTCGGAAGTGCCGGACTTCTGCTGACCACTGAAGATATCCGCTCTGAACAGTGCCACGGACTGAAGGCTGCCGGACGTGGTGTTGTATCGCCGGAGAATATCGCGTTCACCCGCTGGCTGATGCACCTGCAGAACGGTGTGCTACTGGATGAGCAAAACTGCCTGAAGCTGCATGAGCTCTGGCTGCAGAGTGGTACTGGACAGTGTCGCTGGGAAGGATTACCGGATGATGCCAGGGAAACCATCACCGTGCATTTCACCGCAAAAAGAGGTGACTGGTGTGGCTTCTGGACTAACGAGAATGTATCGGTGTGGTGGAACCGTCGGTGTGACAACGTACTGGCGGAAAAACTATGCCGTTTGACCTGTTGACGGTTCTGCACACCCGCCTGGATGTTGAAGTGAAGGGCTTTAACGGTGGTGTTCTGAAAGATGTCCCCTCTGCATATCACTGGTATGCAGAACAGGGCTGTGATTTCTGTGGCTGGCAGTTGTATTAGCGTGGAGAGCTCGTTGATGTGCTGTGGGGGAAACTTGAATGGTCTTCCCCGACAGATGACGAGGAGCTGCCGGAAGTCACCGGACCTGCGTGGATAGTCGACAATGTGGCGCATTATGGCGGATGAAGTATGACGGAGACGGGCGGACAACCGCCCGTTTCTTTTCCGGTAAAGGATGTCGCCGGGCTCCTCTTTTTACTGCGCCGGCTGACGCGGCGCGGCATAAACGCTGCCTGTGGTCAGTGTCCCGCGTCCGGCCGGGCACGGGACGGGCGCTTTTACCGCTCCCGGCTGGCGTCGGTGACAGTGTACGCCAGCCCGTCGCCCTTTTCTGATGAACGCCCTTCAAGCCGCTTTCGCGGCATAGCCTTGCCGTTAAACAGACGACGGCTGCGGTATTCCACGGTCGGCCTGACCCGTTACCGGACGCGGTGAACAGCCCACAGGCAGCGGGGAACGGGCACCACAGGGGGGACCTCCCTGTGCCCTCTGTAAGAGAGGGTGTGCTGTTATGTCCCGTTTTATCCTCGGCAACTGCATCGATGTTATGGAGCGTATCCCTGATAACGCTATTGATTTCATCCTCACTGACCCGCCGTATCTCGTCGATTTCCGTGACCGTTCCGGGCGCACCATCGCCGGCGATAAAACCGATAAATGGCTGCAACCGGCCTGTAATGAAATGTACCGCGTACTCAAAAAAGATGCACTGATGGTGAGCTTCTATGGCTGGAACCGCGTCGATCGCTTTGTGTCCGCCTGGAAAAATGCGGGATTCAGCGTGGTTGGCCACCTGGTCTTCACCAAAAACTACACATCCAAATCTGCGTATGTCGCGTACCGTCACGAATGCGCTTACATCCTGGCAAAAGGACGTCCGGCGCTGCCTCAGAAGCCATTGCCCGACGTGCTGGGCTGGAAATATTCAGGCAACCGCCATCACCCGACGGAAAAGCCCGTTACCAGCCTGCAACCGCTGATTGAGAGCTTCACACACCCGAACGCGATTGTGCTGGACCCGTTTGCAGGCAGCGGCTCAACCTGCGTCGCCGCCCTCCAGTCCGGACGCCGGTATATCGGTATCGAACTGCTTGAGCAGTATCACCGTGCCGGACAGCAACGCCTTGCCGCCGTGCAGTGGGCCATGCAGCAGGGGGCCGCAAATGATGACTGGTTTATGCCGGAGACTGCGTAAATGAACTATGCCGGACATGAAAAACTTCGCGCCGAAGTGGCGGAGGTGGCCAATGCCATGTGCGACCTGCGTACATCCATGAATGAGATGGAGCGGCGGTACAGCTTTAATGCTGACACCCTGCCGGAACGTCTGGTGCGTCAGACGTTGTTTCGCACAAACCGCCTCCTGATGGAGGCATATACCGACATTCTGGAACTGGATTCCTGCTTCAAAGATTGAGAAGGAGACGAGTATGTACGGAACATGCGAAACACTCTGCCGGGAGCTGGCAGCGCAGTATCCGGGAGACACGCCGCTGATGCTGGTTGTCTGGTCCCCGGAAGAGATTCAGCCCCTCGCTGACGGAATGGATATTTCCCTGTCCGATCATGAAATCAGGACTGTCCTGGCGCGCCTGGAGGACATCCCGGAAGACCAGTGGATTGAGCCCGGGATTTCTTCCGCCGCGGCGATGGAGATTATCAGCAACGTGAGCGAAAACCGCCAGGTGACCGTCCCTGCTGAACTGCTGGAGATCCTGACTCAGATCGCTGAACAGGCACTGTGGAAACGAGAATGGGCCGCCCGGGATCACGGTTTCCCCCTTCCGGAATACGTCACCCGCCGACAGGCGATGGTTGATCAGGCCCGCAGCCTGCTGAAAAACAACACACACGAAAACGACTGATGTTATCGCCGCCTCCGGGCGGCGATTCAGGGAGACCATGAATCATGAACAAAACGCTGAATGCACTGGTTTGTCGTCACGCCCGTAACCTGCTGCTGGCGCAGGGCTGGCCGGAAGAGACGGATATTGAACAACTGAACCTGCACTATCCGGGCTGGATCAGCATTTATGTGCGGCTGGATGCGCCCCGGCTGGCGACGTTACTCGTTAACCGCCACGATGGCGTGCTGCCGCAGCACTTGGCCTCCGCCATTCAGAAACTGACCGGAACCGGAGCGGAACTTGTTCTGTCCGGCAGCCAGTGGCAGGCGCTGCCGGTACTTCCGGCAGACGGAACGCAGGTGTCCTTCCAGTATGCCGGTGAGTGGCTGGCAGAAGACGAAATCAGGGCTGTACTTGCGGCGGTGCGCGATGCAATACGAAGCATCTGTTACCAGGTGGCAGAAGATACGCGGCGTATCCGGGCGGCGCTGACCACCACCGGTCAGACATTGCTGACCCGCCAGACGCGCCGCTTTCGTCTGGTCGTGAAGGAAAGCGATTACCCCTGCTGGCTTGATGAAGATGACGAAAATCTGCCCGTGGTGCTCGATGCCATCCTGAACCGTGGCGCACGTTTTTCGTCGGTGTAAATGTACCTGGTCAGTGAGTGTGTGGAACATATCCTGGCCAGTGGCTTGGTCTGCGATGTGCTGCGTATACCGGATGAACCGCCCTGCCGCTGGTTTGACAGGGATATTCTGCGGGAGGTGGTCCTGGAGGCACGGGATGAAATCCGCAGCATGGCGGATGCCCTGGCAAAAATCAGGGGCTGATGATGGCGGGAAAATCCCCGCCTTTTTCCTGCCGGTCCCCGGACAGAGCACAAAGGAAGTCGCCGGCGGCTCCGCTTTACCCTGCCATGCGGGGCATGGCCTTGTGGAATTTCAGTTATGTGGCCTCAGCGTCGTGTGCGGGCTGTGCCGTGCCTCCATCTTAGCCGGGCTGGCAGGGATGCAAGGGTACGCTTCGCCGCTGCGGTCACCCGGTCCCTCCTTCCCGTCTGCCGTGATTTTCCGGTCGTTCACCCGCTCAAATTTCGCGGTCTCACCCTCCAACTCCCGTCAGCCGTGTGCGTCAGGCTGCGGCTTCCCTTGCGCCCTGTGCATCCCCGCCTTATCGCCAGGCTTTTATGGAGGCACGGCACCGCCCGGTGTCGCGGAATATGTGAACAACGGAGGAAAACATCATGCAGTATGCGAAACCTGTCACTCTGAACGTTGAAGAGTGCGACCGTCTGTCTTTTCTGCCTTACCTGTTTGGCCTGGATTTTCTGTATGCCGAAGCGTCTGTATACGCGCTGGCGAAACAAATGATGCCGGAATATCAGGGAGGTTTCTGGCACTTCATCCGCCTGCCGGACGGTGGTGGCTACATGATGCCGGATGGCGACCGTTTCCACATGGTGAACGGTGCAAACTGGTTTGACCGTACCGTGAGTGCTGATGCCGCAGGCATCATTCTGACTTCCCTTGTGATTAACCGCCAGTTATGGCTGTACCACGACAGTGGGGATGCAGGACTGACCCAGCTTTACCGGATGCGCGATGCGCAGTTGTGGAGCCACATCGAATTTCACCCTGAATGCAACGCGATTTACGCGGCACTGGACTGATTAACGGACGGGGCGGCAATACCGCCCCTGTAAAGGAGACGAGAACATGTACTGTACTGTTAAAGAAATTATCCGCGATGTACTGGATACAGACGTGCCGGACAGTGAATGCGTTTTTGCCGTGGTGCTGACCCGTGGGGATGTGCGCCATATGGCTCAGGACTGGAACCTGTCAGACGATGAGCTGGAAACCGTCATGCAGCGGCTGGACGATGCCTTTGAATATGGTGCGGATGTCAGCATTGTTCATGACGTTGTCCGTGGACTGATGGAGGAAAAGCGCGTAAACCGTCTTGTAACAGTCCCTGCGGTGCTGCTGGAAAAAGTGATGGTGATGGCTGGTAGTGAAATTTATCGCCTCCATGCTGTCGGGAGCGAGAACGGGGGCGACGGTGACGCATTCGTCAGGGAAGAACGTGAAATTATGCGGGTGATGCGTCAGGCGCTGGACGGGGAGAACGGGTAATGAATATCAGTACGGAAACCCGCGAAATTCTGCGTAATTACAAGACCGTGATTAATGCGCGGCGTCGTGAAATGGGGCAGAAACCGCTCACCACCGCGCAGATTGTTGATGAAGTCTGCGATTTTGTGGTGAATCAACAGGCTGTGTTCCTGGGCGGTCACTACATCCTGCAGGGTAACAGAAACAGGTGATACAGGGGCAGGCGGTGGAGGCCGCCTGTCAGCCCGCGCGAAAACCCCTGGCAGGCCGACGCCTGCCGGAAGGGAAGCGGGCCACGCTGACGCGTCGCCCATTACCCTTCCCGTTTGTGATGTGTCCGGAATGTTTTTTTCTGATGCTATTTTTCTGTGGTTACTGTTGTTCTTCTTCCTGTTCTTTCCGTTTCTCTTCTGTTTGTGGCTTTCCCGGGCGTCCCCCTGGCGGGGCGGGCTGTCGTGAACGGATCCAGCGGAGCTGTCTCCGCCCTGGCGGGCTTCCATCCCTGACGCAAAACCCCGGGTTTGCAGCGACCGGAACGGTCGCGCCACCCTTGTCGCGCCGTGACCTGCGCTCCCGACATCCCGGCAAAAGGCTGCCGGGATGTAATGGGCAACGCCGTTTCGCGCATGCGCTCTCCGTCGTTGCAGCGGGTCCCTGCTCATTGTCTGCCGGGTGCCACACACCCGTATGAGTCCCTGTCGCCGGGGGCTGATACAGCCACAACCTGCCGCACTGACTGTCCAGGGTAAATGGACAGCCCACAAAATTTTTTACTCAAAACCCGGTAAAAAATTTTGCGTTCTGCCCAGGACAGGTGCGTCAGGCCGTGGCAGTGATGCACCTTGCGGCGAAGGTTCTCAAACGGGTGATGTTCTTTAAAAATCAGGATTTATTTCAGGCTCCGGCAATACGCATCTATTTGTTCTGTCAGTCATCCAGCTGGCAGGTAATGAGAACGCAGGAACAGAAGGAGGAAAACACCGGAAAGCGTCAGATGCAGATATGAAAAAAGCAGGTCAGGGACCTGCTTTTTTCACGCCGTAGAAATCGCCGCAATCGATTTTCACAGCTTCACTAACCTGTGTCATAAGGAGTTTCATTTATGACAGTAAGTATTATTTCACCTTCCGCAGCGGCTGTAAAGCCCCACCGTCATCCCCGTTTCAGACGCGAAGACATCCCCGCGCCGGAAATTGACCCCGCGCTGAAAGCATTCGGGCGACACATAGCCCGGAGTTTTCACCGGGGGCGTGGTGTACACATCCCCGCCATAAAAAACACGGCCTTCGGGCAGGTGCTCCGCACACTCGAACTGAAACTCGCTTTTAACTGATGAGGTGAGCCGCCCCGCGAGGGGCGGCAACAGACGGAAGGAGAATATTTTATGACATTAGCAGCAATCACCATGACCGCCCCGGAAGCCGCCAGCCTGGTGCAGATGTACCGCGCGACCTACTCACCGGATGATAACAAACTGCGCCTGTATGCCACGTCATGTCTTGACCCGGAGACGTATAAAAAAGTGCGTGATGCCGGTTTTCGCTGGGCACCCAAACAGGCGCTGTTTGTGGCGCCAGCCTGGACACCGGGCCGGGAAGACGTGCTCCTCTTACTTGCCGGAGATATTGAGGATGAAGACAGTACGCTCGCTGAACGTCAGGAAGCACGGGCGGAGCGGTTTACCGGATACAGCGGAAAGCGGGCCAGTGAATCCGCACAGGCACTTGATGAAGTGGAAAGACTGGCCGCGATGATCCCGCCCGGTCAGCCCATTCTTGTGGGGCATCACAGCGAACGCCGCGCCCGGCATTGCTTCACACGAAGTATAAAGAACGTCCGGATGTTCTCTGGCGTCGTATCAAAAAAATCGAAGCTGATTTGCGCAAGGCTGAAAAGACCATCGCACGGTCGCAGAAATATCTGACGATGTGGCGGGCTGAATCTCAGCTCTTTGTGACACCTGCCCCGGTCTGTGATCGCCTGGTGACGCTGGCGGAGAGCAGCAACCATGATCACATTCTGGAGCCCTCTGCCGGCACCGGAGCCATACTGCGGGCGATTCGGGATACCGCGCCGGGGGCCATGTGTGATGCGGTGGAGATCAACAGCGGGCTGGTCCGGTATCTGCGGGAAAATTTTAACGGTGTCAGGGTACAGTGCGGTGACTTCATGGAATGGCAGCCGGTGCAGTATTACAGCCGGATTATCATGAATCCGCCGTTCAGTCACGGGCAGGATATCCGGCATATCCTGCGGGCCTTTTCCCTGTTGCGTCCGGGGGCGTGCTGGTTGCCGTCTGTCTCAACGGGCCACGCCAGCAGGAGAAGCTGTTACCGTTTTCTGACGTCCGCGAGGAGCTGCCGCGCGGCACGTTTGCTTATACCGATGTCCCGACGATGATTATTCGTTTGCGTGCCTGATGACACAGGGCTGGCGGGAGGATAAATGCCCGTCTGCCCGCGCCGGGAAAAGACCGCGCGCCGGTGGCGCTGAAAGGGGCCGCGCTCACGCGCCGCCCCTTTCATTACGCGGACGTTCTGCTGTGGGCTTCTGTCTTTTCAGACCTGTCATTTGTCTGTTACTGATGATGTTGTTGTTCCTGCTACTGCTACTGCTACTGCTACTGCTACTGCTACTGCTACTGCTACTGCTACTGTTCTTCTTTTTTCTGCTGCTCTGATTACTGTCTGTTTTGTTGTTCTCCTGCTTATGCCTTTTCCGGGCGTCCCCCTGGCAGGGAGGGCTGTCGTGAACGGAGCCAGCGAAGCTGTCTCCGCCCTGGCGGGCTTCCATCCCTGACGCGAAACCCTGGCTTGCAGCGACCGTTCCGGTCGCGTCGTGGCCTGCGCTCCTGGCATCCCGGCAAAAGGCCGCCGGGATGTAAGGCGCAACGCCGTTTCGCAAACCGCGCTTCACGTCGTTGCGGCGGGACCCTGCCCGTCGTTGTGTCCGGTGCCATTCACCTGTTTAAGCCCCTGTCGCCGGGGGCAAAGACAGCCACAACCGTCTCCGCCAGTCCAGGGGTGAAATGCACATCCCGCAAAACTTTTTGCCCAAAAGCAGGCAAAAACTTTTGCGGTCTGCCCCCGGACAGTCGTTTCCGGCCGTGGCAGTGATGCCCCTTGCGGCGAAGGTTCTCAAAAAGGTGATGGTGAATACCGGAGGGAACAAAAGGCAGGTTCCCGCAAAACGTCAAAACCGCGGCTCCCGAAACTCAAAAGATGATGGGGGCTGAAAACATCAACAGAAGGAGATACATCATGGCAGTTCGTGGCATTAACAAGGTCATCCTCGTAGGACGCCTGGGAAAAGATCCGGAAGTCCGTTACATCCCCAACGGGGGCGCAGTGGCAAACCTGCAGGTGGCCACGTCAGAAAGCTGGCGTGACAAACAGACGGGGGAGATGCGGGAGCAGACAGAATGGCATCGCGTGGTGCTGTTCGGCAAGCTCGCGGAAGTGGCAGGTGAATATCTGCGCAAGGGCGCGCAGGTCTACATCGAAGGTCAGCTTCGCACCCGTAGCTGGGAGGATAACGGTATCACCCGTTACGTCACCGAAATTCTTGTTAAGACCACGGGCACCATGCAGATGCTGGAACGTGCCGCAGGTACTCAGACTCAGCCGGAAGAGGCGCAACAGTTCAGCGGTCAGCCTCAGCCGGAACCACAGGCGGAGGCCGGTACGAAAAAAGGAGGCGCAAAAACGAAAGGCCGTGGACGTAAGGCCACGCAGCCGGAGTCGCAGCCGCAACCGCCGGAGAGTGACGATTACGGGTTTTCAGATGATATCCCGTTCTGAACGACTGACTGTGACAACCGCCCCGTCCTGTGCGGGGCATCACCGGAGAGATGAGGATGAGCGAATATTTCAGAATACTTCAGGGGCTGCCTGACGGTCCTTTTACCCGCAAACATGCCGAAGCTGTTGCCGCACAGTACCGGAACGTCTTTATCGAGGATGACCACGGCGAACAGTTTCGCCTGGTTGTCCGTAATAACGGTGCAATGGTCTGGCGTACCTGGAATTTTGAGGACGGTGCCGGGTACTGGATGAACCATGCCATCCGTGATTTCGGCATTCTTAAGTAAGAGAGGTGCCGGACGGGAACGCGTCCGGCAGACATACAACCATCCCGGTCAAAGGAGAAATATATGTCAGTTACAGAGTCTAAGACAAAAACGGAGCGTAAATCCAGCCGTAAACCTGCAAAAACGCAGGAAACAGCCCTGTCTGCCCTGCTGGTGCAGACGGAGGAAGTGAGCGTGCCGCTGGCCTCACTGATTAAATCACCGCTGAATGTGCGCACGGTGCCGTATTCTGCGGAGTCCGTCAGCGAACTGGCTGAGTCCATTAAGGGCGTTGGTCTGTTGCAGAATCTGGTTGTTCATGCCCTGCCAGGTGACCGTTACGGTGTCGCCGCAGGCGGTCGCCGACTGGCAGCACTCAACATGCTGGCAGAGCGCAACATCCTTCCGGCTGACTGGCCTGTACGCGTGAAGGTTATTCCGCAGGAACTGGCGACTGCCGCATCAATGACTGAAAACGGTCATCGTCGGGATATGCACCCTGCCGAACAGATTGCCGGATTCCGTGCAATGGCGCAGGAAGGCAAAACGCCTGCACAAATCGGTGATTTGCTGGGCTATTCACCCCGCCACGTTCAGCGAATGCTGAAACTGGCAGACCTTGCGCCTGTCATCCTCGATGCGCTGGCAGAAGACCGCATCACCACCGGGCACTGTCAGGCGCTGGCACTGGAGAACGACACCGCGCGTCAGGTGCAGGTGTTTGAAGCCGCCTGCCAGTCAGGATGGGGCGGTAAACCGGAAGTGCAGACCATTCGTCGTCTGGTGACCGAAAGTGAAGTGGCGGTGGCGGGGAACAGTAAATTCCGCTTCGTGGGGGCTGATGCCTTCTCGCCAGACGAACTGCGTACCGATTTGTTCAGCGATGACGGGGACGGTTATGTCGACCGCGTGGCGCTCGATGCCGCCCTGCTGGAAAAACTCCAGGTTGTTGCTGAACACCTTCGGGAAGCCGAAGGCTGGGGATGGTGCGCCGGACGCATGGAGCCTGTCGGTGAGTGCCGTGAGGATGCCGGAACATACTGCTGTCTGCCGGAGCCGGAAGCGGTGCTGACGGAGGCGGAAGAAAAACGCCTGAACGAACTGATGACGCGTTACGACTCGCTGGAAAACCAGTGTGAGGAATCCGACCTGCTGGAAGCAGAAATGAAGCTGATGCGTTGCATGGCGAAGGTCAGGGCGTGGACGCCGGAGATGCGTGCCGGAAGCGGTGTGGTGGTGTCCTGGCGTTACGGTAATGTGTGTGTCCAGCGTGGTGTGCAGTTGCGCAGTGAAGATGACGTGGCTGACGACGCTGACCGCACGGAACAGGTGCAGGAGAAAGCGTCAGTGGAGGAAATCAGTCTGCCACTGCTGACGAAAATGTCTTCCGAACGCACGCTGGCAGTCCAGGCAGCACTGATGCAGCAACCGGACAAATCTCTGGCACTGCTGGCATGGACGCTCTGCCTGAATGTGTTTGGCAGCGGAGCGTACAGTAAACCAGCACAAATCAGCCTGGAATGTAAACATTATTCGCTGACCAGCGATGCGCCATCGGGGAAGGAAGGTGCCGCATTCATGGCGATGATGGCAGAAAAATCCCGTCTTGCAGCCCTGCTGCCGGAGGGATGGTCACGGGACATGACGACGTTCCTGTCACTCAGTCAGGAGGTGCTGTTATCCCTGCTCAGTTTCTGCACCGCGTGCAGCATCCACGGCGTTCAGACCCGCGAGTGTGGTCACACGTCACGCAGTCCGCTTGACTCGCTGGAAACCGCTATCGGCTTTCACATGCGCGACTGGTGGCAGCCGACGAAAGAAAACTTTTTCGGACACCTGAAAAAGCCGCAGATTATCGCAGCCCTGAATGAGGCAGGACTGTCCGTTGCCGCACGGGACGCGGAGAAGATGAAGAAAGGCGATGCGGCTGAACATGCAGAGTTCCATATGAAAGACAACCGCTGGGTGCCTGGCTGGATGTGTTCACCACGTCCACAGACGGATGCCACTGAACGCGCCGATAACCTGGCTGATGCCGCCTGATGAACAACCACACCGCCCCGCCGGAGACGGGGCGGCAGCAAGGGAGATACCGTGATGAAAACTGAACTGACCCTGAATGTATTACAGACCATGAGCGCACAGGAATATGAAGATATCCGGGCTGCCGGAAGTGATGAACGTCGTGAGCTGACACACGCCGTGATGCGGGAGCTGGATGCGCCGGACAACTGGACGCTGAACGGCGAGTACGGCAGTGAGTTTGGCGGCTTTTTCCCCGTCCAGGTCCGTTTCACGCCTGCCCACGAACGTTTTCACCTGGCGTTATGTTCACCGGGCGATGTCTCTCAGGTCTGGGTGCTGGTTCTGGTGAATGCCGGTGGTGAGCCGTTTGCGGTGGTTCAGGTGCAGCGGCGGTTTGCACCGGAAGCTGTCAGCCATTCACTGGCACTGGCGGCGTCACTGGATGCGCAGGGGTACAGCGTTAATGACATCATTCATATCCTGATGGCGGAAGGAGGTCAGGTATGAGCGCACGTTCACAGGCACTGGTTCCTCTCAGCACAGAGCAACAGGCCGCATGGCGGGCGGTGGCGGAGACGGAAAAACGCCGCCATCAGGGGAACACGCTGGAGGAATATCCGTATGCGGGGGCGTTTTTCCGCTGTCTGAACGGAAGCCGCCGGATATCGCTGTCTGACCTGCGATTTTTCATGCCGTCCCTGACCGCAGAAGAACTGCACGGCAACCGTCTTCAGTGGCTGTATGCCATCGATGTGCTGATTGAAACACAGGGCGAGGTCTGCCTCCTTCCCCTTCCCGGCGATGCAGTAGAGCGGTTGTTTCCGTTGGTGCGGTTCCGCGTCAGGGAGCGCAGCCGCCATAAATCCGCGCTGGTCATGCAAAAGTACAGCCGTCGGCAGGCACGGGAGGCAGAGCAGAAAGCCCGTGCGTACCAGGCGCTGGTCGCCCAGGCTGAAATCGAACTGGCGTTCCATTCACCGGAAACAGTCGGAAGCTGGCATGCACGCTGGAGTGACCGGGTGGCAGAGCATGACCTGGAAACCCTGTTCTGGCAGTGGGGCGAGCGTTTTCCGTCACTGGCCGGAATGGAACGCTGGCAGTGGCAGGATATGCCATTCTGGCAGGTTATCGCGGAAGCCAGTCTGGCAGCAAAGGAGGCCGGTCATGCTGTCCGTGAGATGGAGCGGTGGATGGTGCCGAACAAACTCCGGGAGGCGGCGTGATACGGCAACAATCACACGGATTGCCCGTAAACAGCCTGAATGAGCGGGTTATTTTCAGGAAAAGTGAGTGTGGTCAGCGCGCAGGGATATGGGCTATGATGTGCCCGGCGCTTGAGGCTTTCTGCCTCATGACGTGAAGGTGGTTTGTTACCGTGTTGTGTGGCAGAAGGACAAAAGCCCCGTAGTTAATTTTTCATTAACCCACGAGGCCCCTGCATGCTTAGACAACATCAGGATAGCCTCTTACCGCGCTTTGCGCAAGGAGAAGAAGGCCATGAAACTACCACGCAGCTCTCTTGTCTGGTGTGTGTTGATCGTGTGTCTCACACTGTTGATATTCACTTATCTGACACGAAAATCGCTGTGCGAGATTCGTTACAGAGACGGATACAGGGAGGTGGCGGCTTTCATGGCTTACGAATCCGGTAAGTAGCAACCTGGAGGCGGGCGCAGGCCCGCCTTTTCAGGGCTGATGCTGGTCTGACTGCACTGAAGCGCCTTTATAAAGGGGCTGCTGGTTCGCCGGTGGCCCCTTTCTCCTTGCTGGCATTGTACGGGCATGAACAACCAGACTGCCAGGAAGGCCGTTTCCCTCCGGGAACGGGGATGAACGTGCGCCTGCGGCGCCCGTTCTTTTCCCCCGCCTTCTCTGTTTATGACCTGTCAGAAATCACATCACCTTCCCTTTGATTATTCTCTTTTTCCTCCTGTTCTGACTCTGATTACTGCTGCCCTGATTATTGTCTGTTTTGTTGTTCTCCTGCTTATGCCTTTTCCGGGCGCCCCCCTAGCGGGGCGGGCTGTCGTGAACGGAGCCAGCGAAGCTGTCTCCGCCCTGGCGGGCTTCCATCCCTGACGCGAAACCCCGGGCTTGCAGCGACCGTTCCGGTCGCGCCGCCTCTGTCGCGCCGTGGCCTGCGCTCCTGGCATCCCGGCAAAAGGCCGCAGGGATGTAAGGCGCAACGCCGTTTCGCAAACCGCGCTTCACGTCGTTGCGGCGGGTCCCGAAACTCAAAAGATGATGGGGGCTGAAAACCAGAGAGAGGAGAAAGCAGGATGAGTACCCGAAATATCCACGTTAACACCGCGTCGTACACGCTTCTTGTTGCCGGGAAGAAAAAAAACACCGGGGAAGAGTGGGACGTCCTGGAATTCAGCAGCCTGACTGAGCTGAAAAAATATCGCAAAAGCCACCCGGAAAAGATGGCCTTCAGCTATAGCTACGCGCTCAGCCGGGGTGTGGATACGCAGCTCCGCCATATCAACATTGCGGAAGTCGATCACTTCAAACAGTTCCTGCGTCAGATTAAGCGTGCCGGCCTCGATATCCGGGCGATCTGCTGACCGGATGTGATGAATATTCCTCCTGATTGTTGCAATCTTGTTCATGGTGACCGGGGGGGATGATATTAAGCGGAAAAATTTTTTATTAAATTTATTCTTTCATAAAGGAGTAGCTGTTATGCGATTAGCTTCCCGTTTTGGTCGGTATAATTCCATCCGCCGTGAACGTCCTTTAACGGATGATGAATTAATGCAGTTCGTGCCTTCGGTATTTTCCGGTGATAAACATGAGTCCCGGAGTGAACGTTATACGTATATTCCAACAATCAATATCATCAATAAGTTACGTGATGAAGGTTTCCGCCATTCTTTGCCTGTCAGAGTCGGGTTCGTGATTTGGGACGTCGCGAATACAGTAAACATATGTTACGTCTTCGCAGGGAAGGGCATATTAACGGGCAGGAAGTTCCTGAAATTATCCTGCTTAATTCACATGATGGTTCATCCAGTTATCAGATGATCCCCGGAATTTTCCGTTTTGTCTGCACAAATGGCCTGGTGTGCGGAAATAATTTTGGCGAAATCCGCGTTCCACATAAAGGTGATATTGTCGGGCAGGTTATCGAGGGAGCGTATGAAGTACTCGGTATCTTTGATAAGGTCACTGATAATATGGAGGCGATGAAAGAAATTCATCTTAACAGTGACGAGCAACATTTATTTGGCAGAGCTGTACTGATGGTCAGGTATGAAGATGAAAATAAAACGCCAGTGACGCCTGAACAGATAATTACTCCCCGTCGTCGGGAGGATAAACAGAACGATCTCTGGACAACCTGGCAGCGGGTTCAGGAGAATATGATAAAAGGTGGATTATCGGGGCGAAGTGCCTCCGGGAAAAATACCAGGACAAGAGCCATTACAGGTATTGATGGTGATATAAGAATCAACAAGGCGTTATGGGTGATTGCCGAACAGTTCAGAAAGTGGAAGTCATGATAATATAAGTAAAGCCCCGAAAAATTTTCGGGGCTTTACTTATATTATCATTCTTCGGCATCGCTGTGTCGTCTGATATACCTCAATTTCATCAACTGGCTTTCCGGTTGTCTGTAAATATTGTGCCCGCGAAAAATGGTCTGGCAGGAGGCTGCGCAGTTACCGGGTATATATAAGATGGGTTCCCGCTTCGCGGGGCTTCGGCCAGTCAGTATTGTCACTCATATGATATTTTTGTGTGTGGCCTTCCATGCCGCTTTTGCGGCATAACCGGTATCTGACAATGTCTGTAAGATTAATTGTTCTGCACGCTGTTAATTTCCGGAAGTGATTTCTTCGTGGCCGGAATCCGGATACCTTTACTGCTTTTTATCCCGGTATAAATCCGGTAAACATCTGATGCGTAGGCAAGACGTCTCTGGTTCTGGCGTTCGGTCTTCCTGAATCCGGCATTGTATGCACCAACGGCCTCCCAGGAGACGCCCCATTTTTTAAAGGCTATTGCCAGATAATAAGCACCGGTATAAATGTTCATGCAGGGATCTGTTGTCAGATGTTCCGGCTTAATTCCATAGCGGGCCAGTTCGTTAAAATGCTGGGAATCTACCTGCATCAGTCCGCTGCCATATCCCGTTACCGGATTAATACCGATGGCATTAACCCGGTAACGGGATTCTTTCCATGATATTGCTCTCAGTAAATCAGGATCTATTTTGTAATCCCGGCCTGCAAGATCAAAGCAATCAGTGGCATGGCAGATCTCATTTATAAACATCAGGCAGATGGCTAACATCCATTTTTTCATTTTTCCACCTCTGGTGACTTTATCCGTAAATAATTTAACCCACTCCACAAAAAGGCTCAACAGGTTGGTGGTTCTCACCACCAAAAGCACCACACCCCACGCAAAAACAAGTTTTTTCTGATTTGATTTTAATATCATATAATTATATTAATGAATTTATATTGTTTAAATCAGATTTATTTAAAACAGCGGTGCAGGCGCGGCTATGGCACCGTGTCTGCACCGCTTTGTAGGGGTGGTACTGACTATTTTTATAAAAAACATTGTTTTATATTAGGGGGGGGGCTGCTAGCGGCGCGGTGTGTTTTTTTATAGGATACCGCTAGGGGCGCTGCTAGCGGCGCGTTCCTGTTTCCATTGTGAATTTTAGTGTTTCGAAATTAACTTTATTTTATGTTTAAAAAAGGTAATCTCTAATGGCTAAGGTGAACCTGTATATCAGCAATGATGCTTATGAAAAAATAAATGCGATTATTGAAAAACGTCGACAGGAGGGGGCGAGAGAAAAAGATGTCAGTTTTTCAGCAACAGCTTCAATGCTTCTTGAGTTAGGGCTTCGTGTATATGAAGCTCAGATGGAGCGTAAAGAATCAGCATTTAATCAGGCAGAGTTTAATAAACTTCTTCTTGAATGTGTTGTAAAAACGCAGTCAACAGTGGCAAAGATTTTAGGTATTGAGTCTCTTAGCCCTCATGTTTCCGGAAACCCGAAGTTTGAATATGCCAATATGGTTGAAGATATCAGAGAGAAGGTGTCGGTTGAGATTGAAAGGTTCTTTCCAAAAAATAACGATGAATAAAGGGAAATAAATTTTGACTTTGTTCAAATATCAGGGTTTTTTATGGTTCGAACTGATGACAATAATCAGAATAATTAGTATATTGATTACGTGGTTAATGCCACGTTAAAAATTGAAACTGAAAATCGCCGATGCAGGGAGCAGCCACTCCCTGCATCGACTGTCCATAGAATCCTTAACGGAGGTTCCTATGTGTGCGATGGATCGTAGAGAAAGAGCACTCATCAGTCAATTGCATTTCCCCCATAGTCTTGGAGAGGCTATTTCGTTTTTAAAATATCCTGTATGTGTCCGCTTCGAGGATGGTTCTTTTATTAAGGGAAATAACTGCTTTGAAAAACTTATCAGATCGTTATTTAATTCATGTGATGAATGGTTTGATAGTTTAACGTTGGAATGTAAATTACAGTTATCCAGAGCAGAGATTGAATCATGCTCTTCTATTTATGGTGTAAATTGTAATAATGATATATTACTTAATAATACGTTATGGAGTGTGATCATAGAAAGTGTTATAACACCATGCGGCTATTTCTTTATCTGGAGGTTTATTTTGGTAGCAAATGATAATCTGTCATCGTTTGTTGTGTCTAAATACTCCAATGAATTAATTGTACCCTCTGATGAATATGTAGGCATTGAGCCATATCTGATAGGGTTTAGCCATGATTATTCATCAGCAAAGATGAACATCACTGTGTCTAAATCAAAGAAGAAAACCATGAAATTATTTAAACGATATGGATTTAGTTCTAGAGATCTCTGGTTGGATGAAATGATTAGAACGGAAAAGATACTTCCTTTATATGCTAAAGTAAAAGAAATATTGGGAAGATAAGCTGTTAACTTATTGTTACTTTGCGGGAACCATTGGTTCCCGTTTTTGTTAATATAATTTACTCTATTTTTGTTTTCATTAAAGATGATTTATATGATTATATTTTATTATCTCAAGTAATTATGCGGAGGGAACGTGAGCAGAGGGAGAACCAGAGCCGCACCAGGTAACAAAGTCTTATTAATACTGGATGAGACAACTAATCAGAAACTTTTAGCAGCCAGGGATCGTAGCGGAAGAACAAAAACTAATGAGGTGTTCATTAGACTAAAAGATCATCTCAATCGTTTTCCCGACTTTTATAATGCATCTTTAGTAAAGGAGGAAGCTGAAGACATAGACGATATATAAAGAGTTTTATTTTTTACTATCAATATTAAACAGAGGAATCATATGAACGCCGTTTTAAGTGTTCAGGGTGCTTCTGCGCCCGTCAAAAAAAAGTCGTTTTTTTCTAAATTCACTCGTCTGAATATGCTTCGCCTGGCTCGCGCTGTGATCCCGGCTGCTGTTCTGATGATGTTCTTCCCGCACCTGGCGATGGCCGCCGGCAGCAGTGGTCAGGACCTGATGGCAAGCGGTAACACCACGGTTAAGGCGACCTTCGGTAAGGACTCCAGTGTTGTTAAATGGGTTGTTCTGGCTGAAGTTCTGGTCGGTGCGGTCATGTACATGATGACCAAAAACGTCAAGTTCCTGGCCGGTTTTGCCATCATCTCTGTATTTATTGCTGTGGGTATGGCCGTCGTTGGCCTCTGACAGGAAATAAAACGATGTCGGGAGACGAGAATAAACTTAAGAAATATCGTTTCCCGGAAACACTGACCAACCAGAGCCGCTGGTTTGGCCTGCCACTGGATGAACTGATCCCCGCAGCAATCTGTATTGGCTGGGGTATCACAACATCGAAATATCTGTTCGGTATTGGTGCAGCGGTTCTGGTTTATTTCGGGATTAAAAAACTGAAAAAAGGGCGGGGCAGTTCCTGGTTACGAGACCTGATTTACTGGTATATGCCAACAGCCCTGCTGCGCGGTATTTTTCATAATGTTCCCGATTCGTGTTTCCGGCAGTGGATTAAATAGAACTGATACCAGGATTGTTATATGGAACACGGTGCCCGTTTAAGTACCAGTCGTGTAATGGCCATCGCCTTTATATTTATGTCAGTGCTTATTGTTCTCAGCCTCTCTGTTAACGTCATTCAGGGGGTGAATAACTACCGTCTTCAGAATGAGCAACGCACTGCCGTGACGCCAATGGCATTTAATGCCCCCTTTGCCGTGTCACAGAACAGTGCCGACGCCTCTTATTTACAGCAGATGGCGCTGTCATTTATTGCCCTCCGTCTGAATGTTTCATCAGAAACCGTCGATGCCTCACATCAGGCGCTTCTGCAATATATCCGCCCGGGCGCACAGAACCAGATGAAAGTTATTCTGGCTGAAGAAGCGAAGCGTATTAAAAACGATAACGTGAACTCAGCCTTTTTCCAGACCAGTGTTCGTGTCTGGCCTCAGTATGGCCGTGTGGAAATTCGTGGTGTGCTTAAAACCTGGATTGGTGATTCAAAACCTTTCACTGATATCAAACATTACATCCTTATTCTGAAACGGGAAAACGGGGTGACCTGGCTGGATAATTTCGGGGAAACAGACGATGAGAAAAAATAATACGGCAATAATATTCGGCAGCCTGTTTTTTTCCTGCAGCGTGATGGCCGCAAACGGTACGCTGGCCCCCACCGTGGTGCCAATGGTGAACGGTGGTCAGGCCAGTATTGCCATCAGCAATACCAGCCCGAATCTGTTTACCGTTCCCGGTGACCGGATTATCGCCGTGAACAGTCTGGATGGTGCCCTGACCAATAATGAGCAGACCGCCTCCGGCGGTGTGGTGGTGGCCACCGTCAACAAAAAGCCCTTTACGTTCATTCTGGAAACAGAACGTGGTCTGAATCTTTCCATTCAGGCCGTTCCCCGTGAAGGCGCGGGGCGTACCATTCAGCTGGTCAGTGACCTGCGCGGAACCGGAGAAGAAGCCGGTGCGTGGGAAACGTCCACGCCTTACGAATCCCTGCTTGTGACCATCAGCCAGGCCGTCCGTGGCGGAAAATTACCCGCAGGCTGGTATCAGGTCCCGGTGACAAAGGAAACCCTGCAGGCCCCGGCGGGGCTGTCTTCAGTGGCAGATGCCGTATGGACGGGGAATCACCTGAAGATGGTCCGCTTTGCCGTGGAAAATAAAACGCTGTCTGCCCTGAATATCCGGGAAAGTGACTTCTGGCAGCCGGGAACCCGTGCCGTGATGTTCAGCCAGCCTGCCAGCCAGTTACTGGCAGGTGCGCGCATGGATGTGTATGTCATCCGTGACGGGGAGGGCAACTGATGGCCAGTATCAATACCATTGTGAAACGCAAGCAGTACCTGTGGCTGGGGATTGTGGTTGTCGGTGCAGCCTCCGCGATTGGTGGGGCACTGTATCTGTCTGATGTGGATATGTCCGGTAACGGTGAAACCGTGGCTGAACAGGAGCCTGTGCCGGATATGACCGGTGTGGTGGATACGACCTTTGATGACAAGGTGCGTCAGCATGCCACCACAGAGATGCAGGTGACGGCAGCGCAGATGCAGAAGCAGTATGAGGAAATCCGTCGTGAGCTGGATGTTCTGAACAAACAGCGCGGTGATGACCAGCGTCGTATTGAAAAGCTGGGACAGGACAATGCCGCCCTGGCAGAGCAGGTAAAAGCCCTGGGTGCTAATCCCGTCACGGCGATCGGTGAGCCTGTACCGCAGATGCCTGCCTCACCGCCCGGCCCGGAAGGCGAACCACAGCTAGGAAACACGCCTGTATCCTTCCCGCCGCAGGGCAGCGTTGCTGTTCCACCGCCGACGGCGTTTTATCCCGGGAATGGTGTCACGCCACCACCACAGGTGACGTACCAGTCTGTGCCGGTGCCTAACCGGATACAGCGTAAGGTGTTTACCCGTAATGAGGGAAAACAGGGACCATCACTGCCGTACATTCCGTCAGGAAGTTTTGCGAAAGCCATGCTGATTGAAGGGGCGGATGCCAATGCCTCTGTCACCGGTAATGAATCCACGGTGCCGATGCAGCTGCGTATCACCGGCCTGGTGGAAATGCCGAACAGCAAGACGTATGACGCAACGGGATGTTTTGTGGGTCTGGAAGCCTGGGGGGATGTGTCCAGTGAGCGTGCCATTGTACGCACCCGCAATATCAGCTGCCTGAAGGGCGGCAAAACCATTGATATGCCGATTAAGGGGCATGTCAGCTTCCGGGGTAAAAACGGTATCAAGGGCGAAGTGGTGATGCGTAACGGCAAAATCCTCGGCTGGGCATGGGGCGCGGGATTTGTTGATGGTATCGGTCAGGGAATGGAGCGCGCTTCCCAGCCGGCTGTCGGGCTGGGGGCCACTGCCGCTTACGGGGCAGGCGATGTCCTTAAAATGGGTATCGGTGGCGGTGCATCGAAAGCCGCACAGACGCTCAGTGACTACTACATCAAACGTGCCGAACAGTATCACCCGGTGATACCGATTGGTGCGGGCAACGAAGTGACCGTGGTGTTCCAGGACGGCTTCCAGCTGAAAACCGTGGAAGAGATGGCGCTGGAGCAAACGAAAACAGTCGAAGAGGCTGCAGCAGAGCATGCTCAGAATTTTGTTGATGGCAATAATGCGTCTGTTACTTCCACAATGACAAATCATCTTAACGGTTTTAATACTGACCAGATGCTGAAGCAGCTGGGCAACCTGAATCCGCAGCAGTTTATGTCCGGCAGCCAGGGAGGGGGCAACGATGGCAAATAATATGTCGTCCCGTCAGGCGTGCCATACCGCCCGGTATGTTGTCGCCCGGGTTCTGCGTGGGATGTTCTGGTGTCTGAAATACGCCGTCATTCTGCCACTGGCCACAATGGCCCTGATGGCTCTGTTTGTTTTATGGAAGGACAACACCACGCCGGGAAAATTGCTGGTTCAGGAGATCGAGTTTGTAAGGGGCAGAACGCCAGCCGGGCTATATCCGGTCCGATACTGCTCGAACAGTTTTGGTTCCGATTTAGCGATGCCTCCGTCTGTAACGTGCGGTTTTCGTCGGGGGGATGCTGCAGAATATGCTAGGGAGACTGACCGGTCTCTGATGCAACTGCTCACCGCATTATGGGCAACGCTGGCACTGATGTATGTCTCGCTGGCGGTGATCTCCGGAAAATATCCGGTGCGACCCGGAAAAATGAAATGTGTCCGGGTGGCAACTGCAGATGAACATCTGAAGGAAGTTCTTACGGAAGATGCTTCCCTGCCGGAAAAAATCAGGAAATGCCATGTTTATTTCCCTGATGACCGAACAAACAGAAGCAACGGAGATAAAAATGAACATGCGTAATATTAATGTTATTACTGCCCGCGCTGTGCCGGATAAAAACGTATCAGATGATTTTATGCATGCTGTTCTCAGTAACTGCACCACAAGAATCGCACTTCCTGCGCCGAAGAAATTCAGTTCTGAATCATTGCCGCACAATTTTAATATGGCTGCTGTCGGAGTGATGAAGAAGGGTATGTCGATGAGTTTATTTTCTTCTCCGGGGAATACAGTAGTCTCCGGACAACCCTGTGCAGGAAAAACAAATCTGAAAGCAGAGTTAATTTCTGCTGTTGTGGGGAGTAATAAAAAAGGAGAAAGTCAATGAAACAGATTTCTTTATTTATTCCTCTGCTGGGGACTTTATTACTTTCCGGCTGCGCCGGAACAAATACGGAATTTGAGTGTAACGCCACCACATCCGATACCTGTATGACGATGGAGCAGGCCAATGAGAAGGCTAAAAAACTGGAGCAGTCCTCAGAAGCAAAGCCGGTTGCGGCATCACTGCCGCGCCTGGCTGAAGGGAACTTCCGGACAATGCCGGTGCAGACCGGCACCGCGACCACTCCGTCCGGCAGCAGACCTGCGGAGACTGCACATCCGGAGCAGAAACTGCTGGCGCCACGCCCGCTGTTTACCGCTGCCCGGGAAGTGAAAACGGTTGTTCCGGTCAGTTCAGTTGTGCCGGTAACACCTCCCCGTCCGCTAAGAACGGGTGAGCAGACGGCAGCATTATGGATAGCGCCTTATATTGATAATCAGGATGTTTATCATCAGCCATCCAGCGTGTTTTTTGTTATTAAACCGTCTGCGTGGGGAAAACCACGTATTAATTAACTGGCCCTGAAATTGTATATCAGCCGGCAATGCCGGCGGGCTTTCTGTATTCAAAATCTGCCTGTAAAACGAGTGCCCTGTGCGTGAAAAGGGATGGGCGGTAGCGTGTCAGAACATGTCGGGAGGAATATTCCGTGAGTGATGAAGCTGATGAAGCATATTCAGTGACAGAACAACTGACCATGACAGGAATAAAACGGATACGTCAGAAAATAAATGCTCATGGTATTCCTGTTTATCTCTGTGAAGCATGCGGAAATCCTATTCCGGAAGCCCGGAGGAAAATATTTCCCGGTGTGACGTTATGTGTTGAATGTCAGACATATCAGGAAAAGCAGAGGAAACATTATGCATAAGTCAGTCGCAGAACATAGTGATTTAATTCCGGATGAACATGAGTGGATATTCAGAAAACAGAAATCTTTGTATATGCGCCGGGAAATGGCGCGTTAATTACAGGTATTCCCTTCATGGCTACCGCATTTCTCGCTTTATTTTTCAACTAAGGAATTCATGTGAATAACCCACTTGAGGCCGTCACTCAGGCGGTTAACTCCCTCGTCACAGCACTGAAACTGCCTGACGAATCCGCAAAGGCCAATGAAGTTCTGGGCGAAATGAGCTTCCCGCAGTTCAGCCGTCTGCTGCCGTACCGTGATTACAACCAGGAATCCGGTCTGTTCATGAATGACACCACGATGGGCTTTATGCTGGAAGCCATTCCCATCAATGGGGCGAATGAGTCCATTGTGGAGGCCCTCGATCACATGCTGCGCACCAAACTGCCGCGCGGTATTCCGTTGTGTATCCATCTGATGTCCAGTCAGCTGGTTGGTGACAGGATTGAATACGGGCTGCGTGAGTTCTCCTGGTCAGGTGAACAGGCTGAACGGTTTAACGCCATTACCCGGGCCTATTATATGAAAGCGGCAGCGACACAGTTTCCGCTGCCGGAGGGGATGAATCTGCCCCTGACCCTGCGCCATTACCGGGTGTTTATCTCGTACTGTTCTCCTTCGAAGAAAAAAAGCCGGGCCGACATTCTGGAAATGGAAAACCTGGTGAAAATCATCCGGGCGTCGTTACAGGGGGCCAGTATCACCACACAGACGGTGGATGCACAGGCCTTTATCGATATTGTCGGGGAGATGATTAACCATAACCCGGACTCCCTGTACCCGAAAAGACGTCAGCTGGACCCGTATTCTGATCTGAATTATCAGTGTGTGGAGGACAGTTTTGATCTGAAAGTCCGGGCTGATTACCTGACGCTGGGCCTGCGTGAGAACGGCAGGAACAGCACGGCCCGCATCCTGAATTTCCATCTGGCCCGTAACCCGGAAATCGCCTTCCTGTGGAACATGGCCGACAACTACAGCAACCTGCTGAACCCGGAACTGTCCATCTCCTGTCCGTTCATCCTGACGCTGACTCTAGTGGTGGAAGACCAGGTGAAAACCCACAGCGAAGCCAACCTGAAGTACATGGACCTGGAGAAAAAGTCGAAGACCTCCTATGCCAAATGGTTTCCGTCCGTGGAGAAAGAGGCGAAGGAGTGGGGGGAACTGCGTCAGCGGCTGGGCTCCGGTCAGTCCTCCGTGGTGTCCTACTTCCTCAACATCACAGCATTCTGCAAGGACAATAATGAAACGGCGCTGGAAGTGGAGCAGGACATCCTGAACAGCTTTCGTAAAAACGGTTTTGAGCTGATTTCACCGCGCTTTAACCACATGCGCAATTTCCTGACCTGCCTGCCCTTTATGGCCGGGAAAGGGCTGTTTAAACAGCTGAAAGAGGCCGGAGTAGTTCAGCGCGCAGAGAGCTTTAATGTTGCCAACCTGATGCCGTTAGTGGCGGATAACCCCCTGACACCGGCAGGTCTGCTGGCACCCACCTACCGTAACCAGCTGGCGTTTATCGATATTTTCTTCCGGGGGATGAATAACACCAACTACAACATGGCGGTCTGTGGTACCTCCGGGGCAGGAAAAACCGGGCTGATACAGCCACTTATCCGCAGCGTGCTGGACTCCGGAGGCTTTGCCGTGGTGTTCGACATGGGGGATGGCTACAAGTCCCTGTGTGAGAACATGGGCGGGGTGTATCTGGACGGTGAAACCCTGCGTTTTAACCCGTTTGCGAATATCACCGATATTGACCAGTCAGCGGAGCGTGTCCGTGACCAGTTGTCAGTGATGGCCAGCCCCAACGGTAACCTGGATGAAGTGCATGAAGGTCTGCTGCTGCAGGCGGTCAGAGCCTCCTGGCTGGCCAAAGAGAACAGAGCACGTATTGATGACGTGGTGGATTTCCTGAAAAACGCCAGTGACAGCGAGCAGTATGCCGAGTCACCGACTATCCGCAGCCGTCTGGACGAAATGATTGTGCTGCTTGACCAGTACACTGCCAACGGCACTTACGGCCAGTATTTTAACTCTGATGAGCCGTCCCTGCGGGATGACGCAAAAATGGTGGTGCTGGAGCTGGGCGGACTGGAAGACCGTCCGTCACTGCTGGTTGCGGTGATGTTCTCCCTGATTATCTACATCGAGAACAGGATGTACCGCACGCCGCGTAACCTCAAGAAACTGAACGTTATTGATGAAGGCTGGCGTCTGCTGGACTTCAAAAATCACAAGGTCGGTGAATTTATTGAGAAAGGCTACCGTACGGCCCGCCGTCATACCGGTGCCTATATCACCATCACACAGAACATCGTCGACTTTGACTCTGACAAGGCCTCCAGTGCTGCCCGCGCGGCATGGGGTAACTCCTCCTACAAAATTATCCTCAAACAGAGTGTGAAGGAGTTCGCGAAATACAACCAACTGTATCCGGACCAGTTCCTGCCACTGCAGCGCGACATGATTGGTAAGTTTGGTGCGGCCAAAGACCAGTGGTTCAGTTCCTTCCTGCTGCAGGTGGAAAACCATTCCTCCTGGCACCGTCTGTTTGTGGACCCGTTAAGCCGCGCCATGTACAGCTCTGACGGCCCGGATTTTGAGTTTGTGCAGCAGAAGCGTAAAGAGGGGCTGAGTATTCATGAGGCGGTGTGGCAGCTGGCGTGGAAGAAGTCAGGGCCGGAGATGGCTTCGCTGGAAGCCTGGCTGGAAGAACATGAGAAATACAGGAGTGTGGCATGAGTTCAACGCAGAAACCCGCCGACGTCACGGCAGAACGACGCAGCCACTGGTGGTGGACGGTGCCGGGATGCCTGGCAATGGTGTTACTGAACGCAGCCGTCAGTTACGGCATTGTCAGACTGAACGCACCGGTGACTGTCGCCTTCAACATGAAACAGACCGTGGATGCGTTTTTTGACAGCGCCAGTCAGAAACAACTGTCAGAAGCGCAGTCAAAAGCCCTTTCAGCGCGTTTTAACACGGCACTGGAAGCCAGCCTGCAGGCGTGGCAGCAGAAACACCACGCGGTCATTCTGGTGTCGCCTGCTGTGGTACAGGGGGCACCGGATATCACCCGGGAAATCCAGCAGGATATTGCCCGGCGAATGAGGGCGGAACCATGAGATGCCGGGGGCTGATTGCCCTGCTGATATGGGGGCAGAGTGTGGCCGCCGCCGATCTTGGTACCTGGGGCGATCTGTGGCCGGTAAAGGAGCCGGACATGCTGACGGTGATCATGCAGCGCCTGACGGCACTGGAGCAGTCCGGTGAGATGGGCCGGAAAATGGATGCCTTTAAGGAGCGGGTGATCCGCAACAGTCTGCGGCCCCCTGCCGTGCCCGGTATCGGACGCACGGAGAAATACGGCAGCCGGTTGTTTGACCCGTCCGTCAGACTGGCTGCGGATATCCGGGATAACGAAGGGCGGGTGTTTGCCCGTCAGGGTGAAGTGATGAATCCGCTGCAGTATGTTCCTTTTAACCAGACGCTGTATTTCATCAATGGCGATGATCCGGCGCAGGTGGCCTGGATGAAACGCCAGACGCCGCCCACACTGGAGAGCAAAATTATCCTCGTGCAGGGCAGTATCCCGGAGATGCAGAAGTCTCTGGACAGCCGTGTTTACTTTGACCAGAACGGTGTGCTCTGCCAGCGCCTCGGCATCGATCATGTCCCGGCACGGGTGAGCGCCGTTCCCGGCGATCGCTTCCTGAAGGTGGAATTTATTCCGGCAGAGGAGGGAAGAAAATGAAGCGAAGCCTGTGGCTGCTGATGTTATTCCTTCTCGCCGGCCATGTCCCTGCGGCGTCTGCGGATTCTGCCTGTGAGGGGCGTTTTGTAAACCCGATCACGGATATCTGCTGGAGCTGTATTTTCCCGCTCTCGCTGGGCAGTATCAAAGTCAGTCAGGGTAAGGTCCCCGACACGGCGAACCCGTCGATGCCCATTCAGATTTGTCCGGCACCGCCGCCGCTGTTCAGGCGTATCGGACTGGCCATTGGTTACTGGGAGCCGATGGCGCTGACGGATGTCACCCGGTCACCGGGATGTATGGTGAACCTGGGCTTCAGCCTGCCGGCTTTTGGTAAAACGGCACAGGGAACGGCGAAAAAAGATGAGAAGCAGGTGAACGGGGTGTTCTATCACGTTCACTGGTACAAATATCCGCTGACGTACTGGCTTAACATCATCACATCGCTGGGCTGTCTGGAAGGTGGTGACCTGGATATCGCTTATCTTTCTGAAATCGACCCCACCTGGACGGACAGCAGCCTGACCACCATTCTCAATCCGGAAGCCGTCATCTTTGCCAATCCGATAGCACAGGGGGCCTGTGCTGCAGATGCCATTGCCAGCGCCTTTAACATGCCCATCGATGCTCTGTTCTGGTGTGCCGGTTCGCAGGGAAGTATGTACCCGTTTAATGGCTGGGTGAGTAATGAGTCCAGTCCGTTGCAGTCTTCCCTGCTGGTCAGTGAACGCATGGCGTTCAAACTGCACCGTCAGGGCATGATTATGGAAACCATCGGGAAAAATAACGCCGTCTGTAATGAATATCCGTCCCCAATCCTGCCCAAAGAACGCTGGCGTTATCAGATGGTGAATATGTACCCGGACAGCGGACAGTGCCACCCGTTCGGGCGCAGTGTGACCCGCTGGGAAACCGGGAAAAATCCGCCCAATACAAAGAAAAACTTCGGCTACCTGATGTGGCGTAAACGTAACTGTGTCTTCCTGTGAGGTGAATGATGAAGCTGAGTATGAAATCTCTGGCAGCACTGCTGATGATGTTGAACGGGGCGGTTATGGCGTCAGAAAACGTGAACACTCCTGAAAACCGCCAGTTCCTGAAGCAGCAGGAAAATTTAAGCAGACAACTGCGTGAAAAACCTGACCATCAGCTGAAAGCCTGGGCGGAGCAACAGGTGCAGGAAAACCCGCTTCAGCGTTCAGATAACCATTTCCTGGATGAGCTGGTTCGTAAACAGCAGGCTTCGCAGGACGGGAAACCCCGGCAGGGTGCCCTGTATTTTGTGTCGTTTTCCATTCCCGAAGAGGGGCTGAAACGGATGCTGGGCGAAACCCGGCACTACGGTATTCCGGCCACACTGCGGGGCATGGTGAATAATGACCTGAAGACCACCGCTGAAGCCGTGTTGTCTCTGGTGAAAGACGGCGCAACTGATGGTGTTCAGATCGACCCGACGCTGTTTTCACAGTACGGCATTCGCAGTGTACCGGCACTGGTGGTGTTCTGCCGTCAGGGATACGACATCATCCGGGGAAACCTGCGGGTCGGCCAGGCGCTGGAGAAAGTGGCCGCCACGGGTGACTGCCGGCAGGTGGCTCATGATTTACTGGCAGGGAAAGGAGATTCCGGGAAATGAAACGTATTTTACCTCTGATACTGGCTCTGGTTGCCGGCATGGCACAGGCTGACAGCAACAGTGATTACCGGGCCGGTTCTGATTTTGCTCACCAGATCAAAGGGCAGGGAAGCAGCAGTATTCAGGGCTTTAAGCCACAGGAGAGTATCCCCGGCTATAACGCGAATCCGGACGAGACAAAATATTACGGTGGCGTGACTGCCGGCGGGGATGGCGGCCTGAAAAATGACGGCACCACGGAATGGGCGACCGGTGAAACCGGAAAAACCATTACAGAGTCATTCATGAACAAGCCGAAAGACATTCTTTCACCGGATGCACCGTTTATCCAGACCGGCAGGGATGTGGTGAACCGAGCTGACAGCATTGTGGGAAACACCGGGCAGCAGTGCAGTGCGCAGGAGATTAGCCGGAGTGAATACACGAATTACACCTGTGAGCGGGATTTACAGGTGGAGCAGTACTGCACACGAACTGCCCGTATGGAGCTGCAGGGGAGTACCACATGGGAAACCCGGACGCTGGAGTATGAAATGAGTCAGCTACCTGCACGTGAAGTGAATGGTCAGTATGTTGTCTCCATTACCTCTCCCGTTACTGGTGAAATTGTCGATGCGCATTACAGCTGGAGTCGTACTTACCTGCAAAAGAGTGTACCTATGACAATTACAGTACTGGGAACCCCACTGAGCTGGAATGCCAAATACTCAGCAGATGCCTCATTTACACCAGTACAGAAAACACTGACTGCCGGTGTGGCTTTTACGTCATCTCACCCCGTCCGGGTCGGGAATACAAAATTCAGACGTCATACGGCAATGAAGCTGCGTCTGGTTGTCAGGGTAAAAAAAGCCTCGTACACACCGTATGTTGTCTGGTCTGAAAGCTGCCCGTTCAGCAAGGAGCTGGGGAAACTGACAAAAACAGAATGTACGGAGGCTGGCGGGAACAGGACGCTGGTGAAAGACGGTCAGTCATACAGCATGTACCAGAGCTGCTGGGCATACCGGGACACGTATGTCACACAGTCAGCAGACAAGGGAACCTGTCAGACCTACACCGACAATCCTGCCTGTACCCTGGTGTCACACCAGTGCGCCTTTTACTCCGAAGAAGGTGCCTGTCTGCATGAATATGCCACCTACTCCTGTGAGTCAAAAACATCCGGGAAAGTGATGGTCTGTGGGGGAGACGTCTTCTGTCTCGATGGCGAATGCGATAAGGCTCAGAGCGGGCAGAGTAATGATTTTGCCGAAGCTGTTTCTCAGCTGGCGGCACTGGCCGCAGCAGGTAAGGATGTTGCGGCGCTGAACGGGGTGGATGTCCGTGCTTTCACCGGTCAGGCGAAATTTTGTAAGAAGGCTGCAGCCGGATACAGCAACTGCTGTAAGGACAGCGGCTGGGGACAGGATATCGGGCTGGCCAAATGCAGCAGTGATGAAAAAGCCCTGGCTAAAGCAAAATCAAACAAACTGACCGTCAGCGTCGGGGAGTTCTGTTCGAAGAAAGTGCTGGGCGTCTGTCTGGAGAAAAAACGCAGCTACTGTCAGTTTGATTCGAAGCTGGCGCAGATAGTCCAGCAGCAGGGGCGCAACGGTCAGCTGCGTATCAGTTTTGGCAGTGCGAAGCATCCTGACTGTCGGGGGATTACGGTTGATGAGCTGCAGAAAATTCAGTTCGACAGACTGGATTTCACTAACTTCTACGAAGACCTGATGAATAACCAGAAAATCCCGGACAGTGGCGTTCTGACGCAGAAAGTGAAAGAGCAGATTGCTGACCAGCTGAAACAGGCAGGACAGTAAGGTATGGAAAATCACCGGGGAAAATAATGAAGGTCATATTCACTTCTAATCGTCTTGTTGATTTTATTATCCGGCTTTCGATTACAGCGATTGTCATTTCCCCGGTAATTATCTGGTCGTGGGATACGGTAAAAGAAACCACGGCGGGCGGGATGCTTGCTGCTGCTTTCGTTATTTTTTACTCCTGCGTGCTCCTGTTTATTCTGTATTTTTGTTTTTCTGCCCTGACTGACCTGCAGAAAACCGATGAAAAAAAATGATGAAAGGAATGAAGATGAATAAAGCATTACTGCCACTGTTACTCTGCTGCTTTATTTTTCCGGCATCAGGGAAAGATGCAGGCTGGCAGTGGTATAACGAGAAAATAAATCCGAAGGAAAAAGAAAATACACCTGTACCTGCAGCCCCCCGTCAGGAACCGGATATTATGCAGAAACTGGCCGCACTGCAGACGGCAACAAAGCGGGCGCTGTACGAAGCCATTCTGTATCCCGGCGTGGATAATTTTGTGAAATATTTCCGTCTGCAGAATTACTGGACTCAGCAGGCCGGGCTTTTCACCATGAGCGCCAGAAAGGCCATGCTGGCACATCCTGAACTGGACTATAACCTGCAGTACAGCCATTACAACGGCACGGTACGGAACCAGCTGGCGGCAGACCAGGCGCAGCAGCGACAGGCCATTGCGAAACTGGCTGAACACTACGGCATCATGTTCTTTTACCGGGGGCAGGACCCTATCGACGGGCAGCTGGCGCAGGTCATTAATGGCTTCAGGGATACCTATGGTCTGAGTGTTATTCCCGTTTCCGTGGATGGCGTGATTAATCCGCTGTTGCCGGATTCCCGGACTGACCAGGGGCAGGCGCAGCGCCTCGGCGTGAAATATTTCCCGGCCATGATGCTGGTTGACCCGAAACAGGGCAGTGTTCGCCCGTTATCATACGGCTTTATTTCACAGGACGACCTGGCAAAACAGTTCCTGAACGTTTCTGAAGATTTTAAACCCAATTTTTAATCGCGGATTTGATTTATGAGTGAAGATTATTTGAAAATGTTTACAGGTGTTGTTCTGTTAATATTTGTCATTGTTGCCGGTTATTTCTTTTCTGAGCGTAATGACAGGAAAATGTTTCTCCTGAGCTCACTGGTTTTCCTTGTTATTAATATCGCGTGTTTATATGTGCTTACCGCCAGTCTCTGGTTTCTGTGTGGTGCAATTATGACTCAGGGCGCAGCAATGGTTGTTCCAATGGTTATTGGCTCATTACCGAACGTTACGAGCTTCGACAGGTTCAGAAGAATATTTATCTGTATTATGTTGTCATCAGTATGGTCCGGAGTGATGTGGTTTTTTATAAGGGGGCTTATGACAGGCTAAGTCATATAAAACGGTAATAAAAACCATACAAAATAATGAGGTTGATCTGATTAATATCACACAAACGCGAATATTACAGACATAAATACTCTCATGTAAATAATAAACGGAGTTTAACATGATAAGTAAACGCAGATTCTCTTTACCCCGGCTTGATATTACGGGAATGTGGGTGTTTTCCCTGGGTGTCTGGTTTCATATCGTCGCCCGTCTTGTTTACAGCAAACCCTGGATGGCTTTTTTTCTGGCGGAGCTGATTGCGGCCATCCTTGTGCTGTTCGGCGCATACCAGGTGCTGGATGCATGGATTGCCCGTGTCAGCCGGGAAGAGCGTGAGGCACTGGAAGCCAGGCAACAGGCCATGATGGAAGGGCAGCAGGAGGGCGGACATGTCTCTCACTAAATTACTGCCGGTTATTCTGTTGATGATGGCCACAGGTGTGCAGGCCTCCACCCGGGATGAAATTGAACGACCCTGGAATCCGCAGGGTATGGCTGCGCAGCCTGCACAACCGGCAGCAGACACGCCAGCCAGGACAGACAAGACAGAAAAGCCGGCTCCCCGCTGGTTCCGCCTCAGCAACGGCAGGCAGGTTAACCTGGCCGACTGGAAGGTGGTGCTGTTTATGCAGGGGCATTGCCCTTACTGTCACCAGTTTGACCCGGTACTGAAACAGCTGGCACAGCAGTACGGCTTTTCCGTTTTTCCCTATACCCTGGATGGTCAGGGGGATACCGCCTTTCCGGAGGCATTACCGGTGCCACCGGACGTGATGCAGACCTTCTTCCCGAATATCCCGGTGGCCACACCGACCACCTTCCTGGTCAACGTCAACACGCTTGAGGCATTACCGCTTTTACAGGGGGCAACGGATGCCGCCGGTTTTATGGCGCGAATGGATACCGTTCTGCAGATGTACGGAGGGAAAAAAGGTGCAAAATAAGCAGGTGGTGTTACTCATTGCCGGAATATCCGGCATCGCGACGGGAATAATCGTCAGCCTGAATATCCCCTTTATCCGTCAGGGGCTTTTTTATCCCGCCAGCCCTGTAGAAATTGTCGTTTCGCTGTGTCTTACCTTTTCTGTTTCTGTTGTGTTTTTTGTGGGGGCAATTGTGGGATGGATTTCGGTGTCTGAAATATATTACAGCCGCATGACCGGTCTGAATGAATCATCGAAAATATCAGAGGGAACTTATAATGAGAGAAAATAAAAATAATCCTGAACTCAAAATCAGAAGTACAGAACGAGATTATAAATACATTTCCAGAATTACTGACAGACATGCTGGATTGTCTCTGGTATTCCTGACTGCCGGAATTGTTTTATGGACAGTTATGAATATTATTTTTGATGCCTGTATTGATTCGTGGAAAGCTGACCCTGAGTTAAATAACTTACGTTATATGTGGAACATCCTGATGTATGCCATTCCGTGTACGTTATGGGCGCTGGCATCCGGTTTTTTTGTTGCGGGTTATCTGCTGCCTTTATGTGCATTATCAGGCAGAAATATCATGATATTCCTGCTGAAACGCCGTATGCGCCGGGAGAACACATTAAGGGAGGGCAGCAATAATGTTTCGCATTAAGCCTCTTTTTATTCTTTGTGCCGCCTTACTGACGGTGACGCCTGCAGCGTCAGCGGATGTGAACAGCGACATGAATCAGTTCTTTAACAAGCTGGGCTTCGCTTCCAATACCACCCAGCCGGGCGTCTGGCAGGGGCAGGCCGCCGGCTATGCTTACGGTGGCTCCCTGTATGCCCGTACTCAGGTCAAAAATGTTCAGCTGATTTCCATGACGCTGCCGGATATCAATGCCGGATGTGGCGGCATCGACGCCTATCTCGGTTCGTTCAGTTTTATTAATGGCGAGCAGCTGCAGCGTTTTGTTAAACAGATTATGAGTAATGCTGCAGGTTACTTTTTTGACCTTGCCCTGCAGACAACGGTGCCGGAAATCAAAACCGCGAAAGACTTCCTGCAGAAAATGGCAAGCGACATTAACAGTATGAACCTCAGTTCCTGCCAGGCGGCGCAGGGGATTATCGGCGGGCTTTTCCCCCGGACGCAGGTGTCCCAGCAGAAAGTCTGTCAGGACATTGCCGGTGAGAGCAATATTTTTGCTGACTGGGCGGCTTCCCGGCAGGGATGTACCGTTGGCGGGAAATCTGACAGCGTCAGGGATAAAGCCAGCGACAAGGATAAGGAGCGGGTGACCAAAAACATCAACATCATGTGGAATGCGCTTTCCAAAAACAGAATGTTTGACGGCAACAAAGAGCTGAAAGAGTTTGTGATGACGCTGACCGGCTCACTGGTGTTTGGTCCCAACGGCGAAATCACACCGCTGTCAGCCAGAACCACTGACCGCTCAATTATCCGGGCCATGATGGAAGGCGGCACAGCAAAAATTTATCACTGCAACGATTCTGATAAATGCCTGAAAGTGGTGGCAGACACACCGGTGACCATCAGCCGGGATAATGCACTGAAGTCTCAGATTACTAAACTTCTGGCCAGCATTCAGAACAAGGCGGTCAGTGACACGCCTCTGGATGACAAGGAAAAAGGCTTTATTTCCAGTACCACCATCCCCGTCTTCAAATACCTGGTTGACCCGCAGATGCTCGGTGTTTCCAACAGTATGATTTACCAGCTGACGGACTATATCGGTTACGACATCCTGCTGCAGTACATTCAGGAGCTGATACAGCAGGCCCGGGCGATGGTGGCCACGGGAAATTATGACGAAGCGGTTATCGAGCATATTAACGACAACATGAATGATGCCACCCGGCAGATTGCGGCGTTTCAGTCACAGGTGCAGGTACAGCAGGATGCGCTGCTGGTTGTCGATCGTCAGATGAGCTACATGCGTCAGCAGCTTTCCGCCCGCATGCTCAGTCGTTACCAGAACAACTATCACTTCGGAGGGAGCACGCTGTGAATGAAGTTTATGTGATTGCCGGTGGTGAGTGGTTGCGGAATAACCTGAACGCCATTGCCGCCTTTATGGGAACCAGGACGTGGGATTCCATTGAAAAAATTGCGCTCACATTGTCTGTTCTCGCGGTGGCCGTGATGTGGGTACAGCGGCACAACGTGATGGATTTGCTGGGCTGGGTGGCTGTGTTTGTGCTTATCAGCCTGCTGGTTAATGTCCGCACATCGGTGCAGATTATTGATAACAGTGACCTGGTCAAAGTTCACCGGGTGGATAATGTGCCGGTCGGACTGGCGATGCCACTTTCACTGACGACCCGTATCGGGCATGCAATGGTGGCCAGTTACGAGATGATCTTCACGCAACCGGACAGTGTCACCTACAGCAAAACGGGGATGCTGTTTGGCGCAGAACTGGTATCAAAAAGCACCGACTTTTTGTCCCGCAATCCGGAAATCGCCAATCTTTTCCAGGATTATGTGCAGAACTGCGTGATGGGGGATATTTACCTGAACCACAAATACACGCTGGAGGAGCTGATGGCCTCCGCTGATCCCTACACGCTGATTTTTTCCCGCCCCAGTCCGCTGCGGGGCGTTTATGACAGCAATAATAATTTCGTGACCTGTAAGGACGCGTCGGTTTCGCTGAAAGACAAGCTGAATCTGGATACACAGAGTGGCGGAAAAACCTGGCATTATTATGCCCAGCAGCTATTTGGTGGACGCCCTGATCCGAACCTGTTGTTCAGTACGCTGATTGGCGACAGTTACAGTTACTTCTATGGCTCAAGTAAATCAGCCAGCCAGATCATCCGCCAGAATGTCACCATCAATGCGCTGAAGGAGGGGATCACCAGTTATGCCGCACGTAATGGTGATTCAGCCAGCCTGGTGAATCTGGCCACCACGTCATCGATGGAGAAGCAACGTCTGGCACATGTCTCCATCGGTCATGTGGCGATGCGGACACTGCCCATGACGCAGACCATCCTGACGGGAATCGCCATCGGTATTTTCCCGCTTCTGGTACTGGCGGCTGTCTTCAACAAACTGACGCTGTCCGTCCTGAAAGGCTATGTGTTTGCCCTGATGTGGTTGCAGTCATGGCCAATGTTGTACGCCATTCTGAACAGCGCCATGACATTTTATGCGAAGCAGAATGGTGCACCGGTGGTGCTCTCGGAAATTTCACAGATACAGCTGAAATACTCCGATCTGGCTTCCACTGCCGGGTATCTTTCCATGATGATCCCGCCATTATCCTGGATGATGGTCAGGGGACTCGGGGCCGGATTTTCCAGTGTGTACAGCCATTTCGCTTCCTCTGCTATCAGCCCGACTGCCAGTGCGGCAGGCAGTGTGGTTGACGGTAATTACTCCTACGGCAACATGCAGACGGAAAACGTGAACGGCTTCAGCTGGAGCACCAACAGCACCACGTCGTTTGGTCAGATGATGTACCAGACCGGCAGTGGCGCAACCGCCACACAGACCCGTGACGGTAATATGGTGATGGATGCAAGCGGAGCGATGTCCCGTTTACCGGTCGGTATCAATGCAACGCGTCAGATTGCGGCGGCGCAACAGGAAATGGCCCGGGAGGCGTCGCACAGAGCCGAAAGCGCCCTGCATGGTTTCAGCAGCAGTATTGCCAGTGCCTGGAACACGCTCAGTCAGTTTGGTTCTAACCGGGGGAGCAGTGATTCTGTCACCGGTGGTGCTGACAGCACGATGAGCGCACAGGACTCCATGATGGCCAGCCGTATGCGCAGTGCAGTGGAAAGCTATGCGAAGGCGCATAATATCAGTAATGAGCAGGCGACTCAGGAACTGGCATCAACAAGTACCAGGCTATCTGGTGGAATGTATGCTGATGCTCATGCTGAATGGGGGGTTAAACCTAAAATTCTTGGTGTTGGTGGTGGGGTAGGCATCAGAGGTGGATTTAAGGGGAGCCTGGATGCAACGGATGATGACTCACATTCAGCAAGTAGTGGCAGCAGGGCTACCCATGATGCTCGCCATGATATCGATGCTAAAGCCAGTAAGGACTTTAAAGAGGCCAGCGATTACTTTACCAGTCGCAAAGTCAGTGAATCCGGCAGCCATACTGACAATAATGCCGATTCCCGCGTGGACCAGTTGTCTGCAGCCCTGAACTCAGCGAAACAGAGTTACGACCAGTACACGACGAATATGACCCGCAGCCATGAATATGCTGAAATGGCATCCCGTACTGAAAGCATGAGTGGGCAGATGAGTGAAGATCTGTCGCAACAGTTTGCACAGTATGTGATGAAACACGCGCCGCAGGATGCAGAAGCTATTCTAACAAACACCAGTTCACCGGAGATTGCAGAACGCCGTCGGGCGATGGCATGGTCTTTTGTTCAGGAACAGGTGCAGCCTAGTGTTGATAATGCCTGGCGTGAATCCCGTGGGGATATTGGTAAAGGAATGGAGAGCGTACCTTCGGGTGGTGGCAGCCAGGATATTATTGCTGACCATCAGGGGCATCAGGCCATTATTGATCAAAGAACGCAGGACAGTAATATCCGTAATGATGTAAAACATCAGGTTGATAATATGGTCACAGAATATAAAGGGAATATCGGAGATACTCAGAATAGTATTCATGGCGAAGAAAATATTGTAGACAGATAATATTCAGAGTTAAAAAATAATCACAAACAGGAAGAAATTCAACAAAACAACAGATATAATGAAGAAAATAAACGACAGAAATTAATGCCAACACCGTCTGAAGATGCGTTAAAACAGATGGTGGATGATAAGAAAGAACGATTGAAGGGGCCATTATGATCACTCACTATGATATAAAAATGGAGATGCAAAAACTAAAGGAGGTACTCTCTGTAGAGGGTGTTAATATCCCATCATTATTACAAGTCATAAAGCCGGGAACTTATGTGTTTTTATGGGTTTTATTATGGCCAACTTTTCTGCGTTTAGTATCGGTTAAAAGTGATGTCAGGGATGTTGGCTTTGATATATGTGCTAGTGGAATGATGGGGTTCCTGCTTTTTGTGGCTATTACAAATGGAATGATGTTATACCTTGCGATTCCTGATAGTTTCAGAAAGGATTCAAAAATAATAAATTTTATGTATTCTAAGAGTAAGACATATATTTTGTTGTTTTTGATTGTTTTTTCTATGGTTTCGTTTATGCATTCTATCTTATATGTTTTTGCACTAATGATTACATTCATATTATTTTTCTTGGTGTATACCATAGATATAAATCGTTATAATCTCTCAGCTATAGCCTCAGTAATAGGACTGTTCAAAAAAGAGTCTGTTAGTTAAAAGGATATTTTGGATGAAAACAAAAAAATTGATGATGGTTGCACTGGTCAGTTCCACTCTGGCCCTTTCAGGGTGTGGTGCGATGAGCACAGCAATCAAGAAGCGTAACCTTGAGGTGAAGACTCAGATGAGTGAGACCATCTGGCTTGAACCCGCCAGCGAACGCACGGTATTTCTGCAGATCAAAAACACGTCTGATAAAGACATGAGTGGGCTGCAGGGCAAAATTGCTGATGCTGTGAAAGCAAAAGGATATCAGGTGGTGACTTCTCCGGATAAAGCCTACTACTGGATTCAGGCGAATGTGCTGAAGGCCGATAAGATGGATCTGCGGGAGTCTCAGGGATGGCTGAACCGTGGTTATGAAGGCGCAGCAGTTGGTGCAGCGTTAGGTGCCGGTATCACCGGATATAATTCCAGTTCTGCCGGTGCCACACTCGGTGTGGGCCTTGCTGCCGGTCTGGTGGGTATGGCTGCAGATGCGATGGTGGAAGATGTGAACTATACCATGATCACGGATGTGCAGATTGCAGAGCGTACTAAGGCAACGGTGACAACGGATAATGTTGCCGCCCTGCGTCAGGGCACATCAGGTGCGAAAATTCAGACCAGTACTGAAACAGGTAACCAGCATAAATACCAGACCCGTGTGGTCTCAAATGCGAACAAGGTTAACCTGAAATTTGAAGAGGCGAAGCCTGTTCTCGAAGACCAGCTGGCCAAATCAATCGCAAATATTCTCTGATTATCTTCCGGAGGCTGGTCTGACCGGCCTCCTGACTGACGCCTCGCTTTGCTCGTTGTCCAACCCCGGAAAGAAATAAAATAAATTTTATTTCTCCCCGGCGTTTCCGAAATAAATATGAAAACACTGAGCGGTTGTGCAAATTCTTTGTGCGACCGTGAAGTGTTGCCGGCGAAGCCGGAATTTAACGGTTATTAATCTTTTCATCATTAATAATCAGTCCGACTGACTTTCTTTCTTCGGAATATCATCATGAGTTTTAACGCAAAGGATATGACCCAGGGCGGTCAGATTGCGTCCATGCGTATCCGCATGTTCAGCCAGATCGCCAATATCATGCTTTACTGCCTGTTTATTTTTTTCTGGATACTCGTTGGTCTGGTTTTATGGATAAAAATAAGCTGGCAGCCGTTTGTGAACGGCTGTATTTACTGGTGGTGTACCACGCTGGAAGGCATGCGGGATTTAATCAAGTCCCAGCCGGTCTATGAGATCCAGTATTACGGCAAAACCTTCCGGATGAACGCTGCTCAGGTACTGCATGATAAATATATGATCTGGTGCGGAGAGCAGCTATGGTCCGCATTCGTTCTTGCCACAGTTGTGGCACTGGTTATTTGCCTGATTACCTTCTTTGTTGTCTCCTGGATTCTGGGGCGTCAGGGTAAACAACAGAGCGAAAATGAAGTCACAGGTGGTCGTCAGCTGACAGACAATCCGAAAGACGTTGCCCGGATGCTGAAAAAAGACGGCAAGGACTCTGATATCCGGATTGGCGACCTGCCGATTATCCGGGATTCTGAAATCCAGAACTTCTGTCTGCACGGCACAGTCGGGGCCGGTAAGTCGGAGGTTATCCGTCGTCTGGCCAACTACGCCCGTCAGCGTGGTGATATGGTGGTGATTTATGACCGTTCGGGGGAATTTGTTAAAAGTTACTATGATCCCTCCATCGATAAAATCCTGAATCCGCTGGATGCCCGCTGTGCCGCATGGGATTTGTGGAAGGAGTGCCTGACACAGCCGGATTTTGATAATACCGCAAATACTCTGATCCCGATGGGTACAAAAGAGGACCCGTTCTGGCAGGGTTCAGGACGTACCATTTTTGCGGAAGCGGCGTATCTGATGCGTAATGACCCTAACCGCAGCTACAGCAAACTGGTGGACACACTGCTTTCCATCAAAATTGAAAAACTGCGTACCTACCTGCGTAATTCACCGGCGGCCAACCTGGTGGAAGAGAAAATTGAGAAAACGGCGATTTCCATCCGTGCTGTGCTGACCAACTACGTGAAAGCCATCCGTTACCTGCAGGGGATTGAGCATAACGGTGAACCCTTCACCATCCGTGACTGGATGCGGGGTGTCAAGGAGGATCAGAAAAACGGCTGGCTATTTATTTCGTCGAACGCTGACACCTATGCCTCCCTGAAACCGGTGATCTCCATGTGGCTGTCCATTGCCATTCGTGGTCTGCTGGCAATGGGAGAAAACCGTAACCGTCGTGTGTGGTTTTTCTGTGACGAGTTGCCCACGCTGCACAAACTGCCGGACCTGGTGGAGATCCTGCCGGAAGCCCGTAAGTTCGGTGGCTGTTATGTGTTTGGTATCCAGTCCTATGCCCAGCTGGAAGATATCTACGGTGAGAAAGCGGCTGCCACGCTGTTTGACGTCATGAACACCCGTGCCTTTTTCCGTTCTCCCAGCCATAAGATTGCAGAGTTCGCTGCCGGTGAGATTGGTGAGAAAGAGCACCTGAAAGCCAGCGAGCAGTATTCCTACGGTGCTGATCCGGTACGTGACGGGGTATCGACCGGTAAGGATATGGAGCGCCAGACGCTGGTCAGTTATTCCGACATTCAGTCTCTGCCGGATCTGACCTGTTATGTCACCCTGCCCGGACCGTATCCGGCAGTAAAACTCTCTCTGAAATATCAGACATGACCGAAGGTCGCTCCGGAGTTTATTCCGCGTGACATCAACCCGGAAATGGAGAACCGTCTGAGTGCCGTACTTGCCGCAAGGGAAGCAGAAGGTCGTCAGATGGCCAGCCTCTTCGAACCGGATGTCCCGGAGGTTGTTTCCGGAGAAGACGTAACTCAGGCTGAACAGCCGCAACAGTCGGTGTTTCCTGCCATCAACGATAAGAAGTCAGATTCAGGTGTGAATGTTCCGGCAGGGGGGATCGAGCAGGAGCTGAAAATGAAACCGGAAGAAGAGATGGAACAGCAACTGCCACCCGGGATCAGTGAATCCGGTGAAGTGGTGGATATGGCCGCTTATGAGGCATGGCAACAGGAAAATCATCCGGACATCCAGCAGCAGATGCAGCGTCGTGAAGAGGTGAACATTAATGTGCACCGGGAGCGCGGGGAGGATGTTGAGCCGGGAGATGATTTCTGATGATGAGTATCGCGCAGGTCAGATCGGCCGGAAGTGCCGGTAACTATTATACCGACAAGGATAATTACTATGTACTGGGCAGCATGGGAGAACGCTGGGCCGGCAGGGGGGCTGAACAGCTGGGGCTGCAGGGCAGTGTCGATAAGGATGTTTTTACCCGTCTTCTGGAGGGCAGGCTGCCGGACGGAGCGGATTTAAGCCGCATGCAGGATGGCAGTAACAGGCATCGTCCCGGCTATGACCTGACCTTCTCCGCCCCCAAAAGTGTCTCCATGATGGCCATGTTAGGTGGCGATAAGCGCCTGATTGATGCACATAACCAGGCTGTGGACTTTGCTGTTCGTCAGGTGGAGGCGCTGGCCTCCACACGGGTGATGACGGACGGACAGTCAGAAACGGTACTGACCGGTAATCTGGTGATGGCACTGTTTAACCACGACACCAGTCGCGATCAGGAACCACAGTTACACACGCATGCGGTGGTGGCTAATGTCACGCAGCATAACGGCGAGTGGAAGACACTGAGCAGTGACAAAGTGGGGAAAACGGGATTCATTGAGAATGTGTACGCTAATCAGATTGCCTTTGGCAGGCTCTACCGGGAAAAACTGAAAGAGCAGGTTGAGGCGCTGGGCTATGAAACCGAAGTGGTCGGTAAGCACGGTATGTGGGAAATGCCGGGCGTACCGGTGGAGGCCTTTTCCGGACGCTCACAGACTATCCGGAAGGCCGTCGGGGAGGACGCCTCGCTGAAATCCCGGGATGTGGCGGCGCTGGATACGCGTAAATCCAAACAGCACGTCGATCCTGAAATCAAAATGACCGAGTGGATGCAGACGCTGAAGGAAACCGGGTTCGATATCCGGGCGTATCGTGACGCAGCGGAACAACGGGCATATACCCGCACGCAGACACCCGGACCAGCTTCACAGGACGGGCCGGATGTGCAGCAGGCGGTGACACAGGCGATTGCCGGATTAAGTGAACGAAAAGTGCAGTTCACGTACACGGACGTGCTGGCCAGGACGGTCGGCATACTGCCGCCGGAAGCCGGTGTGATTGAGCGGGCGCGCGCCGGTATCGATGAGGCCATCAGTCGTGAGCAGCTTATCCCCCTCGACCGTGAGAAGGGGCTGTTCACATCAGGAATTCATGTGCTCGATGAGCTGTCCGTCCGGGCACTCAGTCGTGACATCATGAAACAGAACCGGGTGACCGTACATCCGGAGAAAAGTGTCCCCCGGACGGCTGGTTACAGCGATGCGGTCAGTGTTCTGGCACAGGACCGTCCGTCGCTGGTCATTGTGTCCGGGCAGGGCGGTGCAGCCGGGCAGCGTGAGCGGGTGGCTGAACTGGTCATGATGGCCCGGGAGCAGGGGCGGGAGGTGCAGATTATCGCCGCTGACCGTCGCTCGCAGATGAACCTGAAGCAGGATGAACGGCTGTCCGGTGAGCTGATAACCGGACGTCGTCAGCTGCAGGAGGGCATGGCCTTCACGCCGGGCAGTACTGTTATCGTTGACCAGGGCGAAAAACTCTCCCTGAAAGAGACGTTAACCCTGCTGGACGGTGCTGCACGTCATAACGTACAGGTCCTGATAACCGACAGCGGGCAGCGAACCGGTACAGGCAGTGCACTGATGGCCATGAAAGATGCCGGGGTGAACACATATCGCTGGCAGGGGGGAGAACAGCGGCCGGCCACCATCATCAGTGAACCGGACCGTAATGTCCGCTATGCCCGGCTGGCAGGAGATTTTGCGGCCAGCGTGAAAGCCGGAGAAGAGAGCGTGGCACAGGTCAGCGGGGTACGGGAACAGGCCATACTGACACAGGCCATTCGCAGTGAGCTGAAAACACAGGGCGTGCTCGGACACCCGGAGGTAACCATGACCGCCCTGTCACCGGTCTGGCTGGACAGCCGGAGCCGTTATCTGCGGGATATGTACCGTCCGGGGATGGTGATGGAGCAGTGGAACCCGGAGACACGCAGTCATGACCGCTATGTTATCGACCGGGTGACGGCGCAGAGTCACAGCCTGACCCTGCGGGATGCGCAGGGTGAAACGCAGGTGGTGCGTATTTCCTCCCTGGACAGCAGCTGGTCGCTGTTCCGGCCGGAAAAAATGCCGGTGGCAGACGGCGAGCGACTGAGGGTGACAGGGAAAATTCCCGGACTCCGCGTCTCCGGCGGTGACCGCCTGCAGGTGGCATCCGTCAGTGAAGATGCGATGACGGTTGTTGTGCCGGGGCGGGCTGAACCGGCCACCCTGCCTGTGGCTGATTCACCGTTCACGGCACTGAAGCTGGAGAACGGCTGGGTGGAAACGCCCGGGCATTCCGTCAGCGACAGTGCGAAGGTTTTTGCCTCCGTCACACAGATGGCGATGGACAACGCCACCCTGAACGGTCTGGCCCGCAGTGGTCGTGATGTCCGGCTGTATTCCTCACTGGATGAAACCCGTACTGTGGAAAAACTTGCCCGCCACCCCTCCTTTACGGTGGTTTCTGAGCAGATAAAGGCGCGTGCCGGTGAGACATTGCTGGAAACCGCTATCAGTCTGCAGAAAGCAGGGCTTCACACGCCGGCACAGCAGGCCATTCATCTGGCCCTTCCTGTGCTGGAAAGTAAAAACCTGGCCTTCAGCATGGTGGACCTGCTGACAGAGGCGAAGTCGTTTGCTGCAGAAGGAACCAGTTTTATTGACCTGGGAGGGGAAATCAATGCGCAGATAAAACGCGGTGATTTACTGTATGTGGATGTGGCAAAAGGCTATGGCACAGGCCTGCTGGTTTCCCGTGCGTCGTATGAGGCAGAAAAGAGCATTCTTCGCCATATTCTCGAAGGTAAGGAGGCGGTCACGCCGCTGATGGAGAGAGTACCTGGCGAACTCATGGAGAAACTGACATCAGGACAGCGTGCCGCCACCCGCATGATACTGGAAACGTCCGACCGTTTCACGGTGGTGCAGGGCTATGCAGGTGTGGGTAAGACCACACAGTTCCGGGCGGTGATGTCAGCCGTGAACATGCTGCCGGAGAGTGAGCGTCCCCGTGTCGTTGGGCTGGGTCCCACGCACCGTGCGGTTGGGGAGATGCGCAGTGCCGGCGTGGATGCACAGACACTGGCGTCCTTTCTGCATGACACGCAGCTGCAGCAGCGCAGCGGAGAAACGCCGGATTTCAGCAACACGCTGTTCCTGCTCGATGAGAGCTCAATGGTGGGCAATACCGACATGGCACGGGCATACGCCCTGATTGCGGCCGGTGGTGGTCGTGCAGTGGCCAGCGGTGACACGGACCAGTTGCAGGCCATCGCGCCCGGTCAGCCTTTTCGTCTCCAGCAGATGCGCAGTGCCGCCGATGTGGCCATCATGAAGGAGATTGTGCGTCAGACGCCGGAACTGCGGGAGGCGGTATACAGCCTGATTAACCGGGATGTGGAAAGGGCACTGTCCGGGCTTGAGAGTGTGAAACCGTCTCAGGTGCCACGTCTGGAGGGCGCATGGGCACCGGAGCACTCCGTGACGGAGTTCAGTCACAGCCAGGAAGCGAAACTGGCAGAAGCGCAGCAGAAGGCGATGCTGAAAGGCGAGGCTTTCCCGGATGTCCCCATGACACTGTATGAAGCCATTGTCCGCGACTATACCGGCAGGACACCGGAAGCACGGGAGCAGACGCTGATTGTTACGCACCTGAATGAGGACCGGCGCGTACTGAACAGCATGATTCATGATGCACGGGAAAAGGCCGGTGAGCTGGGGAAAGAGCAGGTTATGGTGCCTGTCCTGAACACAGCGAATATACGCGACGAGGAACTGCGTCGTCTTTCCACCTGGGAGACACATCAGGACGCACTTGCCCTGGTGGATAATGTGTATCACCGGATTGCCGGTATCAGTAAGGATGACGGGCTGATAACCCTGCAGGATGCGGAAGGTAACACGCGGCTGATTTCGCCCCGGGAGGCGGTGGCTGAAGGCGTCACACTGTACACTCCGGACACCATCCGGGTGGGAACCGGTGACCGGATGCGCTTCACGAAGAGTGACCGGGAGCGCGGTTATGTGGCCAACAGCGTCTGGACGGTGACAGCGGTTTCCGGTGACAGTGTCACGCTGTCGGACGGACAGCAGACCCGGGTGATTCGCCCCGCCCAGGAGCGGGCAGAGCAACATATTGACCTGGCCTATGCCATCACCGCCCACGGTGCGCAGGGGGCAAGTGAAACCTTTGCCATCGCGCTTGAAGGCACGGAAGGTAACCGGAAACTGATGGCAGGCTTTGAGTCAGCCTACGTGGCCCTGTCGCGTATGAAGCAGCATGTGCAGGTGTACACCGATAACCGTCAGGGCTGGACGGATGCCATTAACAATGCCGTACAGAAAGGAACAGCCCACGATGTATTTGAACCGAAACCGGACCGGGAGGTCATGAATGCAGAGCGGCTGTTCAGTACGGCGCGGGAGCTGCGGGACGTGGCGGCAGGCCGAGCCGTTCTTCGTCAGGCGGGGCTTGCCGGGGGAGACAGTCCTGCACGGTTTATTGCTCCGGGACGTAAATATCCACAGCCGTATGTGGCACTGCCGGCTTTTGACCGTAACGGCAAGTCTGCCGGTATCTGGCTGAACCCGCTGACCACGGATGACGGAAACGGGCTGCGGGGATTCAGTGGTGACGGCCGGGTGAAGGGCAGTGAAGATGCACAGTTTGTGGCCCTGCAGGGCAGCCGTAACGGAGAAAGCCTGCTGGCTGATAATATGCAGGATGGTGTCCGGATTGCCCGTGATAATCCTGACAGTGGTGTGGTGGTAAGAATCGCCGGTGAAGGCCGTCCGTGGAATCCCGGTGCCATAACCGGTGGCCGCGTGTGGGGGGATATCCCGGACAACAGCGTCCAGCCGGGAGCCGGAAATGGCGAACCGGTCACGGCAGAGGTGCTGGCACAGCGGCAGGCTGAAGAGGCCATCCGCCGTGAAACGGAACGCCGTGCAGATGAAATTGTCCGTAAAATGGCAGAGAACAAACCTGACCTGCCGGATGGCAAAACAGAGCAGGCTGTCAGGGAGATTGCCGGGCAGGAGCGTGACCGGGCTGCCATAACTGAACGGGAAGCCGCGCTGCCGGAGAGTGTGCTGCGTGAATCACAACGGGAGCGGGAAGCGGTCCGAGAGGTTGCCCGGGAAAATCTGCTGCAGGAGCGTCTGCAGCAGATGGAGCGGGATATGGTTCGTGACCTGCAGAAAGAGAAAACCCTGGCCGGAGACTGATACAGGAAGACAAACACTGATGACAACGGATAACACGAACACGACACGTAACGATTCACTGGCTGCCCGGACCGATACCTGGTTGCAGTCGTTGCTGGTCTGGTCACCCGGACAGCGGGATATCATCAAAACGGTGGCACTGGTGCTGATGGTACTGGACCATGCAAACCGCATTCTGCATCTGGACCAGACGTGGATGTTTCTGGCCGGGCGTGGAGCCTTTCCGCTTTTTGCCCTGGTATGGGGGCTGAATCTGTCCCGCCATGCGCATATCCGGCAGTCGGCCATTAACCGGCTGTGGGGATGGGCAGTTTTTTCCCAGTTCTGGTATTACTTTGCCGGCTTTCCCTGGTATGAGGGGAATATCCTGTTTGCCTTTGCAGTTGCGGCACAGGTGCTGACATGGTGTGAAACGCGCAGTGGGTGGCGTACTGCAGCGGCCATTCTCATGATGGCACTGTGGGGGCCTTTGTCTGGCACCAGTTACGGCATTGCCGGGCTGCTGATGCTGGCTGTCAGCCACCGGCTGTACCGGGCGGAAGACAGAACGGAACGTCTGGCGCTGGTTGCATGCCTGCTGGCCGTGATTCCGGCACTTAACCTTGCCTCCAGTGATGCCGCGGCGGTGGCCGGCCTTGTGATGACGGTGCTGACCGTTGGTCTGGTGTCCTGTGCAGGGAAATCATTACCCCGTTTCTGGCCCGGAGATTTTTTCCCGACTTTCTATGCCTGCCATCTGGCTGTGCTGGGCGTTCTGGCACTGTGACGGGTGTGGTATCTTTGGCCGCAAGAGGATGATTCGTCAGAGGCAGAATACAGCATGACAGAGCAGAAGCGACCGGTACTGACACTGAAGCGGAAAACAGAGGGAACAACACCTGTCCGCAGCCGGAAAACCATCATCAATGTCACCACGCCACCAAAATGGAAGGTGAAAAAGCAGAAGCTGGCCGAGAAAGCGGCCCGGGAAGCAGAGCTGGCGGCAAAAAAAGCGCAGGCCAGACAGGCGCTGTCCATTTATCTGAACCTGCCCACGCTGGATGAAGCCGTGAACACCCTGAAACCATGGTGGCCGGAATTATTCGACGGTGACACCCCCCGGCTTCTGGCCTGCGGTATCCGGGACGTGTTACTGGAAGACCTGTTACAGCGGAATATCCCGCTATCGCATAAAAAACTGCGCCGTGCGCTGAAGGCCATCACCCGTTCAGAAAGCTATCTGTGTGCCATGAAAGTCGGTGCCTGCCGGTATGACACGGAAGGGTATGTGACGGAGCATATTTCTCAGGAGGAGGAAGCGTATGCGGCAGCGCGTCTGGCGAAAATCCGCCGCCAGAACCGGATAAAGGCAGAACTTCAGGCCGTACTTAATGAGAAATAAAAAAAGCCTCCCCGAAGAACTTCAGGAGGCTGAAACAATAAGGCTTAAAAGGAAATAACTTCCATGCCCGAAAGGAAATCGGTCCACTGAATTATTTAACACCATAATACTGACGACTAAAAGGGAGGGGCAGAAAAATGAATGGATTCAGAAACAGTTCACGGAACGGTCAGGTCTGGCGCTGGCAGCGTGCCGGAAGCCGGGGCGTTATTCTGGAGGTCAGTGGACGCTGGATGGAAGCGGCAGAAGCATGGCGATGGGCTGCCTGTGTTGCGCCCCGGACAGACTGGCAGCAGTTTGCCCGAAAAAGGGCTGAACACTGCCAGCGGCGCTGCCGGGGAAGGGGGTAACGAAAAAAGCAGCCTTCATTACACCAGAAGTCAGAAGGCTGAAAGGAGTTTATGAGATTTGCTTTTTTTAATATCCGGTCGGGCAGTATGACCGGACAGTTCTGAGTAGCACAGAGTTTTTTCCGTATTAAGTCGTGATTTTATATTTTGTGATTTATTTCACAAAATAAGGTGTTATTCATTGTGTGCTGCAATATTCAGGATGCCTGAAATACAGGTGACATTTATTTGATATGGAGAATAACATGAGGAAATATATTCCACTGGTATTATTTATCTTTTCATGGCCGGTATTGTCTGCAGATATTCATGGACGGGTTGTTCGTGTACTGGACGGTGATACCATCGAGGTCATGGACTCACGGAAGGCGGTGCGGATCAGGCTGGTAAATATTGATGCACCGGAAAAGAAACAAGATTATGGCCGGTGGTCAACAGACATGATGAAATCACTGGTCGCAGGAAAAACGATGTGGTTATCGTTGAGCGGCGTTCGTTCAGTATTGTTGCAGCAGTAGAGCTGGATGATGCCAGCCATTTACGACCGGAACGCGGACGCCGGGATATTCTTCTGGAAGAGGTTCCGAGGCAGGCTGGTATTCCATTGCTCAGAAGCCACGATGCCAGAAAACTGCTGCAGATGACCGGAGAATGGCTGAATACAACAGGGGCTGATCAGCAGTCCCCGGAACATCGTAGCTGACGCCTTCGCGTTGCTCAGTTGTCCAACCCCGGAAACGGGAAAAAGCAAGTTTTCCCCGCTCCCGGCGTTTCTGCAATAAAAACCGGGGGGCATGGAGATCGTCGTAACCAGACAGGAATGTGGTATTATCGCGGCGGGTGTCTGAGCCTTTCTGGTTCAGGCAAGACGCAGGTACCAGAAATGCGAAGACCCCACTCGTTAATCCATTAACTCGTGAGGTCTGCATGAAGTACCTTAACACTACTGATTGTAGCCTCTTCTTTGCAGAGAGGTCAAAGTTTATGACGAAATATGCCCTTATCGGGCTGCTCGCCGTGTGCGCCACGGTGTTGTGTTTTTCACTGATATTCAGGGAACGGTTATGTGAGCTGAATATTCACAGGGGAAATACAGTGGTGCAGGTAACTCTGGCCTACGAAGCACGGAAGTAAGCTGCCGGGCGGGGACGGAAGTCCCCGCTTTCCGGAAGTGTGAGGTATTTCAGGGGCAGACACCCGACATGCCAGAAACAGCCGGTCCCGCCCGGGGCCGGCATCCATGTTAAGGCATTTCCTGTTTTTCAGTCATTTCATCATCAAAATCACATTAAACGGTCGTAATCAGACATGATTTGTGCGCCAACACGGATCATCATCACAACTTTCAAGTCGCTGATTTCAAAAAACTGTAGTATCCTCTGCGAAACGATCCCTGTTTGAGAATTGAGGAGGCGAGATGTCGCAGACAGAAAATGCAGTGACTTCCTCATCAGGTACAAAGCGAGCATACCGAAAAGGTAATCCTCTGACGCTTGCAGAACGTCAGCAGGCATCTCTGGCAAGAAAACGTGCCACACATAAAGAACTCAGAGTGTTCATTCCTGCTGCGTTAAAAGCGCAATTACAGGAGATGTGTGACGCTGAAGGTGTTACTCAGGCTGAGATGATTGCTGAACTGATAAAGCAGAAGAGTGCTGTCAGCTAACTAAAATGTAGCGACATCACATTCTTGCCTGTTTCTGGTGTGCGTGATAGATTGCTGATCGTTTAAGGAATTTTGTGGCTGGCCACGCCATAAGGTGGCAGGGAACTGGTTCTGATGTGGATGTACAGGAGCCAGAAAAGCGAAAACCCCGATAATCTTCTTCAACTTTGGCGAGTACGAAAAGATTACCGGGGCCCCATAAAACCGCATAGCCAACAATTCAGCTATGCGGGGAGTATAGTTATATGCCCGGAAAAGTTCAAGACTTCTTTCTGTGCTCACTCCTTCTGCGCATTGTAAGTGCAGGATGGTGTGGCTGATCTTCAACAAACGTATTACCGCCAGGTAAAGAACCCGAATCCGGTGTTTACACCCCGTGAAGGTGCCGGAACGCTGAAGTTCTGCGAAAAACTGATGGAAAAGGCGGTGGGCTTCACTTCCCGTTTTGATTTCGCCATTTATGTGGCGCATGCCCGTTCGCGTGGTCTGCGTCGACGCATGCCACCGGTGCTGCGTCGACGGGCTATTGATGCGCTGCTGCAGGGGCTGTGTTTCCACTATGACCCGCTGGCCAACCGCGTCCAGTGCTCCATCACCACACTGGCCATTGAGTGCGGACTGGCGACGGAGTCTGCTGCCGGAAAACTCTCCATCACCCGTGCCACCCGTGCCCTGACGTTCCTGTCAGAGCTGGGGGTGATTACCTACCAGACGGAATATGACCCGCTTATCGGGTGCTACATTCCGACCGATATCACGTTCACATCTGCTCTGTTTGCTGCCCTCGATGTATCAGAGGAGGCAGTGGCCGCCGCGCGCCGCAGCCGTGTGGAATGGGAAAACAGACAGCGCAAAAAGCAGGGGCTGGATACCCTGGGCATGGATGAACTGATAGCGAAAGCCTGGCGTTTTGTTCGTGAGCGTTTCCGCAGTTACCAGACAGAGCTTAAGTCCCGGGGAATAAAGCGTGCCCGTGCGCGTCGTGATGCGGACAGGGAACGTCAGGATATTGTCACCCTGGTGAAACGGCAGTTGACGCGCGAAATCGCGGAAGGGCGCTTCACTGCCAATCGTGAGGCGGTAAAACGCGAAGTGGAGCGTCGTGTGAAGGAGCGCATGATTCTGTCACGTAACCGTAATTACAGCCGGCTGGCCACAGCCTCCCCCTGAACCTGACCTCCTCTGAATAATCCGGCCCGCACCGGAGGCATTCGCACGCCTGAAGCCTGCCAGCGAACAAAAAAAGCAGCACCTCATACAAAAACAACCTCGCCATTCACCTTCTGGTGCATCCGGTTCCACTTGTTTTTAATACAAAACACGCCTCACCGACGGGTAATTTTGCTTATCTACATTAAACTGCAAGGGACTTCACTATAAGGTTACAACCGTTCATGTCATAAAGCGCCAGCCGCCAGCCTTACAGGGTGCAATGTATCTTTTAAACATCTGTTTATATCTCCTTTAAACCACTTAATTACATTCATTTAAAAAGAAGACTTATTCACTGCCTGTCCTGTGGACAGACAGACATGCACCTCCCACCGCAAGCGGCGGGCCCCGACCGAAGCCGATTTAGTTACAACATGCAAACATAGACCCCGGAAAAACCCCGGTTTCGCGCAGAACTGAAACCACAAAGCCCCTCCCTCATAACTGAAAAGCGCCGCCGCCCCGGCCCAAAGGGCCGGAACAGAGTCGCTTTTAATTATGAATGTTGTAACTATATTATCATCGCTGTCAGTCTTCTGGCTGGAAGTACTCAGTACACGCTCGTAAGCGGCCCTGACGGCCCGCTAACGCGGAGATACGCCCCGACTTCGGGTAAACCCTCGTCGGGACCACTCCGACCGCGCACAGAAACTCTCTCATGGCTGAAAGCGGGTATAGCTTAGCAGGGCTGGGGATGGGTAAGGTGAAATCTATCAATCAGTACCGGCTGACGCCGGGCTTCGGCGGTTTTATTTCTGTGCCACATATAACCACAGCGTGCCGCCTTCCATGCCGCTGGCGCGGCATCTGTTAGTAAGATTTCAACCTATGATTTACAGAATCTCACATTCTGTTTAACAAAATGAGAGCTTTGTTTATGTATTTTTTTGTTCGCAGGGTGATGTCGTTCTTCGGAACCTTCTGAACGACATTTCTCTGATATCCCCAATGCCGGAAATTTGCTCCGAACGTTCAGCAAACCACTGGTGGGGCAGATTTTCCGGCGACTTCATACACCGGGTATCTGGTTTCGAAAAGGGTCTCTTGCGAAGGCGAAGCAAGAATGTGCCAGATATCCGGTGACCAATGTTACTGTAAGACAATATGACAACTCCTGCCATAAATGACGGCTGCACATGGAAGTGCGCATAATGTGCGATATGTGTATGTTCAGAAATTGCGGATGACAGGCTCCTTTTATCAGCGCATCATAACTTTTGAATAATTTGTTCTCTTTTGGATTTTGTTCATCAGATGTAAGAAAAAATGCCCTTCAGCATAATCCGGTTTCGTTGGTTCTGGTGAGACTTCAACTGTAAAACAAAAAAATCACATAACCTGTATTGTTGTTTAACAATACAGTGATGTTTGTCCTGGTATCTTCGGATGCGCAGCACTCCCGAGTGCTGGGGGTAGCGGGTTGGGATTGCCTGCAATTCCAACGCCGGAAATCTGACGATGCGCGGTCTGCTAGGCTAGTCAGATTTCTGGCAATCATGCCTGTTCTGAACACTTCTTTTTGGTATCCAGCTTCCGGAATTGCTTTCATTAGCTGATATTGATTTTTCTTCCTGATTTCGGAACACAGGTTTCCTGTTGTGGCTGTTAGCTACATTCAGGCAAATATCCAGTATTGCTTCTTGTCGTGGAACACATCAATCCCGTTAAACCCATCTGATCCTATGTCAGAAGACCTGACTCCTTTTTATCTTACTGTCAGCTTCGTTGCGTTTATTACTACGTATATTTTTGCCTTATCCAGAACATAGTTGGAGAGCCTTCCCATGAACCTATCTTTCCTCGTTTCCTGATGTTATTTGGGGGGCGTAACTGTTATATCGCAATTCTGTTTAGTCCTGAGCATTCATCGTGACATGGGTATTTTGGAGAGAAAAATAAATACGTATTAATGCTATTAAGTATTTTTCACAAATGCAAAGTCCGTTTTTTTGTTTGATGAAAATTTAGCATAAGTTGTTGTTTTTGATGGAATTAATGTTAAATAATGTTTTATAATTTTATTTTGCGATGAAAAAACAGGAATATTCGCCACCGGAAATGTTCCCCTCTCCAGGAGGTGTTTATTTTTTCTCGTTTTATTTATTTCTTTTTTATTGCCTGTACATGGCTCTTGTTTTTGACGGAGGCAGAAGGGAGACAAAAAACAATATTTTCTATGGATGTTGTGGCCTCGACCTGTCATGTGGTGGTGGAGGCAGACAGTTCCAGCAACAGTGGTCGGCTGACATTCGGGACTTACCGCAGGTCCACGGGGGCGTCTGTGCCGCCGCGTGACTTCACAGTACGTCTGTATGAGTCCGGTGCCACGGTTCAGGGCTGCTCAGCCTTTAAGGCAGGGCAGGTCGCCACCCTGGATTTTGGTAACCCGGGACAGCTGGATGCAGGGGGCGTGGTCACCTGCGGTGCCGGTGATGGTATTCGCGTGGATGTGCGGGCGGTGGATACACAAGCAGATTATCGCGGACGTCTGACTCAGGACAGTCATTCGGTGAATTACCCGGTGGAGTTTGCTGCTAAAGGACAGTTTCGTTTTCGTGCGCAGCCGGTGTTTCCGGCGAACGTGAAGGCGGGGGAATACACGGGGGCTCTGACCTTTGTGGTCACGTATCAGTAACGGAGAAAAGGGTTGTGCGTGCAGGGGGGGGAGTCGCTGGAGCGATTTTGTCTGTACTTTTTAGGGCTGTATTTGTGCTTGCCGTATCAGCTGCTTTTGCCAGTGCCACAGGTATTGCAGGTGAAAAACTGGATATGTCCTTTATCCAGGGCGGTGCCGGGGTTAATCCGGATGTCTGGACAGCCCTGAACGGCAGCTATGCGCCGGGGCGTTATCTGGTTGACCTGTCCCTGAACGGGAAGGAGGCCGGAAAACAGATTCTGGATGTGACGCCGCAGGACAGTAACGAACTGTGTCTTACGGAAGCATGGCTGACGAAGGCCGGTGTTTATGTCAGTGCAGATTACTTTCGTGAGGGGTATGACGCCACACGACAGTGCTATGTGCTGACGAAGGCCCCGTCAGTGAAGGTGGATTTTGATATTTCCACCCAGAGTCTGGCGCTGGCCATTCCCCAGAAGGGGCTGGTGAAGATGCCGGAGAACGTGGACTGGGATTACGGGACCAGTGCATTTCGCGTGAACTATAACGCGAACGCTAACACCGGCCGTAATAACACCTCGGCCTTTGGCTCAGCAGACCTGAAAGCCAATATCGGGCGCTGGGTGGTGAGCTCTTCTGCCACGGCCAGCGGCGGTGACAGCGGGAATAACTCCGCCTCGATAAACATGTTCACGGCCACCCGGGCCATCCGCGCACTGAGTGCGGACCTGGCTGTCGGGAAAACATCCACCGGGGACAGTCTGCTGGGCAGCACGGGAACGTACGGCGTGTCGCTGAGCCGGAACAACAGCATGAAGCCGGGCAATCTGGGGTATACCCCGGTTTTCAGCGGTATTGCGGACGGGCCGTCGAGGGTGACACTGACGCAGAACGGGCGGTTGCTGCATTCGGAGATGGTGCCGGCAGGTCCGTTCGCCATCACGGATGTGCCGCTGTACACCAGTGGGGATGTGAAGATGACGGTGACCGGCGAGGATGGCCGGGAACATGTGCAGAACTTCCCGCTGTCGGTGATGGCCGGGCAGTTAAGCCCCGGGCAGCACGAGTTCAGTGTGGCGGCCGGTTTGCCTGACGATGACAGTGACCTGAAAGGCGGTGTGTTTGCGGCGTCATACGGTTACGGTCTGGACGGGCTGACACTGCGCACCGGCGGGGTGTTTAACCAGGACTGGCAGGGTGTCAGCGCCGGGGCGGTTCTGGGGCTGAGTTACCTGGGGGCGGTGTCTGCTGACGGCGCTTATGCCACGGCGAAATACCGTGACGGCAGCCGCAGCGGAAACAAGATGCAGTTATCCTGGAGTAAACAACTGGAGATGACGAACACCGGACTGCGGGTGAGCTGGTCACGGCAGAGTGAGGAATATGAGGACATGTCCTCCTTTGACCCGACAACACTGTGGTCGCAGTCCAATCATGGTCGCAGGACGAAGGAGGAATGGAATGCCGGTATCGGTCAGCCGGTGGGGGGGCTGTTCAGTCTGTCGGTGTCCGGCTGGCAGCGGAGTTACTACCCCGCATCTGTAATCAGTGCTCACCGCCAGCAGAGGGACAGTGGTAAGGACATAGGAGTTCGCGGCACCCTGAGCACACAGATTAAGGGCGTCAGTCTTAACCTGGGCTGGTCCGGTTCACGGAACATCCGGGGGGAAAACAACTGGTCTGCATCGGTGTCGGTGTCGGTACCGTTCACACTCTTTGACCGTTGTTACAGCAGCAGTACGTCGGTAAGCACCGGCAAAGGCGGTGGCACGGGCTTCAGTACAGGGCTTTCCGGCTCGCTGAATGACCGTTTCAGCTATGGCCTGGGCGGTGGGCGTGACAGTAGTGGTGGTGTGAGCAGTTATCTGAATGCGTCGTACAGCGGTGACCGGGCTTATCTGAATGGTGCCCTGAACCACTCGCAGTCCGGTGGAACCAGTGGTTCTGTCTCGGTCAGTGGTTCGGTACTGGCCGTTCCGGCGGCGAAAGACATCATGTTCAGCCGCACGACCGGGGATACCGTGGCCGTGGTGAACGTGAAGGATACGCCCGGAGTGAAGGTGACGTCCGGTGACGGACAGACTGACAGTGACGGCAACCTGGTGGTACCGCTGAACAGCTATGACTGGAACACGGTGACGATTGATGCGGGCACCCTGCCGCTGAGCACCGAACTGACGAACACCAGTCAGAAGGTGGTGCCGACGGACAGGGCGGTGGTGTGGATGCCGTTTGATGCCCTGAAAGTTAAGCGTTACCTGCTGCAGGTGAAGCAGCGTGACGGTGAGTTTGTGCCGGGGGGAACCTGGGCACGTGACAGTAAGAACACACCGCTGGGCTTTGTGGCCAACAATGGTGTGCTGATGATTAACACGGTGGATGCGCCGGGGGATATCACCCTGGGCCGGTGCCGGATACCTGCGGCGAAACTGCAGGATACTGAGAAACTACAGGAGATTACGTGTGAGTAAGCGTAACGCAGTAACGACGTTTTTCACTAACCGGGTGACAAAAGCACTGGGAATGACCCTGGCGCTGATGATGACCTGTCAGAGTGCGGTGGCTTCCCTGGCGGCAGACCAGACCCGCTATATCTTTCGCGGGGACAGGGATGCGCTGACCATCACGGTCACCAACAATGACAGGGAACGTACCTTTGGTGGTCAGGCCTGGGTGGACAATATCGTGGAGAAGGACACCCGTCCGACCTTTGTGGTAACGCCATCCTTCTTCAGGGTGAAGCCGAATGGTCAGCAGACGCTGCGTATCATCATGGCCTCGGACCATCTGCCGAAGGATAAAGAGTCGGTGTACTGGCTGAACCTGCAGGATATTCCGCCGGCTCTGGAGGGCAGCGGTATTGCAGTGGCACTGCGCACGAAGCTGAAACTGTTCTACCGCCCGAAGGCATTGCTTGAAGGCCGCAAGGGAGCAGAAGAAGGACTCAGCCTGCAGAGTCGCCCGGATGGCAGGACCATGCTGGTGAACACCACGCCATACATTTTTGCGATTGGCAGCCTGCTGGACGGAAACGGAAAGAAAATTGCCACGGATAACGACACGGCACAGAAACTGCTGATGTTCATGCCGGGTGATGAAGTACAGGTGAAGGGGAATGTGGTGAAAGTGGACTCCCTGAACGATTACGGTGAACTGCAGACCTGGACGATTAACCAGAAAAAAACGTCAGCGTCTTCCGGGCAGAAGGCATCTGATCCGTCGGGTAATTTGTCTGATAAAGCAGATAAAAAATAACCGCCCCCCGGAACACGGAACAGAGGGGTAATAAATGAAGAAAACAATGATGGCAGCCACCCTGGTTTTAAGTGCGTTCAGTATCCGGTCAGCACTGGCCGCTGAATACAGCGAGAAAACGCAGTATCTGGGGGTGGTGAACGGTCAGGTGTCAGGTAACAGCGTGGTGAAGGTGACCCGTACACCGACAGACCCGGTGCTGTACCGGAGCGGAGACACGATGCCTCTTCCCGGCAACCTGACCATCCGCAACGCAGAGTTCAGGGCGGCATCCGGTGGCCTGGCGTATATCACGGTGAAACAGGTGCTGCCGGATAACGGGGAAGCCCGCATCACCCTGAAGACGGCACTGATGGTTGACGGAAAGAGAGTGGCACTCAGTGCCAGACAGCTGGGTGAGGATGTGGTGATAGCCGTGCCGGAGGCACAGAAGCAGGTTGGGTTAAGAACGGATGCACCGGCAGAGCTGGAAGTCCCGGTCAGTTACCGGGGAAATCTGCAGATAGCGCTGCAGGTGGAAGACTGAGGATTCATCTCCGACAACAGATGCAATACATCCGTGACTCCGGAACGGGTCATATTGGTAAAGGGATTTACCGTCTTTTTAAGCGGAAATAACGTAAAGTTATTCCGGGTTAAACACTGTGTTTAATGGCATGCGGTTATTTAAATAAGTCCGCAGAGGATAATTTTGCGGTAATTCCGGAAACAAGAATTGCCGATTTCAGTTTGTTATTTATGAAATATCAAGGAATTTATTTTATGAAAAAAACTCTGATTGCACTGGCTGTGGCTGCTTCTGCAGCAATATCCGGTTCTGCCATGGCGTGGACTCCGAATGGCAGCGGTGGTTCTGTTGAACTGGGCGGTACTCTGACACCTGCAGGGAAAACTACGCCCTGGTCAGTTAAGGTGGGGAATACAAGTGATTTAGATGCGAAAATTAAAGAAGGTCAAAGCGTTGTCACTATTCCGCTTAATCAGCCAGCTTTATTTTTAGGAATTACTACCACTGCTGGTAAGGCTGGTTTTTACGGGCAAGACGGTATTAGCCCACAAATCGACTATAGTGGTGCTGTCGATTTAGATAAATTTAAAGAGGGGCTTACCCAAGTAAAAATTCCAGTTAAAGATCAAGATCAAAACGATATTGGTTATATGGAAGCTAATTTTACTGCTGGTGCAATCCAACAGTGGAAAGAAAAAGATACAGGTACGGTTAAACGCAACAGTCTGTATGCTGCCAAATCAGGCGATGCATTCTATGGTGGTGTAGGTAAAAATAGTGACGGAGTTATGGTTAGTTCCTTGGTTAAGGGGGGACTAGACGAGCTAGATCCTGAAATTGCAAATACCGCTTGGGATAATTATACATCGGTTTCTATTTCAACCGCTGACTTTAAAGGTGACTGGCACTACCAAGGGTACTATGGTGGCGGTATTAAAAAGGGAGAAAACATAAAAATTACTTTAAACACACCTGCTAAAGGTGGTGAGGCATTAAAGTGGTATGCCTCCCTGCCTGTTGTTGTTAGTTATCAGTAATAATTAATATATTCAGATCATCGTTTATGATGATCTGAATTGAATATTTATGATACGCTGGAATGGATGTGATTTTAAGCGGAAATAACGTAAAGTTATTCCGGGTTAAACACAGTGTTTAATGACATGCGGTTATTTAAACAAGTCCGCAGGGGATAATTTTGCGGTAATTCCGGAAACAAGAATTGCCGATTTCAGTTTGTTATTTATGAAATATCAAGGAATTTATTTTATGAAAAAAACTCTGATTGCACTGGCCGTGGCTGTTTCTGCAGCAATATCCGGTTCTGCCATGGCGTGGACTCCGAATGGCAGCGGTGGTTCTGTTGAACTGGGCGGTACTCTGACACCTGCAGGGAAAACTACGCCCTGGTCAGTTAAGGTGGGGAATACAAGTGATTTAGATGCGAAAATTAAAGAAGGTCAAAGCGTTGTCACTATTCCGCTTAATCAGCCAGCTTTATTTTTAGGAATTACTACCACTGCTGGTAAGGCTGGTTTTTACGGGCAAGACGGTATTAGCCCACAAATCGACTATAGTGGTGCTGTCGATTTAGATAAATTTAAAGAGGGGCTTACCCAAGTAAAAATTCCAGTTAAAGATCAAGATCAAAACGATATTGGTTATATGGAAGCTAATTTTACTGCTGGTGCAATCCAACAGTGGAAAGAAAAAGATACAGGTACGGTTAAACGCAACAGTCTGTATGCTGCCAAATCAGGCGATGCATTCTATGGTGGTGTAGGTAAAAATAGTGACGGAGTTATGGTTAGTTCCTTGGTTAAGGGGGGACTAGACGAGCTAGATCCTGAAATTGCAAATACCGCTTGGGATAATTATACATCGGTTTCTATTTCAACCGCTGACTTTAAAGGTGACTGGCACTACCAAGGGTACTATGGTGGCGGTATTAAAAAGGGAGAAAACATAAAAATTACTTTAAACACACCTGCTAAAGGTGGTGAGGCATTAAAGTGGTATGCCTCCCTGCCTGTTGTTGTTAGTTATCAGTAATAATTAATATATTCAGATCATCGTTTATGATGATCTGAATTGAATATTTATGATACGCTGAAATGGATGTGATTTTAAGCGGAAATAACGTAAAGTTATTCCGGATTAAACACAGTGTTTAATGACATGCGGTTATTTAAATAAGTCCGCAGGGGATAATTTTGCGGTAATTCCGGAAACAAGAATTGCCGATTTCAGTTTGTTATTTATGAAATATCAAGGGATTTATTTTATGAAAAAAACTCTGATTGCACTGACTGTGGCTGCTTCTGCAGCAATATCCGGTTCTGCCATGGCGTGGACTCCGAATGGCAACGGTGGTTCTGTTCAACTGAGCGGCATGTTGACTCCGGATGTTAAGGTGACCCCATGGGAAGTTAAAGTAGGCGATGCGGTAAAAGGTCTGGATGCAAAGATCAATAAGGGTCAGAAGACCGTTGATATCGCAGTGACGAAAACTATTCCGATTCTGGGTATTCGTACTCAGACTGCTGAGGTGTTTCATGGACAGGCTGGTATCACTCCGCAGATTAGCTATGGTAATGCGGTTAAAACGGATTCATTTAGCAAAGGTTCTGCACCATTAACTCTGGAAGTAAAAGATTCTACTGGTGTGAAGATTGGTACAGCAGAGACTTCTATTGTGGCTGCAGCAGCCTCTTCCTACGTTGATACAGCCGGACATAAAATCTATTCATTATATGCTTCTAAAAGTGGATATGGCTTTTTTGGAGGGGTTGGTAAAAGTGCTGATGCTGTAGCTAGTAACCCTAACGTTGTTGCGGACAATATCTTGGCTGAAGCGAGAAAACATTATAATAACCAGGGGTACTATATCAACCCTGAGCCGGGGCAAATTACGTTTGACATCAAGGATGCTTCTTATAGCGCGTATTATGTATCAGGCATAGAAAAAGACAAAACCATCAAAATCACCCTTGATGATGCTGCTTGCGGCGATGCTCCAATTCAGTGGAAAGCTTCTCTGCCGATTATTGTATCTTATATGTAAGACTACATTAATCATTTAATCTTTATTTTTAATTAATCATCCAAAGGTCACCATGTGTTTGGTGACCTGTTTTGACTTTATTTATATCGTGGAGCTTAAACAGAGTGAATATAGATGAAAATAATGCATCATTATTATAAACCCTTTCTTTCTGCCATTATTTCGGTAGCCCTGTTTTATTCAGCGGCACCTCATGCAGATATTCTTGATGGTGGTGAAATTCAGTTTAATGGCTTTGTCACAGATGAAGCCCCCAAATGGACCTGGCAGATAAGTTCACCTGACCAGCGCTGGGCAGTGGATACCGCCGATGCGCGTACTGAGAACGGGCAGCTGGTTTTTAATTTGCATGATAAAGGGACGCTGCCGTTTCTGGAGGGACATCTGCATGAGGTGGCAGAGCGAGGGGGACCCGGATTAACACCATTGGTTACCTTCAGCAGTAACGGACAGACTTTTTCCATAAGTGAGGGCACTGGCACCACGGCGCAACGTTTTCGCGCCACTGTCCCGGTTCGTAATCCGGAGACGGGGAATGTGTCGGGACAGCTTTCTTTTACCCTGAATCAGGGTATGGCGGTCAGTGCCGGTCGACAGGAAGACGGGGTATCCGTACCGGCCGGTATGTCGCTGGTAAGTGGACAAAGTGTGACGGATGTACAGCCGGGAAGTCTGCCACAGGGGCTGAAGAACCGTCTGTCTGCCTTATTACTGATGAATCAGAATTTTGGAAATGGCATGAATGCGGTGGATAACGGACAGGTTATCAGTCAGGGGATACTGGCTGATGGTCGGGTGATGAATCTGGCTGCGGCATATGCTTCTGCGGTGTCGGATTTTGAGCTGCGTCTGCCGGCAGAGAGTACACCTGCGGCATGGCAGGCGGGGCTGAATGTGACAGTCACGGTACAGTGATGGTTGCAGGGATATAAGGAGAGAAGAGAAATGAAAAAGGTGACGTTGTTTCTGTTTGCTGCCAGCCTCCTGCCTTCCTGCGTACTGGCCTGGAACACGCCGGGAGAGGATTTCAGCGGAGAGCTTAATCTGGAAGGCCCGGTGACCAGCACCCGTAACCCGTGGGTATGGAAAGTCGGACAGGGAAATGAAGGCCTGGAGGTTAAACAGAACCGCGGTGTTCGTGACGGTGAGCAGGCAATTCCGGTCGCACTGCCGGCGATGACCGTTTTACTGGGAAAAACCACCCTGACCACACCGGCAGGACGTGAGGGGCTTTCTCCCCGGGTCAGTTACGGAAAGGGTACTGAGGGATTTTCGCTTGAATGGACAGCACCAGGCGTGGCGGAGGTGACGCTGCCTGTCACCGGAGATAATAACGCCCGGGCAGGCACATTTGTTTTCAGAATGCAGACTGCAGGGGTGTTGCGCCATGTGAAGGACGGGCAGCCGGTGTATGACAGCGTGTATGACGACCTGAATGCAAATGGTCTGCCTGGTGAAAACACTGCCATGAAGGCTTCTGATATTCCGGGTGTTCTGCAGAAGATGTTCAGTGGTGAAGGTCCCGGCTGGCTGCAGACAATGACAGTCAGCGGTTATTCAGGAGTGAGTCATTTCAGTGATGCCTTACTGCGTCAGGTTGAAGGTGCGTATGGTGCACAGACGGTGGCAGGCAGTGGTGAATTACGTCTGAACGGCGCAATCCCGGAACGGTGGCAAATATCGTTGCCGATAAGTATTGAATACCAGTAAGCAGGAGGATGGTCTGGTGCTGAATATTATTCATCGTCTGAAGCCCGGTATGTTGCCGGCTCTGTTTTTTCTGACTTCAGCCAGTGTGCTGGCACAATCCCTGATGATTTCACCGGGCCACTGGCAGGAGGGTATGGCTGTAGGGGTGGCGGAATTCAGCGGCACGCTGTATGTTCCTGAAGTTTCCTGGCAGTGGCAGCCCCACGCTGTGCGGATGAGTACACCAGACGCCGTGCAGGCAGGTCTGGCAACGGGTAAAGATGGCATGGTCAGTGAAAGCCGGGCTGGGCAGGATTTTTATATTCTTGGCGGACATATCACATCACTGACCACTGCCCGTCCGGGGCTGCAGCCGTCAGTGACATTGCTTCAGGTGACACCGTCATCCCCCCGTATTGAGGCCCGGGGAGAGCTTGCCCGGGGGCAGGTGCGTTACGGGGAAATCACGTTCACGATGCGCCATCTTCTGGCATGGCAGGACAATATTACTGGCGGTCAGGGCTGGAGCGTGGTCAGTGGAGAGGTGAGTCCGGGGGCAGAACGGCAGGTAAAACGCCAGTTATGGCAGGTGAACGGCTATGAATGGAGCCCGGCCTATGCCGGATTAACCGCGCGTCCTGATGCGTTTGTTTCAGGGGCTGAGTCGCTGTTGTCACAGGAAAATGGCAGACAGCATATTGCCGGTGCCTGGGTAACATCGTTGAGTGATGTGCGGGTGAGTTTCCCCGGTGCTGAAGAGCCGGTAAAACGCTGGCAGGGGAATCTGACGCCGGTGGTGGTGTACTTCTGATGAGAGGAAAACGAAGAGTTATGGTTCCGGTAAGATGGGTACTGGGAGCTTATGCAGCCCTGATACTGTTGTCGCTGGCCTTCTGTTTCTGGCTGATATGATATGGACAGAAAAAATAAGGGAAAGATTCTCCTGATCGGAACCTGCTGGTATGAGCTGACAGGATTGTTGAATCTGTTATTAGTACAGGGACACGACGTCTATCGTGTACCGCTGGGGTATTCCTGTGTCCGGGAGGGGTGGGACCTGATTATTGTGGCGCTGAGTGCAGAGCCTGTTGCGGGATGGGGACGTCATCTTTCCCGTATACGTGAACTGAGTGCGGAAATGTTTGGTGAAATGCTGGTTCTGGTGCCGGAAAGGCTGGAGATGCTGAAGGTGTTGCGAAATATCTGCCCGGTATACAGCGGATGCTTACCTCTGCCGGACCTGGAAAGAACTGTGCGTATGGCACTGAACAGAAACGCAGTTCGTACCGGTAAATTTCGCCTGACGTCCGGGCAACGACTGGCCCTGAAGCGTCTTTCCGGGAGGGGGAGGGAGCGTCCCCTGAACCTGAAACAGAGTGAGCGCGGTCTGTACTGGCATTATGCCCGGCTGGCTGAAAATGTGGGGGTGAGAGATTTCAGAATGCTGTTAATGACCGGGCTGGACAGGGAAGTCAATAAAATGGAGGACTGACAGTATGGACAGTGATTTCATATCTTTCCTCTGAGTTCAGATCCGAAGCTATCGAGCAGGTGGTTAAATTCTGGCGCGATGTCAGAGGATGTCGCGCTGGTTCCCGAATTCAATCCTGACCATTTGCATAAATGGATACGGCTGTATAAGCAAGAACTTCAGGATATTGACTCCACTGTTAATGATATTACTCCTGAACAACTCGAAATTCAGAAAATTAAAGAGCAAATAAAACGTCTTGAGACGGGAAAAGGAATACTAAAGCAGATTGTCATGTTGATGAGCTAACTTTCTGGAAAGTTTATTGCTCTAATTACACGATTGAAATCAAAGTGGCCAGTACGGGTCTTTGTTATTTATTCGATATTCACCATAGTGTTTATCACGCGTAGGTGATAATGCGCAAAGAATTGAATTGCGAAATCAGGTTAAAGCTTTCCATACTTTCAGCCGTGGTGCGGTCGGTAGTCGGGCAATCAACCAGATGTTGCGCCAGAGTGGCGATGATGTAGGCGGTGGCTGGCGCGACGACTGATGGGGTAAGGTGGATTGACAAGTCGTCACCCGGTTAAATACCATTAGCGGGTAAACGAAGATAATAATCCAGCATTGATAAATCTATTGAACCGACGGTTTGGATTTGCTCCTATATTTCCAGTCATATTTTATTACTTAGCTCGTTACTAATCCAACGCCGAATATATTCCCATAGCGAGCGTATTATGCGGATTATCGTGTTCGAATACCTTTGCAAGGTTCTTTGCTATCGTTAACCTGTCAAGTTTGGATGTGTACAGATGTAGTCACTATTACGAAGCTTTCTGTCCGGGCTTCGCATCGCCGTATTTTTCGGTTCAAGCTCTATCATCCAGGCTAACAGGCGTGTTTCAGTAGCCAGATACCTCGCGATAACCATATGTGGTGCAGTTCTCCACCGATAACAGAGTACATCTGTTATCGGTGGAGAACTGCAGTGTACTCGGCTCCGGAGATAATGACTGACGAAACTTACTCCCCATCCCCCGAACAATAAGGGGACGTGCACAACTTACTTTTTTGTACGTCCATATTCAACGGCCTCTTTAAGCAGTTTATTTCCATCGTTTTCTTATCAAGCAAACGATGGAGTTCTTTAATTTGCTTCAAGAACAGGAGGGGCTGTCTGGTCGTCAGAGAAAATGTATTATTTACTCTACCAGGAAAAAATCTGTAACAAGAGGTATCATCATAAGACATGTGTAAGCGCTAATTATCAGGGCTATAATTATGCAATAACTTAGATTAGTGCGTAAAAAATTCCTGAGGGTTTCAAAAAAAACTTGTCTGCGCACTGAGTGTTTATTCCCCAACAAAAACTCACGAAGAATAATTGCATTCTTTATATATTTAATCGTGCAGATATAAATTATGAATAAAAACACCATATGCAGTGTGTTAAACAAGTCACTATACTCGCACATTTTCATCTCCCATTGAACATACATTCTCCGGGTACAACATCATTTTTTCACAATCAACTCAAGCAATAACTCATTATTAATGCAGATTATTTATAGCACCATGGCGTAAAGAGAGATAATAAAAGAGCGTTAGTGCCGCATACCTCTACACGATTATACTTAGTCTGGTAACTATTAATATGGGAAATGTTAATTTCGGTAAATAATAAAAAATAATGCGCGCGCAAAAAAAAATTCTCGACATGCGGAGGGAGTTTTCTTAATATTCGCCCCCTCGCTCATCCTGACCCTAAAGAAGGACAGATATGAATAAAGTAAACTCAGGTAATGAGATTCGCGTCGATACATTAAAGAACTTAATAATAATAAAAGGGGAACCTAACTTATTATCTAAAAACGAGTGTCTTCTGATAAGATATTTTTACGAGAGACAAGGTATAACTATCTCCAGAGATGAGTTAATACAACAATGCTGGCCAGGAAGAGTTGTATCTCCGACATCTCTTCCCGTGGCAATAAAACATATCAGGGATATCTTGAAAAAGGCAGGGTATAATGAAGTAATAAAAACTCATAAAGGTGAAGGATACTCACTACTTCCCGGTATATTAGAAATTGATTTTATTGAGGGGGGGGCAGAAAACAAATCTGAAGATTTCTGTAAAACACGAAAAAATACACGTAATCTGTTATACCCTCGCCAGGCTTTATCCTTTATAACAATTGGGTTAAGCATGTTTTCGGGGGTGTTTTTGGGATTGACTATATGTACTAATAACATAAAGCACTGGCGTACGGATAACGGGGCATTGATCATATCAAGTTCGAAAATGACCTCTCAGATTGCCGAGTATACCTCATATCAGGAAGGTTCTGTTTTCATCGATGACATGGGATCTGCTCTTATTTGTGATAAATTTAAATGCTATTTTTCAAAATGAGATTTTCATATTATTTCTTCGTGGTGATATTATTTGTAAGTGCATTATTAATTATTAATAGTAATAATAATGTAAGGTTGTATTCAGAGCGTGAGTATAAAGATATGCTTGAGCATACAGACATAAGAATAGATGGGCTAAGATTTAATATATTGCATTATATGCTTGACAATAGCTCAAGATTGATTATTTCTGAAACCCTTTCAGGGATGGTGATCAGGACAAGTCTGCACGGCTACTTTTTAATACCGTTCCATACGTATAAAACATCCAATACAGGCACTCTTCAATCTATTGGGGCTGTGTTTTCTGTGTGTGCTTACCACACCAATAACAACAATATTGTTTTTTTTGATGGTTCCAGGGCTGCATTATCAGATAACAACAAAATAATAATACCGCCAACAATATTTTTGGGACAAAAGAAACATAACAAACATCCGGCATGGATAAATGAAATGAATAAAAATACTCCAGCTGTGAGAGTTGTTGATTATTAATCAGCAAACAAAGCACCATATCCATAGAGTAAAAAATGGTCCGTATGAGCAATGACGCTTTCCGGGCGTCTTCTCCGCCACAACGCCATTTGCAGTGCATCACAGGCCAGTTGTGCTGTCATTCGCGGTGACATCGACCAGCCAATAACGGCGCGTGACCACAGGTCGATGACTACTGCGAGATACAACCAGCCCTCATCGGTACGTAAGTACGTGATGTCACCCGCCCACTTCTGGTTCGGGCCGCTGGCGCTGAAGTCCTGCTCAAGCAGATTCTCCAATACGGGCAGGCCATGTGCACGGTAGCTGACCGGGCTGAACTTCCGGCTGGCTTTCGCCCGCAGCCCCTGACGACGCAGGCTGGCGGCAATGGTTTTAATATTGAACTCCGGCAGTTCGTCAGCAAGGCGGGGAGCACCGTATCGCTGCTTTGCCTCAAAGAATGCCTTATGGACAGCGGCATCGCAGGTGAGCCGAAACTGTTGGCGCAGGCTCATCTGGTGACGACGCCTGAGCCAGACATACCAGCCGCTGCGGGCAACCCGAAGTACACGACACATCGCTTTGATGCTGAACTCTGCCCGATGATTTTCGATGAAGACATACTTCATTTCAGGCGCTTCGCGAAGTATGTCGCGGCCTTTTGGAGGATGGCCAGTTCCTCAGCCTGCTCCGCCAGTTGTCGTTTAAGGCGGACATTTTCAGCGGCCAGTTCGCTTTCGCGCTCTGACGAACTCATTTGTTGCTGCTGTTTACTGCGCCAGGCATAAAGCTGGGATTCATACAGGCTGAGTTCACGGGCTGCGGCGGCCACACCGATGCGTTCAGCGAGTTTCAGGGCTTCGTTACGAAATTCAGGCGTATGTTGTTTACGGGGCTTCTTGCTGATTGATACTGGTTTTGTCATGAGTCACCTCTGGTTGAGAGTTTACTCACTTAGCCCTGTGTCCACTATTGGTGGGTAAGATCATGGCGTTCAATACTTGAACGGTAATGGTTTTTTCTACCATTTCCAAATCCTGGCATTAGGTTGGGGTTTATTCACCATGTAATTCAGAAGTATATAACCGTGAACAGGGGATATATCACATCTTTTTAATATTCTATTTTGCACAGTATTCTATATCAGACCTCTTTTATGCTACAGACCTTTTAGATATGTCTGTAATTTTGGACCGAATGTTATGACTGTTCATATCTTCCATCCACTGGTGGCGCAGGATAGTTAACCGGCTGCCACCATGGGATGACGTGTAAACCGTGCTGGCATGTTTTTACGGGGTGACGCTTTCATTTACGGGGTGACGCTTTCATTAACCTGTACACGAACTTCTATTCCTGCATCGTGACAGGCCTGCAGCCACTGCGCCACTTCCAGCGGATCGCCTTCCCGGCGTACCACTCTGCCTTCTTTATTCCATAACTGCAGACAGGTGCTGCCGTCGAGACGTACCACAAAATCCCCACGGTAGGCCTGATACGTCATGCCGTCCAGCTCCACCGGCAGGTCTTTGGCAGAAGTGCCGTCTGCGGGCAGATCTGCTGCCGGGACCAGCGGCAGTACGACGACTTCCGCCGCGCGCTGTTCTGCCCGGAGGCGGTCCCGTTCAGCCTGCAGCAGAGGCTGTGCCATGGCCCGGTCGGCGTCCGTCAGCTCGACAGCCAGCTGCAGATTCGGGGCGCGCAGGGGGCGCAGCCAGCTGGATGCTTCCATGCGCCGGCAGGAGGCGCGCAGGTTTGGCCCGTAGACCGGGGCCTCCCCGCTTCGCTCCAGCACCCGTTCTATGTTCCGCGTCAGCACATTGCGGAGCAGAACCTGATGGCCGCCATTGAACTGGACGAACGGATTGGTTATTCAGCCAGTGGCCTGGCCAGGCAGCCGTATAAAGGCCGCAACGGTCGTGTGGAAGGTACCCGGGAACTGGTTATTCACCCGCATTTTGTTCTGGTTTATGAGGTCGATAGCCAGTGGGGAAAAGTGTATATCCTGCGAGTATTGCATACTGCACAGAAGTGGCCATAGAGGGACTGTCCGGATATAAAAACGTCTGACGGAGATGTAATAACCATGAATAATGATGAGCTGGCCACCAAACGTGCGCAGGCGATTGCCGAAGTTCGGTGTTTCTCTAAAGGATGTCTGCGCGATGGATTCAGAATGAAGCCAGCTCCCGGTGCTGAGCCGGTTAAGTGGTATAAAAACACTTATGGTGGCAGGTTCGCTGTATACCGAATTGCAGACTGTGTTCCGATGCGTGAGAAACGCCCACTGACGAGTAAACAACTGCTGGCTGGTCAGTGGCTTTCCGTTTTATCCAGACTAAACAGCACCAGTGGCAGGATGGCACGGCAGGCATATGACTGGCTGAGTCTGGCACCGCTCTTTCTGGATACTGAAACGACGCAGGGTAATACCGCGGAGGTCTTGGAAATCGGCCTGGCCGATGCGGCCGGTCAGGTGGTATTTGAAACCAGACTGAAGCCCACGGTCGCCATCAAGGCGCAGGCCGCCGCCGTGCATGGTTTTAATGAACTGGCTCTCTGCAGTGCACCATCATGGACAGATGCGGCGCTGCAGCTGCGTCATGCAATCGGGAACCGACCAGTAATTATCTTTAACGCCCGGTTCGACACCCTCATTCTGAAACAGATTGCTGCCGCTCTTCATGTAGAGACTTACTAAGCTAGCATATTGTTATGGAGTTATGGCCTTCAACTGCATAGCTTGCATAAGGACGCTCATCGGATAATTCCCCACACATAAAGGATATTGCCTCTTTTCCTTGGAAATCTATATGTATTGCTTTTTTTCAAGAACATCCCTTCGAGGATGTCCGTCAACTGACCATTTGCTATCACAAGCCGAAAACTGAAAGTTTCTGTATATTATTGTATTAATATCAATTAGTTAGGTATATTGGCTGTTGTTAATATATCAGATTTATAAGAAAAAGAGAGATAAAAAATGAAGCAACGTAAATATTTGACACAATCAGAAGTAGAACTTTTGCTTGCAGAGGCAAGAAGAAGTAGCACACCGGAGCGTGATCGTTGTCTGCTTTATATGAGTTTCATTCATGGTTTCAGGGTGAGTGAAGTTTGTGCCCTGCGACTGACTGATGTGAGCCTGCAGGACAGGTGCCTGCATATAAAGAGAATGAAAAACGGATTCAGTACTATACATCCGATACAAAATGATGAGGCCCGGATATTGAAGGCATGGCTGAAAGTCAGAAGTTCACTTCCCGGTGCGGAAAGTCAATGGCTGTTTGTATCCCGGCAGGGGGGAGGGCTGACACGGCAGCGGGTGTGGCAGGTGATAAAGCATCTGGGCGAACAGGCTGGAATTGAAGTGCATTCACATCCTCATATGCTGCGGCATGCCTGTGGCTTTGCTCTTGCTGATCGTGGTGTGGATACCCGTTTGATACAAGACTATCTGGGGCACCGTAATATCAGGCATACAGTGATATATACAGCGAGTAATGTTGAAAGATTCCGCAATGTATGGTCAAAAAAGAAGCTGCGGTTAGACAAATAGGACCAAACTGTAAAATATTTTATTTATGTTAATAAAAAGCGCAATACTTGAGTTGATTAAAGTTTTTAATCAAGCCGAACGATAGTGATTATTGATTGATATCAATTTTTTGCCATTTTTCCAATCATGCGTAATTACCAGAAATCAAATTTCCTCAATGTTTTTCTAAGATATCAAGCTGAATAGAAATCAACAGGCAACCCAAAGACATGGTAATGCATTGTATTTACTGTATTTTTTGAGTTGTTTGTTATGCGGCGAGTTAGTTTTACATTTTGGTCCTAACTGTAAAACTGGATTTTCAGAAGGGGCAAGCTGCAGGTCTGCCTCGCAGGTGCCAGCTGGGAGCTAGAGAGATGTTGTACGGAAATCCGTATACATAATGGTGCTTTCTCAAGCCTGCGGAGTAGATGGAATAGAAGAGAAAACAATCTGGTTTTTATTAATTGAGGAATTATGAAAAAGACAATTATGTCTCTGGCTGTAGTTTCTGCTCTTCTCAGTGGTGGAGCTATGGCTGCACTGAACAACGGTCAGGCAGATAACTCGGCAAGTACCGCAACTCTGAATTTTACCGGGAAAGTGACTTCCAGTTTGTGTCAGGTCAACACCTCCGATCTGACAAAAACAATATCTTTGGGTGAGGCATCTGCAGCAGCTTTAGCTGCTGGAGGACAGTCTCCATTCCAGAGTTTCACTGTTGGCTTGTCGAACTGTGACCCTACCACGGCTAATATCACCTATACAATCCGTGATGGTAATGGCTTGCCTGGCCAAGGTAACCAACAGTCAGACTATTTGATTCCTAAATCTGGTGATACGTCTGCGTCAGGTGTGGGTGTGTATATTGCAGATCCAGAGCATAAGGCTATTAAGATCGGTGCTAACCAAACAGCTGGTGTAACGCAGGTTGATGGTAAGGCCGAGTCAGAACAAACAATTGCTCTAACTGCTTATATTAAAGCTACTAACGGTGATGGAAATGTGAAACCTGGTATTGTTGACGCCACGGGGATTATGACCATCAAGGCTGCAGCTGCTGACGAATAATATTCGTTATTTATTTTATTATTTTTATACTCTCGGACCGCTTTCGGGCGGTCTATTTTCTGGATACAGTTGTATGCGTAAATTATCTTATGTTTTTATTCTTACGGGTGCACTGTTTTGCTCATACGCAGGGGGAGCCTCTTTTGGTCCTCGAGAAAGCATGCTGATTTTTGATGGGCGGCAGAGTAGTACCTCTTACCGGATGGATAACTCTGATACCAGACTCCCCTGGCTTGTTCAGGCGTGGGTTGAGGATATCGACGAAAATCGCACTGATGCATTTACGTCCGTACCGCTGGTTTTTCGGGTGGAGCCCTCATCCACGTTCACCATCCGTATTATAAAAAAAGGTGCCATTCCGGAAGACCGGGAAACATTGTTCTGGGCTGTCTCAAACTCCTTGCCCGGAGGGGGGCGCGGTGAGCAGAAGTCCGAGGGTGACAAAATCAGTGCGCAGCTCAGTATGGCGTACAGGTTTAAGGTTCCCATGATTTATCGTCCAGCTGCACTTTCCAGCACTCCTCAGCAACCTGAGTCCCTTCAATGGCGTATAGCAAGTGGTGGGAAAGTGACTGTACATAATCCTACGCGTTATGTAGTGCGGCTTAATTATGTGAGCGTGGGCGGTAAGCGCCACCAAGGAAAAGGTATTTCACGATTTATCTCTCCAGATAAGAGCGTGGCGGTGGATATCAGTGCGGGTACCGGCAGCCTGATAAAATATGGCGTCGTGAACGATTACGGGGCGGTGCGCGAATATGAAGGAGTCGTCCGTTAATATTTTTTTGCTGACTGTTTTATTTTTACTTTCTTTATTTATATCGGCGCAGGGACAGACACGGAAACCCGAAAGAGGGGTGGCTGTGGAGCCCATGAAAATTACCGTGAAGGACAGCCGTGTTTTTTATTTCACGGTTTATAACGACACAGATAACGAATATATCATCACAGCACGGGTTATCAGGTCAGACGGCCAGGGAGAAACTCCCTTTGCGCTGAGTCCTCCAGTCCGCCTCCTTAATAAACGTGATGATGTGAAAGTCGGGCTTATTTATCTCCCGGAAAAAAAAGACAACCGGGAGAAGCTGTATTACATCTCCGTTTCATTTATTCCCCGACAGCAGAAAGCAGTTGTGAGGGAGGGGGTTTCTGTGCCTCTTGTTCTTGAGCAACAGATACCTGTGGTGACTGAATAATAAATACATCCGGTACTGACGGAATATTATGCAACTGAGAAAAAACTTATTATTACCATCACTGCTTGTTTTTATCAGCAACCGTGCGGTGGGCGGAGATTATTTTGACCCGTCACTGCTGGCGGCCGGTATTGATGGTGAAAATATTGACCTGTCTGTATTCTCACATCCCGGAGGTGGAATTGAAGGAGAGCAGGACGTCAGTATCTGGGTGAATGATAATTTCTATACCCGTAAAAAGTTGAATTTCCGTAATACCGGGGACAAAGGGTTGCTGCCCGATTTCCCGCCGGATTTCTTTAATAATCTGCTGGATGCAGGACATCGCCCGGAACAGAAGGATGGTGTTATCTCTTCCGCCGATTTCATGTCTCAGACGCCCTACAGCAGTGTCACCTTTAATCAGGGAGAGGGCAGGGTCGATATTCGCGTGCCACAGGCTTTTCTGGGGCGTGCAGCACAGTTACGCTCCGCGCCGGATGCCTGGGATAATGGAGTTCCGGCCCTGCTGATGGATTATAGTCTGACCGGAAACAGGAATAATTCTGATGATTATTCATCGCGGAGTCTGTACGCCAGCGCCCGGTTTGGACTTAACCTGGGACCGTGGCGTCTGAGAACATCCGGCAATTACAGTCAGTATCTGACTGATTCCCGGTGGGCACACAGCCGGAGTGAGAGTACCAGTTTCTACAACACTTACCTTGAGCGTGATATCAGCGCACTGCGTGCCTCCCTGCGTATCGGTGATGTGTCCACTGGCGGGATGATTCTTGACTCGGTCAGCTTCCGGGGTGTCCGGCTTTACAGTAATGATGACATGCTGAACTCCCGTCTGCGGAACTACGCGCCGTCCATCCGGGGATTTGCGCGCACACAGGCGGTTGTGGTGGTAACCCAGAACGGGCGTCAGGTATATCAGACCAACGTACCCGCAGGTCCTTTTGAGCTGAATGACTTCAGTATCTCCGGTTATTCCGGAGACCTGGTAGTCACGGTCAGGGAATCGGATGGTAGTGAGCACAGCTTTATTCAGCCTTTTTCAACACTGCCGGAGATGAAACGTGAGGGTGTGTCGGGATTTGAACTGTCCGCAGGGCGTTACGATAACAGCGGCTCTGAAGAGTACTATGATGCTCCGTCCTTTATGTACGGCGCATGGTCCCGTGGGTTCGCTGGGGGCATTACTGTTTTTGGTGAAACCCTGCAGGCAGAAAAGTATCAGTCGGCAGGCATCGGCAGCACCCTTTCGCTGGGGCGCGTGGGGGCTGTCTCTGCCGACGTTTCTGTATCACGTGCCGAAAAATATGACGACATTCATACCGGTCAGTCATACGGCCTGAAATATTCCAAAAGCCAGGTGGATACGGGCACGACTGTGACGTTGGCCACTTATCGTTATTCAACGAAGGATTTCTATTCCTTCAGTGATTTTGTGTCCCGGACGGAGCAGGCCCGTTATGTATGGGAAAATCGTCTGAAAAACCGGATGAGCCTGAGTCTGAATCAGTCACTGGGTACTCTGGGCTCGGTCTCTCTGAGTGCGTCGCAGCAGGACTACTGGACCAGTGGCGAGGTGAACCGCTCGTTCTCGTTGTCCCACAGCTTTAGCTGGAAAGATATTTATTTCAGTACCACCTTCTCCATGGACCAGATGAGGGGGAGCAGCTATGGCTACGATAACAACCGGCAGATTGATTTCTACATGAGCGTTCCGCTGAGTCGTCTGCTTGGGCGTGAGGAGCCAACCTCCTCTTCGGTGTCATGGAGTGCAACACGCACGGACCGCCAGCTGCGACAAACTGCCACATTGAGTGGCAGTGTGCCTGAGACACAAATACGTTACCGCGTGGGAGGAAACTGGGGTAATGGTGGTGCTGATGAAGGGCAGAGTGCCTCCCTGACCTGGAATGGCGATTTCAGCACGGCATCTCTGGGGTATACCCACAGTGGCGGGTACAGAACAACGGATTTCAGCCTGTCCGGCTCTGCGGTGGCCTGGGGCGGTGGTGTGGCGTTTGGCAGCAACAGTGTGACGGATAATGGTGCCATTGTGGTTAATGCCAGCGGAGTGTCCGGTATTGGCACCAGTGCGGGCGGACGAACCACCTGGGCGGGAACGGCGCTGATTTCATCGCCACAGTTATATACCGAAAACCGGATTGACCTGCGTACTGACGGTCTGCCGGACGATATCGTACTGGCAGAAACGTCAGTACGTACTGTACCCTCCCGTGGCGCGGTAGTGGTTCTGGATTACACCGTGTATCGGGGGGGGCAAGTTGTGTTCACCCTGAAACGCCCTGACGGCAGCGTTCTGCCGTTTGGCACTGTTGTTTCTCTGGACGGTATGCCGTCGGGTAAGGAAAACACCGGCATTGTGGGTGATGAGGGGCGTGTTTACCTGGCAGGGGTGCCGGAGAAAGGTCGGCTGACGGTGAGCAGTGGAGGAAAACAGTGTCACGCGGATTTTATCCTGTCTCAGGATAAAAAGCGGACCGGCCCTGTGACTGAAACAGCAGCGGTATGTCGCTGAAGCTTGTTTTATTTCTTCTGTACACAATCTGGTCGATGCGAATCGGTATGTGTTGAAACTGTACCGAGAATAAAGAGTCAGACTAGCTGTAAGATAGCGTTAATGGAATTAACGCTTTTGGACTGTCGGTGAGTTTTAAAGGAAAACGGATTATCTTTAATATCAAACTAATTATTATGAAGATAAAAGTATGTTGTTGAGATATTTGTGTTCTTTTCTGTTTTTAATTTGGTCGAGTATATCATTTACCTGTTTGGCTGATGAGAGTATACCCTATCCTCTGGATTATCGGGTTCACTTGCAAAATAAAGGTGATAGATTAAAGGGACTGTTGAAAATTGAAAATCCAGGTGGGAAAGCATGGCTGATACAGGCCTGGGCTGAGGATGATTCAGGGAAAATTCATTCAATAGTATTTCCCTTTTTGAGCAGGATTGAAGGACAAAAAAGTATGGTGCTGACAATATTACAGGAGCCTTCTCCAGTAATACATCTAAAGTGGTTTGTGGTTAAACTAATTCCCTCAACTGGAAAAGAAAATATTAATGGGATAATTTTTCCTGTTATATATAAATTGAAAATAGTAAGATGAAGGAGTGATATGTATGTCAGTGCATGTTTGGGGTATTAAAAAGTGTGATGACAGGTGTATATGAAGAAAATGATTATGCTTATTTTTACATATCTGGCTCTTTTTCCTGCAAGTGTATATGCAAAAGAGGAGTTATCACAATCAGTGGATTTTACGTTGAAAGTGAACGTATTAAAACCAGTATGTAAACTAACGACAGATACTCAGACCATTGACTTCGGGGAGGTTGATGTTGATGATTTAACAAAAATAAAAGGTAGCGCCACATTTAAATTTATAGATTGTGATAATGTAGAGGGGTTAAAAATTCGTTTTGAAGGAGACGAACTTGATAAAGAGAATAACGTCATTAGAAATAAAGTTGGGAGTAATTATGCGACGGGAGTATATTTTAAATTGTATGATGATAAAAATTATGAAATTAAACTTGATGATGATAATGTTATTAACATCAATAAGGAAGCAAATTACGATTTGAAGCTGACAGCAAAAGTGCTAAGGGATGAGTTGGGGGCAGGAAATAGGTTTTCCCCAGGCTTGTTAAACTCTTCTGTTGCTCTGGAAATTACATATGAATAGAATATAAACATGAAATGATTTGTTTATTTATATATTATGCTCTGTGTGTTAATATGGTGATATAATGTTTAAGCCCGTTCTCTCCGTAATCCCCATTTGGTTATTGCTGTTTTTTGGCCCTGTCGCCGAATCGGCGCTAGTTGCTACTGGCTCAAATGCAAATATTAGCTTTAGCCAGAGCTTTGAGACTCAGGAAAAAAGTGGGCAATGGATATATGTTAAAGATCTGGACCTTCCTGCATATGATTCACTTTTGAATGGACAATGTTCTACATCTTATCTTTGTGCCTATGGGGAGTCAAAGTTAGGGTATAATGGTAAAGCAAATTTATCTTTAAGAATTGATACTGAGCATCGTGTGGTTACTGACTCTGAAGGAAGGAAATTTGAGTTGACAGTGGCTTTTCCATACGGCCCACCAACAATTGGTATTTCTGAAAAAAATTGGGCAAATGGGCGGGAATGGAATAATACATATAATTTTTCTCAGGCTGTAGATAAACCACAAAATAATAAGTCATCTGTTTCCTCTCGCCATATATATGGACAGGGATACTGTGGCTCTTTATCAGGATGTGGTTATGGTTTTTCTAGTTATTTTCATACATCAACAAAAAAACCCGCCTTATATGTTAAATTACCAGAAAATATAAAGCCGGGAACCGTTAGCTTTAAGGATGTGCCCATACTGACCCTGGCCTCTACTGTAGATAATGCAGCGCATAATGATACAGCAAACCCTGAACCAAGACAGCTTTTATTAAGTGGAACTATAACTATTCCACAGAGATGTTATCTGAATATTGAAGGATCTGGAACTATTGATTTTGGAAGCATATATTCCAATGCTCCAAATGGAATGATTAAGCAACAACAAGGTGCCATAGTAACCACATGTCATAATGTTCCAAACAATACCAAACAGTATATTAAAGTCAGTGGGCGCTCTGGTGGTAATGTAACTAAAAATGGATTTATTTATGAATTCGTAAAAGATACAAATGCTCAGGGAGCACTTGGTTTTGCCTTTAGCTTTGGAAATCAAGCTATTTGTAGTGCTGCAACTGAGGATAAGAATAAATTCGATGCAGAATATCTGATTAGAACAATCACTTCAGGCACTCCGAATATAACGTATAAAGATAACATAAGTTTTTCTTTGTGTAAGTATGGTATTCCTGCAACATATGGGCAGAAATCGGTGGTAATAACAGTGACTTCACGCTGGGTGGTAGAATAGCTATTGTAAATGTTACAAGCCAATCAGACACTCTCTGTTAGAATGTATAATGTCTGGATAAGGAAATTATGAAGCACTATTGAATCGTTCAGGAGTGTGGGGAGTCATGTAACGATAAGTATCGTTACATAGACGTTTAAGTAACAAAAAAATAAACAAGCTGATTTACATTGTGGATTGATATTTCTAGTCACTTCATTTACGGTAGTCGGATTTGGCTATCGTAAATGAAAATCTCTCGCACCGATTAAAGGAACCGAACTTCTGAACAGAATTTAACTAGGTGGGCAACTTGTATTTTTTTCTGGATCTCTAATATCAAGATTCGACAGTAATGTATCAAGAGCGCTGTATATTTTTACGGTAAGCGTCTTGGTAGAACCGTATTAATATTTTATTCAGAGGTCAGAATTCAACTCTTCTAGGTAACAGAACACTTACCCTGTTTGTCGGACTGCCCTAGATATGCATCAATGATGCAATGCAGCCATTTTAGGGACCCACATTGAGAACATGAAAACAACTGGGGCAGTAGTTACGCAGCCATCGCAGATAACTCCTCAGGTTTTTCTTAATTAAATACATCAACAGTTATACGACAGACCGTTGAATGGCAGCATAATATCTGGTTCCGTGACCAGTTATCTTCCCATTTTTTCTGATACGTAATGTTCTGCTCTTATAAGGAGTGTTTATTGCTCAGAAAAATTTTCCTGCTGTGCCTTCTTCATCCTGAGCCACCTTTGTTCTAATGTCGCCAGCCTGCGGCCGGCACTCTGTGCTTCAGATTCTGAGACCTGCCCTTTGGGGTGACCATCCAGGCCATAACGTGGAACGCCGGCGACAGCTGTCCGCTGCAGATATATACGGCGGGATGTGATGCAGGACACTGCACAGAGCCATTCGTCCATGGTCAGTTCTGTCTCCGGGTGTTCTGCCAGAAATGCTGAAACATCATTGCTTATGCCAATTTTCAGAGGAATAAATCCACTGCCTTCAGCACGAAGATGAGGAAACAGGGTCTTTATTTTTCCACGCACTCGTGAGTATACTCACGGGTCCAGTGGGAGGGGCGTGGGAAATGGTGTCTTTTCTTCTTCTTTTTCCGGACTGGCGCTTCATGGATATCTGTTTCGGCGGCAGATGAATTTATTCCGGTAGGAACTGATTCTGACGTCTGTTCAGTAAATACAGGTGCTATAATATCTGTTTTTTCGGATAAGGACGGTGGCGAAAAAGTACGACGTTTTTTCACCACAATGACGGGGGTTTTCCTTTCTTCCTGATTTTTTCCCATAAATACCTCGGCTGGCTGGTTTTACTCTTTAATAATATCACAATCCATAAATTAGTAAATTTTCCGTAAGGTGATTTTTCATGGCTAATAAGTCCGTTCTCTGAATATTTATACTCGAGGTAGTAACAGTTATGGCGTGACAGTCGAACTGATATTCTACTGACCCTTGACGGAAACATGGTTGATATATTCTCTCACTTTAATGTTGTCATGATATAAATAAAAACAATTCCTTTGAAAAAATATAAGAAGAAGATAGCGGGGCGCACAGTTCATCTCTGCCTTTGTTTCATGGGGTGTTCTTTGTATATTTTACTTACTGTTTAAGCATGTACATAAGGAGTGCTTTCATTATGCCAATGATACTTGTAAAGAAGAATCCCCGGGGCAAAGTGATTCGGGAGCTTAGCAGTGAGGAAGAGACTGCAGTAAAGACGGTCTGTGGACTGAAAAAGCCAGCAACCATGGCACTACATAACCTGGCCAATGATATTCTCCGGGAAATGCGTGAGTATGATGCATGGTTACAGTGTGACTGTATTCCGGGAGATTCGCCGGCCATGAATTTTGCTGCTCTTAAAAACAATACGGGTACTCTTTATCTGTCCAGTTTTAATCATGAGCATGCACCTGAATGCCCCATGTATCGTCAGTTATCCGGAAATGAAGAGGAAACATCTTCCGGAGCAAGCCGGCATCCCGTTAGCACCCGTATAAATTACAGAAACTTTTTACCACCTGATGACAGTAATTCTGTTATCAGACTGCAGGCCCGCTCTGCTTACCATAATGGTGAGAGCTCCTCCGTTCGCAAGAAACGTCCGCGCCTTGCCCGTTTACTCCTGTCTCTTATTGACGATGCTGGGCTGAATAAACTGGATTCCCTGGCTAATCCCCGTATCCGGACTAATTATCGTGAGTGTCTTGATGCCATACGGCAGGTTACACTGCAGCAGGAGTATATTCGGGGAAGATCCTTATCTGAAATTATCCATTTCCGGCCTGGAATGTCTGAAAGGTCTCAGGAGCGGTTAATGGAAATGCTGGAGAATTCAGAACGACACTGGCCTGCCAGAAGAAAACATATGTTCTTTCAGATTTTTATGGCGCAGCACATCTGTCGTGATGCTGTGGAAATTCACTGGGCGAACGGTAATATTCAGGTCATCAGACCTGTGCGGGGGATCAGTATTAATGGTGAAGCGCAGGGCGGAATACGTCCCCCTTACTGGGTTATTCTTGCTTTTTGCCGGAGTGCCGATGGCAGAATCATCTGCAGTGAAGGGTATGCTCATGCTCTTTATCAACTGACATGTCCGGTGCCTGTGGACAGCAAACTGGAACGAAACACGCTCACTGCTCTTCTGAATGTGGCCAGCTGGCTTAAAAGAAAGCCAGGTACGCCGGAATTAAGTCTGGAAAGGCCCCTGTTTGATACAGAAGTTTATGTTAATGGTGAAAAGAAATATGTCCTGCCGGATTTCATTGTCACAGCAAGGGCTCCTGACGGAAAGACGGCCAGAGTGGTCATCGAAACGATGGGATATGAAGACTGTGATTACTGTGCGAGAAAATCCAGGCAGCATACCGGCATGAAGCAGATTGGTGTTCTGCATACCGATCCACCGAAATGGCTGGATAACGATCATCCCCCTTTTGAGAAACATATGTACGGTGTTTTTATGCATCTCAGGTACTGAGATATTTTGTGGCTCAGTTCTGTAACTTTTCCCGTAACATTGTCTGTTGTTACGGGAAAGTCCGGTTTTTGTATTGCACCAGAGAATACTCAGACTGTGATGCTGCCACAGCGTCAGCAGGCTTTCTGAACGGTGTAACATCACTTCATGTTAATGATAATCACTATCATTAAATCTTGACATGCCATTTTCTCCTTAATAAATTAATACTGTATATGTATCCATATACGTAAGCAGTTAATTCATTTGTTTTCCTCAGAGGATGAAGGAGATACCGAATGTCTGACCCTGTACGTATTACAAATCCCGGTGCAGAATCGCTGGGGTATGATTCAGATGGCCATGAAATTATGGCCGTTGATATTTATGTAAACCCTCCACGTGTCGATGTCTTTCATGGTACCCCGCCTGCATGGAGTTCCTTCGGGAACAAAACCATCTGGGGCGGAAACGAGTGGGTCGATGATTCCCCAACCCGAAGTGATATCGAAAAAAGGGACAAGGAAATCACAGCGTACAAAAACACGCTCAGCGCGCAGCAGAAAGAAAATGAGAATAAGCGCACTGAAGCCGGAAAACGCCTCTCTGCGGCGATTGCTGCAAGGGAAAAAGATGAAAACACACTGAAAACACTCCGTGCCGGAAACGCAGATGCCGCTGATATTACACGACAGGAGTTCAGACTCCTGCAGGCAGAGCTGAGAGAATACGGATTCCGTACTGAAATCGCCGGATATGACGCCCTCCGGCTGCATACAGAGAGCCGGATGCTGTTTGCTGATGCTGATTCTCTTCGTATATATCCCCGGGAGGCCAGGTCGTTAATCGAACAGGCTGAAAAACGGCAGAAGGATGCGCAGAACGCAGACAAGAAGGCCGCTGATATGCTTGCTGAATACGAGCGCAGAAAAGGTATTCTGGACACGCGGTTGTCAGAGCTGGAAAAAAATGGCGGGGCAGCCCTTGCCGTTCTTGATGCACAACAGGCCCGTCTGCTCGGGCAGCAGACACGGAATGACAGGGCCATTTCAGAGGCCCGGAATAAACTCAGTTCAGTGACGGAATCGCTTAACACGGCCCGTAATGCATTAACCAGAGCTGAACAACAGCTGACGCAACAGAAAAACACGCCTGACGGCAAAACGATAGTTTCCCCTGAAAAATTCCCGGGGCGTTCATCAACAAATCATTCTATTGTTGTGAGCGGTGATCCGAGATTTGCCGGTACGATAAAAATCACAACCAGCGCAGTCATCGATAACCGTGCAAACCTGAATTATCTTCTGACCCATTCCGGTCTGGACTATAAACGCAATATTCTGAATGACCGGAATCCGGTGGTGACAGAGGATGTGGAAGGTGACAAGAAAATTTATAATGCTGAAGTTGCTGAATGGGATAAGTTACGGCAACGATTGCTTGATGCCAGAAATAAAATCACCTCTGCTGAATCTGCGGTAAATTCGGCGAGAAATAACCTCAGTGCCAGAACAAATGAGCAAAAGCATGCAAATGACGCTCTTAATGCCCTGTTGAAGGAAAAAGAGAATATCCGTAACCAGCTTGCCGGCATCAATCAGAAGATAGCGGAAGAGAAAAGAAAACAGGATGAACTGAAGGCAACGAAAGACGCAATTAATTTCACAACAGAGTTCCTGAAATCAGTTTCAGAAAAATATGGTGCAAAAGCTGAGCAGTTAGCCAGAGAGATGGCCGGGCAGGCTAAAGGGAAGAAAATACGTAATGTTGAAGAGGCATTAAAAACGTATGAAAAGTACCGGGCTGACATTAACAAAAAAATTAATGCAAAAGATCGTGCAGCGATTGCCGCAGCCCTTGAGTCTGTGAAGCTGTCTGATATATCGTCTAATCTGAACAGATTCAGTCGGGGACTGGGTTATGCAGGAAAATTTACAAGTCTTGCTGACTGGATCACTGAGTTTGGTAAGGCTGTCCGGACAGAGAACTGGCGTCCTCTTTTTGTTAAAACAGAAGCCATTATAGCAGGCAATGCCGCAACGGCTCTTGTTGCACTGGTCTTCAGTATTCTTACCGGAAGCGCTTTAGGCATTATCGGGTATGGTTTACTGATGGCTGTCACCGGTGCGCTGATTGATGAATCGCTTGTGGAAAAAGCGAATAAGTTCTGGGGTATTTAAATAAAATATAAGACAGGCTGTCTATCTTACAGACAGCCTTTTTATAATAACAGAAAGAATATATATCATACTTAACGGAAGAGATAATATGAAAACAGTACCCGTATAAACCGCAAGCAATCCCATTTTTCCAGGTGTATCAGCAAAAAAACCGCTGTTCCAGAAATCAGGCCGGGTAAATTTCAGAGCTGTATCTTCAATATACCATTTTGCAACCGGATACAAAACCATTCCGCAGAGAGAAATACACCAGAACAGTAATCTGTATTTAAAATCATAATCCCATGACATATACAGCATATATCCCCCCGTCACCCATCCCCACCACATATTATTAAAATAATATTTTCTGTTCATCTGCCTGTTTTCCTTTCTTTTGCACTTTTGTCAGTGTACTGATGCATGACAACATAACCACAGCATGATAATAATAATCAATAACAATAAGCTGTGTCACGTTTACATCATGGAACGGAGGTGCTCCTGTGACCTTTGAGCAGAAAAAAGCCCGGGCCATTGCCCTGATGGACAGCAAAAAGATGTGGCGGAGCAATTATGCCCCTCCTCTTCTGCGTATTCTATGGCGGCTGGGTATCCGGCTTCCGCCATTACCCTTTATGCCGTTCTGGCAGGTCACGGTGCTGACGGGGGGCTTATGGGGCATTTCCTGGGGATGTGCAATGTGGTTTATCTACTGGGGGCCGTCAGGAATGGTGGCAGGTGAGGCCATTATTATAAGTATCACGGGTGGTTTTTTGTTCGGACTGTGCATGGCCTCTTTCCACTGGTGGCGCAGGAAAGTTAACCGGCTGCCACCATGGGATGATGTGTAAACCGTGCACAGGCGTGTTCTTACGGAGCGGCACTTTCATTTATCTGTACGCGAACTTCTATTCCTGCGTCATGACAGGCCTGCAGCCACTGCGCCACTTCCAGCGGATCGCCCTCCCGGCGTACCACCCTGCCTTCTTTATTCCATAACTGCAGACAGGTGCTGCCGTCGAGACGCACCACAAAATCCCCACGGCAGGCCTGATACGTCATGCCGTTCAGCTCCACCGCCAGATCAGTGGCAGAAGTGCCGTCTGCGGGCAGACCTGCTGCCGGGACCAGCGGCAGTACGACGACTTCTGCCGCACGCTGTTCTGCCCGGAGGCGCTTCTGTTCTGCCAGCAGCAGAGGCTGTGCCACGGCCCGGCCGGCGTCCGTCAGCTCCACTGCCAGCTGCAGATTCGGGGCTCGCAGGGTGCGCAGCCAGCCGGCATCCTCCAGGCGACGGCAGGAGGCGCGCAGGTTTGGCCCGTAGACCGGGGCTTCCCCGCTTCGCTCCAGCACCCGTTCTATGTCCCGCGTCAGCACGGGGCCTGGTCGTTTTTCATCAAGGGCAGCCAGCACAATCAGCACTCTCCGCTGCAGTGGCGACGGTCGGCGGCTCTGGGTCATTACCTGTCATCCTCCGGCCAGATGAGGTTTCTGAGGCGCTGAAAGTCGGCGTCAATGAGCTCCTGTCTCTTTATGGCATTCATTGAGGCATAGCCATTTATGGCCAGTTCATGCCAGAAGATCAGCACGGCTCCGGCTTTGGCTGACTCGCAGAGATAAATCGCGCCCTGGCTGTCCAGATTGCATTCCCGAATGCGTTTTTCCGCAAACCGGGTCAGTTGTTCATAGCTGAGTGAAAACGTCATTTCCTGATCCATCCTGCACCTCCATCTGATAATGTTCTGACAGGTAAAAATCATATCCTGCATGATTTGTGTGCTCCTGATTTCTGATAATATCAGATATTGTTTAATTTTTAATGATGAAAATCATATCTGATATGATTTTATGTGAACTGCTTAATTATCATATCATTTGCCCGTTTCCCGCCGTGCAGATCCGGTTTCCGGCAGTTACGGATCTTCCTCCCCCTCCGCACAGCGCCACACCCTGTAAGCACAACATGTAGTGCTGAATTCAGCTGCTCTTGACACTATATGTTGTGTCATCTCCCTGACCTGTGATGCGCCGCGCAGGGGCGGAAAACAGCGATATGATTATTTCCTCAGCGTGATACACTTCCGGAAACCCGTCAATAACAGAAAAATCGGATCTGCCGGAAATGGTCCTCCGGTAATTACGCTTTGTTTTTATAAGTCAGATTTTAATTTTTATTGGTTAACATAATGAAAGGTAAAATACATAAGGCTTACTAAAAGCCAGATAACAGTATGTGTATTTACGCGCTGATTTTTGCGGAATAAGAATATATACTGACATGCATACCCGAAGTATCTCAAAAAGAGGTGTGCTATGAAGCAGCGTATTACAGTGACAGTTGACAGCGACAGCTATCAGCTGCTCAAGGCGTATGACGTGAATATCTCCGGTCTGGTCAGTACGACTATGCAGAACGAAGCCCGGCGACTGCGCGCAGAACGCTGGCAGGCTGAAAATCAGGAAGGGATGGCAGAGGTCGCCAGGTTTATTGAAATGAACGGCTCTTTTGCCGATGAGAACAGGGACTGGTGAAATGCAGTTTAAGGTTTACACCTATAAAAGAGAGAGCCGTTATCGTCTGTTTGTGGATGTCCAGAGTGACATTATTGACACGCCCGGGCGACGGATGGTGATCCCCCTGGCCAGTGCACGTCTGCTGTCAGATAAAGTCTCCCGTGAACTTTACCCGGTGGTGCATGTCGGGGATGAAAGCTGGCGCATGATGACCACCGATATGGCCAGTGTGCCGGTTTCCGTTATCGGGGAAGAAGTGGCTGATCTCAGCCACCGCGAAAATGACATCAAAAACGCCATTAACCTGATGTTCTGGGGAATATAAATGTCAGGCTCCGTTATACACAGCCAGTCTGCAGTCATGGTACCGGCAGTGTATTCTGCTGGACAGCCTGCATCGCTGCCTGTTGCCATTGATTATCCTGCAGCTCTGGCACTCCGCCAGATGTCGATGGTCCATGATGAACTGCCAAAATATCTGCTGGCTCCGGAAGTGAGTGCCCTGCTCCATTACGTCCCGGATCTGCGCCGCAAGATGCTGCTGGCCACACTGTGGAACACCGGAGCACGCATTAATGAAGCACTGGCGCTGACGCGGGGGGATTTTTCGCTTGCGCCTCCGTATCCGTTTGTGCAGCTTGCGACCCTGAAACAACGAACCGAAAAGTCCGCCAGGACGGCAGGAAGAATGCCAGCCGGTCAGCAGACTCACCGGCTGGTTCCTCTCTCCGACACCTGGTACGTCAGCCAGCTGCAGACGATGGTGGCAACACTGAAAATACCCATGGAACGGCGTAACCGTCGCACAGGAAGGACAGAGAAAGCACGGATCTGGGAAGTGACGGACAGAACGGTCAGAACCTGGATTGGGGAGGCGGTTGCAGCAGCAGCTGCTGACGGTGTGACGTTCTCTGTCCCGGTCACACCACATACATTCCGCCATTCCTATGCGATGCACATGCTGTATGCTGGTATACCGCTGAAAGTTCTGCAAAGCCTGATGGGACATAAGTCCATCAGTTCAACGGAAGTCTACACGAAGGTTTTTGCGCTGGATGTGGCTGCACGGCACCGGGTGCAGTTTGCGATGCCGGAATCTGATGCGGTTGCGATGCTGAAACAATTATCCTGAGAATAAATACTCTGGCCTGTATATGGGAAATACCTCAAGTCTCCCCTGGGATGGGAGACAGGCCTGGTTATTTCTTTATACTAACAATGGTGATTACTGTCTTATATTACTGACGCTGGCAACTCCGACTACGCAAAGAAGCATTATCATCGCTGACCGGGCGCATGGTATTGCAGGACGGAAGGACGACCGCACAGACTTACGTCGGGCTTCGGCGGTTTTCTCCTGTGCCATATGAAATCACAGCGTACCGTCTTACATGCCATTGACGCACATTGTTTAGGTTATCCAGTTGGACAACACCATTAAATATTTACTGCCAGCCCACGTAACCTAAGTGTCTGCAGGAGACGCACAGATTATGTTGTAATTTTGTGTTGAAACAACTTCTGTAACTTTTTGAACAGAGAAAACCATTTATTATGACGCAAGCCTAAAAGTAGCAACACCAGGACAGCGTAAATTACTGATTGCATTGAGATAATCTTTACTGACCACAGATAATGTATGGGGACCAGGATCGCGACAAGATAGACGAAGTTATGCAATTGTTGCCAGCGTTTGCCTAAGTTTCGCTGCATCGCCTGCGTGGAAGTGAATGTTAAAGCCAGTAAAATCAGCCAACTGATAATTCCGAGCGTTAAATAAGGTCGGGTGATTAATTCCTGACCCAATAACGTCAGATTATTCACTCCCAGCTCCAGCAAGGCATAACTGGTTAAGTGCAGCGTTGCCCAGGCGAAACACCATAAACCCAACAGGCGGCGAGTGCGAATCAATAATGGTTGTTTAGCGTAGCGCGCCAGCGGTGTAACCAACAAGGTCGCCAGCAAGAATTTCAGCGCAGTCCGACCGGTAAAATGCTGAATATCTTTCACCGGATCGGCACTTAATCCACCGTGGTTAATTGCCCACATCAGCCAGACAAACGGCAAAAATCCGGCAAGATGCAGGCAAACTTTCAGCCATGTCACTTGTTTTGCTGTCAGTCGCACTTAGAAATTCTCCCGTAAATCCAGTCCACGATAAAGCGACGCCACTTGATCGGCGTATCCGTTAAACAACAGCGTTGGCTGACGTTGTACATCAAGAATGCCACCTGAACCGATAAACCGTTCGGTAGCCTGCGACCAACGGGGATGATCAACATGTGGATTGACGTTGGCATAAAAGCCGTATTCATCGGGCGCAGCCAGATTCCAGGTGGTTGGCGGACGCTCCCGGGTCAGCTTAATACTGACAATTGATTTAATCCCTTTAAAGCCATATTTCCACGGCACAATCAGCCGTACCGGTGCGCCATTTTGCGGCGGTAACGCCTTGCCATAAACATCAACGGTCATCAGTGTGAGCGGATGCATCGCTTCGTCGAGACGTAATCCTTCTATATAAGGATATTTCAGGCCGCCGCCAATAAACCGGTCCTGCTGGCCTGGCATCTGTTCCGGCGCATAAATGGTTTCGAAGGCGACGTATTTCGCGTTACTGGTCGGTTCTGCCAGTGCCAGCAATTTGTGCAGCGGAAAACCAATCCACGGCACCACCATCGACCATGCTTCTACACAACGCATACGATAAATCCGTTCTTCCAGCGGGAAACGACGAGTCAGTGCATCATGATCGAGGGTTAACGGTTTAGCGACTTCACCGCTGATTTTCAACGTCCACGGATCAGTTTTCAGACTGCCGGCATTGGCCGCTGGATCGGCTTTATCCAGTCCGAACTCATAGAAGTTGTTATAGCCAGAAACTTTATCTTCCGGCGTCAGTGGCAGGTTATTTTGCCAGGCGGCAGGCTTGCTGAATTCTAATGGCTTTCCGGTTGGTGCGGATGGGCGATCGTTCCCTTTAAACCAGCTAAGCACATCCGCATGGGCGGCGTTTGGTAAAGAGAGGGCTGCAGCGCTGATATCTAATGCTTTCAGAACTTGCCGACGTTGCATAAAAAAAGCCGACTCGGCGGTAATATCAGATTCTTTTAATTTCATAATTCATCACGATTTTTTGTTATTTATCAGCAAGAGCTAACCTGTCAGGAAAAGCCTTTCCTGACAGAAGCAGAGATATGCATCTATATATTTATGAATTAACTTCCACGATAGGTTGAATATCCATATTGACTGAGCAATAAAGGCACATGATAATGTTCATTCAGTTTATTAATATGAAATTCAACGGGGATCTCAGGAAAGAAACTTTCAAGATTTTGTTGCTTGAAATAGTCCCCGGTTTTAAATATGACACGATAATCGCCCGTGGTCGCAGTTTGTTCGGGCCACAGCGCCTTAATTCGTCCATCTTTATCTGTTTTAGCGGTATTAATTTGTAACCAATCATTATCCGTTTTCTTTTCAAGAGTGACTGTCACATCGGCAGCAGGTTTTCCTGTTTGCTGGTTCAAAATATGCACGCTAAGAATGTTTTGTTGTGCGGCATAAACCAAAGACGGTAATGAGAATGCAGCCGTTGCCACCGAGAGTAGTAAATAACGCTTTAACATTTTTATATCCTTATCATGTGAATGAGCTTTGAGGATAGCGAAAAAACGTCTGGGTAACCTTACAGCAGAATTACAATTTTGTAATGAACCAGGCTGTTTCTATAATATATGATTTATGGCATATTATTTTCATGAAGATTCTACTTATTGAAGATAATCAAAGAACCCAGGAATGGGTAACGCAAGGGCTTTCAGAAGCGGGTTATGTCATTGATGCCGTTTCTGATGGCAGAGATGGGCTTTATTTTGCGCTGAAGGATGATTATGCATTGATCATTCTGGATATTATGCTTCCTGGTATGGATGGCTGGAAGATCTTACAAACGTTACGAACGGCAAAGCAAACCCCCGTTATTTGCCTTACAGCAAGGGATTCTGTCGATGACAGAGTCAGAGGGCTGGACAGTGGGGCAAATGATTATCTGGTAAAACCCTTTTCATTTTCTGAGTTGCTGGCAAGGGTTCGGGCACAATTAAGGCAACATCACGCCCTGAATTCAACATTAGAAATCAGCGGGTTAAGAATGGACTCTGTCAACCAAAGTGTAAGTAGAAACAATATCAGTATTACTCTGACGCGCAAGGAGTTTCAGTTACTTTGGCTACTGGCCTCCAGAGCTGGCGAAATTATACCCAGAACGGTTATTGCGAGTGAAATTTGGGGAATCAATTTCGATAGTGATACCAATACGGTGGATGTTGCCATTCGCAGGCTCCGCGCAAAAGTTGATGATCCTTTTCCTGAAAAACTAATCACCACAATCCGGGGGATGGGGTATTCATTCGTAGTGGTAAAAAAATAATGAAAAGATTATCTATAACCATCCGTTTAACCTTGCTTTTTATATTACTGCTGTCTGTAGCTGGCGCTGGAATTGTATGGACTCTCTATAATGGCCTGGCAAGTGAGTTGAAATGGCGCGATGATACAACGCTCATTAACCGGACAGCGTAGATCAAGCAGTTGTTAATTGATGGAGTAAATCCAGACACTTTACCAGTGTACTTTAACCGGATGATGGATGTTAGCCAGGATATCTTGATTATTCATGGTGATGGCATCAATAAAATTGTTAACCGAACAAATGTCAGTGATGACATGTTAAATAACATACCTGCGACTGAGACAATCAGCGCAGCAGGCATTTACAGAAGTATTATTAATGATATAGAGATAGATGCTTTGCAAATTAATATTAATGAAATTTCGCCAGTATTAACGGTTACTGTGGCTAAATTGGCTTCAGCAAGACATAACATGCTTGAACAGTATAAAATCAATAGCATTATAATTTGCATTGTCGCCATTATATTATGCTCGGTACTTAGCCCGCTGTTAATCAGAACGGGATTACGAGAGATCAAAAAGTTAAGTGGTGTAACTGAAGCATTGAATTATAACGATACCCGTGAACCTGTTGAGGTTAGCGCACTACCGAGTGAACTAAAACCTCTTGGACAGGCGCTGAATAAAATGCATCATGCTTTAGTAAAAGATTTTGAACGCCTTAGTCAATTTGCTGACGATCTCGCTCATGAACTTAGAACGCCAATTAATGCATTACTTGGTCAGAATCAGGTCACGCTCAGTCAAACAAGAAGTATCGCTGAATATCAAAAAACAATCGCTGGAAACATTGAAGAGCTGGAAAATATTTCGCGATTAACAGAGAATATACTTTTTCTTGCCAGAGCAGATAAAAACAATGTTTTGGTGAAACTGGATTTGCTTTCTCTCAATAAGGAAGTTGGAAATTTGTTAGACTATCTTGAATATATCTCAGACGAGAAAGAGATTCGTTTTAAGGTCGAGTGCAATCAGCAAATCTTTGCGGATAAAATTTTACTACAACGAATGTTATCGAATCTTATTGTTAACGCTATTCGATATTCACCGGAAAAATCGCTCATTCATATAACCAGTTTTCTTGATTTCAACGGATATCTTAATATTGATATCGCCAGTCCAGGAAAGAAAATTAATGAGTCGGAAAAAATCTTCCGCAGGTTTTGGCGGGGAGATAATTCGCGTCATTCCGCAGGTCAGGGACTTGGTCTTTCTTTAGTCAAAGCGATTGCCGAATTGCATGGGGGAAGCGCCACATATCACTATATAAATGAAAATAATGTATTTCGAATCGCCTTACCACAAAAATATTAATTTATGACAACAATTTATCTTTTGGGGTTGGCATATATTCTAAATGTGAAGGCGAAAACTGTCGCTGCAGGGGGAAATCTGGCAGGATGACAGTTGGCTGCCTGCTGCATAAGCGCCGTTTATCACTGCCTGGCAGACACTTCAGGCGACGGCGGTTACGTACGACAGTTATTTACCGATTGCTGTCTGACAGTTTTTCTGTCCCTGCCACCGATTATGCTGAGCAGGAACTGGAGCGGAACAGCTATTGCATCAGCAGACCTGCAGCCACCTTCTTTCTGCGCGCCAGCGGTGAATCGATAAACCAGGCTGGCATGTACTTCCCATTGTATCTGATACTGGAGGCAGGTCACTTTCCTGAGTTTTAATGCATCAAAATAAACAGATTAAAACTTAACCGCATGTGATATGTGAAGCACTTTCATTGCAGGGGTAATGGTTATGTCTACAATCAATCACGCAATGAAATTTTTCAGTGGTGCGTCTACCGCCACCGGCTCTGTTTGTGGCTTAAAATCAGTACAACCGTTGTCAAAATCCGGCTCAACCAAACCATGCCTTGCCCCGGATGTAAGGCTCTGTTTATCTCCCGACGCTAGTCCCAACCAAAACAGCACTCAGAGCCCATACTCTATACTTAAGTTAAATTCCGGCAGTTGCTAAATCCCTGATGCCTGACGCCCATCCTGAGAGAACGTTTCTGAACTGATTTTGCAACTGCTCCTGCGCGCTAACGTTGCATCAGAGCAATGCTATGAAAATGAACCCCAGAGCGTGGTTTAACCGCTCCCGTATCCCAATGAATGCTTCCGAATACGTAACGTTTTCGGTGAATGACCCCGCAAGCGAAAGCATTCCGCGGTCTGAACTCTTTTCGACCGTCCAGATGGAACGCTACGGCCAGAAGCTGGCGCGGACTCATAAAGTATCACCGGATAAGCATCCTTATTATCTTCTGAAACGGCTTGGCGACAATGAGGCCGTCATTACCCAAAACTGCTATGAGCTTAACGCGGGTAAAAAGACCAGTATCATGCCCGCGGGTGAATGGTTGCTGGACAATTATTATCTGATTGAGGAACAAATCCGCACAGTCCGCCAGCACTTGCCGAAAAGCTTTGGAAAAGGTCTCCCGTCGCTGGTATCGCCACTGAATTGTCCACGAATTTATCATATCGCATCAGAGGCAGTTGCTCACGGTGATGGCCGCTGGGATGTCGCGAGCCTGACCAGCTATCTCACTGCCTATCAAAAGGTGACACCGCTGACGCTGGGTGAAGTCTGGGCGTTGCCGGGAATGCTGCGCCTTGCGCTGATTGAAAATCTTCGTCGTATCAGTATGGAAGTGATAAAAGCGCAGCGGGACAGAAACCTTGCTGATACGTGGATAACAAGGATTGTCGAATGCGCAGAGAGTGCGCCTGGTGATTTAATCATGGTGGTTGCCGATATGGCACGCTCCCGACCTCCGTTAACCAGTGCGTTTGTCGCAGAACTGGTGCGGCGCCTGCAGGGGCATGGCAACGCGCTGTCGTTACCTCTGACCTGGGTTGATCAGTGCCTTCGGGAACAGGGGATCACCACTGACGTTCTCATACATAGTTTCAATCAGCAGCTTGCCGCCAGCCAGCTGTCCGTCAGTAACAGCGTCGCGGGCCTGCGTTTATTGAGTGAAACGGACTGGGCTGATTTCGCCGAAACGATAAGCGTTGTCGAACAGGCATTACGTAATGATCCTGCTGGCATCTATCCCCGGATGCACTTCAATACCCGGGATCATTACCGGCACGTAGTTGAGGTTCTGGCCAGAGACAGCGGTCTCAGCGAGCTTGAGGTTGCTGAGAGGGTGCTTGCGCTTTCAGAGGAAAAAGCGCCCGATAAACCGGAACATCATGTTGGTTATTATCTTGCGGGCGAAGGTCGACAGGCGCTGGATATTCATCTCCTGGCAGACGCCTCAAGGCTCATACGCTTGCGGCACAGTTTCAACAGAATAACCCTGCTGTCATGGCTTGGCAGCCTGGCGTTGCTGACAACCGCAGCGACCGCAGCAATATTGCACGAAACCGCCATGCAGGGCGCAGACTGGCTATTGATCGCGGTGATATTACCTCTGATTATCGCATTAACTCAGTTAATGAGCGATTTGCTCAGTGATGCAACCACCCGTTTTCGCGTACCTCGCCCCTTGCCGGGGATGGATTTTTCAGCCGGTATTCCCGCTGACAGTGCCACCATGTTAGTCATTCCCTGCATGCTGACCAGCCACGAAAGTTTCAGCCAGCTCCTCACCAGTCTTGAAGTTTGCTGGTTGGGGAATGAAAACGAAAATCTCAGGTTCGCGCTGCTCACAGACTTCGCTGATTCTGAAAATGAACCCTCGCCGGAAAGTCACGCGCTGCTCAGAAAGGCTATCGCCGATACGCAGGCGCTTAATCGCCGCTACCCCTCCGGCCGACCACGTTTTTATCTGTTACATCGTCAGCCTGAATGGAACCCCTCGGAAGGAGCGTGGATGGGCTATGAACGCAAGCGGGGAAAACTGGCGTTATTGAACAGCTGGTTGCGACATCCCGGAATGCAATTCGTCAGCGTTGCAGACATGCCTGCCCATCTTTTACCGGGCCACATAAAATACGTCATTACCCTGGACAGCGATACGGTGCTACCGCGCGATACGGCACACAAACTCGTCGCGACGATGGCGCATCCGCTGAATACGCCTGAGTATGATCCGGTACGCCAGAGGGTTGTCAAAGGATTCGGTATTTTACAGCCCGGTCTTGCGGAGGAGATGCCACGCAACGGTCAGGGGCGTTACGCAGCCCTGCGCAGCAGCGTACCGGGCAATAACCCTTATTCGATGATGTCTTCGGATATCTATCAGGATCTCTTTGGGGAAGGCTCGTTTGTGGGTAAAGGGATTTACGATGTTGATATTTTTATGCAGGCCACTACCAACATCTGCCCGGAAAATCTGGTACTCAGCCACGATCTGCTTGAAGGATGCTATGCACGTTCGGGTCTGCTGAGCGAGGTGTTACTGTACGAACAGTACCCTAATTATTATCTGTCGGATGTTGCACGACGTTCACGCTGGATCCGGGGTGACTGGCAACTGCTTAACTGGCTAAAACCACGCGTAAGAAAAGCCGATGGAACCCGGGTCAGGAATCCGCTGACCGCGCTTTCTTACTGGAAATTACTCGATAATCTACGTCGCAGTCTGGTCGCCCCCTCCTTACTGGTATTGCTGTTCTTCACTCTGCTTTGGGTACCCAATCCGTTTTACTGGCTGGGCATACTGTTGCTGATATGGCTGTTGCCAACCATCCTCTGCATTAGCCATGACCTTCTGCATAAACCTCTGCGTCGCCGCGTGAAACCGCATCTGTTACTGGTGGGGGCGGGCGCGATAAAGCGTCTGTCAGGTATCAGCCTTAATTTTGCGATACTGCCGCACGAAGCCGGATATTCGTTGAAAGCGATCGCCGTGACGCTATGGCGACTGGGGATAAGCAGGCGTCACCTCAGCCAGTGGGTCAGCCACAGCCAGGACAGCAGTCAGGCCAGATCCACCGTTGCACGTTTTTATCAGGCGATGTGGCTGAACGTTGCCAGTGGCGTGTCGCTGACAATACTGACCGGACAATTTGCCCCCCAACTGCTGTGGATTGCGTTACCGATCGGTTTGGTATGGTGTGTGGCCCCGCTGCTGCTGAGCTGGCTGAGTCACCAGCCCGTGCGTAAGGTTTTTTCGCCAACTCAGGAACAAAAACAGCTGTTACGCCAGACAAGCCGTGAAATCTGGGCTTTTTTTGAAACATTTGCCACAGCAAAAGAGAACTGGCTTCCGCCTGATAATTATCAGGAAATACCACAACCGACGGTGGCACACCGAACTTCTCCTACCAATATTGGCCTTTCACTTATGGCTAACCTGACGGCATGGGACTTTGGCTACCTTCCTGGCGGAGAGGTGCTCCGGCGCGTGTCGCTCACACTCGACACGCTGGATAAATTGGAGCACTACCGGGGCCATCTCTACAACTGGTATGACACCCGTACGCTGGTTCCCCTCAGTCCACGCTATATCTCCAGCGTCGACAGCGGCAACATGGCCGGGCATTTGTTGACCCTGCGTGCAGGCCTGTCTGCCATGCGTCATCAGCCTGTTTTAAGCAGCCAACAGATACTGGCAGGACTGAACGATACGCTGGATATTCTGGAAAAACAGTGGGGTAAGAACCCACCTGACAGCCTGAGACTGCTGCGTAAGCATTGCCTGAATGCGGTGTCGCTCTCTCCGCAGGCGTTTATCAGCGAACTGAAAAGCATGCGCACCCAGTGCAACCATCTGACCAGCGCATGTCATCAGGGAGCTTCTCTTCAGATGCGCTGGGCTGGACATCTGGAGCATCAACTGGTTCAGCTTTGCCATGAGTGGTCTCTGTTGCTTGGCTGGTTACCTGTATCCTGGAATGAACAGACGCTGCCGACGCTGAGCGAGCTTGCCCGTCTGACATTAACCGATACAGAAACGCCTCCGGCGTCAGTGGCGGAGCAGGCCCGAATGCGACTCAATATTATCACCGAGCTGGAACAGCGCTTGGATGAGCATGCCCGGATGGATTTCGCCTTTCTGTACAGTGAAGCAACCAGTCTGCTCAGCGTCGGTTATAACTGTGACACGAATACGCCTGACAAGAGCCACTACGATCTCCTGCCGTCTGAAATCCGCCTGACCAGTTTTCTTGCCATTGCGACTAATCAGTTGCCTCTTAAAAGCTGGTTCGCGCTGGGTCGATTGTTTACCACGATTGATAATGAAACTGCCCTGATGTCATGGAGCGGATCCATGTTTGAATATCTGATGCCGAATCTGGTGATGCCCACCTGGCCCGGCAGCCTGCTCGATGAAATGAGTCAGTCGGCGGTTATGCGCCAGATTCACTGGGGGAAAGAACGCGGGGTACCATGGGGTGTTTCAGAGTCTGGCTATCATGCTTTTGATGTTCAGCATAATTATCAGTATCAGGCATTTGGCGTACCGGGGCTCGGTCTGCGCAGGGGACTTGCCGATGACATGGTTGTTGCTCCTTACGCCACGCTGCTGGCGCTGATGGTTTCCCCACAGAGAGCCTGTGAGAACCTGTTCAGGATGCAAAAAAATGGTGCACGCGGAGAATACGGTTTTTATGAAGCGCTGGACTATACCCCCTCACGTCTTGCAACCGGTCAGCTCTATGCGGTGGTACAGTCCTGGATGGCGCATCACCAGGGTATGGCATTTCAGGCGTTGGCTCATGTACTGCTTGACGCTCCCATGACTGAACGCTTTATGTCCAGCACGGTATTCCGGTCAGCGAGTCTGCTGTTACAGGAGCGCGTGCCGGATGCGGTCGATCTGTACAGTCCGCGCCGTCATTTTGAATCTCATGAGGGCAGGGTCAAACCCGTTCGCTATGAACCCCGTATTTTCTATAGCGTGGATACCCCCGCCCCGGATATTCAACTCCTGTCCAACGGCCATTATCATCTGATGTTGACCGCGGGCGGCGGTGGTTACAGTCGCTGGAATGATATCGCACTGACGCGCTGGCGCAGTGATACCACCCGTGATAACTGGGGAGCATTCTGCTACATCCACGATACCCAGACGGGAGATGTGTGGAGCAATACCTGGCAACCAACAGGCTACACCAGCGGACAAGACGAGGAGGTGTTATTCACCGATGCGGGGGCAGAATTCAGACGCAGCTTCGGGGGACTCAGCCTCAAAACTCAGGTGGTGATCTCTCCGGAGGATGATGTTGAATTGCGACGGCTCACGCTGATCCATCGTGGTCGCAAGCCTCGCTCTCTGGAGCTGACAACCTATGCTGAAGTGGTACTGGCACCTGATGCCAGCGATCTGGCACACCCGGCATTCAGCAATTTGTTTATTCAGACTGAGCTGGCTCCTGAGCGTGACGCTATTCTTTGCCACCGGCGCCCGTGCTCACCGGATGAACCGGCCCCTTGCCTGTTTCACATGATGGTGGTGCACGGCGATAACCGACATAACGTGTCGTTTGAAACGGACAGGGCAAGGTTTATTGGACGTGGCAGAAACCCTGCGAATGCACAGGCAATAGAGGCGGGAGGGATGCTAGGCAACACGTCGGGCTCGGTGCTGGATCCGATACTGGCAATTCGCAACGCCATCATTCTGCAGCCGGGGCAGCCGGTTACGATTGATATCATTTATGGCATCAGCGAGACCCGTCAGCAGAGCCTGGCGTTGCTGGAGAAATATCGCGATTATCCTATCGCCGATCGCGTCTTTGAACTGGCCTGGTCTCACAGTCTGGTGGTATTGCGCCAGATGAACGCCAGTGAAGATGATGCCACGTTGTTCAATAGTCTCGCCAGCGCTGTGCTTTACCCTGTCCAGGAGCTGCGCGCCGAAGGCCAGGCGATCGTCCGCAACCGGCGTGGCCAGTCCGGACTGTGGGGCTGGGCAATTTCAGGGGATCTGCCGATAGTGCTGCTGAGTATAACCAGCGAGGAAAGTATCACCTCAGTGACCACACTGATTCAGGCACACCGTTACTGGAGGCAGAAAGGGCTGGATGTTGATTTGGTTATCCTGAATAACAGTCCCGGCGGCTACCAGCAGGGATTACAAAATCAGATTATGGAGTTAATTTATGCCGGGTCTGAAGCCAGTCTGCTGGATAAAAAGGGTGGGCTTTTTGTCCGCAACGGTGAGCATCTCTCCGCTGAGGATAAGTTGCTTTTGATGAGCGTGGCCTGTCTTTATCTTGATGATCGCGCAGGGGGGATTAATGAGCAGCTTAACCAGCGTATTCATACCCTGAAATCGCCGGCAAGGGCATTCATTCCGCGTGCTGTGCGCGAGCGTAATCAACATACGGACTGGAGCCCTGATACCAGTCAGCTATGCCATTTCAATGGGTACGGTGGATTTTCTCAGGATGGGCGGGAGTATCAGATCGTCCTTCGGGAAAATGCGCTTACACCGGCTCCCTGGTCGAACATACTGGCAAATTCCCGTTTTGGCAGCGTGATTTCAGAGGCAGGGCAGGCCTATACCTGGTATGAGAATGCCCATGAATACCGGTTGACGCCGTGGGAGAACGATCCGGTGAGCGATCGCAGCGGCGAGGCATTTTACCTGCGCGATGAAGAGAGCGGGGAGTGCTGGTCGCCGACGGCTTTACCTGTTCGCGGACACGGTGATTACCTGACCCGCCATGGTTTTGGCTACAGCGTTTTTGCCCATCGTGAGAGTGGTATAGACAGCGAGTTGACGGTCCTGGTTGCTGAAGAAGAGCCAGTTAAACTGGTGCTCCTGACGCTCAGTAACTCTTCGGGGCGGACACGTCAACTATCCGTCACAGGCTATGTAGAGTGGACGCTCGGAGAAACACGAACGCGCTCAGCCCCTCACATTGTGACACATGTGGTCAGAACGCCCGGCGGCTGCGGGGTGCTTGCGAATAACTTTTATGGTGATAATGGTGGCGGCCGAACTGCATTTTTTGCCGTCAGCGGTAATGGCTGTTCTCTGACAGGGGACCGCCGGGAGTTTATTGGCCGTAATGGTTCCCTTCACGCCCCGTCGGCCATGAAACTGCAAAAGCTTTCTGGTAAGACGGGGGCCGGTCTGGATCCCTGCGGAGCGGTGCAATCGGCGGTTACATTAATTGACGGGGACCAGAGGACGTTTATTTTTATCCTCGGCGCAGAGGAGAATGATGTTTGTGCACAGGAGACGCTGGCCCGCTACATGAATGAGGATACGGTCCGCCAGGAGCTGAACCGGATTCATAATCACTGGCACAATGTGCTCGATAAAATCGTAGTTAATACCCCCGACACGTCCGTAAATTTACTGGTTAACGGCTGGCTGTTGTATCAGACGGTAGCCTGTCGTCTTATGGCACGGAGTGGTTACTATCAGTCTGGCGGTGCATTTGGTTTTCGCGATCAGCTGCAGGATACGCTGGCACTGAACCACGCTGCTCCGGACCGGATGCGTGAACAGATAATACTCTGTGCATCACGGCAGTTTATCGAGGGGGATGTGCAGCACTGGTGGCACCCTCCACACGGCAACGGTGTGCGTACCCGCTGTTCCGATGACTATCTTTGGCTTCCGCTTGCTGTTTGCCACTATGTTGAAACGACGGGGGATATGGATGCACTGGAAATACGCATTCCTTATCTGGAGGGATGCCCGCTTCAGCCTGGTGAAGAGTCTGTCTATGACACGCCGGTCATCAGCGGCACCGAAGAGACACTCTGGTTACACTGCGTCAAAGCTATTCACTATGGACTTCGCTTCGGGGAGCATGGCCTGCCGCTGATGGGGGCTGGTGACTGGAATGACGGGATGAACCGGGTGGGTATCGAAGGCAAAGGTGAAAGCGTCTGGCTGGGCTTCTTCCTGTACGACATTTTGCAGCGGTTTGCAGCGCTGGCGGATCGCAGGCTGGATGAAAGCGTCGCCGCGATGTGCCGTTCACAGGCTCTGCGCCTGCAAAGTAATCTCGAAGCCCACGCCTGGGATGGGGAATGGTACCGGCGTGGGTATTTTGACGATGGTACTCCCCTGGGATCGAAAACCTCACAGGACTGCCGGATTGATGCGATTGCGCAGAGCTGGTCTGTATTGTCCGGCGCCGCGAGCCCGGGACGGTGCGCAAAGGCCATGCAGGCGCTGGATAAGCACCTTGTGGATAACGAAGGAGGGCTGATCAAACTGTTAACGCCTCCTTTTGACGGACACGGTCCAAATCCGGGCTACATACAGGGGTACCTGCCCGGTGTGCGGGAAAATGGAGGGCAGTATACGCATGGCGCCATCTGGGCAGTGATGGCCTTTGCCCGAATGGGGAATGCCGAACGAGCCTGGCAACTCTGGTCAATGCTCAACCCTGTAAATCATACCCTGAATGCGGGTCTGGTCGGGATTTATAAAGCTGAGCCTTATGTTATGAGTGCTGATGTCTACAGCGTCGCTCCCCATACCGGACGTGCAGGGTGGAGCTGGTATACCGGTTCCGCAGGCTGGGCCTGGCGTTTACTTACCGAGGAATTACTGGGGATAAAACGTTCCGGCACTGACTTTAGTGTTCATGCCCGGTTTCCGGATGAGTGGTCGTCTTTTTCTATGGCATATCAATATGGTGACAGCCATTATCAGATTAGTGTTTCACGTGGCGATGCAGAATATTGCGTGACGCTGGATGGTGTTCTCCTCCCTGATGACAGAATACCGCTGAAGGATGATGGACAAAACCATACGGTTGAGATCATTCAGAACTGACACTGATCCCGGAAGTGCATTAACGTCTGCCGTTAATGCGCTGATTATCCCTGAGAACATCAATCGCAGTCTGCATGGCGATTTTGTCATCCCGCCTTTTTTGTTTGTCCTGCATGACCTGAAGGTATTCCAGCAAGGTGCGGGTATTAATCGGTCGGCCCTGTTTACCCACAGCCAGCACGGCTTCGCCAAGAATAATTTTCACTGGCGGTAGTTGTGCCGGATACCAGTCAAGGGTGTCTTCTGATTTCATCTTAAATTTCTCACGGAAGGGTAGTGTATCATAAATAAGACGTTCAATTTTCAATATCTGATATCCTGATTCAGACACAACTTAACATAACTTATGCCAGTTATTTTTATATTAAAGCGTATAATAATTACTGTATTCCTCAGAGAATTATTTATGTCTTATACAAATGGGCTCAGGTATTTTAAAGAAAGACCGGTTCATGTTGCCTGCCTAGTATGCGCACACAGAGCTGATCAGAAAGCAGGTAAATTAAGAAAAGATGTGCCCTGCCTGCGGACTGTTGTTCAGATCTTCAGAATGCTGGTGTATCGGCAGCTGATCAGCTTCTGCCACTTAACGTAAGTGATGTCGGGAAATGACAACATTTCTCCTGTACTGCAGTTGTCGAGGGTATGATAATGAAATCTAAAAAGTCAGTTTTTATTGAAGGACATATCCTGTCGAACAGCTGTCATGGGCAGGCCGGTCAGCCTTTCTGTATCCACAGGGTCGGTTTTAGTAATGGCAAATATGCAATTATCCGGGAAGCATTAGGCATATGTTTCAAACCTGGCGAAATTATTCAACGAAACGATTGTGAGTGGTTTTATAAACTTACCAAAATTCGGCTTCTTTCTTTTGAGTACCTTGATGATGATGAATCAAGAAGACAATTTCTTGAATATCAATGAGAAGCACTTGATTTTTTGCAGCATAACTTTGCTGGTTTACATTCATTTCTGACTCTCCAAATCGTTTACTCGGTGCGCCGTAAAGCCCCGTCCTTCTGGTCAGGGATATAAGGCGCGGTTTTCCTCCTAACTTTCTTTTGTTTAAAATAGCGGGATGAAATGACTACAGGCACTCAAATGCCGGTTAAGAGCAGATGGTCAACAGGAACGTGAAATGAGGTGCTTCGCGGGCGCGTGTCGTTTCGTTTTCAATCGTGCTCTGGCACGTCAGAATGAGAATCATGAGGCCGGAAATAAATATATTGCCTACACGAAAATGACCTCGTGGCTGGTTGAGTGGAAAAATGCCCATGAAACACAATGGATTAAAGATTCTCCCTCACCGCCATTGCAACAGTCACTGAAAGACCTTGATCGATAGGAATTTAAACCCTAAAAAGATTAAAAAAACACCCAAAAACGGATGTTTATTCAACACTGCCTGCGTGCCATGAGTGCACCGCCGTCAATTAAATGGACTGCATTGATTGATACCGGGTATCAGTGATGGTTTTTTGCTCCATTTCCCGGACAATGGATGCAACTTCCCCGATGCGGCTCTCTGCCGCACCACCGCATCCTGGCCAGTGGCTCATGCATCATAACCAGCTCTGCCAGACGGTATCCCCGCTTCAGCCCCGTAAAACGCATCTGACTTCCGCACAGCACGCATTTCAGCGGGTCAACCTTCAGTAACCGCTGATACATCCCCCTCCATGTTATTTGCCTTGCCGTTTTTCTCACTGTCTCCGTTATGGTGTATACCACCTCTTCCAGTAAGCGCCGCTTCACCGGACTCAGGAACCCGTAGTACCTCACCATACGGAACCCCTTATCTGCCACATGCCACGAGAACCTTTCCATAAACTCATCACCGCTCATCACAAGGTACTCTTCCCGCCGTGTGCGGTGGCTGTTATAACGCAGACCGATTTCATCCTGACCGGCATAATGCTCCAGACGACTCATCGGCACCTGTGGCTTTTTCAGGTAAGAGCCGAAGTACACCGCCACATGTGTGGCGTTATCCATCACCCGGGATACGTTGACATTCCAGCCACGGCGGTAATGCGTGTTCAGGAAGCGATTCCAGTCCCGTTTACTGCTTCCTTCTGCTGCCAGCGCATCCGGTATCACCAGGTCCGGATATTTCCGTGACAGCAACCGCGTTATCCGGTAACGCCACATGCTCATCACCTTACGGGCGTAAAAATGAAGGTTTTTCCAGGTATGACCTGACGTCACACCACCGGCAGTGGTCGACAGATGAATATGTGGATGCCATTGCTGGTCACGGCCCCATGTGTGGATTACCGTGAATACCCCCGGTTCCACATCCGCCTGGCGGCAGATTTCCAGTATCACATCCGCTGCAATACGGCTCATCTCTGCCAGTAACCACCGGTTGTGGAACACCAGGGACCAGAACTGGCAGGGAAGTGTGAACACAATATGCTGCCACGGGCAATCGGGGACCAGACTCAGCAGATACTGTATCCACTGTGCGCCAGCCTTCACTCCGCAGTGCGGGCAGGAGCGGCTTTTACACCGGAAGCAGACCTTTTTTGTGTGGCAACAGTCCGGTGATGTACAGCACCACTGTGTGTAACCCATCAGCGTGGTCCCGCAGGCCATGATTTTTGTCACTGACTCAATCACCACCGGACGCACTGAATCTTCCGGCTGCTTCTCCAGCCAGTTAAGCCAGCGGTTTCCCTGCTGGAAAATATCGGCAAAACGGGGAAGCATGAATTACGCAGGGGGAGGATGTGAGGTGCCGCACTGCGGACAGATAAAGGGATGTATCGTGCACACGGACAGAAAATTTTTCCAGGACATGGGGAGCATGGTGACATTACCGTCGGGCTCACCAACTATCCATACAGTTGTTTCATAATTGCCGGTGGCATCTTCTTCAAACAGGTATGGAATATCTTTCTCCATACAGTAATCGGCAGCGCTGGCGAAGTCGGGAAAAAACAGCCCGGCTTCATTATCTGTTCCTCCGGCGCAGGGGACCACCCGCCATCGCAACAGGGGGGGGCTGAGCGGGAAGATTGTCTGCTGGATTTTTGTTTGCGAGGTTTAGCTGAACGGGCTATATAACCACCTGAAAGACAATGATATTGTCTGTTTTTATAACGGTAATTACAGGCCATGACAAGCCGCAGCCGCCAGGCTGCCTACTCGATTATGCTTTTGATATGTCAGGTAATTACTTCTCTAATATACGTTTTTATATCATTGGCCATCAATTCCCATATACTTCTAAAGCCATCACAACAAAATAAATAAAGCAAAAACATACACAAATATAAGAGAGTTTAACTATCAAATAAATGATAACCAATCAAACTGCAGTACCAGCGATATGCCGTGATAATGACTCGACCTTAAACAAAATCTAAACAACAGAGCAATATACAATTGACTCATCAAGTTAGATATAAAAAATACATGTTAAATCATTAAAACGATTGAATGGAGATCTTTATGCGGGCGAAACTTCTGGGAATAGTCCTGACAACCCCTATTGCGATCAGCTCTTTTGCTTCTACCGAGACTTTATCGTTTACTCCTGACAACATAAATGCGGACATTAGTCTTGGAACTCTGAGCGGAAAAACAAAAGAGCGTGTTTATCTAGCCGAAGAAGGAGGCCAAAAAGTCAGTCAACTCGACTGGAAATTCAATAACGCTGCAATTATTAAAGGTGCAATTAATTGGGATTTGATGCCCCAGGTATCGGTCGGGGCTGCTGGCTGGACTACTCTCGGTCAGAAAGGGGGTAATATGATTGACCGTGACTGGCAGGACCCAGACAAGCCTGGCATCTGGACAGATGAAAGCAGACATCCCGATACCCGCCTTAATTTTGCCAACGAATTTGATCTGAATATCAAAGGCTGGCTCCTCAACGAATCCAATTACCGCTTGGGGCTTATGGCCGGATATCAGGAAAGCCGTTATAGCTTTACAGCCAGAGGTGGTTCCTATATATACTCTGACGGGGGATTCAGAGATGATATCGGCTCCATCCCTAATGGAGAAAGAGTAATAGGCTATAAACAACGTTTTAAAATGCCCTATATTGGCCTTACGGGTAGTTACCGTTATGAAGATTTTGAGTTTGGTGGCACATTTAAATACAGTGGCTGGGTAGAAGCATCTGATAACGATGAACACTATGCCCGTGTAAAAAGAATCACTTATCGCAGTAAGGTCAAAGACCAAAATTACTATTCTATTGCAGTCAATGCAGGTTATTACGTAACACCTAACGCAAAAGTTTATGTTGAAGGCGCATGGAATCGGGTTACGAATAAGAAAGGTGATACTTCACTTTATGACCATAATGATAATACTTCTGAATACAGCAAAAATGGTGCAGGCATAGAAAACT